>Ga0307508_10002574_pt1 | contig 19077 bp, 18 predicted proteins | sample 9_EM_MG_FD_203089 | JGI IMG/M metagenome (GOLD analysis project Ga0307508, IMG submission 203089) | Populus trichocarpa ectomycorrhiza microbial communities from riparian zone in the Pacific Northwest, United States - 9_EM | ecosystem: Host-associated > Plants > Roots > Unclassified | place... | reverse complement strand
CAAGCAAGGTGCAATGGTGGCAACAATAGTGATCATGTGCCAGAGTGTAGTGCTCGCTGTAGCGTAGAGCGCGATTTCTCCCCAGGATACATCAAGTCAACCTGCCGATCCTTAGACAAGTGAATAACTCTACAGGACATCTATTCGTGTTGCCTGAGTGCATTGAGTCGCTCGCGAACACATGCTTGCTTTCACAGTTGAGAAACCCCATTCATATGCGCCACACAAAGTGAAAGAAGTTCGAAGCCGGTTTGTCTTGAGGACCCGTTGCAAAGGTCCAAATCCATGCAGTGGGGCCGAGGTATGTCACCAATTAGAAGCAATGAGGAAAAGATGGTGGATGCATTATGTTATTTCTACCGAGCCAGATGGTGATGTGAAGACAGGAGCTAGCTAGACAACGTTTAGTGACCGCCGCCTTGTTCCAGGTGCCCCGCTTTCGAGTTATTGTACTCGTCGGTCTTATTTGCCCATACATAAATCCCATAGGCTAGAGGCGAGATGCAAGTCAGTATAAAGTCATTGTCCAATTCAGAATGAAGAGTTGAAAAAGTCCAATGTAGGACGCCATAGAACTTGCACGCCGGTGCCAGTAGGGAAAAATTAAAGAAAATTAAAATAAATATCGTGAGATGCAAAGAGGTTGCCGAGGTCAGCAAGCATGTTGATGACGCCAACACCGGGGACTTGCATAGGAAGCACAAGAAGCAGGTGAACGCAGAGAAGAAATCAAGCCGCAAAAATGCCCGTCGATTACCGGGGCAAAGAGCATGGCTGGAGCGTGGATAGGCGGCTGACGAGCACTGGTTTGCAGTGCTTGATGTTTTGCGCACTTTCCCTCGAATAATAAACGTTTGTGCAGACATAGAAACTGTTTCAAAGTGAACATTCGGAAAGTGCAGTGCGTAAGAGCAGACGTCGCGCCATCAGATACAACAGCGCGACACAGACAATCGAACCATCAAGCAAGTCCAGAACAGAAAAAAAAACAGGGAGAGACGGCAAAAATTCGGCATACGCACCGGTTGCGAGGGGTACGAAGAAGTAAGGCACTTGTGCAGCAATGCGAGTGTACCCATTAAAAAGGTAGCCGGAGACGACGCCTTTGAAGGCGCGTTGTTGAAATGGCGACAGGGCTACAACGCAGCAAATAAACAAGAGACAAAGATGCCAATTTGAAGGGTATGATTCCGGTATGATTGGATGAGTGAGCGAGTATCTTGTGCAAAGGTAGTTGTGAGAAACCACATACAATATGTCACGATGCCCTTCTGCGCCGGGCCACCCATATGACCCCACCAGCCCATCTAAAGCAATAAAGGCACGCAATAGTTTCATTCATATTGTGCTTTTTTCGCCCGAAACGTGTCCTACGCCCTCCGGACCTCCGGACACGGTGAGAACGCGAACTTACCCATGTTTTCCCTACGGAGACAACGGACGTGAGCATCATTTGCACTTTAAATCCAACAATAACAGATGAAAATCCCACCGGACGGTCCACTATACGCTACCGCAGACGCTCTCATCGGCGATACTGTCAAGTGCTCAGTTTAGAATATCGAAACCACGGCCGGATCTAACCGTACTGTAGCGTTGGCGCTTAACTAGAACTGAATTGGGCCACCTGTTGCGCTCCACCAACTCATACTACCTTTGTTCTCTACAACAGAGCTTGTGCTTGATTTCGGGCTCTACTGCTATCGTTTCACTGCATTTATTGGACGCGCATACTACGATATCGTGCCTGGCGAAACTCCACCGTGAGTGTCAAAATATGCGCGCCACGTCGGTCAATTTGGACGAGGCGCGTGCAACGGGGATCAAAGGACTGACATGGCCGCGCGTGATGCTGTTTATCGCGCCGTCTACAGTGTACACTCGCTCCTCGTCACCTTTCTCCTACATCGTCCGTGAGAAGGTGCGAGCATAAGTGGTTCCTGAGCCCTCATCAATTGACTTTTTTTTTTCACATCTCTTTCGGTATTTGATTTGCGTTGCATGACGTGGCGTTGCTCTGCATTGTTGCGTTATTGGGGGACTTTCCGTCTATGACTTGCGCTGAATATGGGTGGCGTGGATTTCTTACCGCCTCGGGTTCTTATCTTGCCTTGCTGCGTGAAATGGCAGATGATTAGCCATGATACGCTATACGGCCTAGCAAACGTGCTCGGGTCACTGGCGATCTTGCTGACTGTGGCGTATCACTTTGTGGCGGTGAATGCGAAAACCCTGAGCAAAGGTGGTGGGAATGCCGGTGTACTGTCTGCTGCGACGACTCTGGCGGACTAATCTGCCGACCGGGGGAGTGGGAATAATCATTCGGCGGCGCCAAGGTTGTGGGAGGGGGATGCTCAGATAGGAGCGTCGTGACGTTTGTCATTATGGGGGGGTTATTTGAAACTAATAGTATGGACAACACTCGAGCGATGAAAAGCGAGGAGCAAGAGCCGCCTGTGATATTAGGAATTGCAATGTTGGACCTCCTCGGCGGGAAAGTCGGTCGGTTCGGCATCCGCGGCATTCGATTAATGTGTTGCGCAGTTTCACGATGTAATATATGAGAGTGCACTGCACGATCTGAAAAAACCTTGGGGAGAGCAATTATCGAGAAAGATCAATTAGGATAGATCAGGCGAAAGGCGAGTGATATATGACTCTGGCAAGGTTACTCAAATGAGCGTGTGGCCTTTCTGGCTTTTCTGCTTGTGGCACTGAGCACTGTGAGATAACTGTGTAGCTGCTTGACCGGGCTAAGTTGTGGGATCCCCCTAGAGGCGGGATGAGTTGTTTTAGTGGATAGCTTCGGGCATTCGATTTCGTTTTCTGTATGACTACCGATCTTTTTTCGGTCGGCAGGTTTTCCACACCTGTTTTTTCGTCGAGCCTATTTCGCTTGATATATTACCTGTCCCATAACTTTTGTCCCCCCCTTCCTTTCCATCCTCCCTGCCTCTACGGCCCTTTCCCCTCTTGATGGGAAGATGAGAATAGGCAAATTGCGGTCACGTGTCTCTCACCTCGTCAGAGATTGGTCGGACAGGTGCGATCCGACAGCTTTGCCTGCCCCTTTCAGTTGCTCCCTCTCTGCCCCCCCGATCTCCCCGCCCCCCGCGGCACATCCCGCGGCCTGTCCCGCACAGCGCTGGACGCCTCGTGTCGTCGTGAGTCATCTCTCCCATCTTCTCCCCCCTTCCCTCCCATTCTTACCCCTCCCTTCCTCCTCCCGACTATCTAATCTCTTCCCTCGCACGTGATGAACATCGACGCGCCCCATACCTCTCTGCCCTTGGTCACTCTATGCCTCGACCACCGATCTGCGTGTTGCTTCTCTCAGCTAAGCGCCCATCATGAACAACACAACAAATTATTATGCTCAGTCATTTGCTCAACAGCAGCCTCAGCAGCAGCTCTCCACCCAACCCCAGCTGCCGCCGGGGTCCCAGACATCTACTCAGCAGCTGCAAGAAATCCAAGCCAAGATGTTGATGGCCAACTATGCCCGGCAGCAACAACATATGCAGAGCATTCACCACGCCGCCACCATGCGCGCCGCCGCTACTTCTGGCGCTTCCCCTACTTCTTCTACGGGGCCTGGTCTGCCGAGTGTGGCTTCCTCTTCTGTAGGCGGCGTGTCGCAGAGTTCCCCTGTCCAACCTAACCCGCAGCAATCATCTTCATCCTCTCAGCATGGAACGCCTGCACCACAAAGTAATTCACGCCCGCCTTCTGCTGCCGGCGGCCCTCTCGTAAATGGCTCCCGCAATACGAGTGCGAGCCCATATGTCCAATCGAGGCATATTCCAGGCGGCGGTCCGTCAGTGCCCGGACCTTCATCTTCGCTTGCTCAACCTAATGGTCAGCCACCCGAGTTCTATCAACAACAGCAGCGGACCCCGAGTGCGATGGGCAATCACACTATGCCTAATGGTACGGCCATGAATGGAGGGATGTCGATACAACAGCAGCAGCAAATGATGATGAATCGACAAGCGGGCTCGATGATACCTGGCCAAGGAGGGTACGATCCGCTCGCTAACGCCCAATCCATGATGGGTGGCCCTGCGCCGAATATGTCCCAACAGCAGCAGCAAGCAATAAGCATCCCTTCGAATGGTGGTATATCAATTAGGCCGCAACAACAAAATCAACAAGGCCCTCAAGGCACCAACCTTCGCCGTGGCCCCTCGATGCCTCCGCCAGGTGCACCGTCCTCCTCCGCAGGCTCTCCGATGGTCCGTGCAACGAGCACGGTGCCCAACCCTCAACAACAACAACAAGCAGCTGCAGCACAACAAACACAACAACAAAACAACTTGACCCAACCTCCCTCCCTTTCGCACTCCTCGTCATCGTCATCACTTACCTCCGACGCATTCCCCCAGCAACAGCAACAACATCAGCAACAACACCAAATGCAGAATGGCCTTGCGGCGGCGCCTAGGAATAGCGTTCCCGATATGGCTTTCCTCGCCCAACAACAGCAACTGCGAGTCGCCGCTGCTGCGCTTGCGAACGGTGGGCCAGGCGCGCCCCAGCCAATGCAAATGCCTTCACTTGGTCCGATGCAGATGCAGCAGATGATGAATGGTCGTGCTGCCCCGCCTGGTGGTCCAAGCGTAAATGGGATGCCACAACCTGGTGCACCTGGAGCGCCTGGAATGGGATCGATGGACTCTCTGTCTTCACTCGCTTTGCAGAGTTTTGGACATGGACTGGACCAGGGATCGGCTCATCGGACGTTCGGGCATCCTCAGCAGCCGCCATCACATCCTCACCAACAGCAGCAGCAAGGCGCTCCTATGGGCGGAATGCAAGGGATGATGAACACGAATAAAATGATGCCGCCTCCTGCAGCACCTATGGCCACTCCAAGATTGGGCTCGAATGTACCCTCAGGATTCCCTCAGCACCATACTCCTCATCAGCAACATCCGCACCCCCAGCAATCCCCACATGGTGCTCCTGTTCATCACGCGCAACAGGGACATATGATGCCCCCACCATCTCATCATCCAGGGCAGATGTTACCCCCTCAACAACCTCACGGGCACGCACCATCGCACGCTTCTACCGGAGGCATAGCCTTTCCCGGCGGACCTGTGTCGGGTCCGCCGGCTCGTCATGGGCTTGTAGGCCCTGCTGGCGCGCCGGTAGGAGGCGCTCATCGTTCTGTGTCGCATGGACAAGGCACCCATCATACTGGCGCTGGCGTTGGACACGGCGCCAACGTTCTCCCGCTTGGTCCTCACCCACCGACCTCGTCCTCTCTTGTCGCTCCCGGCGCTGCTGGGGTACCTGCAGCCGGTCCCATCGCGCTTGCTCCTTTGGCGCAACGCGGTCAATCGACAAATAGTTTGCTACACCAACTCGACCAAGTACGACTCATTCAGCGACAACACGAAATCCAGCTACGTCAGGAACACGCACACACATATGGTGGTGCGGGTGCTGGCACGAGTCGCGAGTATGCGATGCTGTTACGTGATGTTGTGGGTACTGTCAACCCTAAGTACCCAACCCCTTCTGGGGCCGACAAAGATACGACCACTGCGTATCATGCACAGAAGGATAAGATAACGGGCGCGGACGTTGATACTGTGATGGGTGGGACCGGCGCCGCTGAAGTTGGCGCAAGAGGCAGGAATAAGGAGAGTGCGAAAGTTAAGGTGGAAGAGAAGGAACCCCCCCCTCCTGCCATTCTTGCTCAGGCACTTGAGCAGATATACCCACCTCTGAAAAATGTGAACCAAGGTACGACACGCATATCTATCCTCCCTCGGCCATCTTCGCCAGACGACGTGACACACGGCGGCACACTGCGACCTCTTTCTCCGCCGTCCGTCAAGCATATTAAGGAAGTCGTGATGCGCAGGGACGAAGAGTACGAACTCGAGTGGCGCGAGGCTCGAGTGAGGATGGATGCAGAAATCAAATCGGAAGTTGGCGGATCATTGAAATGGTGGGAGCGCGACATGAACGTGCCGCCTAGCGCGGAAGAGATAGCTCGATTAAGGAGAACGCGTCTTGAGGTTGTGTGGCCTCAGGATGGTCGCGCAGCACGAGAAAAGCGGAGAAAGAAACCAGAGGTTAAATTGTGCGTTTTTCTCTTCTGTTCATTGGCAACTTTTTTTCTTATTCGTGCCTTTGTGCGCGCTCGGATGGCTCGTTCCAAATGCGTTTTTAATTTGATTGGTAGGCCGCGCCCTAGTCGCGCTGCGCTGCGGAAGCCGGAAGAGCTCGTCCCGATCCGGATCGATATTGAGCAGGAAGGTCATCGTTTGCGGGAGACATTCGTATGGAATATCAATGGTACGCTCGATTATTGAGCCGAGCTTTCCTCTTGCTCACGTCTTTGTTTCCGCCCTTGCTTCTTAGATTCTGTTGTGACGCCAGAGATGTTCGCACAGCTGACGTGTGACGACCTTGAACTTCCTTCGTCGTTCAAGTCGCCCTTCGTTCAGCAAGTCAAGACGCAGATAGTCGAATACAACAGCCACAAGTCGGAGCACCCTCACATCTCCACTGGCGGGGTCCCAGGCACAATTGCTGGGGTCACTCGGTCGAGCGCACCTCGTAAAGGCGCCCTCGACGACGGTGACGAGTTTTGGTGGGCACGGTGGAGGAAGCGGATTCGGATTGACGAAGATGGCTCGTTCGTTGGCGTCAAGGACAAGGATGCCGCTGATGCTGTGGCCATGCCTCCTCCATCAACAACTCAAATGCGAAAAGCTTTGTCGAGCACGCCTGTCCCTGAGAAGCAGTTTCCCTCGAAAGACACTGATCCCAAAGCCGTTCAGATCGTGGTTGAAGATGACGAGGAACACAATCATGAAATGCGCGTTCTTATCAAGCTCGACGTTACCGTTAGCTCGGTACAAATAACGGACCAGTTTGAGTGGGATGTGAGCGACTTGGACGCCTCACCCGAGAAATTTGCAGAGATATATGCTGCTGACCTTGGATTGAGTGGCGAGTTCACGTCAGTGATCCCCTAGAGCCCCTTTTTCGTTTTACGCTCATCCTCGCACTTCACAGGACTGCTATTGCACATGATATTCGCGAGCAAGTGATGATGTTCCGCAAGTCTTTGGTGACTACTGGACACTCGTTCGACCCTCACGATCCCATCGACGAAGAACTTCGCGAGTTCTTCCTCCCCGTTGTGACATCTGCAAATCGCTCTGCCGAACAGGCAGACTGGTATATGCCCAAGATACATTACTTGAATGATCTCGACCTGGAGAAGATGGAGCGCGACCGCGAGAAGGATATTCGACGCAAGAAGCGCCTCGGCCGAGCCAGGTTGAAAGTTGGCGTCCTTGAGCGTGATCCACTCAAGACACAGCGCGCGATGCCTGGTGCTACGGAAATTAACTTTGGTCTCCCTCCTACCGCTATCGTCTCTGCCGCTCCCTCCCGCCGCGCCGCTGCTCAAGCTGCCTCTGCCACCATCGCTACTCTTGCTGCTGCCGAAAACACTGATCGTCCATACCCTGGCTTCTACCCTCCTATTGAGCACACCCCTGTTCGACCTGTCAATCCTGTTCCCACTCCTGTATCTGCACCGGTTCCGACGTCTGCCGCAACACCAGCTAAGAAACAGAAGAATATTATTCTTCATGCACCTCCGCTCAAGGACGACTTGTTTACTCCCCGAGCGAAGCTTGAACTCTCACGGCCAACTCTCTCGACATCTCTGCGACCTCCTGCACCCAGCCGACCGGCACTGTCGCGCGCGCGGGGCGAAGGCGAAGGGCCTAGCCACTCACGTTCAGGTGGTGGATCTACTCCTTCAAAGAACCATGGGAATCGGCCACCAACTGCAAAGGAGATCAACGATGCGAAGATTAAAGAATATGCCGAGGGTTTACATCCTGTTATGATCAACGGCAAATGGCATTGTTCCGTATGTGGTTGCCCCGAAGAGATTGCGATTGGTCGTCGGAAAGGTCCACTTGGCGAGAAGACCATGTGTGGCGATTGCGGAAAATTCTATCACCGTCATCGACGCCCGAACGATCAAGTCGAATACAACACTGATCCGGAGTACCATCTTGCAAAACGGAAGGGAACGGACGATAATCGTCGCCTCAGGAAGAGAGGTAGTGCCGTCCCTTCCCGGTTAGCTGCAGAATCTGCGTCGGCGGCCGAAACCCCTACCTCTGTTGCGCCTGCGGAAACGGCTCTATCTGACGACGATGATGACGAAGAAGATGATCTCCCCCTTGCCACTCGCACAACACGACACTCCCAACCTCCCGTCAACCCCATTCGTATTATTTCTCCCGAGCTCTCCGACCCCGATAGCGGGAATGAAGATGGGGGCAATCTTGTCACAAGGGATAACAAACGTCGGCCAATGACATCTGCTTCAAATTCTTCGCTCTCGCCGCCTCCCCCCATCAGCTCTCTGCCTGAAACAACCGACCCTCCTGCTGCCACTCTTCCCCCCCCACAACCTGAAAAAGAGAAATCTACTCCGGTTCCAGCTCACGCAGTTCCTGACTCTGTGGCGCCGTCATCCTCTACGCCGGCAACAACACCAACGACTAATGGACCTCGACCCGCACGCCCCGCTCGGCCCCATATACTCGCAGTAAGAATACATTCCTCGTATCTATGCAGCAAGTTTATCTGATGGTACCCCTTTCACTTAGCCGTCCGGCACGCCAGAATGGCTCAAGGAACAGCTGGAGACAACGCTCAGTGGTTGGTCACAAGATGATTTTGGTGCCGTTCAACGTCCACCGCAAGCTGGCGCTGCGCCAGGTGCGCCACCAGAGTGGCGTATCAAATGTTTCGACTGCCCTGGAATGGTACGTCTCTCGTGTGACTCACCATACCTCAACCTCGATGACTCATTGAGTATATCTCTTTTTACGACTCCAGCTGTACAAACCCGGCCCAGGTCAGACTTTAGAGAACTTCATCGTTCACCTGCGGAACCGCAATCACCGAAACAACGTTGCCAAACGACTACGCGAAACCGCTGCCGAAGGCAACAATAACGCCGCTGGTGAATCCTAGAAAATATGCTGCTAACCGTCGTTAACCTTGATGATGGTGGTGATCCCTGCCTGTTGTTTTACTTAACGTACAACAACTGGGTTGCTCATTCACTCCGCTCCGGGATTTTCTTTGGGGACAACACTGTATATCCATCCTAGTTATTATCACCTTATTTGTTCTCGAGTGCTCACCACACTCGAGTACCCACACCCACATCCACGCATTCTGAAAGATGACCATGGCCCAAGGCCTTCTCTAGATATACCTGCCACCACATATTTTGTACATTTATTACCCTGGGTTTCACGCAATATACGACTTGCTGCTTGATCATCATCCCGATGGATGTGTGCTTTTTCGGATCTCCCCCATAATTGTCTGCGCATGTACGCAGTCCGAAATCCACTGATCCATGATAAATTATCCTGGCCAAATCACGTGCGCCTTCCAATCGCACTGCGTCGCCGCCTAGCATTGCAGGCACGCGATTTTCCCTTTCAAAATGCATAGAAACGCATGAGACGATTCATCTCTACACGATCAGCCAAAAAAAAGTGAAATATTTGACGAAAAGCGCGACGTGTTTCTTTCTCCAAGGGTGGTGCAAATTTCCGCGAATTCGACGCCATTTGCTCGGTGTCCGAACGCGTCGCGCTTTTTGTGGAATTCGAGCCCGCAACTGTGCAAGGGACGTAGAAGGAGGTTACGGGAGTACGTCCATGACGTTTGTTTTCATAAAATATACTGTCCGTAGTGAGAAAATTGCAAAATTGCAAAATAAATCGAGTTTTTGAATTCAAGTCTGATATGATATTTCGAACTGCTGCCTCTCAGATCTCATTTACGGATTGAGTTCCAGATACGGGCACCAGACCTCCTTTGCATCGCCTCGCCTCGCCTCACCTTGCCGCGGTATGGCTCGGAATATACGCACAGGCAAGAATATGCCGGCACCCTCAACAAGGAGTCATGACGCATTAATGCATTGCCAGCGCCTCAGGAATGTGGTTACGTTATGATAATCTCAGGTTTCTGAACTAACGATACTATACCACACCATTGAAGGACGCAAGAAGACCGCGCCCTGCGTGCCCTCCTCAGTGCTTATCATACAATAGGCATACATCTCAGGTGTCGTTGAACTTTGTCTTTATTGTGGGCAGGACTTTCCTGAGCCGGGTCACCGCTGCAGGAACTTTCTGGGGCGGAGGACACATGGAAGGCATATGCGACGAAGACGAAATCCCGATTGGATATGTAGGTCGACTCCAACGGTACCTACTAGCAAATGGCACGAAACTCTCCACTGGCACGCCCATGAACGTTGACTTGTGCCACAGAAGGAAGAATAAAAATTGGCTGAATCTAAGAGTTATGCGCAATTATGCTAGAGAGAATTTCCCTTGATGTCCACATTTACCTGGTTGCTTCCGACCGGATAAAATCACGCGGCCGTGCCAGATGACGCGGCGACGTCGTGTCAAGACATATTTGATGGGAGTGAGGCCGATGGCAGCAGGAATCGCAAAGTGTCCAGAACCAGCAGCAAAATGTCGACATAGCTACGCCCGATATTGGCCTAGAGGCGTCGTCAAGATCCCACAACTGTTGAGGAACCTAATGGTGGTCCTTTCCTGGAAGTTCTGGAATGTTTCGCCACTCGAAGTCGCAGGATTAATGGTGAAGACCACTCCACTCTGACAATGCCTGTTCGCTCAAACCATGTCTATGCGAGTGTCATCATTGGTCGAGCCTCCGCAGAGCGAACTTGCCCGGAATCGCACAGAAACCCACGCCGGATGGTATCGTTGACCTGACTCGAACGGTGTGGGACCCACTGCTCGTGGACGCGTCAGCGTACTTGGTGTCAACAATGCGAACCATGGAATGCACAAGCCGGAGTCGGAGTCTCCTGACTTTCACGAGTATAGAGAGTCGAAGGTGGGCTGAGTAACAGCGCAAAACGTTGAACTCAAAACGAAAGTGAGTTGAGCGTCAATCCGTGGCATGTTACGTGAAGGCTAGTAGAAAATGTGAAAACGACGTTGTCACCGGGTTTGGAAGTTAGTGCTAGACTCAACGTGACAGGGATGGTAGACTGTTCATGGGGTATGAAATTGAGCGAAATTTGTGTGTATAAAGAGCACGCGAAAAGCGGAAGGAAGGAGGGATGAGAGCACAGTAGCCACCGAAGTTGTGACGAACATAGAGGAGATTGCGAACGGAAAGAGTGTGTAAACCTGCGAGGTATTTGTGTCCGTGTCTGCATTACATGTGGCTCTTGGCGCGTGGTTCGAGGGGTAACGTTCTTCATTTCTTCTTTTGCAGCATAGTGTTATGTTCCGAAGAGGGCCTCCACCATGCCAACAAAGGTTTAATCCCTTTAAAAAGTTGCAAGGTTCTCTGCTTTGCCAAGCGCAAACGCACGGCACAGTAAGCAAGATCATACTCCAAACTGGCGTGGGGCTTCGTGATGCGCGGTGTTTTGACAGCTCTCACCCAACCTCGTGAAAGACTACGTCGCATTTCATATGAAATCCGCGAAGTGGAGACAAGCTGCTGCGGGGCGTCGCAACCTTACTATCCACCTCTGAATGGAGGGATTAAATTTGACAGTTGCAACGATATCACTGCGCCAGCTCTCTCGCATGTGCCGAAATGCTCAAGAAACCTCCAGACTCCAGAGAGTTGATAATGTGCGATAACCCACATCGGATATGGCGGTGCTTTTCCCGCTTGCAGATGGAATTGCGCGAAGTGTTCGTTGGCACCGTGTAAACAGGGGCCCCATCCGGACATCAAGAAAAACATTTTGAGCCGTGGTCGGAAACAGGAATGCTTGGGTACAAACTGCGGAGAACAATTTAGTAAACGATGCAAACCCCGAGCGCCAAAACGAGCACGCACAGAGGAGAGTGGCGACATGCCAGGGGCTGAAGGACGGTCAAGAGAAAAACGAAGATTGGCAATTCGGCGAGCAGGGAGCTGGCGCAGTCTAGCACTGACCACACGCTCCGTAAATACTTGCAGGGCACTATGAAGCTGGGATGCACAAATCCATGCGCGGATGCGAGGCGTTTGAGAAGTGCATTAGATCAAGTAAATCGACCTATTGGGTGCTGCCGGTGAATATCTGGCAGATCTGGCAGTAAAGCTATTCTTATCCTTCTCCTTTCGAGTGATGCTCCAGTTCAAGCAGAGGGGTTATCAGGTCAGGAGTTAGAAGGCTGCCATAAGCGAAGACAATCGAACAAAATTACATAACACTGCCTTTTGATTGAACGAGCGAGGTGCCAAACGAGGTATCTGGGCCCGTACGCAACTTCAGGTTTCTGCAGGGTCAGGCAGACTATGGCGTTGAATGGATTTCGTCAGGCTGCTAATAGTGCCATGTCGAGCTCGTATAAGCCGCTGAGCTTTGGCGACGTCTGGTCTAGGATCAAGAAGTGACGTCTTGTAATCCTGTTTTTTCGTCGTCGAAGAATTATCTGTATTAGTAAGAAGTGACAGTTGCGCCCGTAGGTTGACGATCTCCTGGTCGAGAGACTCGAGTTCTGTAATGCATCCTTCCACTTGCTCCAACGTTTTGAACAACTGGCACACTTCGCGGGTGCAAGCCTCTATGTGCGAGAAACGTGCTGGTCCGAGCATGGTTCCCCCATACCTGATCCGAGAATCGAACATAATATATAAAAGGTTGATTAGAGCGACGGTCAAGCAAGGCAATAATACTAGACCTACCATCTCGAGCAAACGACCACAGCATCTATAATGCCTTCAGCTTCCATGACTTTCAAAATCTTCGCAGCGCCGTACTTCTCTCCATCATCGTCTGCGCCTGTGCGCAGTTCGAAATCCTCCGGCCCAAGAAGACCATCTCTCCCGACGCGTAGAGTCATCGTGCGATATGCATACATCTCATGTGTCGCTGGTTTCGATGCGTGCAGGACTTTGCTTAGCTGAGTCACCGCTGCACGAACTTCCTCCGGTGAGGACACACGAAAGACATATGCGATAAAGACCGAGTCCCTATCGAATATGGGGGTTGACTCGAACAGAGCCTTGGGCGGCGGACGAGCAAACGTCACGAAACTCTCCAAGTTCATTCGCGCCAGTGTAAACACGCGCAAAGTCGAATCAATATAATAATACAATTTTAACGCGACCCAAACGGACTCACTGCTACCAACCTATATACTTTCTAGGCTGGTTTCACTCGTCCCGAGTCCCCACTTTTCATCCAAATTCGCGCGAAGGGTAATCTCCTTCATGGGGAGTGTCGCAATGATGCCGACACCACCAACGATCACAGCGGCAATCCAAATATTCGATATACTTTTCGCAAAAGCAGCTTGTACTTGTGAGCGTAGCGGCTCCGGCAGTTTGTTGACTAACGGGATAACTGAGTAAGAAATTTCTACCCCTTCCGGGAATTCTGCCATGAAGGAAGCCGGAAGACGTGACTTGAGGCTATTTTGAAGAATGGCGGTCCCCACGGTGATACCAAATGTTCTGCGATACCATTTTCCCCACATTTAACATCCTGTCCACAGAAAAGAAACATGCAATCTCACTCACTGTCCCAATGATCTGATATACGCCAGAAGAGCAAATGCCAAGGCGTTGTCGTCTACAGCTAGCGGTGCAACCACTCCGAACTTAGGTGCAACTTGCAGCACACCAAGACCAGCCGCACCGAGAACTTGCAAGCCTTGCGTCATGACTAGAGTTGATGTTGCGGTGAGCAAGCTCAACGTTCCGCAGCCGATCATGACAAGAGCCCAGCCAATGTAGTGTTGAACAAGATAACGGCCAGTGCGTTGCACGCTTAGTCCTGTGGCGATCGCGGAGGGAGCTAAGTTGGTGGAGAGGCAATAAAGACTGGTGAGCACAACGCTTGTGGAACTGTCTGATGGGCACCCGCAACGGAATCTCCACGAGTGATACGTACGGATAAAGAATGCAGTGGTGAACACAAGAATGCCAGAGCGGGCAGGCGAAGAGGATTTAGAGCCCTGGAAGTACGTTGGGAGGTAGTATATGACCATGGTCAGCGCCATTCCGGTCAAAAAGATGCTAGCAAAACTGTGCAGATTCCCCGATTATATGATTGAGAATTTCCAATAAATGACACCAATCAATACATTAGCACGCACCTGCTCCCTGTCGTCCGATTACCCCAGATTCGCCGCGGCACGATTGGCTCTCGGGGGAAACGGTTTTCATACACCATGAATATTCCAAGCCCAGCGATGCCAATCAAAAGCGGTACCAGTACACGATAGGACGACCAAGTGAACTCGACGCCGCCCCAAGTGAGCGCTAAGTTCAGCGCGACAGTACTCGCGGTGACAATGCCATTCCCGCTAGACATGAGGGAAGAAAGAAAATCGAAAGTGAGTTGACGAAGCTGACATGGTATTAGCATCGGAGACTAAAACAAAAATGCGTACATCCAATCAATACGTCTGAATTTCTCGGCGGCAGTGCCGCCAGGAGTCTTGAGTTGCAAAAAGCTGACCACGAGCAGTGCGGCAAGTCCGGAAAGGGGAATATTGAGGTCTGTTATAACACCAAATAAGTACTACTGCTTTGGGAAGGGAAAAATGTATATAAACCCACAGAATAGCCACCTCCACTGACCAGCAGTGGCCAAGGCGCCGCCAATAGGTGGTCCAACGACGGAAGCTACAGCCCAGACCTGAGCGACTGGCTCAGCTGATAATTACGCATATTCATATTTATCGCACATACAATACCAAGGAGACCGCTAAACTTCCCTCGTTCTCGTAATGGAACGAGATCAGCCACTATGATCTCAGTGAGCGCCGCAATGCCGCCTGCTCCTATGCCTTGGACAGCTACGAGTGCGAAATTCAGGAGTTATAGAAAGAGATGCGGGAGGGAGCACATACTTCTTCCTGCAATCAGCATGTTTATGGAGCGTGCTGCCCCGGCGACCGCAGAGCCAGCTGCAAAGAATGCTATGGAACCCAGCAAAATATCCCGTCGGCCATATATGTTCGCGAGACCACCTGACGCGGATATGGAAGCAGATGACGCTACGGTATATGCACTGCCAATCCAAATGAAGTTGGGGCCGCTGAGATCGCTGACGATGGTGGGGAGAGCGGTACTGACGCCAGTGAGCTCGAGGGCGCTCAGGAAAAGCGAAACGCATGTTCCCACTGAATATATTGAAGTTTGAAAACCTTTTGCATAACAGGATGACAAGTTACTGGCACATACAGAACACGAGCCAGAATTTCAAAGGTTTTTTGGTGCTCCCAGTGATGTTGGTTTCGTCGTCGGGTGCATTAGCAGGCGCGTCGACCGCCGCCATCGCGAAAGCCGGGGTCGCTGAATCGATACCTGTGGGTGGAGTCGCAAGGTAGTCCAGCCTTTATGAATGAGGAAGCGCCGCGGTATTAGTTCGTATATATACCAACTCGATAAAAGAATTCCTCTGTCGCAGGTCGGGAAACCGCATTATTGGCATCTCAATATCGGTGGAGTGTTCGGTCACCAGGAGCTGGTTGACAGGCTGATGTCAATTCCGATCCGAGGCCGACGCGGGTCATGACACGCCGCGGAGCCGATGATCATGGCCGTCGCGGGGTGGTTAGCCGTGCTGGTTGGCATCCTATGTGGCATGATTCGTCGCGGCCAACTTTGGGTCTTCTCGAAAATCACTGTTGCCAAAAGAGCAACCATTCATGCAAGCGTGTGGGCGATGACTAGTAAATTTGTAGATCCAACGAGCATGAGCTTCAGAATAGTCGTACTGTCTGTCTATCAAAAGATTTTGTGGCAAGCTTTGCCGCGTAGTCGGCGCTTATTCGTTATCACAAAATGCTTACGTAATGATCACGACTGGGCTCCGGGCAAACCGATCGTCGGGAGTTGGCTTTGACAAACTGGGTATCTAGATGGAAAAAAATATCGTGATGTACCTGCAGCTTTATAGAGTGTTAAAATAAGCAAAACTCCTTGGTTTTCTGATTCTCTGAATGAAACAGGCTTTCAACATGCCCTCAGCAACATGCGTAAACGGATCGCCGATCAAGAAAACCTGGCCAGAACATTGCAAGATGAAGATTGAATTGGAATCTGGCCCCAAGCTCCAATCACGACACACCACAACAAATGCCAAAGACGCTCCGAGCGCTGAAGGTGTCTCCAGAAGGCCTTCTTGACTAACTTGGGTTTCTCCGAGTCCCCCTTGGCCTAACGTACTATTGCGCCAGCTTCCTGACGACGATTAAAGTGCTCTGCGCTATGGTTACTTGGTGTTCGGTACACAAGCAGAGACTACTATTCCTCCTGAATATTTATTGCGACCTTCAGCTCCTCGTCGCCGGCTCCTCTATGGCTGGTTGCAACACTCCATGGACGTAAGAACAACCGCACTCATTCTTTGCCTTCCAATGCAGAGTACACCAGGCTTCTCCCCGACTCCGAGGGGCCGATGCGCTGCGATGGCTGCGAGCACACGGGCATGTGGAGCCTTGCCCTTCTTAAGCCTTCCACGCAACAATACAGTACGCCCCCATGGCTCTCCTCAACGCCCTAGTAGCTCACATCCACATACCACTCTTGATCTCCGCGCTCACCTTCGGAACGACACGTTCCCAACGCCTTGTTGCCTTCGCGGTGATATTGCTAGCACAGTGGCGCACGTACCTCATTTTCCTTGACCAACCAGGCCGTAGAGGCCTCTTCGACTATTGGCAGACTAATGCAATGGCCGCGGCGACCATTCTTTCGGCTGAATTGCTCCTGATGAACCCAGACCCTTGCATGTCCATCAAGCGGCTCTCAAAAAGTGTCGTGTCGAATGGACAAGCTAAAGCGGGGTCGAATACGATGGGATCAGAGGGCAGCGTGCTCGCCGATAAAGATGTTTCGGTCGTTCGCCACGCGCTCATGGCAACGAGTTTAGCATTCAATCCCCGATATATAGGGACGAATATGCAGGTATCGAACGTCGCTCCACTCTCTCCGTCTCTGGCCGCATCGAGGCGTGACTTCTGCATCCATCGATTTATAAGTGGCGTGACGGATGCCCTGCGTCTGCTGGGACTATACCTTCTTGTCGCTTCCATCCCATTTCTCAAGGAGGCTGTTGTTGCCGAGCACTTCACCCCTCTGCAGCGTGTAATAAGCGGCCCCGGCGCAGTGTACATGATTTACCTTATTATCAATTCGAGTCATTGTCTCCTTTCCGCTGTCGCCGTTGCATTGAGTGTCTGATCCAGAAGAATGGCCAGACTACTTTGGGGCGTTGTCCGATGCTTACACTGTGGGTCGAGCATGGGGGTAAGTATGGCATTTGGCGGCAATCTTCAGACAGCCCTGAGATGTTGACTTCTATCTTTCCAAAGGAGTTTCTGGCATCAGAGATTTAGAAAAATATAACCAATGACTCCCCCAGCTGTACACAATTCGCTAACATGACCTTCGTAGCCTAGCACCTCGGTAGGGAGATGGGTTGCTACGACCCTGGAAGCCCCGCCGCGTTCTTTCGCTTCACGGTGCATATGCCTCTGCGTCGCTTTTGCCCTTGCGACGCTGGCGCACGTCTCGGGCGACTTTGTGATCTACGATCACTCTCCCCCCAAAGACTCTGCTCTGAGTTCTGGCTCGCGTGCCAAGTTCTCACGAGAAGCCTTGATCTCCCCACAATTCTTCATGCTCCAGCCGGTCGCTATCATGTTTGAAGAGTGTGTAATTGCACTATTTAATCGAGCGTGGGCAGCAAGTTCTTATGGGGGCCTTAAAGGGAGGGGGGAAAGGGAGAAAATCGCGTATCCTCCGTGGTTGAGCACGCTAGGGAAGATCATCGGGTACATCTGGGTATGCATATTTTGTAGTGCTGCTCTTCCTCAGTATGCTAGGAGGGTGGTCATCCACATGTTCTGATGTGACACGTTATGTGGAGGGATGTTCAGTACATTTATTGGCGGATATATTAATAGGCGTGCTGAACATTCCTCTTATGACCGTGAAATTTGAAGATTTTTGTGGCGCTCTACTGACATCTTTCAAAAGGTGATGTATCGGAAAGTAGTTTCCACAGGTTGATATCATGATGCCTTGTGGTCATATGAACGGTAAAGACGTTCGAATGGCCTAGCAGTGGGAGCATTGGACATGCGTCAACGTTTTCGCTTTGAGAACAGCTGCAGCTGCTTACCGCTGGAGTGCTCCATAATTACGAGGCGAGGAAGTTGTGATTGAGTTGCGTGAGCAACCTACGCGAAGTGTCCGGCCGCCAAAATTTTCTGGGTCATTGTCGAAGGAACTCAGCACATAAAGCTAGAGTCGGGGAAGGAGAGAAAAGCGCTTATGTATTGGTAGGGTCGGAGGAAAGGAAAGGATCGTTACAAACTGCAAAGAACGGGAAATTAACGATACAAACGCCGGGCACCGGAGAGCACGCCTGCAGAACGACAATAACCAGAATTCTAAATGAAAGTCCAATGTGGGTCTGAAAGTCCGGAAAAGTGACAGAAAAAGAGTGCAAACTACAATGAGAAGTAGAAGGGGAGGGTTGCAGCCTCTGACAACGCAACTAACACATTATAAGAATGTAAGAAACAATTGAGGATCACCCGTGCAAAACGAAACGCAAGGTCCATCGATGTTTTCACGCAGGCTGAGAAATAACCGACGTGCTGCTCAGTCGTCGTAATCTTCTTCGTAATCGTCGTCATCCTCGTCGTTGGATGATGAAGCAGCCTTTTTCTTCTCCGACCGTCGTCGGCCACGGGTCGCGCCGGAACTCTTGCCACGGAAGGCTTCGATGAGCGCGGCACGTCGTTCTTCGGGAATCAGGGTGCAGACGGTGCGGAGATGCCGATTCATCGCATCACTGCGTGAACAGACGGTATCGCACCATTCACAAACGAGATTCCAGCCGCGAGACAGCCGGCACACCTGCTGATACAGAGAAGGGTATAACAGCTCTCCATCAAACTGTGGATGGGCCACGTCGGGCACATCACGGTGATGCTTCAGGAACCGTCCCATGTCGTTGACAAGCCGTATGTCGCCAAGTGCATG
>Ga0307508_10002573_pt1 | contig 19080 bp, 12 predicted proteins | sample 9_EM_MG_FD_203089 | JGI IMG/M metagenome (GOLD analysis project Ga0307508, IMG submission 203089) | Populus trichocarpa ectomycorrhiza microbial communities from riparian zone in the Pacific Northwest, United States - 9_EM | ecosystem: Host-associated > Plants > Roots > Unclassified | place... | reverse complement strand
CGACCACCTTGATCGGTGACCCGGCCCTGCTCGTCCTCGACGAGCCGACCGTCGGGTTGGATCCAGAACAGCGGCTGCGCTTCCGTGAGCTCATCGCCGAGTTGGGCGAGGGGCGCACGGTCCTGCTCTCCACTCACCAGACCGAAGACGTGATGACCATCTGCCAGCGGGTCATCGTGCTCGACCGAGGACGCACCCGGTTCGAGGGAGCGCCCACCGATCTGGCGAACCTGGCGCGCGGCCGCGTGTGGACCAGTGCCGAACGCGAACCGGGTGCGCTCGCTGCCTGGCGCACCAGCACCGGCGCCTACCGCAACGTCGGGGACCCGCCCGCCGGTGCCAGCCTGCTCGAACCCACGCTCGAGGACGGATATCTCATGCTGGTGGAGCGGCCGGCGTCGCCCGCGGAGGTGCGGGCGTGACATACCGACTCGGAGCCACCGCCGCGCCCGCTGCCGGGCCCGTGACGTCGCCGGGCAGCGGGCGCCGCCGGGCCATGGCCGCCCTCGTCCGGATGGAGGCGACACGGCTCGCCCGGCACCCCGGCGCCGTCGTCGCCCTGCTGCTGGCCTGCCTCGGCCTTTACGCCCTGACCGACGCCCGCACCGCGCGCTTTCCGATCCTGCAGGACGCCGACCAACTCGCGCAGCCCGTGCTCGCCCTGCTGCTCGGCGGCGTCGCGCTGGTGCTCAGCAATGCCGCAGTGCTGCGGGCGCACCGCCACGGCGCGGAGGCGGCGTTGGCAGTGCTCGTGCTGCCCGATCGTTGGCGAGCCGCGGCCCATCTGCTCGCGCTGACCCCGCTCGCACTGCTCGCCGCCGCGGTTGCCGCCGGCCATATCGCCCTTCTCGCCGCACTGCCCGGCGCGGCGGGCCGGCCGAACGGGTACGAACTCGCCACCGGCCCTGTCCTGGTGCTGCTGCTCGGCGCGACCGGCGTACTCCTCGGCCACCTGTTTCGCACGGTGGTCGCCGGGCCGCTCACGATGGTCGCCTTCGCCGCGATCACCCTCGTCTCGGTCGCACTCGTCCCACCCGACGCGGGGCAGCCGAACCCGCTCGTGCCGATCCTGCGCCCGACATCCGGCGATCCGCTGCTGGGCCCTGCGCCGCTGCCGGTGGACCTGATGACGCGGCCCGCCGGCCGGCACCTGGCCTACCTGGCCGGCCTGCTCGCTCTCGTGACAACGGTGGCGCTGCTGCGGGCGGGCCGGGCCGATCCCACGCGCGGCGCTCACGGCCGGAGCAGGCTCGCGGTCGCGTTCCTCGCGGCGCTCGTGCTCACAGTCGGCGCCGGGGCCGCACAGGCGGCCGCGAGCGACCCGTCGATCGTGAACGCCCGCGCTGCCGCCACCCAGCGGCCGGCCAGCCGGCAACGCTGCCGGACGATCCAACTGGTCACCTATTGCGCCTTCCCCGGCTTCGAACCATGGGTGGCCGGCTGGAACGACGTCGTCCGCGGCGTACTGCGCAGGGTGCCCCCGTCGGTTGCGGCACAGCCCCTTGCCGTCCGTCAGCGGGTCGTCGCCGACGCGACGTCGAATCAGCAGATCAACGGAGTCACCGTGCCTCCACCGGTCGACGCCTGGCGTGCCGACGACAGCGCCGCCGGTACGCCGAACGCCATCACCGCCGGCACCTGGTGGGGCGACGGATGGTCCGAGACCGGCCTGGCCGGACGGGTGGCCTACGAGCTGATCACCCACTCCGGGCCGGGCGTCACCGCCACGCTGTGCGGAGCGCGTGGCGTGCTGGTCGGCTGGCTCGCGGGTCAGGCGACGGCCGATACGAGGGCCGGCCTGCGCACGATTGCCGGCGGCAGCCGCGGCGGGGCCGTCGCGTTCACCGAAGCCGGTTTCGGGTCGAGCCTGGTCCTCACCGACCCGGAACTGACCATGGTGTGGGCGCTGCTCGACCGACCCGCGGACGAGGTCGGAAAGCGGGTACTCGACTCGTGGGCCGAGCTGTCCGCGAGCGGGACATCGCTCGAACAAGCGGCGAAACTGCTCGGGGTCGCCGTACCGTCGGGTGGTTCTGCGGAAGGTGCGCGGCAATGTGGATGACCGCTCGCGTCGCCGCGGCCCTGATCGGGCACACCACCCGCGCCACCCGTTGGGCGCCGCTGCTGGCCGCCACGACCGTCGGCCTGGCCATCGTCGCGGTACCTGCCCTCCTCGCCGGCAAGCTGTCCGCGACGGTTCTGGTCACTCTGCTACGCCTCGCCGCCGTCTGCGGCGCTGTCGGTGTGGCGTTCCTGCTCGACGACCCGGCGGCGGCAGTAACCGCGACGGTACCGACCCCGCGCCTGCTGCGTCACACCATCCGAGCGGCGATCGTGGCGCCCGGCCTCACCAGCGCCTGGGCACTGGCCCAGGCCTTCGCGGCCGGGGCGCTCAAGGACCATCGGACAACGCTGCCACTCACGGCCCTGACCGTCGAAACGGCGACGCTGTGTACGGTCGCGGTCGCGCTCGCAGCGGCTCGACTGCACCGCAGCGCCGGCGAAGGCGCGGCCGGTCCGTTCGCGGCCGGGCTGCTGCTGCTGGTCACGGCCGTCGCGGCCCTGCTGCCGGGCCAGATCTCGATATTCCCCCAGCCGTCGAATCCCCGGTGGGGTCAGATCCACTATTGGTGGTCCGGAATCTTGATCGTCGCGATCGCCGTATACGCCTCGGCAGCCGTGGAACATCTCCCACGGTCACCCGGAAAGGGAGCGTGAAATGCTCCCGCTCGATCTCGTCACGTCGCCTTGCGCAGGACGCCGGCGGAGCCCTCGTTGCGCTTCGCGGCGAGCCGGACCGGGTCGGGCCAACGCACGTCGTACGCCCAGCCGAGCCTCTCGAAGATCCAGATGATGCGTGCGCCGGGATCGAGCTGCCCGCGCAGGACGCCGTGGCGGGCACCGGTCGGGTCGGCGTGGTGGCTGTTATGCCAACTCTCGCCGAACGACACGATCGCCAACGGCCAGAAATTCGAGGCCTTGTCCTTGCTGTTGAACGGGCGTTCGCCGACGACGTGACAGATCGAGTTGACCGACCAGGTCACGTGGTGCAACAGGGCCATGCGGACCAGCCCGGCCCAGAAGAACGCGGAGAGCGCGCCCAGCCAGGTGCCGGTCACCAGGCCGCCGATCAGGGCCGGCAGCAGCAGCGAGAGGACGAACAGCGGCCCGAAGAGCCGGTCGACGATCCGGATATCCCGGTCGGCGAGCAGGTCGGGGGCGAAGCGGGCCTGGTTGGTGCCTTCCCTCGCGAAGAACCACCCGCAATGGGCGTAGAGCAGGCCCTTGGCAAGGGCGCGAACTCCGGTGCCGTACCGCCACGGCGAGTGCGGGTCGCCTTCGCGATCGGTGAAGGCGTGGTGGCGGCGGTGGTCGGCGACCCATTCGGTCGGGGGTCCTTCCGCGGCGAGCGACCCGGCGACGGCCAGCGCCAGACGCAGCGGCCGCTTGGCCTTGAACGAACCGTGCGTGAAGTAGCGGTGGAAGCCGACGGTGACTCCGGTGACGGCGACGAGGTACCCGACGACCGCCATCGTGGCGTTGAGCGGTGACAACCCCCACCCCAGGGCGACCGGGAGAGCGGCGAGCAACGCGACGAACGGGCCGACGACGAACACCCACAGCATCACTATGGCGGCGGTGGACTGGGTACCCTCGGTGATCGGCTTGGGGCTGGGCTGTTCGGTACGACCGACATCGGTAGCCGGGACGACAGAGGCGCTCATGGCGCGGACTCCTCGGATCTGGCCGCCCGCGCGCGGCGACGTGTCGACGAACGGGCAGAAACTACGGAACGTGAAGGTCGAGCCGCGGGAGTCTGGGCGGCCTGCCGTGAACCGCCTGTCGCAGCGGCCCCGGCACCAAGCGATGTCAGTTCGTAGTACCCCCGCCCACACCGGCCCAAACGACCCGACACCATCACGCACAAGGTGTTCGCCGAAGAGGAACGATCAGCCCCTCTGGATCAGGTGGCCGACGATCTGGGGGCCCATGAGGACCGCCGTGCCCGAGCCGTCCCGCCGGCCGTCCGGGGCCGGCAGCTCGACCGGGTCGCCCGTGTTGCTGGCCCCGACCGGGCGGGGGCCGACCCACGCCACCGCCAACCGGGACTCCCCCTTGAGGAAACGCTGAACCCGTACGCCGCCCGTCGCGCGGCCCTTCGCCGGGTACGCCGCGAACGGCGTGACCTTCACCTGCGTACCCGTGGAGGTGACCAGCATCGGCTCGCCGTGCGTATCGTCCCGGGTGTTGACCACGTTGAAGGCGATGACCTGGGCGTCGGGGGCGAGGCTGACGCCCGTCATGCCGCCGCCCTTGAGCCCCTGCGGCCGCACCAGCGTGGCCGGGAAGCGCAGCAGCGACGCGTCCGACGTGACGAACACCAGCGACTCCGACCCCTCGACAAGGAACGTGGCCTGCAGGACCTCGTCGCCCTCCTTGAGCGTGATCACCTCGAACTCGTCGGAGCGCACCGGCCACTCGGGGGCGCACACCTTCACGACGCCGAGCCTCGTGCCCAACGCGATGCCCGGCGAGTCGCTCGACAGCGGCGCCAGGCCCACCACCCGCTCCCCCGGGCCGAGCGGCACCAACTCGGACGCCGACATGCCGCCTCGCACCGACACCGTCCCGGACTGCTCCGGCAGCACCGGAAGCGGCAACACGTCCGTCTTGAACGCCCGGCCCCGGCTGGTGATCAGCAGGATCCGGCCGCGGGCCGTGGAGTGGACCACCGCGCGCACCGCGTCGTGCTTGACCCGGCCCGAGCGCCGCCTTGCCTCCGTCGCCTCCTCACTCTCGGCGGCGGTCCGGGCGATCAGCCCGGTCGCCGAGAGGATCACCTGGCACGGGTCGTCGGCCACCTCGAGCGGGCCCGCCGGCGCCGATGCCGCAAGCACCTCCTTGAGGTCGCCGTCGATCAGCGTGGTGCGCCGCGCCGCGCCGAACTCGGACGCCACCTCGGCGAGCTCATCGGAGACGACCTGCTTGAGCACGTCGTCGTTGTCGAGGATGCGGCTCAGCTCGGCGATCTCCTCGCGCAGCCGCTCCTGCTCGGTCTCGAGCTCGATCCGGTCGAAGCGGGTGAGCCGCCGCAGCGGAGTGTCCAGGATGTACGTCGCCTGGATGTCGCTGAGCCCGAACTCGCTCATCAGCGCCGCCTTGGCCGCGGCCGCATCGTCGCTGCCACGGATCAGCGCGACCACCCGGTCGATGTCGATCAGGGCGATGAGCAGGCCGTCGACCAGGTGCAGCCGGTCCTGCCGCTTGGTGCGGCGGAATTCGGTACGCCGGGTGACCACGTCGTAGCGGTGCTGCACGAAGACCTCGAGCAGCGCCTTGAGCCCGAGTGTCTGCGGCTGGCCGTCGACCAGGACCAGGTTGTTGATGCCGAACGAGCTTTCCAGCGGGGTCAGCCGGTAGAGGTCGGCGAGCAGCGCCTGCGGGTTGACGCCGACCTTGCACTCGATGACCAGCCGGATGCCGTGCTCACGGTCGGTGAGGTCCTTGACGTCGGCGATCCCCTGCAGCCGGGGGGCCTGGCGCTGACCCCGTTTCGGGCCCGACGTGATCGGCTTGCCCTTCACCTCGTCGGTGATCGCCTCGATGATCTTCTCGGTGCCGATGCCGTACGGAAGCTCGGTCACGGTGATCGCCTGCCGGCCCCGCCCGCCGTCGAGCGGGCCGGTCTGTGCGCGGGCGCGCATCCGCACCACGCCCCGGCCCGTCTCGTACGCCCGCCGCACCTCGTCGAGCCCGAGCAACTGCCCGCCGGTGGGCAGGTCGGGGCCGGGCACGAGGCGCATCAACTCGTCGAGGTCGGCCTCGGGCCGGGTGATCAGGAGACGGGCCGCCGCGACGACCTCGCCGAGGTTGTGCGGGATCATGTTGGTCGCCATCCCGACCGCGATCCCCGAGGTGCCGTTGACCAGCAGGTTGGGAAAAGCGGCCGGCAACACCTTGGGCTCGACGTCGGAGCCGTCATAGGTCGGCTTGAAGTCGACCGTGCCCTCGCCCAACTCCCCGACGAGCAGCATCGCCTCGCGCGACATCCGCGCTTCGGTATACCGCGATGCGGCCGGACCGTCGTCGGGAGATCCAAAATTGCCATGGCCGTCGATCAGCGGCGTATTCAGCGAGAAATCCTGCGCCAATCTGACCATCGCGTCGTAAATGGCCGTGTCGCCGTGCGGATGATAGCGGCCCATACAGTCACCGACGACCCTCGACGATTTCACGTACGGCCGGTCGGGACGGTGGCCCTGCTCGTACATGGACCAGAGAATCCGACGATGAACAGGTTTCAAGCCGTCGCGGGCGTCCGGCAACGCCCGAGAATGAATGACCGAATAGGCGTACTCCAGATAGGAATCCTCGACCTCGGTCGTCAGCGGATTGTCCAGAACCCGCGCCCCCGCATTGTCGAATGCGGTGAGATCGATCCGGTTCGTGTCACCCTTGCGGCGTGCCATTATGCTCCTCCTCTCGATACGCCGCTCAGGCGTCGATCGCTTCTTCGTCGATCCTGCCGGACGACTCGATCAGCCAGTTCTTCCGCGGTTCGACGCGCTCGCCCATGAGTAGTTCCAGCACCTCTTCGGCTCGCTGCACGTCGTCCATCGTGATACGCCGGACCGTGCGGACCGCCGGGTTCATGGTCGTGTCCCACAATTCTTCGGCATCCATCTCGCCTAGACCCTTGAACCGTGGAATCGGCTTTACAACCGTCTTGCCGGCCCTTTCCAGCCGAGTGACAGTACTCTCCATCTCCTGCTGGGTATAGGTGAAGATGGTCTCCGAGTTGCGGCCTTTGGTAACCACCTTGTGCAACGGCGGCACCGCAGCGAACAACCGGCCGGCCTCGATTACAGGGCGCATATACTTGGCGAAGAGTGTGATGAGGAGCGTCCGGATATGAGACCCGTCGACATCGGCGTCAGCCATGATGAGAATACGGCCGTACCGGAGTGCGGAAAGGTCGAAGGTCCGGCCCGATCCGGCGCCGAGCACCTGGACGATTGACGAACACTCCACATTGTCCAGCACTTGCTGGAGGCTCGCCTTCTGAACGTTGAGAATCTTGCCCCGGATGGGGAGCAGCGCCTGAAACTCCGATGACCGGGCCATCCGTGCGCTGTTGTGTACGAAGACACCGGCGTCCAGCGCGAAATTGTGGTAACCATCCACGGTAAGGTCGTAGACATCGGCTGTCTCGGACAACGTCTCGACGCCTACGACAGTGTGGTTGACCAGTTCGGCGGCCTCTCGCAAACGCCCGAGATCACCGTCGAAGGCCTCGAGGAGTCGGTCCCAACGCAGGCCGGTCCGCGGGCCGGCGAGCCGATCCGCCTCGTACGCCTCGGCAAGTTCGTCATCCGCAGAGGTCAGCAAGGCACTAAGTCGTTTCACGGCGGTGCGGCGACCGTCGTCCTGCTTGGTGACTCGATCGGAGCAACTGAACGCATCGGCCAGCTGGTGGGTGTAGACCCACTCCTCCCGGTCGTTCATCCAGATCTTCTCGTAGCCGTTCAGCTTGTCTCCGCTCGCCTTGGCAGAGACGCAGCGGTAGAGAGGCATCAGCGAATCGTCGGGGATCAGCTGGTCGGCCCGCCGGTACGAACCGTCGCGCAACCGGAAGAGGTGGTCGGGCGTGCATCGAAGCGCGACGCCATTGTCCAGCCTGACCCGGACAAGTACGGCGTTCCGCGTGGTCAGCCGCGGCTCGACCAGTGGCGCGATCACCACACGACCGGCCTTGTCGGTGCTGTAGCCGAAGTGCTCGATGCCCTGCTGCCAGTCGGCGGTCAGATCGGCGAAGCTGCGAGCCTCGCCCGACGCGAGCGCGACCATCGTGTCACCGGTAAAGCAGCCCAGTGCGGAGTCGCCCTCGACGATGAACAATTCCGACTGGGCGACGCCTGTCGTGCGGCAGTCGACCAGTTTGGGCGGCATCGAGGCGCCCTCGAGCGCCGTTTTGCGCCGCGCCGCGTCCTTCTGCTGTTTCTGGGTGAGCCGGACCCGGGCGGCGTCCACGACTTTCTGCAGCACCGTACGCGCCTCGGCCTTGGTGCGGCGGTCGTCGACCCACGCCTTGAGGTGGGCCTCGACGAGGGTCTGCAGCACCCGGGTGACGCCGGCGGTGGACAACTCGTCCTTGGTCTGCGAGGTGAACTGGGGCTCGGGGACGCGGACGTGGATGACGGCGGTCATGCCCTCGAGCAGGTCGTCGAGGACGGGTACCTCTTCCTTGGGCTTGAGCAGGCCGCGAGCGTTGCGGATCGCGTCGGACATGGCCCGGACCAGGGCCCGCTCGAAGCCTTTGCGGTGGGTGCCGCCGTGCACGTTGCGGATCGTGTTGGTGAAGCTCTCGACGGTGCGGTCGTAGCCGGTGCCCCAGCGGAAGGCGACCTCGATCTCGGCGCGCCGCTCGACGTTGGACTGCATGACGCCGTTGGCGTCGGCGGCGTTCTCCTTGTATGTCCCCTCGCCGGTGACCAGGATGATGCCGGAGACCGGTTTGTCACCCGAGGGGGTGAGGAACTCGACCATGTCGGTGAGGCCGCGCGGGAACTGGAAGGTCTCGGTGACCGGTTCGGCGGCGGTCTCGTCGCGCAGCGTGTAGCTCACGCCGGGTACGAGGAAGGCGGTGTTGCGCAGCTTGGCGCGGACCGAGTCGACATCGAGCCGGGAGCCGGTCTCGAAGTATCGCGTGTCATACCAGTACCGGATGGACGTGCCGCCGGGCTCGCCGCGTTTCATCCTCCGGAGGATGCGTAGACCGGACTCGGGGTGGAAGCGGGCGCCGGGCCCGGGGCCGTCGAAGGCGCCGGGCACGCCGCGCTGGAACGAGAGCTCGTGCACCTTGCCGTCGCGCTTGACCGTCACGTCGAAGCGCAGGGACAGCGCGTTGACGGCGGAGGCGCCGACGCCGTGCAGGCCGCCGGAGGTCTTGTAGCCGGAGCCGCCGAATTTGCCGCCGGCGTGCAGCCGGGTGAGCACGAGCTCGACGCCGTTGAGGCCGGACTTGGCGTTGATGTCGGTCGGTATGCCGCGGCCGTCGTCGTCGACCTGCACCGACCCGTCGGCGCGCAGGATGACGGCGACGGCGGTCGCGTGGCCGCCGACGCCCTCGTCGGTGGCGTTGTCGATGATCTCGTTAGCCAGGTGGTTGATGCCGCGACCGTCGGTCGACCCGATGTACATGCCGGGGCGTTTGCGGACTGCGTCCAGCCCTTCCAGGTGCGTGAGGTCGTCAGCCCCGTACAGGATTTCCGCGGTCACGAGGTCGCTCTCCCGATCAGCCATGGTGGTCAAGACGCGGCGAGCCTACCGGGAGGGTCCGACAGTTCCGCTGAACCTAGCCGTGCGCGGCCGGGGATGCCTCAGGGCAATAAGGACAAAAGCTACGGCTCGTGAGCCACGACACGGCGGCGGAGAGGACCATACCCCCGACTCCGTACGCGGAAACGCGCCCCCGGCGCCGCTTTGGCGCCGGGGGTCGCCCCGTTCGTTTCTACTGCGCCACCGCCCCGCACAGCCGGCGTGCCGCCAGGCCGGCGCCCTGCGGCTGCAGGGCGCGCCAGAGGTCGAGCGGGTACGGCTTGCCGGACACCCGTACCGGCGGCAGCTCCTGGTACGCGATCAGCTCGCCGGTGACCGCCTGGGTGGCGGCGCAGACCACGACGGTGTCGTGCGGCGCGTACGCCTGCAGCCGCGCCGCCGTGTTCACCACGCTCCCGCTGACCATCCCGTGCCCGAAGTTCCGTGCCGCCGCGACATCGACGATCACATCCCCTGTCGCCAACCCGACACGGGTCTTGACAGCGAACCTGCCGGCCAGGAGTTGCCCCCTCAACGCCTCCTGGACCGACAGGCCCACCCGCACCGCCGAAGCGGCCGATTCAGGGCCGAACCCGGCCTCCCCCGTGCCGAACACCGCCATGACCGCGTCGCCGACGTACTTCTCGACCAGCCCGCCGCCCTCGTGCACGACCCCGGTCACGATCGCGAAATAGTCCCGCTGCAGTGCACGAACCTCCGCACAGTCGAGGTTGTCGACCAACGCCGTAAATCCGACAATATCGATGAAAAGGACGGTTACCATCTGACGCCGCTCCTGCTCCGCCATCGCGATTGCGGTCATGCTGCACGCACCCCCAGATCACTGCTGTGCCACGGAAGAACGGTGGCAGTCCCTGTCCAGAGGCGGATCGGCAGAACGACGTATCTATGACAGCCCGCGCGCCGGTCACTTTTGTGACGCAGAACAGTCCGAACCGACGAGAACGTGCTAGGTCGATTCGCATTAGGCTGCCCTGCATGGCCAGCGAGGGGGAGGACGGGCCGCTTGTCGGGCGTACCGGCACGCTGGCCGAGGTGCAGTCCGACCTGCGCAACGTCGGACCGGGCGGGACAGCCGCGGTGTTCGTCACCGGGGAGAGCGGCGTCGGCAAGAGCCGGCTGCTGCGCGAGACCGCCATGGCGATGCGCTGTTCGGGCGTCGCGGTGCTGTCCGGCGCCTGCCTCGACATCGGCGACGCCTCCCCGCTACACCCGGTGCTGCAGGCGCTGCGGCGCTACGACGACGAGGGCTTCGAGTCGATCGGCGGTTTCGAGTCCACCGGCGCGGCGCCGGGCGCCGACGACGCCGGGGCGCTGCTCGATCGTGTCTCCCGCGACCTGCGCGCCATCGCCGGCGACCGCCGCCTGCTGATCGTCCTGGACGACCTGCAGTGGGCCGACCGCAGCACCCGCCAGCTGCTGCTCTACCTGCTCGCCGGTCTCGGCGACGTGAAGCTCTCCGTCCTGGCCGCGGTCCGCGCCGAGGCCCTGCACGGCGCGCACCCGCTGCGCCGGGTGCTGGCCGAGCTGCGCCGGCTGCGCTCGGTGCGGGTGGTCGACCTGGCGCCGCTCGACCGCGACCAGACCACCGAGCTGGTCACGGCGATCGCCGGCGAGAACGTGGAGCCCGAGGACGCCGACCGGGTCTACAAGCGCAGCGGCGGCAACCCGTTCGTGGTCGAGGAGCTGGCCCGCGACCTACGCGACGGTCGGGTCGAGCTGTCCGACACGCTGCGCGAGATCTTCCTGTCCCGGGTGGACGAGCTTCCCCCCAACGCGTACGCCGTGGTCCACGCGCTCGCCGCCGGCGTCGAGCCGGTCGAGCACGCCGTGCTGGCCCGCGTCGTCCCGGCGCCCGAGCCCGAGCTGATCGAGGCGATCCGGGCCGCGGTCGCGCACCGCTTCGTGGCCAGCGCCGCCGACGGCTACCGGCTGCGCCACCGGCTGGTCTCCGAGATCCTGGAAGACGAGCTGCTCCCGGCCGAGAACGCGTCGCTGCACCGACGCTGGGCGGAGGCGCTCGAGGTGGCCGACGGCGCGGCCGACCACGCTCGGCTCGCGCACCACTGGCAGCGGGCCGGCGAGCCGGCCCGGGCGCTGCCCTCGGTGGTCGCCGCCGCCCGCTCCGCCGAGACGCTGTACGGCTTCACCGAGGCGCACCGCTACTGGGCGCTGGCCCTGCAGTTGACCACCGACGACGCGCCCGAGCGCACCGAGCTGCTGGCGCACGCCGCGGAGTCGGCGCACCAGTGCGGCGAGCACCTGCGCGCCCTGGCCCGGCTCGAGGACCTGGCCGCCCGCCCGGACGCGCCCGGCCAGTGCGACCTGCACCTGCGCCGCGCGCGTTACCTGGCCGCGGCCGGCCGGTCCGCGACCGCCGAGGTGGAGTACCGGCGCGCCCTGGAGGCGCCCGACTGCAGCCCCCGGCAGAAGGCGTCCGCCGCCGCCTACCTGGCCGAGCTGCTGCTGCACCTGGGGCGTTACGCGGACGCCAACGCGCAGGCCCGCGACGCGCTGGAGCAGGCCGAGGTCAACGGCAGCACGGCCGACCTGGTCCGGGCCAGCGCCGCGCTGGGCTTCAGCGCCGCGTTCCGCGAGGACCCCGACGCCGGCCTCGCGGTCATCCGGCACGCCGTCGAGATCGCCGAGCGCTCGGGGCACCCCGACGACCTCGGCGTGGCCTACCTGCACCTCGCCGAGTTGCTCACCGGCCCGTTGAACAACATCGAGGAGGGGGTCCTGGTCGCTCGCCGCGGCGCGGAGCGGCTGGCCGCGCTCGGGGTCGGGCGCACCTACCAGACCCGGCTTCTCGCCATCGCCGGCAACGGCCTGTTCCGGGTCGGTCAGTGGGCGGAGGCCGCCACCGTGCTCGAGGTCGCGATGCGCTACCGGCCGTCCGGCGCCGACGCGGTCGAGCTGCTGCTCGCGCGCTGCCGGCTGTGGGTGGGCTTCGGCGACGTCGAGGCCGCGCAGCGCGACCTCGACGCGGTCGCCACCGTGCTGGCCGGCGGCGGCGCCCGCCACGTGCTGCCGATGCTGACCCTGCGCGCCGGCCTGGCCATGTGGCAGGCCCGCCACGCCGAGGCCCGCGCCGCCGTCCAGCGTGGACTGACCGAGACCCGCTCCGACGACCTGGTCCTGCTCGGCGTGCTGGCCTGGCACGGGTTGCGCGCCGAGGCCGAGGCGCGGGCGGCGGGCGAGCCGGTCGACCCGGGCGCGATCCGCCGGCTCAAGGTGGTGGTCGACCGGATGGCCGAGGGCGTCGGCAACGCGGCGGCCCCGGTGCGGGCCGTGATCGACGGCTACCACGACCTGTGCACTGCCGAGCTGAGCCGCATCGAGGACCGCCACGATCCCGAGCCGTGGGCCCGGGCGGCCTCGGCCTGGGACCGGCGCCACCAGCCGTACCCGGCCGCGTACGCCCGGTTGCGCCAGGCGGAGGCGGCGCTGCAGCGCAAGACGCGCCGGACCGCGGCGATCGCCGCGCTGCGTGAGGCGTACGCGACGGCCACCACGATGGGCGCCCGCCCGTTCGCCGCCGAGATCGTCTCGGTGGCCCAACGGTTCCGGGTGGCGCTCGCCGACGAGACCGCCACCGTGCCGCTGTCCCCGCCCGAGCAGGACCCGGGCGACGAACTCGGCGTGCTGACCAGCCGGGAGCGCGAGGTTCTTGCGGCGGTCGCCGAGGGGTTGACCAACCGGGAGATCGGCGAGCGGCTGTTCATCAGCGAGCGCACGGTCGGCGTCCACGTCGGTCATATATTCGACAAATTGCAGGTGCGCACCCGGGTGCAGGCCAGCCGCGTCTATCTGACCGCGGCGTGACCTTTTCGTTATCTGCGTTCGCGGAATACGTCGTTCTACCGATCCCTACGTAGTCCGGCGGTGCGAGGCTGGCCGCACGGGGGAGCACCGCCCGGCGGGCTACGTTCGTCGGGCGGTGCTGGGGGCCCTCCGCGACGAGAAACAAGCCCGTGGAGGATCCGATGACTCAGTCGGTCTGGGGGCCTGTGCAGCAGGAGATGTCCGAGCTGCTTCAGGGACACCCCGACGACGTGCCCGCAGTGGTGGACCAGCTCAGGAAGCTTCAGGATGTTCTGAGCCGGGTGCCGCCGCTGCTGCGGGAAAACCCGCTGTGCGATTTCAACGAGCTCTACCTACGGATCACCGAGGGCGTCCTGGAGCGGCTGTACGCGGGCAAGTTCGCCGACCCGTCCTTCCTGTCCCGGCTCGATGTGGAGTTCGCCGCCCGCTACTTCGACGCCCTGCGCTGCTGGAGCGACGGCAGCCCGCACTGCCCGAGGGTGTGGGCGTGCCTGTTCGAGCGAATACCCGGCCCCGACTGCCGACCGCTGCCGGCCGCGTCCGCGGGTGTGAACGCGCACATAAACTTCGATCTGCCGTTCGCGCTGGTGACCACCTTCGACCACCTGGGCACCGACCCGATCGACGACAGCGACCAGCACCACGACTACCTGCAGATCAACCAGATCTTCGCGGAGGCGATACCGGGGCTGCGCCGGGGCTATCTCGACAAGTGGCAGATCCTGATCGACACGATGAACGGCAGCCTGGACGACTGGTGGCAGGGCGAGGCGGTGCAATACACGCGCAACGTCGCGTGGCGCAACGCGCAGAAGCTCTGGGCCGTGCGGCACGACATGACCGCGACCGACAAGGAGCGCGCCCACCTCGACCGGGTCTCCGCCGACCTGGGCAAGCTGCTGCTCTCCCCGCTGGGGTCCTTTCTGCAGTGACCGCGCTCAGATGCTGCTGGAGGTCGCCGACGGCACGCCCGAGCTGCAGGTCACGGTCATGACGATCCGCGACGAGCCCTTCCTGAAGAGCGCGGCCGGCGACGGGCCCGGAGTCGTGTCGACGGTCTTCAGCTTGTAGGGCGGGACCGGCGTGGCCGACAGGATCTGCGCGGTGCTCGGGGCCGTGCACGTCGCCCGCAGGACGCCGGCTGTCGACGTGAGGGTCCGCTCCACCGGCGGCTGCGACGCGGTCGTGGTCGGGGCCGTCGGGGTCGGGGACCGGGAGGCCGGCGGCCGGGTGGCGCTGGTCCGCGGCGTGGCCGGACCGCCCGTCGTGCCCGGGTCCTTCGCCGTCGCGTGCTGCGCCGGGGAAGTGCCGGTCGGCGACGGCGTCCGGCCGGCGCCCGACGCCGGCGTCCTGGACGGCGTCGGCGAGAAGATCGCGGCCGGCAGCCGGTCGGCCCCGGCCGCGGTGTGACCTTGCGGCGAGAACGCCCAGGCCAGCAGTGCGGCGCCGGTCACGAGCACCGCCGCGACGGTCCACCGGCGCACGACGCGGCTGCGGTTTCCGGTCGCCGCGCCCGGTGGATCGCCGGCGACCGGCGCCGCCTCGGTCACCGCGTCCGGCCCGGCCCCGGTCTCCACCTGCGACGCGGCCGGGCGCACCGGCGGCGCCTCGGCCACGCGGGAGGTGCTCCCGGGGTCCGCCGGCGGCGCGGCCTCGTCACGGGGCGGGCGCACCAGCACCGCGGGCTCGAGGTCGAAGGCCAGCGCGCTCGTCTGGGGCGCCGGCTCGTCGGTGACGACGCGCAGTCGGGCGCCCTGGGCGAGCACCGCCGCGGCCTCGCGCGCGCTCGGCCGCATCGACGGGTCCTTGGACAGGCAGCGGTTGCACAGCTCGGTGACGTAGTCGGGCACGCCCGGCGCCGGCTCCAGCGGCGCCGGGTCGATGTAGATGTGCGCGGTCAGCATCTGCGTCGTGTTCTCGCTGGTCCACGGTGAGCGGTCGGCGAGCAGCTGGTAGAGGATGATGCCGAGCGCGTACACATCGGACGCCGGTTCGACGACGTCGTCGATCAACCGCTCGGGCGCGAGGTAGGCCGGCGTGCCGAGCACCTCGAAATCCACCTCGCCGGTGCGGCCGGGCGCGATGGCGGCGGCGATGCCGAAGTCGACCACCTTGGCACCGGCCGGCGCCAGCATCACGTTCGCCGGCTTGACGTCGCGGTGGACGATCCCCTCCGCGTGCGCGGCAGCCAGCGCGGCGGCGACCTCGGCGCACACCCGCATCGCGAACCGCGGCGTCATCGGGCCGGCGGACTGCCGCTCCAGCAGCGTGCCACCCTGGATCAGCTCCATCACCACGTATGGGAAGACGCCCCCTGGGGTCGCGGCCTCGCCGTAGTCGTGGACCTGGGCGACGTTCGGGTGAGAGAGCCCGGCGGCCGCCCGCGCCTCGTGCCGGATGCGGGAGCGCGACTCCGGGTCACCGACGAACCGGGCGGCCAGCGCCTTCACCGCGACCGTCCGGGCCAGGACATCGTCCCAGGCCTCCCACACGACCGCCATGCCTCCCGCCCCGAGCGGACGAATCAGGCGATAACGGTCGGCGAGGAGCAAATCAGGACTGGGTTCCGCACCAGTCGTGGTCTCGCCGTTCATCCCCGGCAGTCTGCTCCGATCGGCGGCGATCCGCATCCCCCGCTCGCATCGACGGTCGTCTGGGGGCGCCGGGGCGGCCACTACTTCAGAGCGATCAGGCGGGCGTCGGTCGCGCTGCCGTCTTTGACACCGGCCACCCCGATCTGCTCGCCGGTCTTCAGCGCCGACGCGGTGACCTTCTGCCTCGCCTGCACGACCGTCAGCTTGTCGGCCAGGGTCCAGGTCAGCGAGAAGCCGTCGGTCGAGCGCACGGTGACGCTGCCGGAGCCGACCGCGGTCACCGAGCCGCGCTGCACCACAATGGTCTTGACACCGTTCGCGGTCTGCACCGCCACCTCGCCGTGCAACGTGTTCTTCCGCAGGTACTTGCGGATCGCCTTGCGGCGCAGCTCGGGCGTGCCGAGCCCGGCGCTCGAGGACGGCGACGCCGACGGCGTGTCGGCCAGGCCGGTGTCGAAGCCGACCTGCTGCAGGGCCGCGGCCTCGTCGGCGACGTCCGCGCCGAGGCTCGCGGTCGCGCTCGGCGCGGTGGCGCCGCAGCCGGCCAGCGCGAGCACCCCGGCCAGGCCGGCGGTGGACAGGATCAGCGCCATGCGGTTTCTCGTCATGCAGGCCATCCTGCGGGCGCTCGGCCAGCGATCGGTCAGCGCAGTGTTCGGGTTGGGTAAGGGAGCTCGACGGTGAACATCGCCCCTCCCTCGGGGGCGTGACCCGCGGTTATCCGGCCGCCCAGCCGGCCCACCAGGCGGGCCGCCAGGGCCAGGCCGAGGCCGCTGCCGACCTTGCGGATGCCGCGGTAACGGCGGTTGAGGGCGCCGCGCTCGAAGGCCACCGCCAGGTCGTCGTCGGTGAACCCGGGGCCGCCGTCGCGGATCTCCAGCACGCCGCCCTGCTCCGCCGCCCGGGCGGCCAGCACCAGCGGCGCGCCGGCCGGGACCACCCGCAGCGCGTTCTCGCAGAGGCCGTCGACGACCTGCCGGATCCGGCCGGGGTCGGTCTGCACCACGATCGGCTCGGCGCCGAACTCCACCCGCAGCAGCGGGCCGTCCGGGCCGCAGCGCGCCGCCCAAGCCTCGCCCGCCGACCGGATCAGCTCGACCAGGTCGACCGCGACGACGTCCAAGGGCAGGTCGGCGGCCTCCAGCCGGGAGAGCACCAGCAGGTCGGAGATCAACCGGTCCAGCCGGTCCGCCTCGGCGAGCATGGTCGCGCCGGCCTTCTCAGCCCCGTCCGGACCCACCACACCGTCGGCCAGCGCCTCCGCGTACCCCCGGATGGTCGACAGCGGCGTACGGAGCTCGTGCGAAACCGACAGCAGGAAGTCCCGCTCGCGTCCCTCGCTGGTCTGCAATGCGGCAGCGAGCTGGTTGAAGGCCTCCGCTAGCTCGGCGGACTCCGCCGGGCCCTGCCGGGAGATGCGCACCGAGCGGTCCCCGGCGGAGAGGCGGCCGGCAGCGCGGGCCGCGAGCCGGATCGGCCGCGCGATGAACCGCGCCAGCAGCGCGCCGGCCAGAATGCCGCCGGCGAGGCCGGCGAGCAGCGCCAGCCACACGCTGCCCAGCACCTTGGCTGCGATGCCGCTGGCCGCTACGCGGGTCAGCACGACGCCGCTGTTCACCCCGGAGAGCGGACGGCCGACGATGAACGACGGGCGCCCGCCGACCAGGCCGCGGGTATCGACCAGCGTGCCGCCGGCGACCTGCTGGACCACCCGCGCGGGCAGGCCGTCGTGGTCGACCACGCCGCGCCGGATCAGGTAGATCTCGATGCTGTCCTGGCGCAGCGACTGGGCGATGCGCTCGCGGGCCGGCTGGCGCTCGGTGGCGAGCAGCTCGACCGCGATCGCGCTCTTCTCCAGCAGCTCCTGCCGGGTCAGCACGTTGACCGAGCGGACCGCGACCGGGACCGCCACCAGCGCCGTGATGATCACCGCGACGACCGCCGTGGCGACGGTGACCAGCACGACCCGGCCGGTCAGCGTGCGGAAGAGGTCACGCATCGGCGGTGTAGCCGACGCCGCGGACCGTCCGGATCAGCGAGGCGGCGTCGCCTAGTTTCGCCCGGACCTGAGCGACGTGCACATCGACCGTACGCGTCCCCGCGTGCGACGCGTAACCCCAGACGCTGGCCAGCAGCTCCTCCCGGGTGAAGACCCGCCCGGGCCGGCCCAGCAGGTGGCCGAGCAGGTCGAACTCGGTCGGCGTCAGCGACAGCGCCGTGCCCGACACGGTGACCAGCCGGCGCCCCGGGTCGAGCGAGACCGGCCCCAGCGTGCGGACCCGGCCGCCGTCCTGCGGGCCCGCCGCCCGCCGCAGCAACGCCTTGACCCGGGTGACCAACTCCCGCGGGCTGAACGGCTTGGTCACGTAGTCGTCGCCGCCCAGCTCCAGCCCGAGGATGCGGTCGACCTCGTCGTCGCGCGCGGTCAGGAAGATGACCGGCGTCCAGTCGCCGTCGGCGCGCAGCCGCCGGCAGATCTCGGTGCCCTCCAGGCCGGGCAGCGCGATGTCGAGGATGCAGGCGACCGGCCGCAGCCGGCGGGCCGCGGCCAGGCCTGCGGCGCCGTCGTGCTCGACGTGCACGCCGTAGCCGTCCCGGGTCAGGTAGAGCCGCACCAGATCGGCGATCGGCCGCTCGTCCTCGACCACCAGGACCAGGCCTTTGGCGGATGCGTCGGTCACGGATCCCATCATGCCCGGCGGCGGGGCGGGTCGGTGTTCGGGCAACGTAAGGGACGCCGACGGCTCTCGCTGGAGAGCGCTCTCCACTTCAGGGAGACGACCCTCCGGTAGACGCGCTCGTTCATGCCTGGCGCGGCATTCATCCGGTTTGCTGGGGCAGACGGGCAGGACGACGAGCGCTCTATTGACACATCCGAAAGGCCGGCGTAACACTTCGGGCATTGACGGAGAGCGCTTTCCCCGCAGGCGATCCCCGGAATCCCCCTCCCCCGATGGAGTGACCGTGAACCCGGCATTCTCCCCGCCACGCGCGTGGCGCCGCCTCATCCCCTTCGCCGCCGTCCTGACCCTCGTCCTCGCCTACCTCGCGGCCGTGCAGCTCGACGCCCACGCCGCCGACACTCTGCTCTCGCAGGGCAAACCGACCACCGCCTCCTCCCAGGAGGGCGCCGACACCGCAGCCGCCAACGCCACCGACGGCAACGCCGGCACCCGCTGGTCCAGCCAGTTCGCCGACCCGCAGTGGCTGCAGGTCGACCTCGGCGCCACCGCCACGATCACCTCGGTCGTGCTGCAGTGGGAGGCCGCGTACGCGACCGCGTACCGGATCGAGACCTCGCCGGACGGCGCCGCCTGGACCC
>Ga0307508_10002572_pt1 | contig 19080 bp, 22 predicted proteins | sample 9_EM_MG_FD_203089 | JGI IMG/M metagenome (GOLD analysis project Ga0307508, IMG submission 203089) | Populus trichocarpa ectomycorrhiza microbial communities from riparian zone in the Pacific Northwest, United States - 9_EM | ecosystem: Host-associated > Plants > Roots > Unclassified | place... | reverse complement strand
TGCCATATTGTCGCTGATGTTTTTGACTGGGCGGGTTGCAGATTTTTACTCGGCTGGCGGGGTAATATGCGGAGGGGCCTGTCTGCTACTAGCGGATTTTCTACTGTCCGGGTTCTCTATCGTGTCCAGTTACCCTATCCGTTACGTTAGTGGACAACTCCACAATTTGACTACGGGCAGATTGGTCAAGGTCAAACAAGTGGGGTAAAAAGATTGAGTTCACTTGGATGATCTATGGGTCTATGTATCAAGGGAGCAGTCCCAGGAGGAGGATGTTATGGGAGTTGAAAGGGTTCAGTGTGACTGCTTGGATTGAAAAGGTAAAGGGGTGGATGATTGGAAAGAAATTGGAAAAGGAGGAGTGGTGGAATTAAGAAAATTGGTCGGGATGGAGTTGGGAATTGTGCAGAATGGCAGACGAGAGGGACCTCGTCTTAGAGAAAATGGGGATAGCTGTGTGAGGATTTAGGCTTGGTTGTTACATTGCCGTAGGTTCTGTGGTTACATTTCCTTTGGTTCGGATGCTTCATGGCAGTGGGTTCGGACGCTGCATGTCATTAGGTTAATTTGCTACATTGCAGTGGGTTCGGATGGATCATTGGGATCCATGGATCCAGGAGGATTGACCACCCTGGTCAGTATATATATAGAGGGGTGGAGTGTAGTTGGTTCTAGATCTTGATCAATTATCCTATCAACGCCGACAACACCCATTCTCTCGCTAGTTTCCACCTTTGTCTCTTAGTCATTTATGACTGTTAGATATATCGATCGCCCAACGAGACGCGTGGCCGAGTCCTACCTAGACCGCTGCGAGTAGATTCATATGCGGAAGGCATCAGGTGGCGCAAGTGGTAAGTGGTCACCAGCAACATCTAGGCCCGGAGGTGGTGAATCGCCATCAGTGTCATCTAGGCTGGAGGTGGCAAGTTGCCACCAAAGGATCTAGAGGAGCCGGTGATGGGTAATGGGTTAGATGTGCCTGTATCTATAGAGAGTGGTCCTCCAGTTTTGGTGAAAAGATTAAGCAACGGAATTCCTACCTATCTATCGACCAATATATTTTGACAGGTAATGAGTCCGGCTCCTCGACACTGCAACAATCACAATACTCCTCGAACCTAAAAATCCCCACCTCGCTTAAGTACCTTATCCCTGTCAATTGTTGATCAGTTGATCAGTTGATCCTGTTCGTACCCAAAAATCAATAACCCGATCCAGCACTATCTCTGATGATCCGTCGATTCGCCGATCACCCAACATCACCATGAGTTCTACATACACTTGCAAGCATGGCTCTACTGTAATGCTCACCCCTCGTAATTACCACACTTGGAAGGCAGATCTTCAGGTCTTTTAGAGGTGTGAGAATGCACTGGAGATCGTACTCAGGAATGAAGATCCTCCACCTACCAACGTAGAATTCACCATGAGGAAAAGTTACACAAAGCTACTTGCTTATCCTCAGGGGATGGTTTACTCTTTAGTGGAACCCAGCATTTGATCAGTTATCAACAAGCTTCCCAATTAACAACCAGCTCATGGATGTGCTGCCATTGGTCAGAAGTACAACAGGGCGACATCACGATACGGACAACTTGTAATCCGTTGCCACTTTCAACTTACGACAATGAAAAAGGATGGTTTGGTCCAAGATTTCATCTCTAGACTCACAGACCTTCAGAAAGAACTAGTCGGAATCCCAGAAGAAATTTAAGATTACAGTTTGATCTTGCAGCTTCTTGCAAATCTCTCTGATCTGTTTAAGAGTGTTGTCAATATCATCACAATCAGACCATCAGCCGACGAAACGCCCGACCCCGTAAGCACACAGCTGATCAAGTACGAAACATCGAATGCACTTCGCAAGGCCCAGATCAGGTCAAATCTAAATACTGCAGGCACTGTTGCTGAAGGACATGCCCTCATAGCTGAAGACAGCACCCACAAAACCCAAATCAGGCAGCAGTCCAGACAAGGACCTGCAAATGGATGTGGAAACCAAAAAGGTCACAGAAACAGATGCAAGCCCTACAGCTCGAGGCAGATAAGCAAATGCTTCTCTTGCTTGAAAGAGGGATACAGGCAGAATGAATGCACTCCCAAGCAAAATGCTGAATCCTTCAGGAAAGAGACCTTGGATGGGTGGAGAAGCCAGAATAGTCAGGTTTCTGGAAATTAGGCAGTTACCGACGATATCAACATTGGTGACAACTCGACAGAGATGCATGCCTATTGAGCGACTTCTGTGAAGGGCTTGCTGGATAGCTGGCTTATTGATTTGGGAGCTTCCCGCCATCGGGCTGGCAACAACAAAGTCTTATGAGACATCCGATCGATATCTGAGCCTATTCCTATCAAAGTCACAAACCGAATGAATTGCCCAGGAACTGGATCTGGATTGAGCCTTTCCATTGCTGCCGAACGAGTCAAAAACACAAACCCCGATCCCTTTGAGATTGAGAATGTGGATGCAGATGAGAACACAGGTCAATACCTATGCTAGCAGGCAAGACGATGCTAGGGGCGTGAATGTGATGAGATTCCGCTCAATACCGATAATAACGCAGGCCAATTCCGATGGTAGCCAGCAAGATGATGCTAGCTGGGGAAATGCGATGAGAATTCTAGTCGATACCGATAAGCTGTGCCATGATACCAATGCTAGCCGGCGAGTAAAAGCGAAGAAAGTAGACAGGTCAATGCCATTACGAGCAGGCTGTTTGATGCTGTTTTGAGCAGGCAGGTCGATGCCGAAGAAAGTAAGCAGTTCGATGCCAATGCAAGCAGGCTGTTTGATGCTGTTGTAAGTAGGCAGGTCGATGCTGAAGAAGCAGACTGGTCGATGATGACATCTATACCAGCTTGTTTATAGCCAATGCGCTATGCCGTTCCACAACTTACAAATGTTGGAAATGGATGTATGCTGATGTCCACCGGATCTGGGTGAAAGGGGAATCTGATTCTGCAGATCTGCTATCCTTGCAAAATGCTGTCAGGCATCGGAAGCTTGGCCTGACGTGGTCTGAACCTGTCTGGAAGGAGTTGCATTTGCTGAGCTCGAACCACAATTGGTTTTCATCATGTTGGAAGATGTTCCAACTGGTATCAGGCCCTTAGAGTTCAAGATGGATCTTCATGATCAAAGAACTTCCTGCAGATGGAATTCATCGCTACATTCCTAAACCCAGAAGGTGATGAATATGATTATATGGCTATGCCGGATGGTGTTGAAATGCCTGCCAGTGAGCCACGGGCTAAAAACTGCACAAGTCCCGATTCAGATTCAAGCGGACCCCCAGACTTTGGTATGAGCATATCGATAACTCTCTGAGATCTTTAGGTTTACTTAGATCCAAATACTATGATCCGTGTTGGAATATAGGGATCGATAGAGATGAAGGTAGTGAACTGATTGATTGATACAACGTCGAAGGAAAAACATTCTCTCTATATACAACGCATGTGAGGGACTTGCCAAGGGGAAAGGACGGAAGACTGTCTCCCAAGCCGGTGCTCGGAGACTAAGGCTGCTGTCATCTCCGGACATGTTGCCTCTGGTCCGTCACCTCCGGATGCCATCTCCGGTCCGTCATCTCCAGACGTCCATTATTCTGACACTTCCCCTCGTACGGAAGATGCAAAGGAACGCAGGAGAGCAGGAGAAAACAAAACCACCAGTATAGCAACAAACAGTTGCAGAGAAACGAAACAAAAACAGTGAAACCCAGTATCCTCAGATACCTCGTTAAAACTCATAACCGTGTAACAAACCTCATGGGAAAACCACGGACATAGGATAAGAGTGCATCCACCAAAGAAAGAAAGGAGAGGGAAAGAAACCTGTTTAACCACCTGCACGTGCTTCACTGGTAGCTTCCCCTGGATACCAGGCGGATCCGCAGGCCGATCCGTTGGATAATCTGTCCATTTGTCAGCATTGAGAGTACACAGCAGTTCCGGTATGGGGCACCACAGCAGCTCTGGTATCACCGAGCACGCACACAGCTCCGTCATCACTGGGCGCATACAGCAGCTCCATCAACATCGAACGCAGACAGCAGCTCCGGTAAGGGGTGCCACTGCAGCTCCAGCATCACCAAGCGCGTACAGTAGTTCCATCATTACCAAGCGCGTACAGCAGCTCCATCAACATCGAACGCGAACAGCAGCTCCGGTATGGGGCACCACTGCAGCTCCAGCATCACCAAGCGCACACAGCAGTTCCGCCCGAACATTTGGGGCTCAGAAAACATACCTGCAATCGGCTATAAGCTGTGAACCACAACCTCACTCGGGCAGTCCCCAAAGTTCACCCAGGCAGTCTGTGCAGAGTCTTTCTGAGACCACCTTTCTTTTCTGAGTCGTTCTGCGTCTTGCTTCAACTGACAGCTGGCTTCCTTGTACCCTTCTCGTGTGCAGTAGAAACATCGTAGCTGCGAATCACTAGGTCTTTTGTAATGCTTCCAACCTCTGTAGCTGCCATGTCCCCCTTGCCTGCCACAGTGTCGAGTCAATGCTGCTAGAGCTTGCGTGGTGGTACCGGCGATCTTCAGGTTCGAACCGACTTGGTCGTTGCGGAGTGCCATTGAGGCTTCGGCGTCAATCAGTGTTGTGGTGACAGCATCCAGAGTAAGTTCGGCAGCGGACTTGTTCTCAATGATCCCAGCGATGGTGGCGAATGTCTCCGGGAGCGTAGAAAGGAGGTGACCGATTAGAACATTATCTGAGATACGTTCTTGGGAGCCAGCGAGCGGTTGACGAATATCCTTTAGTGTGGAGATATACGCCGAGACTGAGGTGCCCGGCTTCATTGTAGTCTTGTGAAAACAGCGAACGGTTGTAAGTCGCACGGACAGCAAGGCTGAGGTATCGAATGCCAGATGCAGAGCAGTCCAGACATTGTTGGGTTCTTCGTTGGGGAGATTATCGATGAGGGATCGCATGGTTTCGTCCGATGATGCGTATATCACCGACTAGGCCCACCCAGAGCGGCGGCGAAAGTTACGGAGCAGAGCAGTCGCACCCACGTTTGGGGGTGCTTCCGTTCCAGTTACGATTCCAAATGCGTCTTCTGCGATCAGAAAGGCCTTGAGTGAGCACTTCCAGGAGTGGTAGTTGCGATCGTTGAGTATCTCCGTTGAGCCGTGCTTGCAGGTGAACTTCATGGATTCCATGTTGCAAATAGTTCGGATCTTTGTTGGATAACTAAAGCTTGGCAATAAGGCTCACAGGAGTTGAGGCTTAAAAACGAGAATGCAGGGATGAGGTGCTGAAGTGAGGCGGGTGCAAATATCGGTGGGTTTGATTATCGATAGGTTGCAGATTGGTAGAGCGTTCAATCCGGGCTCATAACCTTTTGGAATATAGGGATCAATAGAGACGAAGGTAGTGAACTGATTGATTGATACAACATCGAGGGAAAAACATTCTCTCTATATACAACACGCCTGAGGGACTCGCCAAGGGGAAAGGATGGAAGACTCTCCCGAGCCAGTGCTCGAAGACTAAGGCTGCTGTCATCTCCGGACATGTTTTCTCTGGTCCGTCATCTCCGGACGCCGTCTCCGGTCCGTCATCTCCAGACGCCCATTATTCTGACAATCTGAATCTCTACAGCTCAGCTGTCAGCCTGATACTGCTCAGCATACTCCTCAATGGTGATGAACTCTTTGAGTCGACTAAACGAAACTGGAATTTGGGCACCATTCCCCTGAATCCAAGACGTTTGCAAGCGCAATGCTCATCAGCAAAAAAATGGAAAGTTGAAGTATATTGCTTTTTTTACAGGTGAGACATAAATTTGAACTAATATTTCTCGAGGTTTCAGCTAAAACTAAAGCACATTTTTTTTTAAGAATCCTTAGGGGAGCAAAATATAACTTCTCCACTTAGAGGAGTTAGCGATGCTTACGGGAGCTATGGGAGCTACGGGAGCTCCCTAGGAATTCTCAAATTTTTTGCTGATGCTATCCGTACCACCTTTCTCCCAACCTCCAAGATTATGGCAAATATCTTGACGAGAAGCCTCCCACGGGAGACCCAATGGAAACATGTGAATGGTAAGAAAATGTTATGATGGGCTGCAGGGGAAGCATATGGCAAGTGGATGGCACTTGATCTGATGAATTAAGTTTTCTTTGATGGATGTGCACTTTCTCCTATGGCCATGCTTTTCCTACGGGTTTTTACATGGCTACGAGTTTTAATGAGGCATCCAGAGATGTCACAAGATTTCTGATTTCTGACCTCTGTCTTTCTTTCCTTTTTGATTGCCTCATTGTTCGAGGGGAAGTGTTAGATATATCGATCGCCCAACGAGGCCCACCGTCAAGGCCTGCCTAGACCGCTACGAGCAGATACGTGCGCAGAAGGCAACGGGTGGCACAGGTGGCAAGTGGCCACCAGCAACATCTAGGCCCGCAGGTGGCAAGTTGCCACCAAAGGATCTAGAGGAGCTGGTGATGGGTAATGGGTTGGATGTGCCTGTATATATAGAGGGTTGTCCTCCAGTCTCGGTGAAAGATTAAGCAATGGAATTCCTACCTATCTATCGACTAATATATTTTGACAGTGACATCGGGCCTGGCATAGATCCTTCAGTATCCATCTAGCAGGGAGTGCGGGGGCCTAACTTGAGGTTGCGGGATGACAGATTTCCATATCTAGATAGTCTATACGCAGCCATCACACACTATTCTCCACTATCGTCGGATCATGACCTGTCACATCTACCTCTCATGCGACCGCGGCAGAGCTCCTTCCGCTTGCTGTCCATGTGTGCTCCCATTTGTCCTCACCCTACCTCTCTCCACACACAGTCCACTAACTTGACCCATCGTCACGTGCCACCACGCGCCTGCCCATGGCAGCTCAAGTGCTCTCAGATCTGCGCCAGTCACCCGCTTGCCAAGCCGTTCGTCCGCTGCAAACCTTCTGGCTCTGTTGCCATGGGGCATGTTGTCCACTCACATGATGGGTGCCGTACCCCACGCTGGCGGCCGCTCAGCCGATTCCGTTTCACCTCCCCCCCCCCGCGGTGTTCATGACCTGGAGGAAGTCTAGCTGTTCCGGGCCTGTTACCTGTCTTGCGTCAACCAATTCTTGATTTCTGGATCCACCAAGATGTCGGCAAACAACACCAATGCCGCCCCACCCTGAAGTCCCGGCCATCTATCGCAAGGTCTTGGGAGATGTCCAGCAGCTGTGGAGCATCATCGCCGCCACCAGTGGAGGACTCGCTCCGTAGGGTGTACCGTTCCATCCATGTAGATTTATACTTTAAATATGGCTTAGGCTCCTCTACCAGCTCCCCACACCGCACTTCGGAAGCCGGTCGACAACCTGAAGGAAGGCCTGGCTGAGACTCGCGGTACTATCATAAACTTAGCTGCTCATGAGAGACCGCCTCCCCAGCTTCGTGCCGTGAAAATGCCAGATCTGCACATGCACATCAGTGGCTTCTATGACTGAGCTCGAACTATTCGTTGCGAAGCTCCCCCTTAAGCTGTTCACCAACTAGTCTCGATTCCTCACAGCTGCCATGCTGAGGACATACCCATTCAACTGGATGGATGGACGTTCTCAGGCGCAGTTCCTGCCAGATATTTGCAGCGGTGAGATCCAGCTCGGAGGCGCTCCAGATATCATCTACATTCTGGAGAATACCTGCGCTAGCCCCAATCCAATCGGTACGGCTCGGTCGACACTCGATGGCTTGAACCAGGGTAAGTGTGATACGGCGGGCTACTTCTCGCAAATCCAGATTCCCGCATCCATGCCCAACTGGGATGCTCGTGCGGATCTTGGTGCCTTGCGTGAGGGCTACCTGGTAGGGCATCGCCGAATGTTGGTAACAAGAAAGGAGCACCCCAACTGCGACCAGTTGGTGGGTGTTTTACAGGCGACTCGACGCGGGAAAGTGGGCACTGCAGCCCCGCAAAGGAAAACAGGGCCACCTGCAACCGGCCGTGTACGACAAAGCAATGTCCAGCGGGAGTGCGACAGTAGTGACCCACATTATGGACATACAGGGGAAGGACAAACAGGAGAGCAGATGGCGGTGTGGGCTGCGACGCACAACATGAGTATTGGCGTCGTACGCGGTGACGAAATCACTTGAGCAGTAAATAGCGAGCGAACAGCTGGGCAAGGAGGGGAATGGTGCGTGTGACAAGAGGATGTGTGAATTGGATGTGAGCTGTCAGAGGATAGGAGATCATTGGCACGCGGCGAGGAACGGGGGGAGCAGACACGGGAGCGGACAAGGCTGCGGAGAAGATGGCGCTTCCCTGACTAGGCTGGTGGTATTACTGCGATTAGTCGAGATACACGGTGTTTCGCATAGAATAACAAGGAGAAAGCAAGAGCAAGCAGAAATTGTATGAGTCTGGGATTTGTGAGTGCAGTATGGCAGGGGGCGAGGGGTGGGGTGGACATCGGTTTTGTTTCGCGTGCCTCTGCCCGTTAAGACCACAACGAACACCAACAATGATACTATCTTTGTCTACGTGTCTAGTTGTCGTGGCACCGCCATCACATGTCATCTCCCAGGGTTCCGATCCATTTCATGTAGAGATCTGTAAGTGCTAGTCCAGTCGTCAGTTGGTATGTAATATCGAGATTCACTACTGATCAATAGAGGTGGGCTCGTTGGCGACAAGTAGGCGAAGGCAGAACATTCTCTATATAATCCGGATGTTGTGGAGGTTAGTTTGGGTGGTTGTGTCATTGACAGGGAAAGTGGCTTGGCGTACAGGGAGGGGCGAGCGGGACTGTGTTGCTCTCTTTTTGTTGTAGGGACTTGCTCTTGTGTTCTTGATCATTTTGATACCACCAGACAGAGAATCCTGAATACCTTCACCCCCACTACCTTCATCTCCATGAGATAGCAGAGTTGCCAACACACCAAAATCCATCGTACCTCACCGTATCAACACCAGTCATACAACATCAATCACAGTACGAGGTGATAGGTAGGGTTTTCATGGTGCTCTGACTCGGAGTTGGGTTGCGTAGAGGAGATTATAGTTGGAGACTCTTTCTGGTGTTATTGATCCGTGTTTATCGAACAGTTATCAAACTGTGTTTCCCCGAGCTGTTTTCATCGATCAGTGCCCACCAGCACCTTCAAGCAGTGTACCCTGAGCCGTTTTCATCGATCAGTGCCCGACAGCACTTTCGAACTGTGTACCTCGAGGTATTTTCATCGATCAGTGCCCGACAGCAGTTTTGAACCGTGTACCTCGAGGCATTTTCATCGATCAGTACCGCCAGCACTTTCGAACCATGTACCCCGAGCCGTTTGCATCGATCAGTGCCCGCCAGCACTTTCGAACTGTGTACTCCGAACCATTTTCACCGATAAGTGCCTGCAAGTACTTTCGAACCGTGTACCACGAGCCATTTTCACCAACAGTGCTGCCAGCACTTTTGAGCCATGTACCCGCGAGCCATTTTCATCGAATCCTCCCCCCCAAGAGCAGCTGTCCCATAGACAGCAAGACGAGAAGTGAGAATAGCAAACGTGGAACCTGAGGAGATTTCAGCGCTAGATTTCATCTGGCTTGAACCCAGAATCATCGGTGATTCATACATGGTAGGATTTGCTGATCTCTACGTCAACAGAATCCTGGGTGTACAGAGGAGACTACAGTCAATTTCACGACCTGAAATCTACATCGGCGACTACCTCCAGGAACAAACAGTTGTAGATGCAGCCCAGGGAGACAACGAATTTCGCGAGATACTAAGGAAGTTGTCCCTTGTTGGTATAGATACTATTGAAATTAGGACCAACCATCCAACAAGCCCCCGCAAGCCAATTACTACAACTGAGCCCCATCCCTTGCAACCGAACCAAACAACTGCAAATATGGTGAACTTAAAGATTAAGGCCATCAAGGGGCTGAAAGATGGTACCGAAAACGTTAAAGACTTCCTTGCTGACGTTGAATTCGAGGACAAAGCATTTGACAAACCAGCTGAGACAACTGACGAAACGAGGATCATTTTATTCCGTCAGAACCTCCAGGACTATGCAATCAAATGGTGGAACCTTGACATATCTGATGATCAGAAGGAGGAGTGGACTACTATTAAACACCTGTTTCTTTCAAAGTTTGGATTTGGAACCACTGCTAATGAAAAGCTTTTTGCTTTACAGAGAGATATTATTAACTTGAAACAGGGCGAAAACGAATCGATCTCATCATATACGGAGCGAGCGAAAATGATATCGAAACAGGATAACTGCTCACTCGGAAACCTAATGGCGATGAACTTCGTTCAAGGAATGCGTGATGACTTCCACAAAGACTGGGTGGAATATTCAATAGGTTTGGAAAAGAATCTGGTGACGTTCAACGCGGTCCTTGAGTTCGTGAAGGTGTCGTATAGGTGACTGGGGAAGGAGGATCCGTTTGATGAGGGGGCAATGGCTGCCCAGGCTATAACTAATCCTCCCTATCTAATTCCTTCATGGCATAGAATTCCAATCAGTACTGCTGTTCAGCCAGCACCCCAACAACCCAGCAAGACCAAGACCGCACTTACACATACCATTCAGATCTTAGAGAGAATGAACACGGAGAACAAAATGGATTTTAAGAAGCTGGCCCATTACTTTCCCGGTGGGTCAAATCCGGCGCAGCAGGGAACTTCGAGAGAAGAATACGAATTCGATATCAGCACAGTTCAATGCTGGGTGTGTGGAGATTATGGACATTTCGCAGACCACTGCCCCAATGAGTCACTGCCTGTGGAGAGTCAGACGGTTCTGCGCAAAACGATTCTAGCGGAGCAATGGAGATCCAGATGGAACTCGCTAGGAAGAGAGGTATCAACCCAGAACCCCCTGACCATACTAAAGAACAGTCAGAATCAGGGAACGCCAAATACCAACAAGAATCTGATTTGGTTACCTAGTCCTCAGGTCCGATTCCACTGCGCTGCAAGCGTCTAAGTGACACACCATCCGAATTCATATCAAACAGCGTCAGCATGTGCCATTCTGGCAAGAATACCAGCAGTGAAAGGATTGATGGCAGATACGATATTGAGGGAAGGAGTGAACATGGCTGTGAATCAACCATTAGGTGGAAACAGAACTGTAGCGTTCAAGGATAAAGTTATTGATTCGCGGATTACTGTAGGGGGATGATTCCTGGCGCCATGGACGCTACACCTAGAGTGGCTACCGTGGTCACTAGCATGGCTTCTAGAGTTTGTGGAACTTGGCACATGGCTGCCCTAGGGGATTTTGTAGACAGACAGTCACACAATAGCAATAGTGGAGGACCCCTCCTTTAAGAGGAGCAGCTCCTTCTCCTGGAATAGATCATGTTTCTCGCGACCCCTCAACTGGTAGCAACACTTTATTTTCCCTGCCCCGCACGACCAGCAGTGAGCATTCTTTATTGCACCGTGTGATGAGTGGCGAGCAGAAGGAGGGCGCAGAAACATCAAGATCCCGAGAGAACAACAAGAAAATCGAGAAAACGAGGAAACCGAGCGGCGAGATATGGGACGGCCCAGCAAACAGACTCTCACGTGAAAAGTAGCTGCGGGAGGGCGTGGCGAGCAGTAAGCGCCGGGGCCGGCGTTTCGGGGCCCATACCTTACATCTCACCAAGCTGTTTCCAGTCACATACAGTGCGCTGACCTTCAAGAAAAGGATATTCACACGCCGTACACACACGCCGTACACACACGCCGTCCAGCAGTCTCAACTACCCGTTCACCGAGCTGAGCCACTGCCTATATAACCCGTGCATCAGGCAGAAGTGCTGAGCACTTCCAAAGCGCGGCGAGCGTTTCCAACGCGCGGCGAGTATTTCAAAAGCAAGGTGAGCATTTCAAAAGCGCAGCAGGCATTCCCCAAGCGCGACAAGCATACACACATACGCCGTACACACACGCCGACCAGTTCATTGGGCGGATTCGGGAAGAATTTGAGTGAATCGAGCGGATTCGGAAAGAAATCGAACGCCGTATTCACACGCTGTACTCACACGCCGTATTCACATGCCGTATTCACATCCCGTACACACACGCCATCTAGCAGTCTCAACTACCCGTTCACCGGGCTGAGCTACTGCCTATATAACCTGTCCATCAGGCAGAAGCGCTGAGTATTTTCAAAGCGCGGGGAACAAAACAAGGCATGCCGAAACAGCGAGCAATGTCAAACACCCCGAAACTCTGGCCGGAGCCGGGCGAGCTACTCGAGTGGATTGGTGAAGCGAACCTCTCACGCGATGAAAACACGGTAGTCATAGCTGTTTCAGCCGAAGCGGTCCTAAATGCCTACGTCCAGTGGTACGACAGTCACCGGGAGGCTTCTGTAAAGATTGCGGATCTGGCGGCACTGGAGCACCGACTTTGTAAGGCAGAGGAGAAGACAGCGGTTTGGAAGCAGCGCTGCGATCACCTCTTTACCATCAGCGAACAAACCGCAAAACTACAAGATCTGAGGGCCCCGAGCCAAAACCTGATCATTCAAAAAATCAATCCGCATGAGCCAAAGAGGTTAGATGGTTCCCAGGACTTGGAGGTTGTCGCTCAATTTCTCGAAGACGTGCAGCACTATATTCAACAGGGCGGAGCAGTCTGTCAAAAAGTGTCTGAAGACAATCAGAAGATCGACACCTTCTGGCGTTTTCTCACTGCCAAAGTGTTCCACTGGTTCGAGAACTGCATGAAGAAGCAGGGTGTGGATACTATCCCACCAAAGGATTACAACTACAATACCACATGGGACGCCGTGAAGGTCCTCTTCAAGCACCAGTACGTTCCGGAACGGGCTATTTCGGTAATCCGCCGCGAATGGTATGGGTTGAAGTTCAATCGCCCGCAGGTTTTGATGTTCAACCAGTGAGCATTGGCGCAGATCACCATTCTGGGCGGGTTGCTCACCATTACAAGGGAAAATCTGCTGTGGGAGGAATACCTGATCAAGCTGCCAGAAGCGACGCAAAACGATATATCCCAGCAGACATGCCTTATGGATATACTCGGTGGTGATAGTCAGAAGCAGATGACGCTGTCCGGCATGATGGATATCGTTGCCGCACGGACTCTGCCGTTTATGTCAATGCCGTCCGGTAGCGTCACCCAGGCCCAATCCCCAGCCAGGCCCCCCACCGCGCACGGCGACCCGATGGACTTGAGTAATATTCAGAATGACGAACTGAATGCGGTTGTCGACGGAAAGATACAGTGTCACCGTTGCCTCGGGTTCGGTCACATCGTATGCCAATACGGCACTCCAGCTACGGATAACCGTACGGCGCAATTCAAGCCTCGAGGAGGACGCGAGGGAGGGCATGAAGGACTCCAGAAGTGTCATCCACCCCACCAGCCGCCACCTACGCAACAGTCACCGTATCGTCAGTCATTCCACCAGCTGCCACCTATTCAACAGCCACCGTACCGTACCAACCAACCGAATTGGTGTGCGCCAGTCAAGCGCATCAACAACGTCGACGATCCAGAGGCAAGGTCCGGTGCGTACTTCGATGGAGGTTGGTCAGAGGAGGGAATGCTGGATGAAAATGGAGGATTGACGGACTTGTTGGATTTGGGTGGATCGGATTGGGATAAGACCAGTAAGTTGGCACAGAGCGAGGGAAAAGCGGCTCAGTAGGAGTGACAGAGCGTCCTCCTACTAGAGAACGAGAGGCGGCGAGACTTTATTTGACAAACCTTAATGTTATACGGAAGAACATTAATGATAAAAGTGATTTGTTACGTTTTTACGCTAAAGTCCAAACCTCTCGTTCCAAAACTCGCTCAGCCTACACCCTAATGGACCCGGGTGCATCCCACTGTTATATCAACACCACTTGTGCACAGCAGCTCGGCTTACCTTTTCGACACACTGGCCGTATGACAATCGTCACGGCTGGAACCAAACCCCCTCCCGAGGATAGATACCAGGTTTGGCTTAACGGACGTATACGGGGCAGCACAGGGAACTACGCAGATGTTACTGGTTGGTACACTGTGATTGATCTTAAGAGCGCCTACGACATTATTATTGGAAAAAATTGGAACTTGAGAACGTGCCATTTAGTGGATTCTGACAACGTCTTGCACCTGTTGGATGCGGACTGGTCATTACTGACGGACGGTCGACCGGCATTCGTTCCCAGGCTTTCCTTAAAAGGACTTCGACCTCACCAGGGCCGCTACCAGGAAGTTCACAACCACTGCGAAGAGGTAGCTCAAGCGGCATCCATCAACCTGATTTCCGCAAATGAGACACGACGGGCAATGACAAAATCCAGTGGTGACAGGATATTTGTGATCGACATCCGTGAACGATGGGTGGGTGAGGAATTTGGTGAGGATGAATCCGTTTTGGCGGATCTGGGGAAGTGGAGAGTCCAAATCCATCGGGACTTTGACGATCTCTTTCAGCCACTGCATAGCGTTCCACCACCAGGATCACATGATTTCCGTATCCATACCAATCTGACAGCAAAAATTCCATACCGCCAGCCGTACTGAATAACACAGTCCGAGAGGAAGGAATTCGAGGTACAGATTAAGAAGTTGCTTGCAAATGGGTGGGTGACAGACTCACATTCACGTTATGCAGCACCGATAATCTTTGTGAAAAAGCCAGACGCCATGCTCTGAATGTGTGTCGATTACTGTGGATTGAACGCAATAACGGCTAAAGACCAGTACCCTTTGCCGTACATTGAGGATTAGCTGGATAAGCTTAACGGAGCACGGGTTTTCACCAAACTGGACTTGGCTAGCGGATAGCACCAGGTACCCGTGCATTCAGACGACTGCCAAAAGACCGTATTCATAGTGCCGGACGGATTCTACGAGTGTAAGGTTATTCCGTTTGGACTTGCAAATGCATCAGCCGCTTTCATGCATATGATGCCCAAGATATTTCATGCACACTGCCGAAACGCAATCGTATACCTCGACGACGTGCTCATCTTTTCAAGAACACTAGCCGAACATAAGACACATGTGGAAGGTGTGCTGCAAGCATTCATCAGGAAAAAAAATCTGTGTCCGGACGCACCAGGCGCTCAGGACGCTCTGGACGCACCCTGGCAGGGCACAGACGGCTCCCAACGCAAAACGCACAGGCAATATGAATTCAGACGCAGCACGCCATGGCACCGTGCATTCCGATGCCGTATGCCAGCGCATCGTGCGTCCGGACTCAGCTCGCCATGGCATCTGCTTACCAGACAGAGCGTGTCAGGGCATTTTCCTTCTGGACGCAGCCATGTTAGGGCATGTTACTTCTGGACGCAGCCGTGTCAGGGCATATGGCGTCCGGACGACGCATGTCATGGCACCACAGTCACGCTGTCTGTTAAGGCACGGAACATTGTAGCAAATACTCTTGTTGCATTGGCAAACACGTAGCGGGTCCCAGGCATAGTGACTCAGTCCAGTTCTATTCATTCTATCTAATGTACATCTATATATGCTACTACCACACTTCGTACGGAAACAAAGGAAAGTTGGCAAATACGACACGACGCGTTGAGCACAACGTGATGAGCACAATGCGATGAGCACAATGCGATGAGCACGACAACTATGAGGAGGATGGCGATGAGCACGCCGCTGGCGGTGAGGACGATAGCAAGTAGGACGCGGCGAGTATGATTGCAAGCTTTGTGACATGGTTAGCGCAGCTCTCAGAGTGACAGACAGTGGGAAGTTGTACAATACAACGTGATGAGTACGATGTCAATGAGGGTTCCGGCGGCGAGAACGATAGCAGGTAGGACTCCGCGAGTATGATGTCAATGAGGGTGCCGGCGGTGAGGACGATAGCAAGTAGGACGCGGCGAGTATGATTGCAAGTAAGATGCGGTGAGTATGATGGCGAGCTTTGTGACAAGGTTAGCGCAGCTCTCAGAGTGACAGAGACACCGGGAGGTTGTACAATACACAGTAAGGAGTACGATGTCAATGAGGGTGCCAGCGGCGAGGACGATAGCAAGTAGGACGCGGCGAGTAAGTCGCGGTGAGTATGATGGCTTGAAAGATGCGACGAGTACGATGGCAATAGAAAGCGCCAAGCCACTACTAACACTTGCGCTTTCGCAAGGTTCGGCTCATCACTCATAGATAGACCCCATTTTTCTTCTCCTTTCACCTCGTCCTACTCGTCGACATTTTCCTAATCGACATCTTACTAGTTGCGCCTTTCTCACCATCATACTCGCTGCGTCTTACTCGCTCTCATACTTGCTGCGTCCTACTCGCCCACACTCGCCGCGTCCTACCCCCTATCGTTCTCGCTGCCGGCACCCTGATTGACATCATACTCGTCACGTTGTATTGTACAACTTCCCACTGTCTGTCACTCCGAGAGCTGTGCTAACCATGTCACAAAGCTCGCCATCATACTCGCCGCGTCTTACTTGCAATCATACTCGCCACGTCCTACTTGCTATTGTCCTCGCCGCCGGCACCCTCGTTGACATCATACTCGCCGCGTCTTACGCGCACTCATAGTACTCGCCGCAGCCTACTCGCTATTGTTCTCGCCGCCGTCACCCTCATTGACATCATACTCGCTGCGTCCTACCCGCTATCTTTCTCGCCGCTGGCACCCTCATTGAAATCGTACTCGTCACGTTGTATTGTACAACTTCCCGCTGTCTGTCACTCTGAGAGCTGCGCTAACCATGTCACAAAGCTCACAATCATACTCGCCGCATCCTACTTGCTATCGTCCTCGCCGCCGGTGGCGTACTCATCGCCATCCTCCTCATAGTCATCATGCTCATCGCGTTGTGTTCATCTCGTCGTGCTCATTGCATCGTGCTCATTGCATCGTGCTCATCGCGTTGTGCTCATCGCGTTGTGCTCATCGCGTTGTGCTCAGCACGTCATGCTCAACGCGTCGTGTCCTATTTGCCAACTTTCCTTTGTTTCTGCGCGAAGTGTGGTAGTAGCATATATAGATGTACATTAGATAGAATGAATAGAACTGGACTGAGTCACTATGCCTGGAACCCGCTGCATGTTTGCGAATGCGACAAGAATATTTGCTGCGATGTTCCGTGCCTTGACAGCCAGCGTGGCCGCGGTGCCATAACACGTGTCGTCCAGACGCCATTTGCCCTGACACGGCAGCGTCCAGAAGGAAAATGCCCTGACACGGCTGCGTCCAGAAGGAAAATGCCCTGACATGGCTGCATCCAGAAGGAAAATGCCCTGACATGGCTGCGTCCAGAAGGAAAATGCCCTGACACGCTCCGTCCGGTAAGCAGATGCCGTGGCGAGCTGGGTCCGGACGCACGGTGCCGTGGCGACCTGGGTCCGGATGCACGATGCCATGGCGAACTGCGTCCAAGTTAAGCAGGTTGCGTCCCAAGCGTCCTGATCATCTAGTGCGTCCAGACGATCTGGACGCAATTTTTTTTCCCTGATGTTACAGAACGCACGTTTGCGTCTGAGTGAGGCCAAATGCGTGTTTGGTACTCTGGAAACATCGTTCGTTGGTTTCAGAGTGAATAAACACTGTATTCACACCTAGGAGAAGAAGGTCAGAGCAGTACAGGATTGGCCAACGCCCAGGATGCCTACGGATCTTCGCAGTTTCCTCAGTTTAGCGGGTTACTACAGGAAATTCGTTCCGAAATTCGCTCACCGGGCCTATCTGCTATATGACCTTGCCGCAAAGCCCAGGAACGACTAGATGTGGACCAGTCGACATGGGGAGCTGTTCGGAGACCTCAAGCAGGCACTGATATCTGCACCGGTCCTGGCAACACTGGATCCGGAAGGCGATTTCATCCTACGAACCGATGCCTCAGACACAGCTATTGGAGGTGTTTTGACTCAAAAACAGCTGTTTGAAGGAAGATTGGTAGAGCAGCCACTGGGATATTTCTCAAGGAAGCTTCATGCAGTTGAGTCGAGATATCCAGCATATGACCGGGAACTTCTTGCGATTAGCGCAAACTTGGAACATTGGGCCTGCTACATCCACGGTCGAAAATGTACCACCATTTATACGGATCACGCGTCGTTGCAACATATTCTGGTGCAGAATAAGCTGACAAGCCGTCAGTGGCGTCACCTTGACAGGCTCCAACAGCAAGATTACGAGGTAAAGTACTTTCCTGGAGTGGCGAACGTGGTGGCAGACGCGTTCAGCCAGATTGCCTACACTCAGGGAGGGCAGTCAGAAGTCGAGCAGCCAAAAGCCGATCCGCAGCACCTCAACATCATCAAGATGCGTGTATCAGCTTCAACCGAGTGGCTAAACGACGTGCGAAATGGCTACGCAGAAGATGTGATTTTTGGCCCGCTTCTACAATATCTGAGCAATACCGACGAAAAGGAGAACAAAAAGGCAAACTCGAAACAGACTTGTCGTATTCAGGAATGAGCAAAGTCGTACACACTCGAAGAAGGCCTTCTGTTCCATAAGCCGTCAGGCGGGAAGGTGTGTATTCCGAAGTCCATGAGAGCAGACGTGATTCGGGAACCACACGATGCTATTCTGGGCGGCGGACATAGCGGTATCGCAAAAACAGCAGCAGTGGTCAGTTCACCGTACTAGTGGCCAAAGTTGACAGATTCAATCGCAGAATGGATTGCCGGATGTGATGTATGCCACCGAATCAAACACAAGAATGCCAGGCCATATGGACTTCTACAGCCACTACCGATTCCACTCGAACAGGCCGAATGAGTGAATATCGATTTTATCACCAAGTTGCCAACATCGGAAGCCGGCCACGATGCAGTAGCAACAATTATCGATCCCCTAACGAAGCGAGCACGGTGGATTCCCATTAAAGAAGCCGATCTCACCGCAGAGAAGTTTACGACAGCGTTCATCAATGGTTATGTACGGTCACGTGGGCTGCCTGTATCGATTGTGTCCGACCGGGATACCCAGTTTACCTCCGGCTTCTGGCAATCGTTGTTGTCAAGATCCTGCCTCAACTTCTCCGTTGGGCTCGACAGGTAACGTAGGTGGGGCGGTGGCGCACGGGGTCCTACTCACACTACCGGCGTACTCACACTTCGGTCGTCCTCACACGCCTTTGCGTGGGCTCGTTGTTCTCGCGG
>Ga0307508_10002571_pt1 | contig 19087 bp, 26 predicted proteins | sample 9_EM_MG_FD_203089 | JGI IMG/M metagenome (GOLD analysis project Ga0307508, IMG submission 203089) | Populus trichocarpa ectomycorrhiza microbial communities from riparian zone in the Pacific Northwest, United States - 9_EM | ecosystem: Host-associated > Plants > Roots > Unclassified | place... | reverse complement strand
ACGATTCTAAGACGTCTGTGAAAGGCACAGTTTTTTTCCGTCAAGTAAAGAGTGGTTTTTGGTTGTGTGAAAACGGGCATTTTTGGTGTAAAACAGCCCCTGTACGGAAACTTTTGTCCCTGTACTTGAATCCGTTTGTTATTGCCTTGCCCTCGCTCGGCCGACGACATTTTACCTTTCTTTCTTGTAATTACATTCCACCAGCCGCAACAGGTCTTTCATCTGCTGCGCCAACTTAATTTTTCCCACACTACGCACGTAGAAGTGCACACACGCTATCTTTTCGTGTCAAATGACATTCGGCTATGTGCCAGCCTATAAATTTAAGACCCGAACCTCGGACAGCTTGGTCGTCACCTGCTCGTCTCCCTTACCATTCCCCCCATGTAATGTCGTCCACAAAGGATGGCCCTCTAATGCCGGGAACCATCTCTTCACCCAGTCGAAGATGTCAGAATTGTGAAGGCGCCGAGAGGGTGGACCAGACTTGACGTGTCTGCAGGTGACGGCCGTCCGGGTCTCCGGAGTTCCGGCTTGCTGGGTCTTTTTATTTGTTTATTCTGTCGGAATAATGGGCGTCCGGAGATGACAGCTGCCTGAGTCTCCCGAGCACCGGCTCGGGGGACAGTCTTCCGTCTTTACCCGCTGGCGAGCCCTCAGGCCTGTCGTATATAGAGAGAGTGTTCCACCTTCTATGTTGTATCAATCAATTAATTCGCCATCTTCATCTCTATCGATCCCTATATTCCAACATATTCATACATGCATAGACCTATATATATCATGGCGGCGTACATTTTGCCCAGTCTGTCCGCACTCCGCGCAGTGGCGGCACGTTTCAAGCTCCCCATTTGTCCCCAGCCCAGGCCTGTCCCAAGAAAGAGAACCGCCACATGAAAATTTACAACGGAAACCACAAAGTAATGAACAAAGGCACGGCGCATCCCGTCCCCTAACCCTCGCCTGCCGATGCCATGAACGAGGGGGTGGGAAGGAACAGCGGGAGTTCCTCCCAGGCGCCCATCTCGCCCGCGGCACCCAGCGGCTCCGCCGCCCGTTCCTCTTCCCGATCCCTGCGCTCTCGAAGCTCCTCCTCTGACACCTCACTCCCGGCGCCGCTCTCTTCCACCGGAGGCACTAACCTTCCCACATCCGTAGAGGAGAGGAAGTCCAGCACTGCCTGTCGGCACCTCTTGTCGGCAATAAATTTCGGATCTTCCACCGGCTCTTCCACCTCCACGCCTCCGTCTGCACCTCCGCCCACAGAACCTTTTGCTGTATCTTCCATTCCGGACACACTTTGAAGAGGTGGTCTCTTGTTTGCGAGCGGAATCGGCACCACCGGCACTGGGCCGTGGGGTCACCTTGGCCCAGTGCAGGTATTGTCCGGTGCGGGCATGTCCAGTTTTCAGCTAATAATACCTAGAGGCGAGCCTCTTGGTGCTCCCAGTCACTGTCGTTCGGCCTGTGACTTTTCGGCATCCGGTATTTCGTCTTGGGGATCCAGCCTCCAGCCCACTGCCGTGCCTCAGTCCACTTCTTCTCCGAAATTTCTCGCTTGAGGTTTGCGATGGGTCGCGGGAGTGGCACGAGGTGCTTCACCCCCCGGGCGCCAGGCTTATCCGCCGCAATCTTCTCCCAATTGTCCCCCTTCTCATTGCCGGGTATTCCCTTATGAGTTGGGCACCACCGGATCTCGGTGGTGATGTCTGGCCCGCCCCTGCGCTGCGTGGCGATGTGCTTCCGCGCCTGGATGGCGTACTGCTGCCCTGGTCCGGGTTCTTCCGATGCCATCCGTCTGATGGTCGCTTGCGCATCAGTGAAGATTGTCACCCGTTCTGGGACATATCCTCTTGTAGCCGATTCCAGTGCGTGGCCGAGAGCAGCGCACTCCGCATCGTAGGACTCCTGGTTGACGCCTATGCCGGCTGGCTGGGTCGTGTCTTCCGTACCTTCCCCCTGGTGAGTCCCTCAATGCCGCCCTAATACAGGGTATCTTTTGCGTGCTACCATGTATACTCTGTCCATTTAATGATCACCACCTCGATCGGTGCTGATATCCAACCACAAGTTTCCTGTCAAGTACGGCAGTAAGTGGACCCCGCTGCTAAGTATCGCTAGGGGAGACGAGTATCCACCCAGTTTGCGACCCTCACCTGATCCCCAAGAGCAAGCTTGTCCTGGCTGCCGGAAATGAACATTACAGTCCACCCAATCACGTTTGGCCCCATCACGATGACCTTCAGGTGTCTCCTCAAGCGTGTCTCGCTCCCTTTGTTGAATGCCGATTTGACGACTGCTGCATCAGGGTACAGCGGACTGTAAACAGACCGACTGTATTTCGAAAAATTCTTCACAGATGCTCGGCAAATAATGACAAAATAAAAACAAATGGTCGGTGCATGGCGGTTGTATTGCCAATTTGATCGAGACGCCAGATAGATATCGTTCAGTTTCAAATTATCTAGGTGGGCTACTTATCACCACCCGAGCGTCTCCGTGATGATACAAACACTACGTTGCTCCTTCAGATATGCAGCTGTCTGTCACTCGTCCATCACCTACCGCGCGTTGCAGATGCTATGAAACGAGTAGCGAAAGACGACTATGCGACAAGCGGCAATCAGCGACTTTGAAAAGGGCGATGGGTGGTTTCACATACACCAGTTGCGTATAATATGCGGATGGATGCCGGTGGCCTGGGCTATGTGCTCGATGTCACCAGTGCTTGGAACAGTTGACTGTAGCGCCTCACCAATTTCGTCGAGTAAGCCAAGGATCTTGCTGCTTATCTTTTTGCTGTATTTGATGTAGTTGCATTCCTCCTTTGGCGGCGCCATGAATTCGCCTGTGTAGGGATCGATTATGAAGTCGGTGTGATTCAGCGGCATCACAGGGCGATCCCCCGCGGCAAACAAGTCCGCGAGCGCCACGAGACCTACCTGCTCCCTGATGCTCCTGCGCTCAGAGAACTCGTCAGTTATGTGTAATCTCCTGGACGCGCAACAGAGGGGAATGCATACTGTAGCATATTGACGTTCGCCATGTTTACTAGCGTATCAACGAAGTGATCGTCCTCCTCAAGCTTTCCCCATTTGTTGTTGCGAATGGCCGTGTCAGCCGCCCGTCCTTTCTGGTTGCCCAAAGAGTAGAGCTGAGTCAGTCGCAGGAGGGCCACTGGCAGGACTCGTCCCTCCGCGATGACCTCGGTTATCCTGTCATCGATAAACTCCAGTTTGGTCTTCATAGGAGGCGAATACTCAGTCGTCGGGACACGGCTGGTGTCAAACTCGTCGAAGAACTGACGGAGTTCCAGGACCATCTCGTTCATCTCCTTTGCTTCGGGGAGGGGCAGCTCCGAGATACGATCCGCAAGATCATGGACATTCTGGTTCGGATCGATGAACGGGTTGTTATTCATCCTGCGATGGCGGTCAAAACCGAGCAGGTGGCGTAGAGGAAGAAGACAGAGGGGCGAACAAATGCGAGGTAGACGGCAGTTTATTCGGTGGGGCGAGGATGTGAAAAGCTGGTCTAGCTATGCTGCAGACAACAAGAAAATACTCTGTGCCGCCGGCGCACTAGAGTGTGGGTAAAACTCGCCCGAACCCTTGGTTCTCCAACCCTATCCCAAACACTCCCCCTTTTACCAATACACCACACCATTTTCCATCGCTACTCCGGTCTATCGAGTTGTGGGTCTCTCGGTGCTTGACACCTCCCAGTGCTTTCGTCAATCCGATCACCCACATCCCGCCAGTCGGTACGTACTTGATCGCAAGCTCCTGTTTGGTGACGCTGTCGACAAGGTGGTTGAAGCTCATTCGCATGTGTCGGGAGTCGCCGGAAAAACACCCTCGAGCTAAGCATTTGCAGTGCGGTCTGATTGCCATTGTAAAGAAGCGTTCCATGTTCCGATGGATCACCAGCGAAGGAGCCAAGATCGGCTTTCACGCCAGTCGTGCAGAACATATGCAACTGCCTGTTGGTACAAAATATGATCCTCAGCTTCTCCGTCTCACCTCCGGAGTACCTACTGTTAAAAAAAATAGCGCTGTCACACCTGCGTATTTCCTATGTCATCCTATGTCATTGTGGGTTAACTTAGATATGTTGTTGTGTCGGGGCGGCTTTGGTCCTGATGGCATAGCGCGGAGAGTGTCATTGCGACAGCGTGTCGCAACAACAGAGGACCTCATTGCGCAGCGTGACGCAACAGTGGAGGAATAAAAGCATTGTCTTTCTCCTTTGCACTCTTATGTGATTCCCCCTTTGACGGCTATATATGTAGCGTTATTTCTGACGGAGAAGTGATATTGTATTTGTCTTCAATCAATCCCAATCTCACGGCCGCTCTCTCCCGAATCGAATATTCTAGTTTCCTAACGACCCCACTTCCGCAGTACGCTACACCAACTTTGTTGGAAATACTTCTCGCCGCTGGGAGTTGGAGTAAATATGAGTTTTACTAAAAGTTCTTCCATCATGTTGGCGAGCGTAAATCGGCAATCTTTTTCGTCCTAGCAAGTGTTTTCCCCTCAGGGTTTTAACTGCAAAGGTTTTAGTGATGTTGACGAGGATTAATGGGATTGTTTGTATTTGAGGAAGTTTCTTTGGTACGCAGCACGAGAGGGGCGGGTGTCTTAGAAATACATTTGGCGGCTACGTTTTGTTTATTTGTTTAATCTTTACTCGCATGCGACCTGTCTAGATCATGGCGTTACCACAGTCTATTTTCTGACCGCAGTCCGCGCGGCGGCGGCACGTTGCAACCGCTCCTTCGCCATCCGTCCAGGCCTGTCCCAAGTAGATGTGATGCGCACCGAGGATATAACAAAAGAAAAGACAAAGAGGAGAACAAAGGAAACCGTCTAGCCCTCTCCTTCGGACACCATGAAGTCAGACGTCGGAAGGGACAGTGGTAGCTCCCCATTACCCGGCCCCCCGGCCTCCGCTCCCCAATACTGGACTACGGCCGATGGCCCTGACAGTCTAATGACGGCCGGCTCGTAGACGTTTTCAGCGAGGACTAGAACCATAAACGGACCGCCTTCCGCGGCCGGACACGGCCACCGCTATCCCGCCTGTCTCTTGTCTTTGGACTCGTGTGCGCTCCTGATTCAGTTGTATTTGCGGGAAGCCACAGCGTACCACATCTCCATACATAGTGCGGATATAAGGTTGATGGTTAACTACCGCGGAGCACGATAACAAACGGAAAAGGATGTAGTTGTCACAGTGAACGGAAAAGCCATTGTAGTGATGAGAAATCACGCGCACAATTTCTGGGATCATTGTGGTTTTCTATATTGCTCACATTGTCCACGCCTGCCTCCGTCACCTCCACATTCTTCCCAGTCACGGCAACCCAGATTAACTACTATTTACCATCTCTTCATATATCCGCAGAGCTCGCCATGGTGCGCCCCGGACTGCGGCCATGACCGGACGGACCGCCGTGGTCCGGTCTGATCTGCGGATTTGTAGGACCGCCTCAGTCCAGTCCTTCCAATTGAAAGACCACCAGAGACCGCGGTCTTTGAGGCTTAAATTAGCTGACTGCCACATCCAAGTTTGCTCCTAAAATTTTCCTTAATCCCATCTACCTCGCTACATACCACATCCAACGACCGGGACGCCATCGTTACTCAACTCCTCCCGCTTGTCCACCCTCTGTGATACCTGCGACCTGCGCGCAGTGGTCTCCACGATTGCGAGCGACCGTGCACGGAGCGAAGGCACGTCCATTCTTTCGTCCCCGTAGGTATTACAGATCGACACCACGGCATTTTGACATCCGCTTGCATTTCCACCGGAGGTGAGGAGCACCACATTCCATCCTTTTTTCTAGAGTACAAAAATTGTTTAAGCCATGTATGGCAACCCGCCAACGGGCAGGAGGTGTCGATTGATGGCAAGATGAGATGGTGCTGCAATAGATGTATGTTTGATCTCCGATCCACTGCATGTTCCAGCTAAAAAATTTCCTACTAGCAAGTGGTTTTCCCACCGGTTTTCACTGCAGAGGTTTTAATGAGCTCGGAGAGGATTAATGGGATTGTTTGCATTTGGTGAATATTTCTTCGGTACGGAAGACGAGAAGAAGGGGTGTGTTGGAAATACTTCTCCTCTCCGGCAGTGTGTGTCGATGGGAGCAAAGGGCTCCAGACTGGAATCAGTGTTCTGTAACAGCTTGGAACTTTGTACCTAGTTGTCTCGTCTCACTTTCTTTCTTTCGTTCTTACTTCAAGTACCAGTCATTGGTAACCAAATACGAGTGTAGTCTCAACTCGTACTATTTTATCGCACACACCATCTCCCTTCTCGTCTCCATCTCTCGCTGTGCCTTGATTGCTCCTATCTCATCAAAGACAGACGATACTGGCTCACCAAGTTAGGAATACACTATCCCAGCAGAGAACTGGTGAACTTTTTCAGACTCTCGTCTACGGAGGCAGGAAGGATAGCACTGGCTGTGGAAGCAGAGGACAACGCGAGTAGTGAATACCTCTCGCCATCATCTATCTAGGTCGTATGCGAGTAATGAATAAACCCCAAACAAAATGCAGCCCCAGGATAACGTGCTTTAAGGCTAGCCCGCGCCCGCACCGCAATCTGGCTCCTACAAACCCAGAATCTGGGAATAGTTACATGTTTGGTGTCGTGGGTCCTAACTAGCGGCAATTACGTTCAAGGGGCAGGACTGGTAACTATTGCGAGAGGCTTCGATAATGTTGTGAAAGCTGACGGCATAGGAGTTAATTCGTTCTTTATTAGCGCGAATTTTTTTTCAATGCACGGCGAGATGCACTTATGTATTTTTAAACACAACCGAACTGGCTTTCAAGTAATTTCTAGTGCCGACTCTGTAGAAGGAGTCAAATATGACACTATCAACTAGCAGCCTTCCCATTTCTCCATGCTAAAAGATCACTCCTGATCCTGCCTCCGGATTTTTCTGGCACTTAGCCTAGATATAATCTTCTTGGGGTCGATAAGTCGGCTGAGGACCTCGCAATCGGTCGCCCTCCGGCCCTGTTGCAGCCACTCTTCTTCCCTCCGCACGGTCAGACCACGTAGTAGCCTGTTTCCCGTGCGAGCTGGTGGTAGTTGCTGATGAACGGGTGATAATACCTGCAATCTGCAACCATCGATGGTCGCCTCTTGGATGCTGAGCTCGGTCTCTTCAAGGAACGAGTTGAGCATAGTGATAGTCCTGTCCAGCTCCCAGATGTGGGGGTTCAGCTCTTTTATCCCGTCGGTGAGGCGATCCTCGAGCTCGACGAGTCGCCCACGACTTGCACCCAGTTTTGCCTGACTGCCTCCTTCCCGGCATCGCAGGCGGCTCGTGCCGACTCCCTACTCATCCCTTCTAGCCCGTTGAACTTTCCCTCGAGCGCGAATAACCGCCTAGACTAGTCGGCAAACAGCCGCTCCGCATCCAGTAGTTTTCGCTACTCTACGTCGAGGTCCTCAGTAAGGGCAGCGACCTAGCGCTCCCAGGCGTCGATATCGTTGGCCTTCTCAATAATGACCTCGTGGTCGAAGCGGGGCGACGCGCCAATACAAAAGAGCCCTGTTTTCGGAACCCTACTCACCTAACCCTATCATATCACCTCAGAATCCCACTTCGCAGTGCGCTAACCCAACCCGGGGACCAAGTCCGCTAGACAAATCTTGCAGTGAACAGCTGACCCGCTCTCCGATTATTTTTTACTTTGCCACTCCCCATCCGTACCCGCCAGCAACTTTGCATTTCAATCCAAATTCGTCCTGCGCCCCGCAATGCACACAATCTCAGATCATCCAGTCACTGCACAGAAGCCATCGACAAAGAGTGAGCGGCCACCGGAAAAAGATGCCACCACATCGGAGATTGAATACACTTCGCAGTATGACGCCTTCATGGAAAAAGTAGCGGAATATCACCAGAGGCAAGGGTATGTTTTCGTTCACTCCATTCTTGGTACTATTGTATTTTAGGCGCATATCGTGCTCGTGATTGTCTCCTGGACCTGCGAATGTGCTGGAAGTGGTAATTTTTCTTAGTCGCTGACAAATTCCAACAGCACGACTCTCGTCCGCCAACCGCAAATTGGCCGTAGCGTGGTTGATCTTCACAAGCTCTACAATGTTGTGACGAGTCGGGGTGGTTACGATACGGTCACCGAAATGGAGTGTGAGTGATCTGCTGAGTGGCGGGGCGAATGGTGTCTTTGTGGTGTTTGCGGTTCCTACAGATGACTCGTCGTCATGGTGCTTTGTCAACTGCGGCCTTTCCAGCGGCGGGGTTTTGTGCCAAGATTTAACTCTTTACTGGAATCTGACACCGCGGTGCGAATGGGATAGATGACTGGAAGGAGATTGCGAAAATTTACAATCGTCCAATCGACAACTTGAATGCAGGCTATGTGCTCAAGTCTATCTACACTAAGTATCTGGCGTAAGTAAAGTGGTCCGCTGGTTGGAATATACAAACTCCAAGTTGACTGACAGGTGTGGAAAGGGCGTACGAAGTCGAGAACTTTTCCCATCATGGTGTTCCTCCTCAGAAGTTGCTGAAAGCTGGCCCTACTACCGCAGAGGCAATTACGACAAAAACTTCCACCGAATTGATGGCAAATATGCCGGGGGGGGTTATTTCACCGGAATTGAATGCGGGAAGCAGCCGAATGTTTATGCCGGGAAATCGAAGGCTCACTCCAGTTGGACCCAACCTCACAGGTAGGTATCCCACCACCCTGTTGGTTTTTGATATTGTTGATCATTTTTATACAGCTGGTCACTTGATTTGCAAATTAATCGACAACATTACGACGAGCGGGAAGACAGACCTCGAGTCTGACGTTGAACAGCTGCTGAAGTTGCTAGTTCCATTTTCATTCGCCGCTGGGAGTGAACTACAGGCTGACTACTGGCCGACCTTTTGCGACATCTTATTTGGTACCTTACGGGACGGGCTGCAGTACATCAACGACAAAGTCACCAATGTTTCCGAAGATGAAGTCATATTCGACAAACAGCTACGCAATCTAAGGACTACATGCCTAGCTATCAGAAACATGGCAATGGAGGCAAATAATGCCCAGCGGTTCGCGTCGATAGACTACCTGAAGGATATCTTGGTCGATGGCTTGAATTTACCTATCCACCACTGCCTTGGCGAGGTCAGGAGCTACATCTTCGACATGGCTGAATCGATGGCGCCATTCCTTGCGTTTCATTCAAATGACCCATTCCTCAGGGTGCTGACGCAGGCCATTAAGCCGCTCGACCGTGGAACCATATTGAGCGCAATGTGGGCGATGTGCCGCTTTACATTACACCATGACGATTGCAATCGAATGGCAGAGATACCGGTGTTGTTAGTTCGTCGCATCGCAGGCGGTCTCATCCACTGGGACGACGGGCTTGCAGAGGTGTGTCTTAACTTCCTTTGCCAGTACACACTTCATAGGGAGAATATCAGGGCACTTCTAGCTACTCCGGAAGGATCCGCATTGATCGGGCATCTTGTGCGCATATTTCTTCCCGAAGGATTACGAGGCGACCTATCTGCAGCTAACAAGCTGGTTAAAACGGATGAGCCCTCACCATCCAATGTTCCCCACCTCCCCGATGAAATCGTTAGGGAATTGTTAGCCTTTGACGAACCTAAGCGTACTCGCCAGTGGTATGTAATCTACACTCTGTTCTTCTGCCCAGACTAACCGAGTCCAGGATTCGTTGCTGCTTCGAAAAAGATCCGAAGGCCGACATAACCCAGGTAGCTCTCTGGCAGGCGTATTCTTCCCGGTTTAAAGAATTTGCATCTGCTGAAAAGCCCCTGCTGCACTCGGTTGAGCTGGTTCAGAACGTCGCTCATAGTTTTCATCCGGTAACGGTCGAGTCTGTTTCGACTAATCAAGGAACGAGGTACCTCGTCAAGGGTATTCGCGTCCGAGAAGCGCCGGTGAACACCGAGGGCCAAGTCTACCTCGCCTGCAAGTGGTTGAACACGACGGGAAGCGCCGCCAGCAAATGCACAGCACAACTACCCACTGCGAGTGCACTTGGCGCACATATCATCGAACTACATCTCAAGCCTTCCGTCAATAGCGACGACAGCCAACTGTACTCTTGTCAATGGGCGGGATGCCATCACTTCGCCTCACAGGGACCGGCGGACATCGGCGAGGTCATCGAGCACATTTGTGCGCACCTTCCGAAGAACAGAATTCCACCTATCCCGATTAACCCTGGATACCCATATGGTATCACCCTCACCGCCGCCCTGACCCTAGAGAATATCTGGAAGCTCGGAGGTTTGCAGGCGAAGACACTCATTCATGAACAGAAGGACTGTCTTTCCGTGGCCGTTATTAAGAACGAGAGTATCGCTATGTTCCTGTCAGATTTTATCCTGGACGTTTTCGGGGACGGTATCGGTAGCCTTTTCCGTGGCACCGAGTAGTCACGACTGCTACGGGGAAGGATTTTCTCGCTTTCTTTGTTAGGGAGACCTTCAAGTGTTAGGCTCTTACGTTACTTCTTTTGATGCAATGAATGTTTTTTCTTCTTGTAGGATACTAGTGCAGAATTAGTTTCTTTTGTTCTTTTCATTCGCCTACCTACTTTAAAAAGTGCATCATAGATTTGAACCTTGGTGAAAAGTTATGAGAGATCAAGCCATGTAGCGGAAACACGAGCGTGAGCGCCAATGCAATCATTTCCGTGCTTGGATAAGCTACGCAATACACGAACCAATATCTGTCGGTATTGGAGGCAAACAGGTAGTGTGCGAGGCAAGCCTCTTGGTCCTCCCAGAAACCGTCGCATCCTGTTTCGGGCTCTCCGGCATCCGGTACTTCGTCTTGGAGATCCCGCCTCCGGTGCATTACTGGGCCTCCGTCCATGTCTTCTCGGAGATCTCCCGCTTGAGGTTCGCAAGCGACCTTGGGAGAGATATCGCACGTGCTTCAGCCCGGTCCGAATAGCACAGCCACTGCACACAGCGGATGCCTGAATCCTCTGCCGTAATCTTAGCCCATTCCCCCCCCTTCTCGTTGCCTGCGATACATTTGCGGGCCGGACGCCACCAGATCTCGTTGATGATGCTTGACCGGGCCCTCCACAGCACAGCGATGTCTTTCCTGGCCTGGATCGCCTACTGCTGGCCTGGGCCATGCTCCTCCGAAGCCATCCGTCTGATGGCGGCTTGGGCGTCCGCATAGATTGGAACCCGCTCCGGCGTAGTCTGTCTTCTCACCGCCGAATCCAGCGCCCTAAAGACTGGAGTGGCGGCTGGCGAGGTGCGATGTGAATAAGTAACGAAGGAAGCCGGCTGGTGCGAGACAAGATTAAATGCGCTCCCAGCGCCGTACCGCCCCCGAGGGGCTCCCCAGGTCCATTTGATGGAATTGCCACATCAAGGCAACGCGCCGGAATACACCAATTACGGCGTAGACAGCGGACGGGAATAACGGATAAAATGAACGCCGCCATAGTCTAGATAGGGCGCGAGAATGATTAAACTAATAAAAAAAGCCGAAATACACTGTTGGAATATAGGGATCGATAGAGATGAAGATAGTGAATTGGTTGATTGATACAACTTCGAAGGAGGAACATTCTCTCTATATACAACGGGCTTGAGGGACTCGCCGGGGGGAAAGGACGGAAGACTGTCTCCCGAGCCGGTGCTCGGAGACTCAGGCAGCTGTCAACTCCGGACGCCGTCCCCAGTCCGTCATGTCCGGTCACCCATTATTCTGACACTTCCCCTCGTACGGAAGACGTAAAGGAACGCAGGAGAGAAAGAGAAAAAAAAACGAAACGGCCAGTATAGCAACAAACAGCAGCAGGGGAGGAAAAAATATTGAAAAAACCCAGTATCCTCGGATGTCTTGTTAAAACTCATAACCGTGTAAAAAACCTCATGGGAAAACCACGGACATAGGAGAAAGAGTGCATCCACCAAAGAAAGAAAGGAGAGGGAAAGAAAACCTCTTCAACCACCCGTCATGTGCTTCACCGGAAGCTCCCCCTGGATAGCAGGCCGATTCCCAAGCCGATCCATAAGAAAATCCGCCCATTGTCAGCATTGAGCGAACGTAGCAACTCCGTCATAAGGCATGTGCGACTGCTCCGGTATGGGGACGCCACAGTAGCCCCCGTATTCCCAAGCGGACACAGCAATCGCATCTTTGAGAGTGCACGGCAGCTCCGGTGTGGGGTGCCGCAGCAACTCCAGCATCACCAAGCGCGTACAGCAGCTCCACATCCTCGAGAGCGCACGGCAGCTCCGGTGTGGGGTGCCGCAGCAACTCCATTGAAGCGCGTACATCAGCTCCCCGAGCACATGCGTCAGCTCCGGTGTGGGGTGCCAGAGCTGCTCCGTCATCACCCAGGGCGCACACAGCTCCCCGAGAGCGCACGTCAACTCCGGTGTGGGGTGCCGCAGCGACTCCGTCATCACCAAAGCGCATACAAGCTCCACCCAAGTTTGGGGCTCAGAAAACATACCTGCAATCGGCAATAAACCGTGAACTACAGTCTCACTCTGGTAGTCCCCGAAGTTCACCCGGGCGGTCTGTGCGGAGGGTCGCTGAGAGCTTCTTTCTTCTTTGAGCCTCTCTGCCTCTTGCTTCACCCGGCAGTCGCTTCCCTTATGTCCTTCTCGTGTGCAGTAAAAGCATCGTAGCCATGAATTGCTAGGACTTCCGTACGGCTTCCGATTGCCATAACCACCGTAGCCCCGTCGCTTGCCGTGCTGAGTTTCTTGCTGCTAGCACTGGTCGGGTAGTGCCGGCAATGTTCAGGTTTGAACCGACTTGGTCGTTCCTCCGTGCGAGCGATGTCTCTTCCTCGATAAGGGCTGCTGTAACAGCATCCACGGTTTGCTCCTCCGAAGGTTTGTTTTTGAGAACGCCGACGGTAATTGCGAACGATTCAGGTACGGTTCGAAGGAGATGGCAGACGACGGTGGTATCCGAGATCGCTTCTTCGGCTCCGGCCAATTCTTGGCGAATGGCGAGTAGGCTGGATATGTATTCGGCGACCGAGGTCCCAGGCTTCATCTTCGAGGTATGGAACCGGTTGATGATGTCGTTTCGGCCGGATTTCAGGGAGGCAGAGTCGTATTTCTGGCAAAGGAATTCCCAGACACGGGCCGGAACATCGATTTCATTCTCAGGCAGACTGCTGATGACGGTTCGGATGGTAGGTTCGACTGATAGGTAGATCGTCAACGCTGCTCGGTCAGCGCGTCGATAGAAGTCACGAGCCACAGCAGATGTTTCAGAGTTTGGGGGGTTTCATTCCGGGTGACGATCTTGAAGGCGCCTTCCGGAGTAAGGACTGCCCTCATGTCGTTTTTCCACGAATGGTAGTTGCGTGCATTAAGCAGCTCGGCGACTTCGAACTTGACAGTTTGTCAGGCAGAGGCCATGGTGGCGATGTCGTCGCGACGTGACGCGGCTCAAAGGGTAGAGGCTTAAAAACAAGAGAGCAGGAATGAGGTGCCGAAGCGAGGCGGAAAACGGCGGGTACGGCCGGTGCGATTATTGATGGGTAGCGGATTGGCAGAGCGTTCAATCCGGGCTCATAACCTGTTGCCAGTTGGAATATAGGGATCGATAGAGATGAAGATAGTGAGTTGGTTGATTGATATAACTTCGAAGGAGGAACATTCTCTCTATATACAACGGGCTTGAGGGACTCGCCAGGGGGAAATGACGGAAGACTGTCTCCCGAGCCGGTGCTCGGAGACGCAGGCAGCTGTCATCTCCGGACGTGCCGTCTCCGGTCCGTCATCTCCGGACGCCGTCTCCGGTCCGTCATCTCCGGACGCCGTCTCCGGTCCGTCATGCTCGGACGCCCATTATTCTGACATACACGATCCACCCGCGAAAGTGAAAATCCGCAACTCATCGGGAGCTGGACTCGTACCATAAAGAAATGTGCTGAGAAGGCAGGGGGAATATGGAAACTATTACGAGGTACGAAGTCGCAGACGAACGAGAGTAGCCGCGGAGGGGAGAGAGAGGAGAGAGCGCGAGTTCGTGGAGAGAGAAATCACGGTGGGGTTGTAGAGGTAACACGTCTTTCTCTATCTATCGTGAAGTGTAAAGAACATCAAGAGCAAACAAGAAAGAAAGAGCCTAAGTGCAGAGTCCCGTTACACAGAAGCTTGTGTGTCAGCCACCTCGCGTAGATAGTACATTCTCGCGCCCATACCGAGCGGCGAGAAGCCTTTTCTCAACACACCCCCTTTTCTCGTCCTCGGTTTCCAAAGAAATTTCACCAAATGCAAAACATCCCATTAGATCCTCGCCGGCCTCATTAAAACCTCTGCAGTGAAACCCCAGTGGGAAAAACACTTGCTAGTAGGAAAAGAGTGTCGACTCACACTTGGCCAACCAAGAACAAAAACTTTTTCTTATGCACCCCCCTTTTCCAAGCAGAATCGCACCCCCTTTTTCCGAGCAGAATCACACCCGCTTTTCCGAGACAGAATCGATCGTTCGGTTCGTATTTCCGGTATGCGAATCTAGTGCGATGAGTCCGATGAGTCGTGTGAGTTGTTCGTGTCGTGGTGCAGCAAGAGGTTTGGTCAGCAGATCGGCAGGATTGGATTCAGATGTGACGTATTGAAACTTAACTGATCCTTTTGTCTGCTCCTCGTGAGCATGGTGATATTTCACATCAATATGTTTCGACTTTTGGCGTACGACTCCTGACGTAATCAATTTAATGGCACCTTGGTTGTCACATCCAATCGGCACCGATCCGTCGGAAGTTTTGGCTCCCATTCCGTCTGCCGCTTCCTTCAGCATTCGTTTAACCCAAAGGCTTTCTCGGGTGACGTGTGAGGCGGCGATGTATTCAGCTTCAAGGGTCGACAGTGCCACAACGCTTTGTGACTTTGCTTGCCAATAGATCAACCCGGACATCACAGGTTCTTTGCTACCATTGATGTGTCCAAGGCCAAACAGACATCCTCCAACAGATTTTCGAGTTGTAAGATATCCAGCCCAGTCCGAGTCGGTATATCCAATGATGGAGATACAGGTGTCATGAGGACCCAGTTTTTTATTTTTTTGTTTATTCATACTCGCGTTCGACCAATGTAGATCATGGCGGCGTATATTTTGCCCGGTTTTCCCGTCCGCTGTCCGCGCGGAGGCGGCACGTTGCAAGCTCCCCTTTGCCCTCCGCCCAGGCCTTTCCCGAGAAGATTTAGGAACCAAAGAAATGACAAAAGAAATCGTTGGAGGACCTCCGCCTCGTCCTCCCTCTTTCCTGCGGAAACCATGAAGGAAGGGGTGGGGAGGAACAGCGGTAGTTCCTCAGCCTCTGCCCCCAACTCCTCGGCTCCAGCCTCCTCTCTCTACGGGCTGACACGCCCACTCCCTATCCCACCTCTCCTCTGTCTCTCAGTCTGAGCGCTCGGCTCCGACCCTTTTTTGGGTTTGCGTGCCTTTTGCGGCCCGGCGTCCCTGCTCCCGCCGATGAAGACGGTCACAGAGAAGCTCCCCCTGCCCCGAGCTTTATCAGCCCAGGACAGGACGCCCACCTCTCTTCCAAATCCTGCCCCTCTCTTCTCCCCTTCCCCTTGCGCTTCCTCTCAACCTTCTTCCATCCCTCGCCCGTGTCGCCATGGCGAGGCGCGGGCCCTGCGGCTGTGGCAGACGTTGATGGCGGGGGTTGCGCGGGGTCGGTTTTCACATCCGCATGCTCCGAGTGCATGAGAGTCTGTGTGGGGGAGGTATCCCTCAGTTGCTTCGCCGGCTGGAGCGGGGTCTGAGGCCCCGTCCATTTCCACTTTGGCCGCGGAGGTGGTGTCAATGGAGGAGGCGGCAGCGGCTGTGTATCTGGCACTGGCGTTTGCTTCCGGAGTGCCCGGTTCTCCTCTTTGAGCTTATCGATTCGCTCACTCATCGTAGTCATAAGGACCTTGAGGTCCTTCATCTCGCGTGCTGTCTCTTTTGCCGCTGACAGAAGAATTTTGACGGCTGCTGACTGCTTCCTGATGTCGTCGCATACGATCGCAATCTCGGAGCGGAAGTAGGACTGAAACGTTGTTGTGAGCAGTTCGAGGTTGTGCCCGACAGTCTGGGAGGCAATGTTGCCATCGCTTCCGACGTCGGAACGATCCACTTCCTCCATAGGCAGTGATGCTGGTGGAGGGGAGGCAGTGCACTGGCGAGCCAGATGGCCGAGGCGACCGCATGTGTAGCAGTTGCGAAACGACATTTCAAGAGGGGTTGAAATGAAGTCGATGTAAAGTTCGCGACGCTGGAATCAGCGAATAGGAACACGACACGCGCTTAGCGTCTTGGCGAAACTATGATGCGAGTGTGTTGTAGCGGGGATCGTTGCGTGAGGACTCAATAGAGGACGTCGGTAACGAATTCGAAGGTCTGAGGTGGTCTTGAGATATCGTAACACTCGCTTTGCAGCTGTTATGTGCATTTCGAGGGGTTGAACGTTGTATCGGCTGAGGGCGGTGACGCTGTAGGCGATGTCTGGTCGACTTCCAAGTGCTGCGTACTTCATGAAAGAACCGACCCTTAACAGGTATTCTTTGCGGTTACCCGGCTTGTCCTGATTAGCCAGATCTGTCTGGGGATCCAGGGTAGTCACGCGTGACCCTTCGCGAAGCCCGTCATCAACCATCACTTCGCTCGCGCTCTGTAATAATTTATTTCTTTTACTCAGGGTCTGGAAGGAAAAGTCTGACCCTCCAAATCCCCGAACTCGGGGGCAACTCCCCGACTCAGAAATCAGTACCCGAAACCCTTCCGAGAATTGTGACAAAGCCTGCTCAGCACAATTGTGAAAGCACAACGCCAAAAAAAAAAAAAAAAAAAAAACAGCCCTGAGGCTTGATGGTTTCCCATCGATTAGGAGGGAGGTAGAAAAGTTTGGGGAAAGCCCACTGGCATCTAAGTAGTTAACTACCATAGAACTACTGCCTAGTCCATCTTCTTCGGTTTGTTCTTAGAGCCCAATGGGCGGCCTCGTTTTCGCTTTGGCACTTCGGGTGTCGGGCCAATTGGGGGTTCGTTACGCTTGACTGGGAGTGTCGGATTAGAGGTATACGGATGTTCGTCGGGCTGGCAGTTTTCTGCCATGCCTACTACGCTCTCGGAGTACTGCGATCCTACTTCACTCTGTCGGTTACGGGCTCGTGTTGCGTCCCTCTGAGACTGCGATTTCCGTAGGGCCTCGGTACGTGTCGTACGGCTCTTCTCTTTCTTTGCCCGTATCTCAAGGTCCGATTCTCGCAACTCGTCATTCGCAGCTTTCATTTTCTTGGCGACGGTGGGGGGTGCGCACATAATCTGATTGGCATCGTACAATGGCTTCTCTGGTGGAATAGCATACGCCGCCCCTGATATCCGAATAGCATACTGAGGCGTATTGGCTTTTGAAACAGTGTCCTGAATGACCGCCAAAACTTGCAGCAGCCCATCGCCGATGGCAGTATATTGACCTAGTGGGAGTTTCCGGGAAAGGTTTCTCAAATCCTCTACACTTCGGATGCTTAGAGCTTTCGAAGCTGCCAGGTCTATCCAAGCATCGGGCAGAAGGTGCTTCTCCTCCAGGAGGTCATTACGACTGTATACCAGGCTGGTTATGTGACACCCCAGAGCTAGACGTACTGCGAGACCGATCCTGTGAACTGAGTCGGCCGATATCTTAGGAGCAAGGACAAAGTTCTCAACTGTGCTGTTGTCGGCTTCCTCGGCCTCTCTGTACTCAGTGCAGACATTCCTGAAAGGTGTAGTGTGCACTACTGGATAGCCGAGCCAGCTGGTGGGATCAATACCCGATTTCCGAAAGCACCGATCACAGCAAGGTTGTCCTTCTTTCGATAGATTCCGAGGATCTGCTCGGGATTGGTAGAAATCCATCACAACCTGCCGTATGCAGCCCTGAGAGTTGCCATACCACAACATATGGCTTTCACGATCTTTCTTGCTTCTCGGGAAATCGGCTGCTCCGGCCAGCGTCATCAGGAAAAAAATTCTACGTCCGGACGCAGGCGCTGCGTCCGGACGCTCCATACGCGTCCGAAACGTCTGGACGCTCGGGACGCAACCAGGCAAGGTAGTCTCGCTCCGGACGACGCGTGTCAGCGCACATGCCGCTACAGACGGAAACCGCCCGTGCATATACGTACTTGACGGAGATAGGCAGCGCATTGGCCTTCTGGACGAATAATGCCACGGCAAATGTCGTCCAGACGACGCGTGCCGCAGCATCTGCCTTCCGGACGACGCACGCCACGGCGTCTGCCTTCAGGACGAGGAGTGTCAGGGCATTTGACATCCGGACGCAGCGCGTGTCTTACAGACGCAGAGTGTCAAGGCAAATTTCTTCCAGACGCAGAGTGTCAAGGCAAATGTCGTCCGGACGGCGTGTGCCACGGCATCTGCCTTCCGGACGAGGAGTGTCAGGGCATTATTCCTTCCGGACGCCGAGTGTCAAGGCAAATGTCGTCCGGACGACGAGCGCCACGGCATCTGCCTTCCGGACGACGTGCGCCACAGCATCTGCGTTCCGCACGAGGAGTGTCAGGGCATTATTCCTTCCGGACGCCGAGTGTCAAGGCAAATGTCCTCCGGACGGCGTGTACCACGGCATCTGCCTTCCGGTCAGCGCATTATTCCTTCCGGACGCCGAGTGTCAAGGCAAATGTCGTCCGGACGACGAGCGCCACGGCATCTGCCTTCCGGACGACGTGCGCCACAGCATCTGCGTTCCGCACGAGGAGTGTCAGGGCATTATTCCTTCCGGACGCCGAGTGTCAAGGCAAATGTCCTCCGGACGGCGTGTACCACGGCATCTGCCTTCCGGTCAGCGCATTATTCCTTCCGGACGCCGAGTGTCAAGGCAAATGTCGTCCGGACGACACAAGCCACGGCATCGGCCTTCCGGACGAGGAGTGTCAGGGCATTCTGCTTCAGGACACAGCGCGTGTCTTACGGACGCAGAGTGTCACGGCAATTTTCTTCCAGACTGAGCGCGTCAAGGCAAATGTCTGGACGACGCCTACGATGGCGCACGACACATAGGTAACAGAGCGGTCACGGTGGTA
>Ga0307508_10002570_pt1 | contig 19088 bp, 15 predicted proteins | sample 9_EM_MG_FD_203089 | JGI IMG/M metagenome (GOLD analysis project Ga0307508, IMG submission 203089) | Populus trichocarpa ectomycorrhiza microbial communities from riparian zone in the Pacific Northwest, United States - 9_EM | ecosystem: Host-associated > Plants > Roots > Unclassified | place... | reverse complement strand
AATCTGACAGTCCACGGTGGAAGTTCGCGGCGGGCGCCATGACGCTGGTGACAGCGTTCGCTGCTGTCGCCGCTTGCGGGTCGGACGCCGACAACGGTGCGGCGCCCCCAACTGCCGGCCCACACAGCATGCACGCGGGCGCGTCGTCGGCTCCACCGCAGTCGCTGCGCGCCGGCGAGCGGTTCCTGGACCTGAAGATGGCCGAGGCCTACACGCCTACGGCCCCGGAGGGCGGCGGCACGGACGAGTACCGGTGCCAGGTGATCGATCCGGGCCTGACCAAGACGGCGTTCGTGACCGGGACCCAATTCGCACCGGAGAACGTCGCCATCGCGCACCACGCCATCGTGTACGCGGTGCCGCCGGACCGCGCTGCCCTGGTGCGTAAGCAGGACGCGAAGACGCCCGGCCTCGGCTGGCAGTGTTTCGGCGGGACCGGCGTGCCCGGCGCCGACGTGGAGGGCGACGACCAGGGCGCGACGTGGGTGGACACCTGGGCGCCGGGCGCCACGGAGACGCTGTTCACCCAGGACATCGGCTTCAAGCTGGGGCCCGGCAGCCTGATCATCCTCCAGATCCACTACAACCTGCTCGCGACCGACGGCAAACCGGCCGGGTCGGACCGCTCGGCGGTGCGGCTGCGGCTGACGGACGGCACGCCCCAAACCCGGGAACTCGAAACGTTGCCGCTCGACGCGCCGACCGACCTGCCCTGCGCCCCCGACGAGTCGGGTCCGCTCTGTGACCGGGCGGCCTCGATCGCGGACGTGACGAAGCGGTTCGGACCGGATGTCGGCGAGTCGGCGGACCGTCAGGTGGAGGAATGCAACCCGGGCGGCGTGCCGAAGCCCGGTAACACCCAGACCTGCGACCAGAAGGTGCCGGCGCCGATGACGCTGTTCGCCGGTTTCGGCCACATGCACCTGCTCGGGCGGGCCATCAAGGTCGAACTCAACCCGGGCACGCCGAACGCCAAGGTCGTGCTCGACGTGCCGCAGTTCGACTTCGACAACCAGCGGCTGGTCAAGCTGCCGTCGCCGGTGGAGATCGGTCCGGGGGACACGCTGCGGGTGACGTGTACGCACGACGCGAGGCTGCGCAAACTGCTGCCGCAGCTCAAGAAGCTGCCGCCCCGCTACGTGGTGTGGGGCGACGGCACCAGCGACGAGATGTGCACGGGCATCATGACGGTCTCCCCCCGCAAGTCCTGAGGAAGCGTCGAACGTGTGTGAGCTCACCGAGGTCGACGAGCCGAAAAACGGCTCTGAGCTCACACACGTCCGCACTGAACGGGCGGTGACGTGGGCGGCTGCAGGCGGACCCGGCAGCGGAGCGGCTGGGAACTACGGTCGCGCCCTCGACGGACGCGAGATGAAGTGCTAAACCGGCCGGGCGAGTCTCAGGTTGTAGGCGAGGATGACGGCCTGGATCCGGTCCCGAGCACCGATCTTGGCGAGGACCCGCCCGACGTGGGCCTTCACCGTCGACTCCGACAGCGTGAACCGTTGCGCGATCTCGCCGTTGGTGAGGCCGTGGCCGATGGCGACGAGGACCTCGCGCTCGCGGTCGGTCAGGAAGTCCAGCCGGGGATCCTCCCGCACGGGCCCGCAGGGGTCATCGTCGAGCTGGTCGGCGAACGCGTCGAGCAGCCGCCGAATCAGCGCCGGCGCGATCACCGCGTCCCCGGCGGCGACGGCCCGGATGCCGGCGAGAAGTTCCTCCGGGCGGATGTCCTTAAACAGGAAACCGCTCGCCCCTGCCCGCAGCGCGGCGAACGCGTACCGGTCCGAGTCGAACGTCGTCAGCACCAGGACCCGCGAACGCCCACCGGCAGCGACGATGCGTCGGGTGGCCTCGATCCCGTCGACGCCCGGCATACGGATGTCCATCAGCACCACGTCGGGACGCAGCTCGGAGATCCGACGAACGGCCTCGGCGCCGTTCTCGGCCTCGCCGACGATCTCGGTGTCGGGGGTGGTCTCCAGGAGCATGCGAAAGCCGAAGCGCTGCAGCGGCTGGGCGTCCGCCACGAGCACAGAGATCATGAATGGCTGCCTTTCAGGGTCGCGGCCGTCCGGTACGGGGCCGACGCTGACCGTGCCGCCGTGAAGCGCGGCGCGTCCGGCCATGCCGACGAGGCCGAGACCCGCGTCGCCCGGCGATGCCTACTTCATACTGTGCGATCCTGAAACGACTGTTAAAACGGTGCTCAGGCCGGTTGGCCGAGGGCGCGGGTTCGTCGGCGGGCCGCTATCTTGCCCGCGCAGCCCTCTGCGACCTCGTGCTCGGCAAGATCGAAATAAACGGCGAAGAGCCCCGCCGATATCTCGGCCGGGGCACAGAATGCCAGTTCGCGAGATGCTCGCGAGCGTAAACACGGGTGGGCGATATTGGGATCGAACCAGTGACCTCTCCGGCCGCCGAGTAGAGGTCACCGGATTTGTGAACGCTCGAGAGAGCACTCGCCGTGGTAGGAGTGGTCGAGCTGGCGGTTGGAGCCGCCGGCTGACCGCGAATCCAGCCTTGAGCGGATCCCCACACCCGTCCGTTGAAGACGGGCGGGGGCCCGGCCCGAGGGTTCGGCGACCCTCGGGTCCAAGCCCACTCACCGCTACCGTGCCCGCCGCCGTGGGCATCACCAACCGGAGCAATACCCGCACTGCTCGGCGACACCAGCTCGCAGGCCAGCTACAACCTCACCCGACTAGGGATCACGAGCCGAGCGTCAGGTTCAGTGTCTTCGTGCCGCCGTTGGCCGGGATGCCGACCTTGGTGGCGGTGTCGATGTCAGTGGCATTGTCGTACCAGCCGTGGTGGTCGTTCTCGCCCACGTACCAGCTCCAGTCGACCTTTACCCGCTGGCCGCCGGCCACCTTCAGCTCGTACGCGCCGCCGGGGCCCGCGGCGGTCGAGTCGAAGGTGCCCATCTGGTCGCCGGTCGCCGCGTTGAAAGCGTGAATCCGCCACGTCGCGCCGGCCGGTGCGGTCACTGTGCCCTTCAAGGTCGAGCCGGCCACCGGGGTGAAGTTGTAGGTGGTGGTGCCGGACGGGAGCACGGTCACCGTCTCGGCCTGGTAGCGGTTGCCGCCGTGGCCGGACCACTGCCGTGGGTAACCGGCGGCACCGAAGAGCAACGGCCACGCGTACGGTCCAAGGTCGGTGATCGTGTAGCGACCCTGGGTGTCGGTGTCGGTGTCCCAATTCGGGCCGGCGTCGCCCCAGGCACTCCACGCCACATCCATCCCGGCCAGCGGCTTGCCGGCCGCGTCGGTGACCACGCCGGTGATGGTGCCGGCCTTGTCGAGCAGCACGGCCGGCGCCGGCACGGTCTTGCCCGGCACGACCTTGATGCGGGCCGCCGCCTTCTGGTCGCCGGTGCCGCCGTTGCTGCCGACCCACTGGTCGCCGTAGCCGGCGGGCGCGACCGTGTACATCTCGTAGGTGCCGGCAGCCATGCTGCTCGAGGTCGCCTTGCCGGTGGTGTCGGTGCAGTCGCCGTAGCCGTCCGGCAGGCCGCCGTGGCCGAGCACCTCGAACGCCGGGCATGCGCGGTTGACGGCGGCGCCGCTCACGTGGTCGGTGGCCGTGAACGAGACCTTGCCGCCGAGCGTCAGCTTGATCGTCGCCGTGGTGGTCTCGCCGGAGGTCAACGTCACCGGCTGGAAACCGGTGGAGAGGTAGTAGCTGCCCTCGCCCGGGGTGGCCAACATCTGGTAGGTGCCGCCCGGCAGGTCGGTGATGGTGATCCCGCTGCCGGTGGTGGCGCAGCCGGAGCCGTCGCCGGGTGAGGTGACCCACACGCAGTAGTCGTTGACCGGAGCGCCGGTGGTGGCGTCGACCGCGTTGACTACCAGGGTGGCGCCGGCCAGCCAGGTGTCATCGACCGTGATGTCACCGCCGGCCGGGACCGGGATCAGCGTGGCGGTGTCCTCGTTGTTCTTCCCGTACGCCCATTGGGTGCGCCCGCCGTCGGGACCCGCGAAGGAGACCCGGTAGTCGCCGGGGAGGACGTCGTGCACCGCCCAGGAGCCGTCGGCGCCGGTGGTGGCGTTGAGCTGGACCCAGTTGTCGTTACTGGCGAGCGCGACAGTGACCTGGTAGCCCGCCTTGGGGCTGCCGTCGCCGTCGGCCAGCCTGCCGTGCACGGTGGCCGGGAGCGGCTGGGTGTCGTCGATCGTGGTCCGCTGACCGGCCACAATGATGACCTTGCGGGCCTTGGCCGGGTCGGCCGTGCCAGGCACGTAGACGTCGGCGCCGTCGCCGACCGCGTAGGACACCGTGTAGCCGTCGCCGGACAGCGCCTCGCCGAGTGAGTAGTCGCCTTGCTCGTCGGTGGTGGCCCAGCCGACTTGGTCCTCGCCATGGCGCAGGGTGATGCGCGCGTCAGCCAGCGGCGACCCGTCGTTCGCGGTCAGGTGGCCGCCGGCCGTGCCGGTCGGCAGCTTGTGGTCGTCGACCGTGGTGGTCTGGCCGGCCGTGACGGTGACGACGGTCGCGGCGTCCTCGCCGGCGGCCTGGACGGCCCATTGCGTGGCACTGTCCCACTTGAACGAGACCTTGTAGGTTCCCGGCAGGGCCTCGATCGAATAGGCGCCCTGCTCGTCGGTGTAGCCGTAGAGCCACGTCCACGAGTCGGTGCCCACAACGGTGATGTTCGCGTAGGGCACCGGCTCGCCGTTCGCGTCGGTGAAGTGCCCGGCGATGGTGCCGGTGGCCGGCTGTGTCTCGTTGACCGTGAGCGTGCCGCCCGCAGCCAGCGCGTAGGTCGTGGCGTGCTCCTGGTCTGGGACGCCCGGGGACCAGTGCTCGAGGCCGTTGTTGTTGAACTGGAGCTGTACGCCGCCGGCGGTCACGCCGGTGAGGCGGTAGCTGCCCGCGGAGTTGGTCGTCGTGTCCTTGAGCCAGTCGCCCTCGCCCGAGTAAGCGGTGACGCTGGCGCCGGCGATCGGTGTGCCGGTGCTTGTCCTGAAGGCGCCCTGGACCGTGCCGGTGGCGGCGAAGGCTGGCGCGGCGAAAGCCCCCGCGACCAGCACCCCGACGGCCACGGCAGAGCCAAGACGAGCCAGACGGATGCGGCTCATCAACTTCCCCCGTGTGTCGTGCGTGGCAGGATACTAACCTTCCATCGACACATCGAAGTACCCGGTTGCCGACCCAAGCTGCGGCCGTCATCGTCGAGATGGCGGGACGTTGACGACTGTCGGCGACCCGGAATCCCTCCGAGTTTCCGGGCTCAGCAACGGATTACCAGCAACGCCGCCCAAGACGCTCCGGTGGGTGCGGCAGCATCCGGACGCGGAGGCGTGCCCAGTTCGTGGCCGAGCAGGGCAACGCGCTCCTGCGGGCCGAGCGTGGCCCAGAGCGGGGCGCCCAGACACAGCACCCGGCGCCGTCGAAGCCCCACCCGGGTGGCGCCGACCTCGAAAGTCTCACCGATCAGCACTACGGGCGGGAGCGGAGCGCCGATCTACCGGCCTTCGCTCGCCGCGAACGCCACCTGGAGGCCCTTGCCGGGAACGTGTCAGGCTCAGCCCTCCTTCTCGACAGGCTGGTCGGTGAACCGCTATGCGCCCGGAGCCACCACCACATTGGACACCTCGGCGTCCAGATCCGGCACCCGCTGTTGACGTGCTTGCAGGACTACAGGCCTGCCCGGTGCCGGACGCCGTGGCTGCGCCAACAGGCGGGTCGTGACATGGTCGATGCCCTGTGCCACGCTGAACCGGCCGCCATTGTTTGTGGATCGATGAATCGGCCTACCGGCCGCCGACGAATGAAGTTGCCGGAACGAAAACCCGGTGACCGGACTCGAAATTGAGCGAAACACCTTCGGTAGCCCACTCGACGGTCAGCCGGGTCGGATCCATATCGGTCGCATCGAGGCGGACGTGATGACCGTATCTCCCGCTCGGATCGCGGCCCAGATAGACCTCGTAGTGGTCCAGGCCGGAGGTGCTGTCGTCCGACAGCCGCAGGACCGCGATCGGCGCGTGTACGTGCTGGAGAACGACGGTGTGCAGGGAGTCGTCCGAGTACACCACGCTCGGCGGCTGGCTGAAGGCTTTGACGACCGTTGTCCGGGGCCACCAGAGAATGGTTGCGGCGACCAGGACACCGAGAGCCGCAGCGACGAAGATCGCCGTTCGCACGCGATGACCGAGCACCGATTGTCCACTCGGCGCGGGTCGGGCGGGCGGGGCCGCGATGTCGTTCATCGCATGAGTGTCGCAGCGCAGGTCAACCTGATCGACCACTGTAGTCGTCGTGGAGTCCATCCAGGTTGCATCCATCATCTGGGACAGGACGCTGAGTGGCGGGCGAACTGCGCATCAAAGGAACATCGCACGTCTTCTTGCCGACGCGGCACGTATCGAACGGCAGGCAGCGCTCTACGAGAACGGCCGACAGTTCGACTTCCTCATCTCTGAAGCCGCGCTGCGATTCCGCCCGGTGCCGTACGATGCGCTCGCTGCGCAACACGACAAGATCCTTTCCGTCTCCACGCTACCCGGGGTGAACGTCGCAGTCATGCCGACCGGCGCCGCGCAACGAGACATGGATCTATGACGGCGGAAGCCATGCAGTCATCGCGGCACGTAGTGAGCCCTCAGGCAAACGCACCGCGAGGCACCCGGGGCTCGGCCCCAGGAGCAGAAATGACGAGTGCCCCCGCTCCGCGGACAGGAGTCCCTCAGGTGCTCGTGGGCAATACGGGGATCGACCCCAACACTGATCCGCCCGCTAGCCGCCGAACGGTTTTCGTGGGGTTTCAGGGGGCTCGGCCCCCTGAGCCAGCATAACGAGGCCCCTATGTCCGCGCTTCTCAGCGGACATAGGGGCCTCGGGACTCGTGGGCGATACTGGGATCGAACCAGTGACCTCTCCGGTGTGAACGGAGCGCTCTCCAGCTGAGCTAATCGCCCGCAGCGGACCAGACTCTACCGGACACCCGCCCCGCCCCGCGAATCAGGGGTCGGCGGCGCGTCACAGCCCGCTCAGCCACTTCCACACAATCGCCGCCAGGTCCACGCCGAAGCTCAGCCGGACCGACGCCCACACAATGAAGCCCACGAAGATCAGGCCGAGCACGCCCACCAACGCCCGGACCGGGATGCTCTGCCGGCCGACCCAGTGGGTCCAGGACTGCACGTGTCTCTTGGTGAACTCCAGCAGGTTCTTTGCCCAGGCGAACTCGATCGCCCAGATGGCCAGGCCGAGGATCACGATCGCCCAGCCGGGGCCTGGGAACGGGATGAGCACGATGCCCAGCGCGACGACCAGGGTGCCCAGGACGCCGATGCCGATCCGGAGGGCCAGGTGGGCGGTGCGGTTGGTGCGGATGCGGTCGAGGAGCCCGGAAATCGGACCGCGATCGTCACGGTCCGTATCGGACTTATCGCGCAGCTGGTTGGATTGGGGCATCTTGGGTCACTTTCGTGGCGAGCATCTGGCGTCCAGCGTACCCAGCGGTCGCTTGGCGCCGGTTTGGCGCCCATTTCATCCCCCAGTGTTCCGGCGCCCCGTCACTACCCGGGAGGAAAGGACGTTACCGGAGTAAGTCAACTGCTGGACCACCCGACGCCGGGCGGAACCGAGTACTTGGGCAGAACAGGACAACATACCGTTTAACGCCTCGTTCAGAAGGGTTATCGGAACCGTCTTCCCACTACTGGGTGAGATCAGCGTATGGCGGAGCGTAACGAGAGGTATCACCTGAGTATGGGAAACGCGGGGTTCACCAGCCTCGCAGCGGTGCCGGGGGGAGTTCGTCCATGAGTACCATTCGTCCAACGACCGTCGAGGTCGAAACCTCGCTGCGGTTGGTAGCGCCAGACGCCACGGCATTGCCCGTGCGCGCGAGTCTGCGCTACGACCCAGCCGACCCGTACGCGGTGCACGTGTTGTTCCATGCGGAATCAGCCGGTGGGGAAGCCGTTAGCTGGTCCTTCGCGCGGGAACTGCTCGTCACCGGGCTTGACGAGCCGGCGGGTATCGGCGATGTCCGGGTGTGGCCGTGGGCCACACCCAGGGGGGATTTCGTCGCCCTGGCGTTGTCGTCACCAGACGGCAACGCGCTGTTCGAAGTGCCACGCAGCGTCCTGGTCCGGTTCCTTCGGCGCACCTATGTGGTGGTGCCGCGGGGCCGGGAGTCCGAGCATCTGGACGTGGACGCGGCGGTCAATCGGCTACTGGCCGGTCGATAGCGACGTCGTTTTACCGGGGCGACCCGTGCGGACACTGCCGGTCCGTGCGGGTCGTTCTTTCGTACGCCGGCATTCAGTTCTTTCGCCAACCCGGACAAACCAATAGCGAAAGCGCCAAACACTCAGATTCGGCGTACGCCGAACAACGGTCTTTTTTGTCTGATTTCGCCGATGAAATCCGGCGTGTCCTCGGCATATTCAGTGACCTGCGTCTTCCTAGATGCGCGGGTGGATCAGACGGTTTACCGTCGGCCCGATGCTCCCTGTCGGTCAGCGCCTCATCGGGCCCTCGCTTCCGCTCCCCGCGCCCTCGTCCGCGGGCGTAAGCACCTGCCTGCTGGCCGGGACCGTGCTGGCCGCGCCCACCCGGGCGCCGCAGCGGCTGCCATACCACCTCGTCGCCCTGACCACAGCCGGACACGGCACCGCCGAGATCGATTTCGCCGCCCACCGCTGCCGGCCGGGCACCCTGCTCTGGATCCGGCCCGGGCAGGCGCTGCGGTTCAGCGGGACCATGGACGCCACCCTGGTCGCCTGGGATCGGGAGCTGCTGCGGCCGGACGACATCGCCGGCGTGCCGGTCGACGACCCGGCCGGCCCGGCCCGCTGGCAGCTCGCCGGCGAGGACGAGGACGCGATCATCAGCGACGTCACCCAGCTCGCGGTGGACTGCGAACGGCACTCCGCCGGCCGGTTGACCGCCGCGCTGCTGCGCCACCAACTCGCCGTCCTGCTGCTGCGGATCGCGCTGCTCACCGCCGTCGACCCCACCGGACCGGCGCCGGCCGAGATCCGGACCTTCGCCCGCTTCCGGCGCCAGCTCGAGGACGGCCACACGCGCAGCCGCCGGGTGGAGGACTATGCGGCCCGGCTCGGCTGCTCGGTGCGTACGCTGACCCGGGCCAGCCTCGCGGTCACCGGCCGGACGGCCAAGCAGGTCGTCGATGACCGGGTCGCGCTCGAGGCCCGGCGCCTGCTCGCCTGCACCGATCTGTCGGTCGCCGAGATCGGCCGGCGGCTGGGCTTCGGCGAGCCGACCAACTTCGGGCGGTTCTTCCACCGCGAGGTCGGCGCCAGCCCCGGAGCGTTCCGCGCCGACGCCACCGGAAACGACGAACCGCGGGTGCCCGGTCAGCGAGCGAGTGTTGACTGAGTGTAATTCCCACAAATCCGTGGGGTATGTGTGGAGCGGTGGCGTTCAAGGGGCATGATGGAGGCGTGCAGATTTCCGCGCGCGGCGACTATGCGGTCCGGGCCGCGCTCAGCCTGGCCAATTCCTACCCTGCTCTGATGTCCGCCCAAGCCGTCGCCCAGGATCAGGGCATGCCTCGCAAATTCCTCGAGGCCGTGCTCGCCGACCTGCGTCGCGCAGGGGTGGTGCGGGCCCAGCGTGGCGCCGAGGGTGGCTACACATTGTCACAGCCGCCCCGCGACGTGACTATCGGACAGATATTGCGCGCCGTCGATGGCCCGCTCGCCGGGGTCCGCGGGCTGCGCCCCGAGGAGACGCAGTATTCGGGCGCGGCCGAAAACCTGCCCAATCTGTGGGTCGCCGTGCGCGCGGCGGTGCGTGAGGTGGTCGACGAGGTCAGCCTCGCCGAGCTGATCAGCGGCCGGATGCCGGCCCACGTCCGCAAGCTGACCACCCGGCCGGACGCCTGGCAGCCGCGCTGACGTTTACGCTTTCCGCCCACCGGGAATTCCCTGTTTCAACCTAGGTACACGTTGGAGGGACTCCCGATGGGCCTCATGTTCCGCAGCCGCAAGAAATTCGGGCCGCTCATCCTGAACTTCACGCAACGGGGCTTCTCGTCGTGGAGCATCAAGATCGGCCGCTGGTCCTGGAACTCCAAGGCCAAGGCGCACCGCGTCGACCTGCCCGGGCCGCTGTCCTGGAAGCAGGACAAGTCGCGCGACTGACCTACGCCGGCTCGGCGGTGATCACCACGTCGCCGCCGAGCCGACCGTGCTCAGGCTGCCGGTGGACGGTCCCGGAGTCGATCAACGCGTGCAGCACCCGGGTGGCGTCGGCGGCCCGGTAGACGGTCTCGGTCAGCGCGTAGGTGCGCAGTTCGGTCACGGTCGCCTGCTTCACCAGGGTCAAATGGTGCAGGATCTCGCGGCGCAGCGGGCCCGGGTGCGGATTCAGCGAGATGTCGATCAGGTGCCGCTCGGGGTCGCCCGGATCTCGATAGCGCACGCCCGCATATTCGTCGACCGCCCAAAGCAGATCCTTGAACGCCTCCAGGCTCTTGGCCGACGTGGTCGCGAAGATCAGCAACTCCCCCTCGCCCTCGCCCGCCACCAGCTCGACGGCCGCGACCAACGGGAAGCCGGCGTCGCTCAGCGCGGACCGGTAGGCGTCCACCAGCGCTCCCCCGCTCTGCCCCTGCCAGCGCCCGTCGCCGAAGACCCGGTCGCCGCCCTCGGCGAGCGCCCCCGCCGCAAAGACCAGCAGCGCTTCTGCCGGCTTTCCGCCGGCCAGGGCCTTGACGGTGGTCAGGCTCGGCGGCCCACTCGCGGCAGTCGCATCCAGATAACCAAGCATCGGTACGCGTGCCGCGCCGACCGCCTGCAGTGCTACTGCCAGCCGCTCGTCGGTGCCGCCGGCAACCGGGTGCACGGTGAGCCCCGCCGCGTCGGCCGGGACCGCGTCCAGCCGGGAGCCCAGGGCGGACACGTCCCCGGCCAGCGCCAGCATCCGCAGCTCACGGCCCCGGACCAGGTCGGACTGCTCGACAAAGACGCGCAACGCGGCCTCCGCGGACACTCCTTGATCGGCGTCGGCGTACCCGTGCACATAGGTGGCCCGGCGGGCCCGGTGCAGCGCCGCCGGAGCCCACGCCCCGAGGTGGCGCACGAGCACTTCGCGTTTGACGTCGGCCACACTGTCGGCAGTCATATTCACGTTGTACAGCATCAACGCGCCCAGTTCGGCATCAACAATGCGGCGCGGGACTTGTACCCAGGGTCGCTAAGCAGACACTATGAGGCACGTGGCCCCACCGCTCGCGGAACTGACCGCCCAAGCGCAGACGTTGACGTCCGCCGGCGATCTCCTCGGTGCCCGGGCCGTTCTCGCCCATGTCCTAGATCCAGTCGACGCCGCCGACCCGCAGCGCGCCACCGCCGACCTGGCCGTCGCCGCGGCGCTGCACGCGCGCATCTTGATCGCCCTGGGCGACCCGCATTCCGCGCGCCTGTGGGCCGCTTTCGCCCAGGCGGCCGAGGAACGCCTGCACGGACCGCACGACGAACGTACCCTGGCCGCGGCCGCGATCCACGCGGCGGTGCTGCAGCGGGTGGGCAACCACGGCCGGGCGGCGCAGCTGTATCACGACCTGGTCCTCGAGCTGATCAATCTGGACGGTCCCGACTCGCAGCGGGTGCTGGCCGCCCAGGCCGACCTGGCCACGGCCGAGCACGCGGCCGGCAACTGCACCGCGGCCCGCGCCCGCTTGGCGGAGGCTTGGGCCCACTTCCGCCGGGTGTACGGCGACGCCGCCCCGGCCGGAATCAAGATGCTGGCCCGCCTCGGCGCGCTGGAGCGCGAGTGCGGCCGGGTCTCGGACGCCATCCACCACCTAGGCCTGGCCGAGGACCTGTGCGCCCGCCACCTGCCGGGCGACCACCCGCTGGGCCGGCAGGTCGCGGTGCTGGCCCACGCGCCGGCGTCGGGCCGGCACCACTGCGGCCGGGTCGCCCAGTCCACCGGCCCCGACGGCCCGGCACCCGGGGTGACGCCGATCTATTCGGCCCCGCCCCCGGACACGCCGACGGCCCCGATCCCCGGCGACCTGACCGGACGCCACGCCCGCACCGAAGCGCCCCCGCCACTGCCCGGCCAAGAGCCGGAGGACCACCCGACCCAGGAACTCCCGGTCCGACAGCGAACGCCACGCGGGACCGGCCCAGCATGGGCGGCCCGACACGAAACAAATAGCGATCCCGACAACACGGACGAGCTCAGCGCCGCCCGCCGTCCGCGCGCTGCAAGCGACCCCAGTGCCGTCCACCCCCGCGCCACAGGCGACCCCGCCGCACGCCAGCCCGGCGACACAGACGAGTTCGGTGCCGCGCGCCACCCCCGCGACGTAGGCGATCGCAACGCCGCGCCCCACCCCCGCGCTGCGGGCGATACCGGCGCTGCAAACCACCCATACGCCACAGGCGATCCTGGCAGCGCACGCCAATTCGGTGCTGCCGACGATTCCGACAGCGCGCGCCGCTCCGGTGCGCACGCTGAGGCGTCGGCCGTCGGCGGCTCTTTCTCCGCGCACCCTTCTGCGACCGCCCCAACGCGCACGCCCTCGGACTCCGCCGGGTTCTCCGCCACGCCCACGCACGCGCCATCGGATTCCACGGCGCCCTCGGCTGCGGCTGCGGGTTCTCCGGCGTCGCGTGCGGACTTCACGCGACCGTCAGCCGCGCCCGCGAATTTCGTGTCGCCCAACCCCGCCAGCACCGGGGCGGCACCGCCTGCGCGGCCTGTGGAGTCCACGCCGCCCGCCGAGAGTCGCCCGCCGCGGCACTCGACGGTGAAGCCGCCGCCAGCCAATCCTCCGGTCTTCGTGCCGCTGCCGCCGGACCCGCTGAGTTCCTTCAGGCCCGGCCGGCAATCCCCCGACCCGATGGCGGCACTCGCACCGCCGCCGAGGGCCGCAGAAACGACAGTGACACCCGCCGGGCCGTCGGCTTCGGCGGCCGGGCCTGGCCACGGTCAGCTGCCCCCGGCGAGCTCCCGGCAAGCGGCGACGCCCACTAGCGGTCAGCCGTCCCCGGCGAGCTCCCTGCAAGCGGCGGCGCCCACTAGCGGTCAGCCGCCCATGGCGCGCTCGCCGCAATCGGCCGACCCGTCGACCGAGCAGACCCGCTTGATCCCGGCGCAGCCCGCCCCGGCCCGATTCGAGTCCTCGCCGACCGACCGGCCCCGCTCCGACCCGTCACGCTACGACCAGCCCAGCCACGACCGGCAACGCCCTGAGACTGCACACATAGGAACACCGCGTGACGAGTCTCTGCACGGCGAGACGCTGCGTAATGAGACGTCGCACCGCGAGACCACGCGCCGTGCGACCGGCGATGTAGAGACCGGCCGCAGCGAGCCAACACGTGCCGACCTTCCACCGGCTGCACCTCTGCCGCCCGGGGTGACGAGGGTGGGCCCAACACCCGCCGAGCCGCCACATCTGGATCGGCCACAAACCGCACCACCGGCACAGGCAGCGCCCTCGACGCACACCGCGCCACCAACGCACGCCGCGCCCTCGACACACACCGCGCCACCAACGCACGCCGCGCCCTCGACACACGCCCCGCCGCCGACGCACGCCGCGCCCTCGATGCACACCCCACCACCAACGCACACCGCACCACCGACGCGAGGCGCCCCATCGGCACACGCGGCGCCACCTGCGCACGCAGCTACAGCAGCGCAAGCCGAGCAACCAGCAGCCGGGCAACCAGCAGCCGGGCAACCGTCCAATCCGCCGCCATCCGGCCCGCCGGTGCCCGGGTCCGCCGCCGCCGGACCGTGGCGAGTCGAAGCCGGCCCCGCCGGCAAGGAGCCGATCCGTCCGATCTCGCCAAGCCCGACAGCAGGCGCCATGCGCCCCACCCAGGCCGGGCAACCGCACGCCACCCCGCGCCAGAGCCGCCCCAGCCACGCCGAAGGCGCCACCCGCCCGGACTATGCAACCGAACCCCCTGGCGTCAGCCGTCCGGGCTACCCGAGCCAACCCCCTGGCGTCAGCCGTCCGGGCTACCCGAGCCAACCGCCTGGTGCCGCCCGCCCGGGCTATGCCGGCGATGCTCGATCCGGCCAGACCGAGGAAATCACCCGCGCGAACTACGCCGCCGGAACCCGCCCCGGCCAGACCGACGAAGCCGCCCAAACCGGCCGGATCCGGCCCGGCCAGACCGCCGCGCACGCGGGCTACCCCACTGACGCCCGGCCCGGTCCGGCCGACGGCGTCTACCAGCCCGGTCACGCGGGACCGCCGGCCGAGGACGCAACCCGCACCGGGCGGGCCGGCCCCGTCGGCTGGCGCCCGCCCACCTCGCCACCGCCCGGCGCCGCGGCAATGCGGACGGTGCCGCATCCCGAGGTAGTGCGGCAACGCCCCATCCAGGACGACGACCGGCTGCTGCCCGTGCCGGTGGAGCGCCCCAAGCGGCGCACCTCCTGGCAGCCACTCGCACTGATCGCGGTGATAGTCGCCGGAATCCTGGTGGCGGTCGGGGTGGTGGTCGCGACGCTGCCGCGCGGCGATAATGGCGCCGCGCCGGGTCCCGCGGCCTCGTCCACACTGGCCAGTTCGCCGCCGAGCGCCACCGCGACCGCCTCGCCGGTCGGCGGCGCCCCGGAAAACGTCAAGCTCCGCGACAACCGCGACAGCGTGTCGCTGACCTGGAGCTACCCGAAGAACTCGGAGGGCCCGGTGCTGATCTCCGGCGGCCGGGCGGGCCAGGAGCAGCGAGCCTTCCAGCAGCTCCCGGCGGGCACCACCGACTACGTCGTCTACGGCCTGAACAACTCGCAGGACTACTGCTTCACCGTCGCCGTGGTCTACACAGTCGACCGCGTGGCCGCCTCCAAGCCACTCTGCACCAAACGCAAGTAACCACCGCCCCGGCACGAGCCCGAATCAACCGCCACCCGCGAGTCCTGAACTGATCAGCTACCGCCGCCGCTCGGTCACGCCGATGAGGCGAGGCACCGCGTGGCAATCTTGGTCACTGGGCGCCCGCCGCAGGGCGAAATACGACCAAGATCTACCAAATCAACCAGCACAGTTCCCGATAAAAGCGATTTGTTGGAATTAGGTGACGCGGCAGCCCGGCCTCGAAACCTGACAGTCCGTCAAAGTCCCGCGAACTCAACGACCACCGGGTAATGATCGGACGCGTACTCGGCCGCGCCGCCCCGGACGACGTGCATCCCCACGACCCGCGCCGCCACCGCCGCACTACCGAGGACATAGTCGAGCCGCATCCCAGAGAACTCATGCCCGCCGCCCCCGGACGTCGGCGCCGTTCGCCCGTCCCCGTGACCCGCGATCGGCCACAAATCCCGAAGCCCGCCACCCAGCAGTACCTCCACCGGCCGGCTATCGACGCCCCCGTCCCGCCCCAAATGCCGCTTGCGGAACCGTTCCGGCAGCCGAGCCAGCTCGTCAGCGTGGTCAATACCGGGCTCCAGCGTGTTCAGATCGCCCGCGACCAGCACCAACTCCCCCATGTACCGCTTGGCGATCCGCCGGGCTTCGCGCCGCCGCCGGCTCGGCGTGTACGGGTTGAGATGCGTGCTGACCACGGTCAGCGCCCCGGCGCCCGTCGACACGACCGCACCCGCCGCCGCGTGGTGCATCCCCCACCGCAACGCGGTCCGATCGGTAATCGACAACGGCGGCCGGACCAGCACCGCCACCGGCTGCCCGAACGCCGATCGGGCCAGATGCGGCGTCATCCCGATCGCACTTGCCAACATCCCCAGCCGCCGCCGACCGAGGGACTCCTGCAGCGCCAGGATGTCCGGCCGCTGCTCGGCGAGCACCTCCGTGATGGCCGCCAGCCGGTCCGGGCCGTCCCGGTCCAGCCCGCCCGTCTTGACGTTCCAGGTCATGAACCGACCGATCACGCGTTCGCCCGGTTCGGCTTCAGGGTCCAGACCAGCAGCGACAGCCAGCAGCCGGCCAGGACCAGCGCGCCCAGGACGTCCGTCGGGTGGTGTTCGCCGCGGTACATCCGGGACAGTGCCACGCCCGCCGGCAGCACCACCGCGAGGGCCGGGAACACCCAGCGCCACCACCCGCGGATCCGCGGCGTCGCCAGCAGCGCGATGGAGATCCACAGGCACAGCGACGCGGCGATGTGGCCGGACGGGAACGACGACGTCGGCATCTGCCCGTCCAGCTGCTCGACCGGTGGCCGGGGCCGGCCCACCGCGGCCGCGCTGCACAGGAACAGCGTCAGCTCGCCGAGCATCGCCAGCACGACGAACAGCACCGGCCGCCATTGCCGCCACGCCGCGACCGCGATCGGGCAGAACACCAGCGCGACGATCAGGATCGCGTGCGTGTCGCCGGCCTTGCTGAGCAGCCAGCTCAGGTGGTCCAGCGCCGGCGTCCGGAAGGTCTGCAGCCAGCGCGGCGCCCCGTCGTCCACGCGCTCGATCCAGGTGCCCCGGGTGCCGTGGGTGAGCGCGTAGCCGAGCAGATAGAGCAGCCCGAAGGTGAGCACCCAGCCGGTGAGGATCTCGGCCGCCCCGGTCCACGGGTGCGGGATCAGCCGCTTCTCGTCGGGCGCCGGCTCCAGATCGGGTCCCGCCTCGGGTTCCAGGCCCTCCTCGAGCCGTGGCACCGGGTGCCCGGCCTCGCGGCGCCAGAGCCGGAACGCGTACCCGGTGCAGCCGAGCCAGGCCGCCGCGAGCAGCCAGCCGGCCAGCACGTCGGAGAGGAAATGCACGCCCAGTGCGATGCGGCTCAGCCCGATCAAGACCACGATCATGATCGGTACGGCGATCCAGAGCCGCCGCCACCGGGGCGCGATCGCCGGCAGGAAGACCAGCAGCAGCGCGCCGTAGACGACGGCCGAGCCGAGCGCGTGCCCGCTCGGGAAGCTGTTGCCGGGGGCGCTCGCGACCGGCACGTCGACGACCGGGCGCAGCCGGCCGACCAGGGTCTTGACCGACGGGTCGAGCAGCAGCGCGCCCACCCCGGTGACCACGAGGTAGATCGCCAGCCGTGGCCGGCGGCGGAACAGCAGCAGCACGACGGCGGCGCCGACCAGCCAGATCAGGACCGGGCGCCCGCCGGCCCGGGAGATCACCGTCGCGACGTCGACCAGCACGGGGTGCCGGGACAACAGGTGGTTGAACCCCTCGGCCACGCCGCGGTCCAGGCCCTGCAACGGTCCCCAGCGGAGCCGGACGAGCAGCAGCAGTACGCCGAAGCCGAGCCCGACCGCCACGACCGCGATCAGGCTGAGGACGCTGCGCCCGGCGAAGTGCCGCAGCGGCCCCCAGCCGGCCTGTTCCTTGACGGCGCCGTCGGCGGGCGCCGCCGGGGTCCGGACGTCCGGCTCGGTGGCCATGTGAGGGGCTCACTTTCGATCGGGGATATCCCCGGCTTACCCCGACCCGTCGTCGCGCACACCGGCCGCCCGCTCGGCCACCGCGGCCGCGTCGTACGCAAGATCGGGGTCGCCCTCGGGTTGCGGCACGCAGAGCAGCAGCGCGCGGTGCCGCACGGAGATCGACATGCGCCGGCCCGGCTCGATCAGGTCCCCGTCCAGCTGGCGGGGCTGCGGCTTGGCGCTGTGGATCTCGATCCGCGCGGCGGTGTACGTCTCCATCAGCGGCACCCGTTCCTTGCGCCGCAGCACCGCCCAGCCGAGCGCCACCCAGTGCGCCAGCGTGCGCGGGCTGAGGATTGCCACGTCCAGTTTCCCGTCGTCGGGTTCGGCGGCGTTGAGCAGGCGTACGCCGCCCTGCAGCCGCCCCACGTTGCCGACGATGACCGTGCGCGGCCGGCGGCGCAGCACCTCGCCGCGATCCAGCCGGATGGTCACCCGCATCGGGCCACCGCGCAGGTGCTTGACCGCGCCGCCGACGTACGCGAGCCAGCCGATCCTCTTCTTGGCCACGTCGGATGTGCCCTCGAGCATCTGCGCGTCGAAGCCCATCCCGGCCATCACCGCGAAGCACCGGTCCTCGACCACGCCCACGTCGATGCGCCGGCGGCCGCCGTCCAGCGCCACTTGCACGCCGGTGGCCGCGTCGCCGGCCAGCCCGAGGTTGACGGCGAGCAGGTTGCCAGTCCCGGCCGGGAGCACGGCCAGCGCGACCTCGGTGCCGGCCAGCGCCGTCACGCAGGCCATCACCGTGCCGTCGCCGCCGCAGACGAAGACCAGTTCGGCACCGTCCTCGATCGCCTTCGTGGCCTGGCCGCGGCCGGCGTCCTCGGGGGTGGTCTGCAGCCAGGCGGGCGCGGGCCAGCCGGCGCTCGCGAGGCGCTCCTCGATGGTGCGGCGCAGCAGGTCGAGGTCGGCCACTTTGACGGGGTTGACGATGACGGCGGAACGGGGCACAGCGTCAGTGTGCGGGACCAATCTCACAACGGCGACTCGAGCGCTTCTGCGGTACCGTGACGGAACGAACTTGAACACGTTCAAGAATGGTCGTGATCGTCATGATCGTGCTGGTCAAGCTGCTGGTCGTCGTCGGGATGCTGGTGATCGTGCCGATCGGGCTGCGACTGCTCGACGATCCGGGCGCCGCCCTCGCCCGCCGGGTCTGGCCGATCGGGGCGGCGCTCGGCGCGATCAGCCTCTGGCTTCCGCGCGGGCCGTTCGCCACGACCTTGGCCACCGCGTACGCGACGGCGGCCGCCGTGCTCTGCGCGTACGCGATAAGTCGCCCGACCCGCCCGCGCAGTGCGTGGCCCGCCGAGATCGCCGTGCTCACCGCCCTGCTCAGCCTGGCCGTCGCGGCCGGCGCCCTGCTCGCCGAGCGGGCCGGTTACCCACTGTTCGGCTTCCGGCCGACCGTGCTCGTGCTGACCGTCGCGCATTTCCACTTCGCCGGGTTCGCGGCGGCGCTGATCGCCGGGCTGCAGACCCGGATCGCGCCCGGCAAATCCGCCGACCTGGCCGCCCTGACCGTCCCGGCCGGCACGGTGCTGGTCCTGATCGGCTACTTCACGGCCGAGTTCGTCGAGCTGGCCGGCGCCCTCGTGCTCACCGCCGGGATGTGGACAGTCGGCTGGCTGACCTGGCGGTACGCCCGCAGCGTGGGCCCCGACCGGCTGACCGCCGCGCTGCTCGCCGGCTCGGCGGCCGTCCTGGTGGCGTCCATGGTGCTGGCCGTCAGCTGGGCCCTCGGCG
>Ga0307508_10002567_pt1 | contig 19102 bp, 13 predicted proteins | sample 9_EM_MG_FD_203089 | JGI IMG/M metagenome (GOLD analysis project Ga0307508, IMG submission 203089) | Populus trichocarpa ectomycorrhiza microbial communities from riparian zone in the Pacific Northwest, United States - 9_EM | ecosystem: Host-associated > Plants > Roots > Unclassified | place... | reverse complement strand
GGAAATAGACTTTGAACGTCGTGCCACCACCGGGCTGGCTTTGCACTGCCACGTGTCCGGCGCTCTGCGAAACGATGCCCCACACTGTCGACAAGCCGAGGCCCGTGCCCTTGCCAGGTTCTTTGGTGGTGAAGAACGGCTCGAAGATGCGCGCACGCGTCCCGGCGTCCATGCCTTGCCCGGTATCGGTCACTGCGAGCAGCACGTAGTGACCCGCTTCGATGCCCGGGTGAAGTGCCGCGTACGCTTCGTCGAGCACCACATTTTCGGTTTGCAAGGTCAGGCTGCCGCCCTGCGGCATGGCGTCGCGTGCGTTGACGACCAGATTCATGACGACCTGCTCGAGCTGCCCGGGATCGACCTGAATCCGGCCCAGCGCGGCCGCCGGGCGCAGCGAAAGCACGATGTCCTCGCCAACTAGCCGGCGCAACATCTTCTCCAGGCGGGGCAGCGCTTGGTTCAAGTCGAGCACGCGCGGCTGCAGCACCTGTTTGCGGCCGAATGCCAAGAGTTGCCGCGTCAGCTCGCCGGCCCGGTAGGCTGCGCGGCGAATCTCCTCGATATCGGCTTTGAGCGGATCTGTGGGCGTGAGGCTGTCGCCTATCATCGAGGCGTAGCTGATGATCACGGAGAGCAGGTTGTTGAAGTCGTGGGCCACGCCGCCTGCCAGCTTGCCCACCGCCTCCATGCGCTGGGCTTGACGGAGCTGTTCTTGCAGCTCGGCTTGCTTGCCGAGCGCAATTGTAATGCTGGTCAGGTGCGTTGCGGTCGCGACCCACTTCTTCTCGAGGTCGGTCGGTTTGCGCGCCTCCCGGTGGTACATGGCGAACGTGCCCAACAGGGCGCCTTCCGGTGAAAAGATCGGCGTCGACCAGCAGGCGCGCAGCTTGTGCCGCAGCGAAAGCTCGCGCCACGGCGCCCAGTTCGGGTGAGTGCTGGTGTCCTCCACGATCACGGGGCGCCGGAAGTGAGCGGCCGCGCCGCACGAGCCAGCTTCGGGACCAATCACGGAGCCGTCGATCTCCTGCACGTATTCGGCTGGCAGGCTTGGTGCGGCCCCGTGCTCGAGCGTCTGGCGCTGCGCGTCGAACAGCAAGATCGAGCACAGCATGCCTTCACTTTGACTCTCGATCAGCCGCACGATGGACGTCAGCACCTCCGCTTGGGGCGCGCCCTGCGCCACGCGCTGCAGAATCTGCCACTGGCCCTCGAATAGAGAGTCCATCTTCCCGCTCAACAGTAGAGGCCGACCCCGCCCAGGGCGCCAGCCACAAAAATTTCAGCCGTCGCCGCAGGCAGAACCGCGGTGAAAGCTCGAAGAGCGACGCAGCTCCGGTTAGCGGCGGAAGAACGAGGCCTGCTGAAATCGCATTCCGTCGAGGATCTGCTCGACTCGCTGCCGCGAGAGGCAGCCGATTCGCTCGCCCAGCTGGCTTCGATCAATGCTGGACACCTGGGACACCACCACCACGCTCGGTTGGGGTAGCGAGCCTTCGCCGCGATCCAGCAAGAGATTTCCCGGCTCGCTGGCTCGATTGAGGTTCGAAGTGAGGGCGCACACCACCAGCGTCGTGAGCCGGCTGTGGTTCAGCGCGTCGTCCCGCACGGGATCGAAAGTTAGTATCGTAGAGTCAGCGCGCGCACGCGCGCGGATCTGTTCAGGAACTGGAAGCGTTTGGCAGTGGCGGCGGCTGCCTCCATCACCATCCGGAGCAGGAGACCTTCAAGCGATGCCATTCGAGTCGCTCCTCAAAAGCGTGTTCAGTCGATTGGTACACATGAGGGTTCCTTGCGGCAGAGAGAGAGAAACCGCCAGTGGTCAGGCGATCAGAAAAGCGCGACCGGGATTGCCCGCGGCAACACGCATCAAGCCCTTCTGACGCCGCCTGCAAAGCTCCGATTACGCCCCGACCATAACGCCGTCCAGTCTCTCGGCGAATGCGTGATGACAGCACGTCCGCTTGGCGCAATCTGATGCGAACTTGGCGCAATCGGATTTGTTGCGGCGCAGCCCCCTTTGCCTATTCTCGCGAGTGGTGAAGACACGTGGCTGACCTGGTGCCCATTCCCCGCGCTCTGTTCGATCATCTGGCCCAGCTGGTCGACATCAACGAGGTGTTACGTCGCGCGCAGTTGCCGCGCTCTCGCTTTCGGGTGGCCAGGCCGCAAGGCACTACGGCGGAGTTCTTCGCGTTGTGGCGGGCCGTGGAGCAGACCGCTGCCGACCCCGACCTCGCGCTGCGGCTGGGCGCGGAGGTGCTCTCGGACTACGAGGACGTTTCGGTGCTGGCAGCGCTGCACTCTGCCAACTTGGGAGAAGGGCTCCACAAGCTCGCGCGCTACAAACGCCTCACCTGTCCGGAGAAGGTCTGGGTGGAAGTCGAAGACGGGGAAGCACGGCTACGCTTCGAGTGGTTCCTGGCCGACGAGGACCCACCGAACTTCGTAACCGATCTGATGTTCTCTTTCATCCTGAACGTGGCGCAGCGTGGCACCACGAAGCCCATTCGACCGCGCCGCGTGGAGCTCATGCGGCGACGCAGTAACGAGGCAGTGCTCAAGCGACATTTCCGTTGCGAGCTGCGCTTCGATGCGCCCCACGATCTGATGGTCTTGGACGAAGCGACACTCGCGTTGCCGATGCTGAATCGCAACGCTCAGCTGCTCTCGGTTCTTCTGCCGGGCTTGGAACTTGCCGTGGCGCAGGCCAAGGACGACCGCACGCTCGTCGATGACGTGCGGGTGGCCATCAACGAAACCATGTGCGGAGCCCGGCCCGGAGTCGCGAAGGTTGCGAAACTACTCGGAATGAGCTCGCGTTCGCTGCAGCGCCGACTTGGAGAGCTGGCTGCGACCTATCAGGACCTCTTGGATGACGTTCGTCGTCGCGCCGCACGGCGCCTCTTGGCGAACACTGATCTGGGAATCGGTGAAGTCGCGTTCTTGCTCGGGTTCGAGGAAATGAACTCGTTCACGCGTGCCTTCCAGTCGTGGGAACGCACCACACCCGTGAAATGGCGTGAGCGAACTGCGTCCAGCTCCAAGCGAGACGCTACTTCGCAAAAGCGCAGCGCTTTGCCTAAATCCGTCCCGGCGCGGCGTCGTTGACCGAGGCCCTAGTCTATGTCGAGCTCCGAAGGCTACTTCTCCAAGGCTCGGGTCGAGGCGTTTTCCGATGGCGTCATGGCCGTGATCATCACGATTATGGTGCTGGACCTGAAGGCACCGGAGAGTGCCGAGCCATCAGAGCTCCTCAAGCTCTGGCCTTCCTTCGCCATCTATCTGGTGAGCTTCTTCTTGCTCATGATCTACTGGATCAACCACCACGGCCTGATCGCGCAGGCCCGCAGAGTCACGACGGGGCTGCTCTGGGCGAATGGCGGCGTCTTGTTCTGGGCCTCGCTCATTCCATTTTCCACGACATACGTCGCCAAGACGCACCTCGCTCCCATCGCGATGGCGACTTACGCTGGGCTGCAGTGCGTGTGCGCGATCGCATTCAATGTGATGTCCCGCTCCATCTCGGAGCGACAAGACGACTCGGCTTCTCGCCAGCGCGCGAAGACGAAACGGCGCTGGAATCTCATCGCCGTTGCCGTCTACGCCATCTCGACGGTCGTGGCGCTGTTTAGTCCCCTCGCTGCCATCTTACTTTTGACCTTGGTTTCGTTGGCGTACGTCGCGCCCACCTTCGTGGACGAGAGAAAGGAGACCTAGCAGGGTGTTGAAAAAGGGCTGCCACCTCGCAGCTGGCATCGCAGAAACTTCCGTGTCTCCGGGCAAAGCCCTGACGATGCCACGCCGCAACGAGCTTCCGGCTATCGCTCTCGGAAGCGCCGTTTTGCTTTCTGATTTCACAGGGAGATCGGGAGATCGGGAGCTATGCGAGCGTGAATTTTTGGGATAGCGCTGCCGCCTGCGAAGGCTTTACTGCTCTCCCGATCTAAGCCGAAGCTTCCCGACTAGCGTCCTCGAGAGCCGAGTTCAGTGACAGATGAGTCAAGTTTCGCTGAACAATCGAATTCGAGCAGTCTTCAGTCGCGTCCTGCGTCGCGGGCTACCTGAGACCCTGCGGTCACCGGCCTCGCCAGTTTGTTCTCGTGGCTGGTGCCTGCTCTCGCCGATCGTGATCTGTTCTTCCAAGACTTACCTGTCTTGTCGGGCAGGGGCCCCTGCCCCAGCTAGAGCTTGGATGTCGCGGTTCTCGAACACGGGTCCGGCGTGGTCGCCTGTCCCGCGCAGGGCAGCGTCGACCATCACGTGGGCCAGGTCATCAGCCCGGATCACTTGATTCGGGAACAAGAGCCGAAACGCCGGATAGACCGCGCGCAGCAAGCGATAGCTGAAGGTTGGCTCGTTTCGTGGCTCGACGGGATAGATGTATGCGGGGCGAAACAGGTAGGTGCGCGGGAACCCAGCCGCCAACAGCGCCTTCTCCGCCTCGCCCTTGCAACGGGCAAAGACCATCCGACTTTGACCAGTTGGGTCCGCGCCGCTGCCACTGAGGAAGGCGAACGCCGCGCTCGGGCTGCTCTCGCGCAGCACCCGCGCGAATTCGAGCGTGTAGTCCACGGTGATGGTACGCAGCTCGGCGTCCGATACCACGCCGGTGTAGGTACCCAAGCAAAAGACGATGGCAGCTTGTCCCGACAGAACCTCGGCCAGCGTCGAACAGTCGCTGAAGTCGCGATGAACGACTTCTTTTAGCTTGGGGTGCACAATACCGAGCCGCTTGCGCCCGATCGACGTGACACGACTGACCGCGGGATCTTCCAGCGCGTAGCGCAGCGCATACCCGCCGACCATGCCGCTCGCGCCCACGATGGTTAGGTTCATTTGGGGCGAGAGGGTCACGAGAGCGCGCGCTCCTCGACCCAGTCCACGAAAAGCTTACGTTCCGCGAACAGCCACTCGCCGTCGGTTTTCACGAAGGCATCGTCGTAGCGCAGCGTCGCGACCATCAGGCGCCGCTTGCTACCGTCGACCGTCAAGTGATGAGCGAGCGTGTACGCCTCGCCGGTGGCGCGATCAGCCGAGAGCGTGAGAATCGTGCTCTGCCCGACGAAATGCATCGTCGCGGCGTACTTGTTCAGGTCGTCGAAGACTGGCGCAAGCGCGTCCCGGGAAGAAAGCTCCAGGGAAGGCTTCGGATCCTTGGCGTCCATGTAGACGACGAAGTGGGTATCGTTCGTGAAGAGGGCCATCTGGCCCTTCGCGTCGCGGCGGTCCGCGCAATGGGCGTAGGCTTCGACGAGCTCGCGGATGGCGAGACGATCCGCGGCTTCGACAGGCGAGATGCTGACGTGCTTGCTCATGGTTCGAAATTCTCCTCGGGCTACTTTCGTGCTGAGATCTACGACCGACGAATCGGATCGCGCCAAACGCTCATCGGATCGCGCCAATGTGGCGTCGCGGAGGCCTTTTTGGACGGGTTAAGGCTCGAAAAGCATTTTTTCGTGTGGTCGGGGTAAGGCCGGAGGGGGTCTCGCGTCTCAGCTGCAGAAGCGGAAAGCAAAACGATTCGAAGCAGGTCGCCAGCTTGGCGTCGCGAGTCGCGAGGGATCCGCAGGTTCCTGCCGTCAACGGCAGGACGAGCGCTCATGCGCAGAAAGATCTGGACCAAAATGAAGAACCTGAAATTGACGGTGGGTGTGGCGGCGTTGGCGATGCTGGCGGGTTGCGCCAGCACCACCACGGCCACGCACGAGGTCGAGCAAGCCAACGCTACTCGGCCGGGCGATACGGCGAACGTCAAAAATGTGGTGCTGGTGCACGGCGCCTTCGTCGACGGCTCGGGCTGGCAAGCCGTGTACTCGAAGCTCGAGCACGACGGTTACCACGTCAGCGTCGTGCAGAACCCGACGACGTCGCTGGCGGACGACGTAGCGGCAACCCAGCGAGTGCTGGCGATGCAGAACGGTCCGGCGCTGTTGGTTGGGCACTCTTACGGTGGCGTCGTGATCACCGAAGCCGGCAACAGCTCGAACGTCGCAGCGCTGGTCTACATCGCGGCCTTCGCGCCGGATGCAGGCGAGTCGGTCTCCTCACTGATCAAAGATCCTCCCCCTGGCGCCCCCGTGCCGCCCATCTTGCCCCCGCAGAACGGGTTCTTGATGCTCGATAAATCCAAGTTTGCGGCGTCGTTTGCAGCGGATGTGGACCCAGAGGTTGCGGCGTTCCGCGCCGCTTGGTCTTCGCTGCGGAGTGACTCCGCCCACGCCTGCTCATTTGGCACGCTGCCGAGTTTCCAATGCGGCTCGAGCTAGGTCAACTCGCGAAATGCCACATTTCCGGAGCGCTGACGCCGGACCTACCGGCATGCCGGCAGCGAGGCCTTTCCGGCTCACCCGCAGGAGTGGCCGCCGCTGCGGCCTGTCGCGATCGCGAGACACTCGTGAACGGAAGTTCTCACACCCGACCTGGTTGCGTCCTGGTGCCGCGGGTTTCGCGGAAGCCTAAGACAGGGCCTCATGTCATTGACCGGTGGCACGATCGCTGCACTCGTCGATGCTCATGACTCGGCTCGTCATTGGCATGCTGTTCCTCGCGGCGCTTCAGGGGTGCTCATTTCTTCTCAAGCAGACCGCGGCTACCTGTAGCGACAATTGCAAGCAGCAACGGTGCCGCGAAGAGCAAGGTCGCGCACGCGACCAATGCGAGACTCAGTGCTTGCTGGCTTGTCAGTGACTAGAAGCCTCTACGCCAGCGCACGGCAGAAACCGCCTCCGTGCTTGGGCCGGATCTGCGCGGGGCTTTGGTGTTCGCAGTCCTGGCGGCGCTCGGCGGCTCCATCGGGGCCGAGACGGACCTGGTGGGTGGATCATCTTGGGCCCGTGAGGTGGCCTGACCTGGAGGCTCTTGGCGTGCTCACGATTGAGCCCGGGGCGCAGAGGGGGCATTCGCGCTGAGGGTGTTGGACGGCGCCCGAGCTCGGTCGACGCGCGCCCGACGCCCCTTAAGTATGCGCAGTCGGGGGGCGGCCTCTCGCCTCCGAATTTGGAGCCTGGCCGCAGAAGGTCAGATTGATCACAAAAAGTGATCACCGCGATCGCTGGTACCCACGCACCGGTGCGCTTGTTGGCATTCCCGACAACCGCGTCAGTGCCGGATTCGTGCCATTTGGCCGAAGGACGAAGCATGAAACGAGCATTTTGTTGCAGCACTCTACTCGTCGCGTTAGCGGCGTGCACCGGCGAGGCCGGACATCCGACGTCCGTGTCCGCCTCGGCCTCCGGCGGCACGGGAGCGGACGGCGCAGGGGCAACGACCAGCCGCACGACGACCGGCGGCACGACGACTACCGGCACGATGACCGGCGGCATGACGACCGGCGGCATGACGACGACGACCGTTGACGCCAACGGCGAGCCGGTCGCGCACATGCACCGTGTGATCTCGTCGCAGTACGCCAACAGCGTGCACGATCTGCTAGGCGCGGGCGCGCCGATCGGTACTTTGGATCCCGATCAGCGGACAGACGGGTTCGTGTCGATCGGCTCGTCGGCCATCGTATCGTCGGCGTCGGGAGTCGGCCTTTACGAAACAGCTGCCGATGCAGCTGCGGCCTGGCTGTTCGCCGATCCCACGCGGGCGAAGGCGGCGCTGGCTTGCGTGCCCCAGACCACAATGGACACGGCCTGCGCTTCGCAAGCGATCTCGGCCCTGGGCCAGCGCGCGTACCGGCGGCCGCTGACCACCGACGAGACCAACCGTCTCGTCACGCTGGCGACGACGCTCGCCGGCCAGTCCGGTGGCACGATCGCGATCGGGATGCAGTACGCGGTGAGCACCATCCTGCAATCGCCGAACTTCCTCTACCGGGTCGAGCTCGGCGCAGCCAGCGCGGCTGACGGCGGCCGGCTGAAGTACAGCAGCTACGAGATGGCGTCGCGCCTCGCGTCGACGCTGTGGAACACGCTGCCCGACCAGACGCTGCTGGACACGGCCGGCAAAGACGGGCTGTCGACCACCGACGGCGTGGACGCACAGGCCAAGCGGATGATGGCCGATCCACGCGCGCAGCTGGGCCTTTCGGCGTTCGTGGACGACCTGTACTCGCTGCGCAACCTGCAGAACGCGCTGCCTGACCCGTCGCTGTTCCCCGCGTTCACGCCGTCGGTGCGTGTGGCGATGCAGACCGAGCTGGAGATGCGGGTGAGCGACATGGTGTTCAACACGCGCGGCGACTACCTGTCGCTGCTCGACAACAAGACCACGTTCGTGAACGACGAGCTGGCCAAGTTCTATGGCCTGCCCACCACGGGCAGTAGCGATTTCCGCCAGGTGATGATCCCCGCGGATTCGCCGCGGGCCGGCATTCTGGGGACCGGGGCCATCCTGGCCGGCCTGTCCCTTCCGGAACGGACGGGGCCCACCCGCCGCGGCAAGTTCATCCGCGAGACGCTGCTGTGCCAGACCATCCCACCGCCGCCGGCCGGCGTGATCCCGCAGCTGCCGACGCCAACCGACCCGACGGCGACGATGCGCGACCGGCTCTCGCAGCACCGGTCGGGGCCGACCTGCAACGCGTGTCACGCGCTGATGGATCCGCTCGGCTTTGGCCTGGAGAACTTCGACGCCGTCGGCCAATACCGGACGATGGAGAAGGGTCACCCGATCGACGCGACCGGCGACCTGGACGGGGCGACGTTCGATGGCCTTTCGCAGATGGGGACGGTGCTGCGGAATGCGGCCGTCAGCGGCCCGTGCTTCGTCAGCAAAGTCTACATGAACGCGCAGAGCCGCGACGCGGTCCAGGCCGACGCCGCCATCCTGGACAAGCTGGCAACTGATTTCGCTGCCAGCGGCAACAAGGCCGACCAGCTCTTGTTGAACCTGGTCTCGAGCGAGCCTTTCCGCTTCGTCGAAGCCTCTCAGCCGTAACAAGGAAGCACTTAGACATGGCACGTTCAAAGCGAACAAGCATCTCTCGTCGAGCCGTGCTCCGAGGCGTGGTGGTCGGCGGCGTCGCCGTTGCGGTCCCGCTGCCTCGCCTGATCTGCATGCTGAACGACAACGGCACGGCGTACGCCGCCGGCGGCGCGCTGCCGGTGCGGCTCGGTACCTGGTTCTTCGGCAACGGCATCATCCCGTCGCGCTGGGTGCCGAAGATGGCGGGCGTCGGAGCCGACTGGGAGCTCAGCGAAGAGCTGAGCCCCTTGCAGGCGGTCAAGCCCTATATCTCCGTGATCACGGGCCTGACGATCAAGGGCCCGGACATCTCGCCGCACAAGGCGATGCCGGTGCAAGCGCTCACGGCCGCGCAGACGGGCAACGGCACCGTGCAGCTTCCGACGATCGATCAAGTGGCCGCCGGGATCACCAACACGGGCACGCTGTACCCGAAGGGGCTCCACGTTGGCATGTCGGGCTCTGGCGGCACCATGAACATCTCGTGGTCGGGCCCCAATGCGCCCAACCCGCCGAACATGAGCCCGTCGGATCTGTTCCAGTCGCTCCTCAAGTACGCCAGCACCGGCACCGGAGTGCCGATGGCGCCTGATCCGGCGCTGCTGCGCCGGCGGGCGGTGCTCGACGCCATCGCCGACGAGTCGAAGGCGCTGCGCGCCCGCCTGGGCGTCGAGGATCAAAACCGTCTCGATCAACACCTGTCGGGACTACACCAGCTGCAGAATCAGCTGGTGGCCGCCGGCATGCCGCACATGACCGGCACCATCACCGACCCGGACAGGGCCTACCCGAGCCGTGGCGCCGACGGAAATAACATCACGCGCATGCGCGGCCAGGCGTTCTCCGACCTCTTGGCCTTCGCGCTGGCTGGTGACCTGACGCGCGTGTTCTCGTATCAGTTCAGCTCGCCGTCTTGCCAAAGCCAGTACACGGACGCCGGCCTGCCGGGGGCGTTCCACGAAGACTATGGCCATCGCACCGGCCCGAAAGGCGTGCAAGCGTCGACTGAGGGCTTCAACACCGGCATCAAGTTCACCATGTCGTGCCTTTCCGACACGCTGATGAAGTTGAGGAACACGCCCGACGGCGCGGGCAACCTGCTCGACAACTCGGTTGTGTACACCACTTCATGCGTCGCGGAGTCGCAGACCCACGGCGGCACCGATTACCCCATCGTGGTGTCCGGGAAGGCCGGCGGCAAGCTGAAGGGCGACACGCACGTGCGCCTCGTCGGCGAGAACGTCAGCCGCGTTGGGCTCACCCTACTGACCGCGATAGGTAGCCCCGCGACCTCGTGGGGCACGGCAGACTCGATGGCGACGACCGGGATCCCGGAACTATTGGCGTAACCCATGCAACAAAGAATTCTGGCGCATGGGCTTTGGGTTCTCGGGTTCGCGGTCGCGTGCGGCGACGGCGGCGGTGGCGGCGTCGGTCCAACGGCGGGCGCCAACTCCGCTGGGGCTGGCAGCAGCAGCAGTAGCAGCGGCGGCACGGGTGTCACCGGCAGCGCGGGTGTCAGCGTCGGCGCGGGTGTCACCAGCGGCGGTGCGTCCGGCAGGTGCATGTGGATGGGCAGCGGCTGGGTTTGCCCCGGCTCGTCTGGCGCTGTTGCTCCCAGCGGCACTGGCAGCGGCGGCGGCCCCGCTTCGGGAAGCGGCGGCGGGCCCGCAGCCGGAAGCGCCGGCAACAACGCAGGCGGCAGCGGCGGCACCACGACCGTGATGAACGGCGACGGCCCGGCCATCACGTTCACGGAATTCAACATCACCCTGCCCAGCCAGCCGGGCCAGATCATCGCCGGCAAAGACGGCAACCTTTGGTTCAATCACCAGAGCACGAAGCCGAGCGCTATCTCCAAGATCACGCCCGCAGGCGTGTCTACTCAGTACCTAACGCAGATCACCAACATCGGCCCAGTTGGCATTGCCGCCGGTCCCGATGGCAACGTCTGGTACACGAAGCAGCAAGGCGTCGGCTTCGCCTCGCCGGGTGGCCAGATCACCGAGCGCGGCGTCCCGGGCGGACGCGACTCGGCGGGGATCACTGCCGGTCCCGACGGCAATCTCTGGTTCACGGAGCCGATCGGTAACCGCGTTGCCAAGACCACGCCGGGCGGCATGTTCACCGAGTACGCAGTCCCGACCGCGGACTCCGGACCGTACGGAATCGCGCCCGGCCCCGACGGCAATCTCTGGTTTACCGAACAGAACGGCGGCGGCAACAAGATCGGCCGAGTGACCCCGACCGGCATGTTCAGCGAGTGGGCCATCCCGACGGCGAACAGCAACGCGTGGGGGATCGTCAAAGGCCCCGACGGCAACGTCTGGTTCACCGAAAAGGACGGCCTCAAGATCGGCCGCATCACAGAGACCGGCACCATCACCGAGTTCCCCGTTCCGTCGGGCGGCAACCCCGGCGCGATCGTGGCCGCTCCCGATGGCAACCTGTGGTTCGCCGAGACCGGCGGCGCCAACGCCATCGGTCGCATCACGCCGGCCGGCGCCATCGCCGAGTATCAGATCCCGACGGAGAACGCCGAGGCGCAGGGCATCTGCCTGGGCCCCGACGGCAACCTCTACTTCACCGAGCTCTCGACGAACAAGGTGGGGCGCATCAGCAACCTGATGGGCGGCGGCACCGTGAAGCCAGGCTTGACGACGAAAGGACCGCCGGCGGGCATGGCGTGCATGAACGACACCGACTGCATCGGCGCCGGACACACGTGTGGCGGCGACGTGTGCAGCACCACTTCCCACACCTGCGTGAGCTCGGCGAGCGCTGACCTCGGAACCTGCTCGACGGGCGCCCAGTGCTGGTGCATGGCTCAAGGCGCCACCTGCGACGCCACCGCGCACCATTGCTCGTTCACCCTGTTCGGCGGACCGGCGCCACTCGGCGACGGCGGGGCGGCACCTTGAGTTGCTACGGCTGCCGTTAGCGCGGGCCACCATGTACTAAGCCGTGCTTTTGTAGCGGACGCTTTTCTCGGCCGCGAGTCTTGGGTATGTGAGACTCATGCCGAGCTACAATCAAGACAGCGCTCAGTGCCACGTGTTCACTTTCAAAGAAGGACTACTGTCGCCCATGGCGCACGACTTGCGCATCGAGGTGACTCGCTTCTCCGTCGACGTCGATGACGCGGCCGGTACGGTAGGCGCGAGTTTCGACACGACGTCGCTGCGCGTCGATACCCCCATGAAAGACGGCAAGGAAAATCCGTCCGCGCTCAGCGACGCCGACAAGGCAAAGATAGCCGGACAGATTCGCGACGATGTGTTGCACAGCGCCAAACACCCCGAAGCGCGCTTTCAATCGCGCAGGGTCAGCAAGCGCGCGGACGGCGGCTTTGACTTGGAGGGTGACCTGACGTTGCATGGCACGACCAGACCGCTCACGGCGCGTACGGAGCTCGTCGCCGGCAAGCAGCAGCTCGACCTAGCTCTGAACCAGGTCGACTACGGCATTACGCCGTACAAGGCCATGATGGGTGCGCTCAAAATCCAAGCCGTGGTCAAGGTTCGCATTGTCGCCTGAGCACGCGGGCCGGCCTTGAGTGCAGATCGAATTTCTTATCATGAAGATCTGACCAAAGCGGCCCGCCGCGATCGCGGCTACCAGACAGGACCATGAGGTTGCAACTCTCGCTCGCGACCGTAGCGCTGCTTTGCGCGGGCACGGCGCTACTCCTGTTCCTCAAGTTCATCTATCCGCTGAGCGGTTTCTGACCGAGCGCGGCTGGCGCAGTCCCATGCCCCCCGGCGCTTCGCCCGGTCCGTTACGGCTTAGCGAACGCCCGCGCAGAGTCGCGCGCAAAGTCGGTGATGCTCCTCGGCTTCTGGCCGAGCAGCTCCTCGACGCTGCTGGTGGCTGCTGATTGCCAGCCTTGTGAGTAGGCCGTGAGGTATAAAGGCTCGGGCGATGAGCGCTTACCCCTGTCCCTGTTGCGGCCACCTGGTCTTCGCGGGGCCGCCCGGCTCGGACGATATCTGCATGCTCTGCTTCTGGGAAGACGACGCGATGCAGCTGCGATTTCCCCATCTGGCCGACCAAACGAACTTCGTGCCCCTCGCGGAGGCGCAACAAAACTATGCGCAGTTCGGCGCGATCGAGCAGCGCTTCGCCGAAGACGTGCGAAAGCCCACGGCCCAAGACGCGCGCGACCCCGATTTTCGTCCCATCTTGCCGACGGACTCGTTCGAGGAAGCGCCGTCCGAAGCGGAAGGCCCGAGCGACCCGACCGCGCTCTACTACTGGCGCCCGACGTTTTGGCGGCCCAGCAGCCTGGGGTAACGGCCCTCGCGATCCATCCTTTAGAGCGCGAGGCCGACTTGACGGAGCGCTTACGTGGGCCGCTCAGGGCAGGCAGTTCACGCGCTTCACGTCCAGCACGATGTCGTCGAAATACAAATCGAACGCCTGTGCCGGATGCCAATCATGGAAGCCGAACACGAACAGCTCGAAGCCGCCGATAAGGCCAGAGCTTGTGCCGTTGTACAGCGGAGTGCCAGGCGCATGTCCGCCAGGGTAGGAAACGTGGCTGTCGTCGAAGGTACCGATTGCCTTGCCGTCGACCCAAAAGCTCGCGGTGTCCGGAGTGTCCGTGAATTGCCACTCGAGACACGCCCAAGTGTCGGTCGGCACTTGCGGCGAGCCCGCGGGGTACACCACCTCTTCGACCAGCGGCGCGACGTCCAAGAGAACCATGCCCGCCTGCCAGCCACCGTGGATGTTCGACAACTCCATGTAGCGCAGCTTCGGAAACGGGCCCGGGCCGTTGGCGCTCCCGGTGCCGTTTCGACCGGCATACACCATCGAGGTGTGGCCGCTGGTGAGAGGTTTCGGGGTCGTGAAGAAGTTGGCGCGACCGAAGTGCGTGCCTTTCAGTCCAGCCGGCGCGCCCTTCGAGACGATCTGCGCCCAGTCCTCGGTCTGGCCGGCGAGCGCGTGCACCCGAAGCGCGTACTTGCCGTGGGCGACCTTGGCGGTTTGCACGACCGCGGTGCCACCGCCGCCTTCTTTCAGATCCCACTTTGCGGGATCGATCATACCCTGCTCGAAGTCCTCGCAGAGCAGACCGGCACACCCGTTCGGCGCGCCCGCAGCACCGGCACTCCCGGCGCTACCACTCGCGCCCGAAGCGCCCGAGGCGCCCGACGTGCCTGCAGCGCCCGTGCCCGCAGCGCCCGAACTGCCCGCAGCGCCCGAACTGCCTGCAGCGCCCGAACTGCCTGCAGCGCCGCTCGCGCCGCCACTCGCAGTGCCGCCCACGCCGCTCGCGCTCGGAGCGGCGCCTCCCGAGCCGGCGCCCGGTTGCCCACCCAACACACCGGGGGCGCCGGCCATGCCGACCGCACCGCCAGCCCCAGCTTGCCCTGGCGGAGCCGCGGCCGGCCCGGAGCTCGAACAAGCAACGACTACAAACGCGGCGACGAACAACGGACAATAGGCTTGCTGATTCATGGCGGGCGCGGCCAAACGCCGCTTCGAGCCCTCTGTGGGCGCAGCGCCCGATTGCGATCTGCGGGGGGCACCAAACTTCGAAGGGCCCCGTGGCGGACATGATCAACCGTGTCCACAACTCGGACCCTTCGCCCCTACCGCCATGATAGTGTCTCGCCATGATCGAAGCCCCGCTCATGCCTTCGACGAGCGCGCTGCGGCTCGATGAGTCGGCGCAGCGGACGAGCTACCGCTATTTGGACAGCTTCTCTATCGAGCGGGTGGAAACCATCGGATCGCGCCCGAGCCCCATCCAAAAGTCCTCGAGCGTTCCGGCCTTGTTGCTGTCGACGTTCTTGAAACCGGTCGCGCCTGACCACTATCGACTGTGGTTCGACGGCAAGGCGGTCCCGATCGGGGCCGTGCCTGCGTTCCGCGTGAACATCGTCGATCTCGCCGCGGGACCAGCAATGTGGGCCGCGCGGGGGGCTGACTACGTCCACTTCCATGTGCGGAAGAAGACGGTCGACGAAACCGCCGCGACCCTCGGCTACGACGCTGCTGACAGCTTTCGCCTCGCGATTGCCCAGGAAGATCTCCTCCTCGCCCAGCTCACGAAGAGCATCTTGCAGTCTCTGGGCACAGACTCGCCTCCAACGCGACTCGCGCTCGACCAGCTCGAGCTGATCATCGCAGCGCATGTACTCCAGCGCTACGGGTCAGCCCGACAACGGCAACCGAGCGCGCGCTACAAGCTCGCCCCCTGGCGGCGACAGCGCGCCACGGAGCTCATCCGCGAGAACCTGGATGGGAAACTCGGCCTCAGCGAGCTCGCTCGTGCCTGCGAGCTCTCGGTGAGCCACTTCGCGCGTTCCTTCAAAGCAACGTTCGGGGTCTCGTCGCACCGTTGGCTTATTGAGCGACGGATCGAGCAGGCGCAAGCGCTCATGCTGAGCGCCAAGTCACCGCTGGCCGATGTTGCCATCCGGGCGGGGTTCGCCGATCAGCCCAGTTTCACGCGCGCTTTCAGACGCGTTGTCGGCACCTCGCCCGCAAGGTGGCGTCGCGAAAATCGATAACCAGCTCAGGCTGAGGCGCCGAGCAACGGCAGGTCAAAGCCAAAGGTTGCGCCCGCACCCTCATTTGGCGCGTGCCACAACTTCCCTCGGTAGCTCTCGATGATTGAGCGGCTGATCGAAAGCCCCACCCCAGTACCCTCAGGCTTCGTCGAGAAAAATGGCTCGAAAAGCGTCGTGACATGCTGCTTCGACACACCGACGCCAGAGTCGCGCACGAGGGTTCGGACACGTTCGTCCCTTAGTTCCGTGGCCACCAGGATTTGCCTCGGCCCCTCGACCACACCTTGGAACGCCTGGATCGCGTTCAGCACCAAATTCATTACTACCTGCTGCACCTGGACTCGGTTGGCACTGACTCGCAGAGTCGCCGGCGCCAGCCGAACCTCCGCAGCGATTCCATTGCGGGTCATTTCCGCGCGGGTCAATGCGACTACCTCGCTGACAGCATCGTTGAGATCGAGCTCTGCGGCCTCGGAGCCGCGCTTTTGGAACAGTGATCGTAGTCTGCGGACAACTTCCATCGCGCGTTCTGCCTCGCGAACGACACGCGTCGCAGCCGCAGCCCCTTCGGCAAGTTTGCCCGCCTCGAGCCAACGGGCGCAGGAAGCGGCGTTCACCGAAACGGTCGTGAGAGGCTGGGTAACTTCATGCGTAATAGACGCCGTCAGCTCGCCCAGGGTTGCAACCCGAGCAAGATGAGCAAGCGCTTCTCGCGTGGACTGAAGCGCCTGCTCCGTGGCGCGCGCCTTGTTGAGATCGGCGTAGAGGCGGGCATTCTCCAGAGCGGCCGCCGCTTGAGACGCAATCAGCTTGATGGTCGTGAGCCGGCGCGCGGTAAACACCCGAGTAGCCAGGTTGTTCTCGAAATAGAGTACGCCACTCAGCTTCCCGCGTCTCGTTAGCGAGACGCACGCCAGCGAGCGGCAGCGGTTCTCGTAGATGTAGCGGTCGGTGGCGAAAGGGCCGCTGGACATTGCGTCATCGAGCACCACGGGCGTCCGAGTCGACACCACATACTGCACAATCTGCTCGCAGAAGTCGGCAACTAGTCCGCCCTCCGTCCCCAACTCAACCTCAAGAGCGCCACCGCTCGTCGTGGCTTGGGCCTCTGCCAACATGCGTGCCCCGCTCGATGCGATCAAAATGACTCGTTCGGCGCCGGCGGCCTTGAGCGCCGTCGACAGCAGCCCCTTGACGAGCCGCACTTGGTCGAGGTCGCTCGACACGGCCTCGGAAACGGCGACTGCAGTTGCAAGATCTAGTTGATCTATGGGTTGAGCTATCGTCATCGTCGCAGACGGACCAACCGCCTGAGCTTGGAGCTCAGGAAACTGGGCCTCCATCTGTTGGGCCTTCGCGTCCGCACCCCAGCGCCGATAGGCATCGCGCGCTTGTTCACGATAGAGCCGCGCGAAGCTGTCAAACTGCTGAGCGGCCCAATATCGCGCGACAACCTCGAGGATGACGGCCTCGTGATGGACGAAGCCGGCGTCGCGCGCCAAGTCAATCGCGCGCTCGTAGAGGCGGGCGGGGTCGTGGCCATCAACGCGCACCAACTCCGCCTCCACCAACGCCGCTCGGCTGCCGTATGTTGCGGGCGCTACCACGGCGAACTGAGACAGAATCTCGCGATGCTCAAGCAGCTCAGCTCGCCGGCCGGCGGCATCAGGGAGCGCCGCGATCGCCAAGGCTCCAAAGAAGTGGAAGTCCGCGTTCTCCCGAAAGTGCGGACCAAAGTTCCCGCCCTTGATCCACAGCGTTGGCCAGACCCTATCGGCGGCCGCGACCGCATCACCGAAGTCGCCGACCAAGAAGCGCGCGACGAGCTTCCGAATCCAGTACCGCACCTCGAGATTCAACGGAACCGGGCGCTGCCGCAGGGTTGATTCGAAGTCGAGCTCTGTAAACGCGCCGTCATCGAGCGAGCCAAAGGTCGGGGTCGAACCCCTCAACATGTTCACGAGCGCCAGCTGATGATCGATGTCGCTCACCGCGTAGTTGACCTTCGCGCCGGCAGCGAGCGCGCGACCCACGGCAGCCTCGCTGACGACGACAGGGAGCGGGACGCCATTGGCCAAGCGGTGTGTCACCGCGTGCATGTGCGTGTAAACGAGATAGATGAGCTCGCCTCCACGGTGCATGGCGGCTTGCGCCGCTTCAGCCATGGCGTCCGCCTCACGGCAATCACCGAGCCAGGGCAGCACGTGGTGCGCCAAGGTGATGTGCGTGCGCGCGCTGAAGTTGTGTCCGGCGAAGCGCTCCGCCAATCCTTCGGCAATGAGCCCGAGGCGACGCACCGTCTCTGGATCCTCATGCGGAATCCCACGTGCCCAGGCCGCCGCGACCGCGAAGAGCCAAGCTATTGCAGGCGAGATGCCGTGCGCGAACCCCAGATTCAGCGTGCCAAAGACGCAAAGCAAGAACGGATTCCGTCCTGAATAGAGCATCGGCGCCGTGCTATCCACCAGCACCTCATCGAAAGCACGGCGCATCGACTCGTCTTGCACCAGCGGAAGATTGACGATGCTCTCGATTGGTCGCTCGTCGATGTTGCGCTTCGTGAGCGCAATTTCGGCGGCTACCTGGTCGTCGGTTGGCTGGGTGGGCCAATGGATGCCGACCGAGTGGAGGTAGTCATGGCAGGCCTTCGCTGCCAGGTCGATGCGACCGAGCGTCAAGTGAGCGCTCATCAGCTGGCGAGTAACCGTCGCGCGATCGGCGAGGTCGCTCGTGCGCTCGAGGAGCTCGACCAACCGCGAGCTTGCTGCTGCAAGATCGCCCAGGAACAGCTCGCACTCCGCCCGCAGGAGCTCGATCTCGAAGGCCAAGCGGTAGTGGCTCGAGCATGCGTCTTCGGGTAAGCGGGCGCTGGCGGCGAGTAGACAGGCCTTGGCAGCGACATAGGCGGCGGAGGCCCTCGCCTCTTTTGCGGCGTCCAGGCCAAGAGTTGCATCTCGGACGCGCGTTTCTTCCCTGGCAACAGAGGCGCCACGATCCAGCTGAAAAAATACGTCGAACAGCGTATTTGGCAGATTGGCTTCGACGAGACGTTCGCCAATACGGCGGTGCACGACCGCACGCTCGTGTGACTCCGGTACGAGCGCGTACACAGCCTCCCGAATGCGGTCATGAAGAAACACATAAGCCGATGTCGTGAGCGCAACCAGCCCGGCTTGCACCGCGGGGAGCATGCGCGCATGAACCGCTTTTGGCTCAACGCCGAGAACGGCCGCCAACATCGCCGGCGCTGCTGCGCTGCCGAGAAATGCGAGGTGCACCAAAGCCTCACGCGAAGCTGGAGACAGGCGCTCCAACTTCGCGAGCATGATGTCAACGACGTTATCCGTAAAGCCGCGTGCTTGGACGGCAGTCAGGTCGCAATGCCAGCGAACGTCCGCTCGGTCCAATCTGAGAAGGTTCTCCTCAGCCAGCGAATGTACGAACTGGATCACGAAAAACGGATTTCCACCCGTCTTCTCGAAGACCAGCTTCGCAAGCGCCTCCGTCCAGTCAGTCTCGCCGCCGATCATGCTGCAGACGAGCCGACTCACCTCCGTCTGGGTTAGGGGCTTCAGGGCGACCTCGTGGACATCCGCGCTTGCCGCCCTAAGCTCCGACAGAGTGGCCGGTGCGATCTCGTCGCCCCGATAGGTGGCAACGACCGTCAAAGG
>Ga0307508_10002566_pt1 | contig 19102 bp, 17 predicted proteins | sample 9_EM_MG_FD_203089 | JGI IMG/M metagenome (GOLD analysis project Ga0307508, IMG submission 203089) | Populus trichocarpa ectomycorrhiza microbial communities from riparian zone in the Pacific Northwest, United States - 9_EM | ecosystem: Host-associated > Plants > Roots > Unclassified | place... | reverse complement strand
TGCGGTGGGCGCGACGAGGGGATAATGGCGATATAATTTTTCTGGTAATTTGAGTAGAATCAGCTGAACTCCGGTCGTTGTTATTGATACTCGCGACCCTGAACTCGCGCGTCTCCTGAGCTCGCTATGCAAAAATCTAGAGCACAATCGATCACTCGGGCTTAGTCATCAATATTAGTCATCAGAAACGATTGTCAGTAACCCTCCGGCTCAAGGTGTCCCCAACTATAAACAAAAAAAAAAAGCGGCATCAGCCTATGAATAGCACTGGATTGTCGGCAAGGATGCGACGAGGACACCAATCTACATAGCGGCACGCGGGTCGGCCGCATCGGGAAACGGGCGGCTCGATTGGGGCGCGCGGATGCAGAAAGCGGAGAGTGGGGAGTAGCTCCGATCCAGCCAGATCCGTTCGTTTCTGCCTATAAACGTACTCTAGATACATAGGTACGGGCCGCGCACACGACGTGGCTCACACGACGTGGCTCACAGGCGGAGAACACCGGCGACTGCGCCGACGCGGCAAAAAAAGGAGAAAACCTTTTATGTATCTAAAATACCCTGCGATCTTGTGCATATGATGTACCTTTTAAAAATGCAATCGCAACATAAATAACAATACGAGACAAAGCGATCATTCTCCAGCTGCCACAAGTCCCGCTACTGCCTTATCCGGGTGATAATGCGCGATGACTACATACTTTATAGATACGCCAAAAAAAAAAAAAAGGAACAAAAGCCAGACAAAAAAAAAGAAAAGCAAAAAAAAGACAAAAAAGATAAAAGAAAAAAAGACAAGAAAAAAATGAGAAAACCTTTCAAATACCCTGCAAACTTGTGCATATAATGTACCTTTTAAATACCCAACAACGCAATCCCAACACAACCAACACAGCCACAAGCCACAACACCAGGACAAAGTCAGTGCGCTCATGAACATGAGATGAGTGCATAGGTATGTAGGTATGCTATTTGTTTTATTTACTTAAATATATATGCACTTCTTTCTTAATTACCTAGTCATTTACATGATTAAGGTACAGACTCATACGAATAGTTATGTAAGTACCATCAACAATAGTCTCCATCACCAACAGAACGTATTATCATCTTGTCAGTAAACCGACCACGATATGCATGCCCACAATTACCTTTCTCTCTTACCTTTTGGCGTGCATCCACTGGCCATCTACATACAATGACAAGAAGTGCAGTCAATTCGCTACCATATTCGTACTGTACTAGGGTGGAATAAGTAGCAATACGCTATTCGCTTCAGATACGTATCAGTACCAATATAGTATTGACTTCCATACGTAACAAGGCTGATACCGGAGGCATCCTGAATTGATCAATAATATGTTTTTGCACCCTAATACGTGTCAAGAAGGATTGTCATGTGAGTACTGAATTGGCAGTAGCAGTCCAGTATCCGAACAAACCCTGTGCTACAAAGGTATTCAAGCTGTAATTTAGTATTTAAATTTATTTACGTATGTGGACTGTAGTTGTGACAGTATTGAGCAGATACTAAATGATTATTGGTATGGTTGCTCATGATGCAAATAATAAATAACGTTCCCCACTGATAGCACATGCACGTAGATGGCACTTGATATCCCTCAACCACAGATATAGGAAGGCTGGTACTTACTAAGGAAGATATAGGGAGAGAGTTTGATTGGAAGCTCTGAGAGTGTAGAGAGTGGGTAGAAGATAGGAGGATGCCCTTATAGCATCCATAGCTGGATCTAAGGGGCAAGATATGTGTTCTTTTTGTTGTTTCTTTTGTTTTTTTCTTTTTACTTGGACTTCTTCCCTTTGTGGTTTCGTCGGAGACTATTATATCTTAGTGTCTTGGCACGCAGAAGGCTTGGTTGCATTGGTTCATGGCATTGTAAAGGTTCGTTGGCTGTGATATCAACTCATTCTGGAATACCTCGCCCTTGGAAGGTGTATCAGTTCTAGGCTCAGTTGTATGAGAGAAGTCCATAGGAGTATGCATATGAGTCATGAGCATCAGGTATATAAGGGGGACTTTCTGCTGTCCTTTCCCTCTTTCTCTCTCATGTAAGCTCTTGTATCCTATTTGGCCAATAAACCTCCTCGCTATTTCCTCAGGTTCCTCCATTTGCTCTGCTTCCTCTGTTTTCTTCTGTAATCGGCAATGCTCGTCCAGTATTGCTCGTCCCTGTCTAGCACTTGTCCCGTTGACGTTTGTTCATTCTGTCCTGTAGTCGCCACATAAACGTTGCCCATTTCCATTTCCCATTCGCTTTTCCGTTCCAGTTCCTGTTCCTGTAGAACTTTGGGTCCGTCTGCTGCCTTTACACTTAGTTGGAAAGGCTAGGATAGAGAGTAAAGAAGAGCTTATAACTACTGTTATCATATAGACTGTGGATGGGAACTCAGATTGTAAGGTAAGCTGCCGTAGTCTAGAAAGATGTATATGAATATGAACAAACTAAAAAACTACATTTGGATTATTTGAAGCTAACAACCAAGCAATTCCAGCACCAAATCTCAGTACTCTTTGGAACAAAATGTAGATTTCCTGGGGAAATAGACTTTCGCAGCGGCTCGCTCGTCATATTACTCATCGGATTGCGTGTCTCTTTTCTTACACTCGTCGACGGCTTTCGTAGCGGCTCGCTGGTTGGATTACTCATCGGATTGCACATCTGTTGCCTTACACTCCTCGACATCGTTCGTGGCGGCTCGTTCGTTGGTTTGCTCCTTAGATTGCGCCTCTCGTTTTTACACTAGTCGCAGGCTTTCGTAGCGGCTCGCTCATCGGATTACTTGTCGGATTGCACATCTCTTTTCTTACACTCATCAATGGCTTTCGCGGCAGCTCGCTCGTTGGATTACTTGTCGGATTGCGCGTCTCTTTTCTTACACTCGTCGACGTCGTTCGCGGCATCTCGTTCGTTGATTTGCTCGTCGGAGTGCGTATCTCGTTTTTACACTCATCGTAGGCTTCTGCAGCGGCTGGCTTGTTGGATTACTCGTCGGATTGTGTGTCTCTTTTCTTACACTCGTCGACGGCTTTAAAGACAGTTTGCTCACCACAATGCTCCTCGTATAGCACGTCGGATCACTTTTTGTTTCCGCTCGTCAACCGCTATTCCTATGGTTCACACTCAGCAATACTTGTCAATGGCTTTCAAGATGGTTTGTGTGCCACAATTGTCGAATTCCTCAATGTATTCCATATTTCTTGCACTTGTAGACAGCTTTGCCACCAGTTAGCTGTTCCGATCGTACGTAGGTACCAATGATAATTCCTGATACCGAGGAACGGTGATAATTTATGATGCAAAATCGGAGTGATAAATCATGTTGCAATATCTCACTTGTTCAGCTTTGTCACGTGTAGAATCACGTCATATATGTGTATTCAGACTTTTCACTTTTCCTGCCTTTCTCTCTAAGACAAGACAATACACACAAGACTTCATCGTTCCATCAAACTTCCATCATAATCTTGACAGGTTATGAGCCCGGGTCAGTGCAATACCACTCTCGAATCCATATCCATTTAATCTATTGATTATTATCCTCACCCTCGGTTGAAAATTCTCATCTTCATACTTTTCTGCCGATTCGCCGATTTACCTACCCCGTATTACACAGCGTCACCCAAAATGTCTTCCCACAATGACCAGTCGTCAAAGACCTACTACACGTCAAAGTTCGGGTCTATCAAGAAGCTAAGTAATATAAACTACGCTATCTGGACAGGCGATGTGACTGTCATTCTGCAGGCGATGGGTGCTTATACGATCATCAATGGAGAAAAAGATGAACCTGCGGCTGGCAATACAGCCACTGCAAGGACTGCAACAGCCGACGACCAAAAGCGACGAACCTATGCAATATCGGCCATTCGTTTCTCCTGTACCGATGAAGCAGCCATTTACATAAATGGACTGTCCGATCCAAGCAAGATGTGGCAAATCCTGAAGGAAAGACTCGACCTGACGACTTTATACATCGGACGTACTGCTATTGTCGCACAGTTTCAGAATGCACGGCCTACTGTTGGAGAGAGTATTAGTGTCTATGTCGCTCAACTACAAGCTTTTCAACTTCAACTTCAAGGCTGAACGGAAGAAATCACAGAACAAGCCCTACGAACCCACGTCTACACTACCGCACCACCCGAATTCAAGACCGCCATTGGCTACCTTAAACGAACACCTGATGTCACCATTCCAAACCTCATTACTATACTCAAGGAGAATGAGGAAGAAAACAAGGTAGAAGCTGCAGCTGCAGTAGTCGATTCGAAGTCAGGAACAGACCTCTACGCTCGTGATCGTGGAGGTCGTGGTGGGCGACGAGGTCGTGGAGGTCGTGGCGGGCGTGGAGGTCGAGGCGGACATGGTGGAAAAGGGACAAAGAATCAGAGCTGTACATATTGCAACAAGGACAACCATACCACCGAAGACTGTTGGAAGCGGCAAAAGGATCAGAGCCAACAACAGCAAACACAGTCACACAAACGTACGCGAGATGCCGGCGGCAATGAGAATGACGTCATCTATTATCATTGTGGTGAAACCGGTCGTATGCGCAATGAATACGAGTTGAAAAAACGGGTCGATTAAATCAGAAGAAACCGCAACGGCAACGGCAATGGAAAAGGACTGCTAGCTATTGAGGACAAACCGTCATCGTCCAACCAGGTCGAGGACATGTACGAAAACCAGCAATGACTAGCCGACTCCCATGTTCTCATTGCCAGTTGCTTGAATATCAGTCATTTTGCCCTCGCCGCTGAGGTATTCCCGTCAACGTGGATTATCGATTCGGGTGCATCACATCATATGCATAATGAGAACGACTTTGACTTCAATACTTACGAGCGTTTACCCAACCCTATCAGAATTCAATTGGGCAACAAAACCTGCGTCTTTACAACTCATCACGGCTCTGTATGAGTGCAGGATCATCAAATCGATGCACTGCATACACCTTCATTTCGTTATTCTCTATTGTCGGTCACAGAACTTGATTCTCAAGGATACCATACAAAATTTGGTAACGGCAAGTGCTCTATTCAAGATTCCAATGTCACGGTCATGACTGGAAGCCGAAACGGACAGTTATTCCAAGTCGAACCGATCCATTCTCGTCATTCTGATCGATCGAATTCGTTCGCGCTTCTTTCAACCGCCGAGTCCCACCTGTGGCACAAGCATTTGGCACACCTAAACCACGTATCGATGAAATCCCTAGTTGATGGCTACATACTGACAGACATCTGCGAGGTCTGCATACTTGCAAAACACGAGTGGAAAATCATTCGAGTTCTAGTATTACGGACAACAACACCGTTCGAGCTCGTCTATTCCGATACCTGTGGCCCCTTTAACAACAAGTCACACGGCGGAGATCTACATTTCATTGTGTTTATCGATGACTATACCCATCACACAACTGTCTACATCCTTCTTGACAAGCGTGCAGAGTCCTGTATTGCAGCGTTCCAAAGTTTCAAGGCAAGAATTGAGAGTTGGGACTATACCATCAAACGGTTTCGATGTGACAACGGTCGAAGAGAATACGACAATACGTTGTTCTGAAGAATTCTTGCGGGAAGCGGTATCAGTTTCGAACCCTCGCCACCATATACGCAGCACAAAAATGGCGTTGCTGAGCGGATGATCGTGTTACGGCGTCGGATCAAATGCAACGCTGACATCGCCAGACCACAGAAGTGGGGGAAAAACGGAGAAGCGAGGGAAGGTTCTAGAACGAAGGGATGTAGGCCGCCGGGGCAAGGGAACGAAGAGATGTGCTGGAATGTGAGAATGTGCGGATTGTGAAACGTGTCGGTATTTGCTTGTGTCGGTGTTTGCTTGTGTCGGTGTTTGCTTGTGTCGGTGTTTGCTTGTGTCGGTGTTTGCTCGCGGGGGTGCTGGCAGGAGTTCCTGTATATAACGAGCGCTGTCACCCGCCGTAGATCTGTACGCAACAACTTGTTTACGCCGTTACCGTGTCCTTGACTCCATCTTGTCCCGGTCCTTGTACTTGTCCTTGTCTCCGTCCTTGTCTCCGTCTTGTGTCAGTCCTTGTCCTTGTCCCCATCCTTGTCTCTGTCCGTGTCTCTGTCCTTGTCTCTGTCCTTGTCTCGTGCCCTCGTTTCTGTCCTGTCCTCGTCCTCCTCCGTCGCTCGTCTGCTGCTGCGCTCCACCGCTTGCCCACCGCCACGCTCCACCGCTCGCCCGCCGCCGTGCTCTACCGCTCGCCCGCCATCACGCTCTTCCGCTCACCTGGCGCCGCGCCGTACCACTCACCTGCCGCTACCTGGAACCCTGACGGACCCTGCCATTACACTTTGTTGTGTCGCCTATCTCGCCACCTAGCGGCACCATGTCGACCACGAACCCTGAGCCCGAAACCGAACCCCAACTCCCTCACATCTTGCGAGAAATCCCGCCCGCTCTCCTCGAACGGATGCACCAAATCGCTCTGAACGAATCCTTCGCCCCGGGCGCCACACTCGAGGCCGCCAATGCCCAGGTGCGAACTCTGGTGGAGGCTATCCTGAACTCACAGGAGGCCGTGCCAGCCTGGCAGATCGACGACCTGGAGGAGCAGCTCGCCGCTGCTCGACGGGCAATCGACCGACTCGCTACCCTGGAAGGACAACCGCAATCGCGCGCCGAGAGGGTCCCAGATCCAGCAACCTTCGACGGCACCCGCGAGAACCTTGAGGGGTTCATTGCGCCGCTACGCATCAAGCTGTTCAGTGACCCCTCCCGTTTCCCTACGCCCGCCCTGCGGATGGGTTATGCCTTCAATCGCTTGGAAGTCAGGACGCAGGCACAAATACTCCCATTCGTCCAAAACGGAGCATTTCAGCTGAACAACTCCGACGACATTATCTGCATCCTCGAAGCCGCATTTGGCGACCCCGATCCTGCTGCGACCACCCGCACCAAGCTTCATGGTCTGAAGCAGGGCAAGAAAGAGTTCACTGCCTACTTTGCCGAGTTCCAGATGCTGGTCTCCAAACTCAGCTGGGACGAGCATGCTAAGTTGGATGCCCTGAAGGAAGGAGTGTCGATGGAACTCCGCCGCCAGCTGTTGGGACGAACCGAGGGCCTCTCCTTCGACCAGTTCGTTGGCGTTTGCCAGCAACTGGACTCGGAGATACGTGCTCTCCAACTCCACGAAGGAAGACACAACCCCTCCTCCCACCAAAACCGCGGCAACCAGAACCAATCCCGCAACTCGACCCCCTCAGCAACACCCACCACCAGTCAGAGTGCAACTGCCCTCAGCAGGAAGAAACTCTCGGAGCAGGAACGTGCAGCCCGGCTCAGCGAGGGCCGCTGCCTATACGCATGGCCGCCCAATGCCCCAACAAGAGCCGCAACCCGTTCCGTGCCGCCGCTGCTCAAGTCTCCGACTCCGAATCCACTGTGTCCTCTGGAGAATCTTCTGACCACCACAACACCGAGCACCACCAGCACGCACATGGCTGCTGTGGCGGCTCTCCACCGTCGTGAAAAGCCTAGGCCAGCAGCCGCATGATGGCACTGCTGTTGGCCGTACTCCGGGCAAGTATTCTTCTCTCTCATCCCCCTGTCTTTCGCTTGTCGAGTTTGTCCAATGTAGCTATGGAACGAAAACATCTTGTTATTTTGTGCAATCTTTCCTTTGGTGACAAAACCATAGCTAGCCATGCCCTGATCGACTGTGGAGCCACGGGAGTGGCCTTCGTTGACGAAGACTTTGCCCGCCATCACCAACTACCGCTCACACCACTTAAGTACCCCAGAGCCCTCGAGGTTATCGACGGCCGCCCAATCTCCTCCGGAGATATTACCCACACCACCAATGCCACCTTATCGATCCATGAACACCGAGAAAAGATACCCATGTTTGTAACCAAGCTCGGTCACTACCCGATTGTGCTCGGTATCCCCTGGATGGAGCTCCATGATGTGGCCATACGGTTCAGCTCCCGCACCCTGACTTTTGGATCGCAGTATTGCATCACGAATTGCAATCCCGGCCCCACAGTAGCCCACGCCATCAGCTCCGAACCCCCGGAACCAGCACTCTGTTCCCTCGTATCAAAAGTAGCTCCAGGAGAGCCAGTGGTAAGCGCAGGGGCCGGCGATATCGGGGCCCAGCTATTTATGTCACCCCAGGTGAATAATACCGCCCAGGCTGACAGAACGAAACCTAGACTCGACGCCCGTAACAGACTCGCACTCGAGGCTGTCGGACCCGGACTCAACGCCTGTAACGGACTCGGACTCGACGCCCATAATGGACTCGGACTCAACGCCCGTAATGGACTTGGACTCGAGGCTGTCGGACTCGGACTCGACGTCCGTAATGGACTCGGACTCGACGCCCGTAACGGACTCGGACTCGACGCCCATAACGGACTTGGACTCGAGGCTGTCGGACTCGGACTCGACGCCCGTAACGGACTTGGACTTGACGCCGGTAACGGACTCGGACTCGATGCCCGTAACGGACTCAGACTCGAGGCACCTGGACCCGGACCCAGCACCAAACCGATCCAGATCGCTGCGCTTGGAGGACACTCATTCCGCCGGATAGCCCACAAGGAACAACTCACAGTTTTCTCGCTCTCGCTCTACAAGATCAACTGAGCCCTTGAACCAAAGAAAGAAGTAAAACACCTCGACCTGGCGGACTATGTACCCAAGGAATACCACGAGTTCCTGCCTCTCTTCTCTGAAGCTGTGGCTAAGGCCCTGCCCCCACATCGGCCATATGACCACAAGATCCAGCTCCGAGAAGGATTCACGTCCCCCTTCGGGCCACTATACTCGCTGTCCAAAACCGAGCTACAGGAGCTAAAGGAATGGCTGGAGGAGAACCTGAGCAAGGGGTTCATCCATGCCTCGTCGTCCCCGGCCGCCTCCCCTATCCTATTTGCCAAAAAAGGAGACGGATCGCTGTGCCTTTGTGTCGACTACCGTGGCCTGAACGAAGGAACCATCAAGAACCGGTACCCCCTCCCGCTACTGCAAGAAACGCTGATGCGACTCTCGAAGGCCTAATACTTCACCACCCTGGACATCCGTGGTGCCTACAACCTGGTACGGATGGCCGAGGGGGAGGAATGGAAAACAGCTTTCCGGACACGGTATGGCCTTTTTGAATCTCTGGTAATGCCATTCGGCCTTACCAATGCGCCAGCCGACTTCCAGGCCCTGATCAATGATGTACTCTGCCAATTCCTCGACGACTTCTGTACTGCCTTCCTTGATGACATCCTCATCTATAGCAACACCCTGGAGGAACACAAGAAGCAGGTATATAAGGTGCTGAAGGCGCTCTCGGACGCTGGTCTTCACCTTAAGCCGGAGAAGTGCCACTTCCACAAGCAGGAGGTGAAGTACCTCGGATTCATCATCGGAACCAACGGGATCAGGATGGACCCGGAGAAGGTGTCCTGCGTACTGGACTGGCAGACCCCAGGGAATGTGACGGATAAACAATGCTTCCTAGGGTTCGCCAACTTCTACCGGAGATTCATAAGGGATTATTCCAAGGCAGTCTCCCCCCTAACCAGCCTGATGAAGAAAGAAGGTGGGAAATATGTTCCCTTCATCTGGGGGCCGGCCCAGCAAAAGGCCTTTGAAGACCTCAAGAAAGCATTCACGACGGCACCGATCCTACGCCACTTCGACTACGACTGCGAAATCATTGTGGAAACCGACACCTTGGACTACGTTTCGGCTGGTATCCTATCCCAATATGACGATGAAGGAACCCTACACCCGGTTGCCTTCTACTCCAAAAAACACAGCCCTGCCGAATGCAACTACGAAATCTACGACAAGGAGCTCCTGGCAATAGTTCACGCATTCGAAGAATGGCGCCCACACCTGGAAGGATCCAGCCACCCGGTCCAGGTCCTGAGCGACCACAAGAACTTGGAATACTTCATGTCAACGAAGCTCCTCAACCGCCGACAAGCACGCTGGTCTGAATTCCTCTCCCGTTTCGACTTCCGAATTGTGTACCGACCTGGGAAGGCTGGTGGGAAGACGGACGCACTGACTCGGAGGTCGCGAGACCTCCCTAAGGAAGGGGATAAAAGACTGCTTGCCAACCAACAGGCCATCCTCAAACCACATAACGTGACAGGATTAGCACTTCACGCGCTCGAAAACGGACTCGGACTCGACGAACGACTCGGACTCGACAACTGACTCGGACTCCATGACCGACTCGGACCTGACAACCGACTCGGACTCGACGACCGACTCGGACCCGACAACAGACTGGGACTCGACGACCGACTGGGACCCGACAACGCACTTAGACTCAACAACGGACTCGGACTCGGACTAGGACTCGGAAAACGTCCTGCGATCACAGACCTACTCAAGGAAGCCTACGAAGCCGACCCGCTACCGAACCGGATCCTGAAACTCCTTCGTGAGGGGTCAAGGCACTCGAGGGAAATATCCCTGGCCGATTGCAAGGTGAAAGATGGCAGGCTGATCTACCATGACTGCATCTATGTACCAGACCACCCCCCTCTCCGACTATGACTCCTACAAGACCACCACGAACCGCCAGCCATCGGGCACCCAGGGCACGCAAAAACCCTCGAACTCCTCACGCGCAAGTATCACTGGCCACAGATGCGGAAGGACGTAGACCGCTTTGTGAGGAACTGTCACACTTGCCGCCGAACGAAAGCCACCCGTCATGCCCCTTATGGTACACTACGTCCCCTGCCGGTACCAGCACGGCCCTCGCAACATATTTTGGTCGACTTTGTCACAGGCCTGCCCCCATCGAAAGGATATGACGCCATCTGTGTGTTCGTGGACCGCCTGACGAAACAGAGGCACCTCCTCCCCTGCACCACGACTATCACAGTCGAAGGGTTGACTGACCTCTTCTGTGACAGGATCTTCCGCTACCACGGGCTGCTGGAAACGATCGTATCGGATAGTGGACCGCAGTTCACCTCCCAGTTCTGGAAACACCTTTGCGCCTGCCTAAAGATCGACCCACATCTGTCCACCCCATTCCACCCGCAAACGGACGGCCAAACCGAGCGAATGAATGCAGTAATAAAACAACACCTACGGGCCTATGTCAACTACCTACAGGACGATTGGACCAGCTACCTATTCCTCGCCGAGTTTGCCGGAAACAACCATGTATCGGACTCTACCATGCTGTCCCCCTTCTTCGCCAATGCCAGCTATCACCCCCATTGTGACTTCGAGCTGAATATCCGCGTCGACGACCCAGAGGAATACTGAGTCCAGACCGCAGCCGAACGCCTGCACCGGATCCAAGAGGTGGCCAGGAGCGAGATGCGGTATGCGCAGGCACGACAACAAGACAACGCGGATTCCCAGCGTACCCCGGCACTGGCCTTCCAACCCGACAACCTTGTCTGGGTGGATGGAAGGCACTGGCGCACCGAACGGCCGAGCCGGAAGCTCAAAAACAAGCACCATAGACCCTACCGAGTCATCCGAGCGATAGGAACCCATGCCTACGAACTGGACATCCCGAATGCCATCCAGAAACACCGCACCTTCCCAGTGTCATTGCTACATGCTGATGCCGATGACCCGATCCCAGGGCAAATTATCCCACCGCCACTCCCAGTGATCGTCGAAGGCGAAGAGGAATGGGAAGTGGAAGAAGTCTTGGACAGTCGGAGGATTCGAGGCCGGCTGCATTACCTTGTGAAATGGAGAGGCTTCGCGGCACCAACATGGGAGCCATAGGAAAACCTAGCAGACGTCCAAGCCGTCGACGACTACCACGAGCGCCACCCGCAATGCCCTGCACCAGCTCAGCTCGCTCTCGTGGGAACTGGAGCCTAAAGGAGGGCTACTGTCACGGCGTCAGATCACATGCAACGCTGATGTCGCCGGACTACAGAAGTGGGGGAAAAATGGAAAAGCGAGGGAAGGTTCTAGAATGAAGGGATGTAGGACGCCGGGGCAAGGGAACGAAGGGATGTGCTGGAATGTGAGAATGTACGGATTGTGAAACGTGTCAGTGTTTGCTCGTGTCGGTGTTTGCTTGTGTCGGTGTTTGCTTGTGTCGGTGTTTGCTCGCGGGGGTGCTGGCGGGCGTTCCTATATATAACGAGCGCCGTCGCCCGCCGTAGATCTGTACACAACAACTTGTTTACGCCGTCACTGTGTCCTTGTCTCTGTCTTGTCCCGGTCCTTGTCCTTGTCCTTGTCTCCGTCCTTGTCTCCGTCTTGTCTCTGTCCTTGTCCTTGTCCCCATCCTTGTCGCTGTCCGTGTCTCCGTCCTTGTCTCCATCCTTGTCTCGTGCCCTCGTTTCTGTCCTGTCCTCGTCCTCCTCCGTCGCTCGCCTGCCGCCGCGCTCCACCGCGCGCCGGCCGCCGCGCTCCACCGTTCATCCGCCGCCGCGTTCTACCGCTCGCCCGCCACCGCGCTCTACCGCTCGCCCGCCGCCACGCCGTACCACTCCCCCGCCGCTACCTGGAGCCCTGCCGGACCCTGCCGTTACAGATCGGTACTCTCACGGAGAAGGCTAGAGCAATGATGCTCGATTCGCAAGCACCGAAGCAATTCTGAGTGGAAGCGATTCCAACCGCAAGCTACCTACATGCACGAACGCCTAGCCGTGCACTCGATGGCAAGTCACCTTACGAAATGCTACACCGGCATCGCCGATTACAAAAACGTGTGACCGAAATTGATGACGACAGTCAGGCTGAAGATGACAAGCCGAAGCTGCACCATCTACGAAGGTTTGGCTGCCTTGCCTACAGACGGATTCCAAAGGAACAAAGGATCGACACTAAAATGGGAGCTTGTTCCAAGCCATGCATGATGCTTGGCTATGTTCACAATACCACAAAGATTTGGAGAATATGGGATCCAGAGCAACGGAAAGTGGTCAACTGCTCAGATGTCGAATTTGATGAGAATCAAACAGCGCATATTTCATGCATTGATAATGAGAATGATGTGCTCGGAATTCCAGAACAGGAGCCGATATATACTGAAGAGCAAGTTGTTGAAACCGGTCAAACCGGTCAAGTCGTGTCTGAAGTCATTGCGCCCAGACAATCTGGTCAAGTTGCGGAGCCGAGGTTGCAAGTCGCATCCGGAGCAATACAGCCGAGGTTGCAAGTCACACCCGGAGAAATACAGCCAAGTGCTGAGAAGGCAGATCATCAGACACCTGACGAGGTAGTCACCGATCCTATGCCGAGTCCGAGTTGTACAGTTGTACGCCGTACAGATATACGTACCGGTCAAGGACCGTCAAGTCGTACTACAGATTTACGCACCGGTCAAGTACCGTCAAGTCGTACTACAGATTTACGCACCGGTCAAGTACTGTTAAGTCGTAATACAGATTTGCGCACTGGTCATTGTACCAATCAAGAAAGACGTGTTACAAGAAGTCATTGTCTGTCAGAGCACACTGCGTTGGCGGCGCATACTGCATCGACGGCAAATCTGCCAAATCCACCCGATTTGTTGGCAGTGAATCCGTCCAACTCTGATCCAAGATCATATCGTGAGGCGCTTAATAGCCCTCTATACAAGCATTGGAAATCAGCCATGCAAGAAGAATATGCATCTCTTATGGAGAATAATGCATTTACGCTCGTCAAGCATACCGAAAGCAAGCCAATTGGCTGCAAATGGGTTTATAAGAGGAAGCATTATCCAGACAGAACGCTCAGATACAAAGCCAGACTCGTTGTCAAAGGATATGAGCAAGTGAAAGGCGTTGATTTTGATGAGACTTATGCGCCGGTTGGAAAGCGGACTACTTTACGCTACCTTCTGTGCTTTATGACATACAACAGCTGGAAGAGCGATCATCTCGAGGTGGTTACTGCATTTCTGAACCCCGCAATCGATGAGGTCATCTTCGCAGAGTTACCCGAAGGCATTGACTGCTTGTCCAAATCGAACACGCCGAGGACAGGTTTCCTACATTTGAATAAGGCGTTGTATGGACTCAAGCAAGCTCCAAGGCTCTGGCACCAATCGATCGATGGCTTTTTTCCCTCTATTTGCTTCCACAAGGCATCGGCAGACCACAATCTCTAAATATGCAACCAAGGTGTAATGCTACTACTTTATGTTAACGATATATAACTCCTCTATGCCGAATCAGCTAAGACCAGAGCCATTGACGTCAAAGAGTCGTTGATGCGCCAGTATAAGATGAAGAACCTCGGACGGGTCAAGCAGTTCCTAGGTCTTGAGATCAATCGTCTTCCGGACGGCTCCATCTGTTACACCCTAAATATTACGGGTCGGACATTCGGATACGGACCGGGCAGGAAGGTATCGGAAACTTGTCACACGGTCTTAGGACGTCATACCAAGACCGGGCAACCGACACCGTCGGGGCTCGGTTCGGGTCAACCGACTCTGCAGCACCGGATGATCCCGGGGCAAGTACCGGCGCAGACCGGGAAAGCGCAAGCGCTGCCGCAGAGAAAGACAACCTTGGTGGTCATCACAAGCAATCGGAAGGGAAACAGGAACGCAAGGAACTGAGAGTCTAGGCGCTGGAGATAAGACCTGGAGCCAGTAGCAAGGGGGGCAACCATAGGGGGGAGTTCGACCGGCTACGCGCAGCTTCTCCCTGAACCCTATAGGGCCACGTAATGATACTCGCGCAGAGATAGTTACGTGGCTGCTAGCACCACTACCGACCCGGAGCCGGCAGCAAGGGGGGCAACCGTTGGGGGGAGTTCGACCAGCTTCGCATGCATCCTCCCTGAACCCTATGGGGCCACGTGATGATACTTGCGCAGAGATAGTTACGTGGCTGCTAGCACCACTACCAGTCTTATTGCGGAAACCGATCAGGATGTGGGAGTTCTGGGCTTTGCCAGCACACGACAGCGTGAGCGTATCCCCCACTTATCCGAGATGCTTACAACGATTATGATGCAGGGCACACGCCACACCAAGGTAAGGGACGTCAAGTTGAACAGATACTGAAGCGGAGGCTTGACTTCAAGCAAATCCTATAGCGCTGGGTAGCCCCCGGACCAAGTACCGGCTCGTGTTCGGGAAAGTGCAAATGCCGCTACAGGACCGCACCTCAAGGTTCGAGAGTCTAGTGGGAAAGATATGGGGCGGAGCTATGCCTTGATGCCGTTGCGGCCGAAGAAAGGATAGCTGGTACGGTTGAGGGTTCATTACTCCGGCTCAGGTCGAGTAGCGTAATCAACCCCGCACACAACCCATATCGCATCACCCAATCACAACGAGAGAACAGAGGACCTGATCTGGCCACTCTCAGGATACGTAGAAGCACTACTGTCGGACCCAATCGAGAGTTATCCTCTTTACACTGATGAAATCTAGTGCCAAGGCGAAGAGTTTTCACGTCGCAGTGCAGGGTAGTTCCTGGCAGCACGTGACTTTGCCCAGCTGGATACTTATACGACGACCCGCCAACGAGCGGTTATCATCGAAACGATCATCGGAATCATCATCGAAACGATCATCGAAATCATCATCGAAACGATCATCGGAATCATCAGCGAAACCATCATCGGTCAATCATCAACGGACCACCTACCGGTCACGAAGACATCGAGTCAATGACCATCCCCCTACGAGCGATCCTACGAGCGATCCTACGAACACTCCTACAAGCGCCACAAGCGAGACGACGGTTGATTGGGAAGGAGACGGGAGGATACACAAGGGGGTCGAGAGTCTAGGCGGGAGATAGGAAGGGTCTGATGGGCAACACGTCGGTCGGCACGGATAGGACCCCCGTTGAGGGTATAATCCCCGAGGCCGTAGCCAAGGGCTGACGTGGGGTCGTGACTTGAACCCAGCTACAAGCTGAGGGAATGGCGCGGTCCGTGATACCATTGGGCAGATCCTATTGTCAGACCGACAAGGACGAGTAGCTTCGGGCTCCGACCCGCACCCAGGAGGGTCTGGTGTGTGAGCATATTCCTTACCTTATCTTACCTGTGAGGAAGTTGTCGAGCGAGCCGTTTGGCAGTCGCCGAAGCGTCAGACGATCCGCCGAACCGACACGATATACGCAAGCCGTCTGGCACGCCGCAAGGCATGCGTCGCACCATCCGCCGAAGCGCAGATACGCCTAAGCGCGGCGAGTGAGATGACAGTGGATCGGGAAGGAGACGGAAGGATACGTGAGGGGCTCGAGAGTCTAGGTGGGAGATAGGAAGAGTCTGATGGGCAACACGTCAGTCGGCACGGATAGGACCCCCGTTGAGGGTATAATCCCTGAGGCCATAGCCAAGGGCTGACGTGGGGTCGTGACTTGAACCCAGCTATAAGCTGAGGGAATGGCGTGGTCGGTGATACCATTGGGCGGATCCTATTGTCAGACCGACCAGGACGAGTAGCTTCGAGCTCCGGCCCGCACCCAGGAGGGTCTGGTGTGTGAGCATATTCCTTTCCTTATCTTACCCGTGAAGCAGTTGTCGCGTGAGCGGCTGGGCAAGACACCGGGCCCGTCTCGACCGAATCATCCGCCGAAGCGCCGCGAGCGAGCCATCGGGCAAGACGCCGGGCCCGTCTCGAATCGAATCCTCCGCCGAAGCGCCACGAGCGAGCCGTCGGGCAAGACGCCGGGCCCGCCTCGAACCATCCGCCGAAGCGATACAAGAGTGAGCCGTTTGGCAAGCCGCCGGGCCCATCTCGAACCGCATGCGCCACCGTGCGAGCCGCCGCGCACACCAAGCTGTCCACCGAGCAATCCGTCGAGCAAGCCGTTGCTGCGGAGCTGCGTACGATCCGGCGCTCAAGCCGCAGCCGGCGGGTGCCACCGATACCGAACCGAACCCCTTAGATTATTCGCTGTGAATCCCCTAACGGTGGGCGAACTTCGAAGGAGGGTCATTGGGGAAGTTATTCTTGTATAATAATTGAACGCCGGCGAAGACCGCACGCGCCCCATCTCCTTCGTGACTACCGAGAAACCTGACTAGTTCGATATTACCGTCACTCCGACGTTGACCGGACATCCCAGTGTCACACTATAATCTAGGGTTCAAGTCACCTTTCTCGAGAATTTCGACCTTCAGACGACCTCGATTGTCAGCAACTCACTCTCCATCCGGTCGACACGAGGCAGATGTGTGAAGAAAGAAGGTCCTGCTCAACACCAACGATGAGCAAGGAAGTTTGGGTAGCCAGGGGTCGAGTTGAAGCTCGACGGGAGCTGGTAACGTGCCGAAAGGGCAAGGAAGGAAAGACCACTTGCCAGCCGTTGCGCCGAGCAGATGTGGTCAAGCCGAAAGGCTAGGGAGAGAAAGACCCCCAGCCGGCCTATGAGCCGTAACTGGGAGGTCGGGCCAAGAAAGGAGCGTGGGGAGTCGGTCCAAGCAGCGACGATGTCCGCGGGAACCGCGCGAACCGCCCCACCAATGGCTCCGATGATGGTGTCCATCGCACCGGATGCGTGGCACCGAAGACCAGCAAAGTCCGCCAGAGATGCAGTCCACGATGGCTGCTAGGCAGGCAAACGACGAGGATTTTTCGTTTTGGACTGGTTATCTGGAAGGAAGACCCAGGGTGGGACCCCGTTCGACCAGAAAGCCTGCGACCTTCAACGGACTTCGAGGGCCGCAGAGCTCGTTTTTCCTGTTTTTCACCGAAACCGGACGAAAATCGCCAAAATCCAGTCATTTTTGGGTCCCGCCAGTACCTCCGTTTTACACAGGAACCGGCACTCGTTCTCGCTCCAAGTGGGATAGTAGCCGGACACGTTGGAATACACATTCCGGACACCGTTCCAGCTATTCCGAGCCGCAGAACCAAGTATTTACGGAGTCCGATGTGTGGAATCCGCACTCGGGACCATTCTTCGGCATTGCTAGGAAGGCTCTTACCGACGCATTGGGCTTCACGCTCGGTGCTACATCAGGAAAAAAAATGTGCGTCCGGACGCACAGGCTACATCCTGACGCACCAGGCGCTTGGGACGCTCTAGACGCACCCTGGCAGCGCACATACCGCTCCCAACGCAAAACGCACAGGCAATGTGAATTCGGATGCAGCTCGCCACGGCACCATGCGCCCGAACGCCGCTCGCCATGGCATCTGCTTACCGGACGGAGCGTGGCAGGGCATTTTCGTTCTGGACGCACAGTGTCAGGGCATTTTCCTTCTGGACGCACGGTGTTAGGGCATTTTCCTTCTGGACGCACGGTGTCAGGGCATTTTCCTTCTGGACGCAGCTGTGTCAGGGCATTTTCCTTCTGGACGTAGCCGTGTCAGGGCATTTTCCTTCTGGACGCAGCCATGTCAGGGCATTTTCCTTCTGGACGCAGCCATGTCAGGGCAAATGGCATCCGGACGACGCGTGTCATGGCGCCATGGTTACGCTGGCTGTCAAGGCACGGAACATCGCAGCAAATACTCGCGTCGCATTCACAAACACGCAGCGGGTTCCAGGCATAGTGACTCAGTCCAGTTCTATTCTCTATATCTAATGTACATCTATATATGCTACTACCACACTTCGCGTTTCCGGCACAAGCACCCAGCGTCACATCCATCGCCGCTGTTTTTGACGCGCGTAGCATTGCTGAGTGTCGGAAACAAAGGAAAGTTGGCAAATACGACACGACGCGATGAGCCCGACGCGATGAGCACGACGCGATGAGCACGACGCGATGAGCACGACGACTATAAGCACGACGCGATGAGCATGACGACTATGAGGAGGATGGCAATGAGGACGCCGGTGGCGTGGACGATAGCGAGTAGGACACGGCGAGTATGAGAGCGAGTAAGATGTGACGAGTATGGGAGTGAGTAGGACACGACGAGTACGAGAGCGAGTAGGACACGGCGAGGACGATAGCGAGTAGGACACGGCGAGTATGAGAGCGAGTAAGACGTGACGAGTATGGGAGCGAGTAGGACGTGACGAGTATCAGAGCGAGTAGGACGCGGCGAGGAAGATAGCGAGTAAGACGCGGTGAGGACGATAGCGAGTACGACACGGCGAGTATGATGGCGAGCTTTATGGCATGGTTAGCACAGCTCTCAGAGTGACAGAGACACCGGGAAGTTGTAGAATACACAGTGACGAGTCGATGTCAATGAG
>Ga0307508_10002565_pt1 | contig 19118 bp, 12 predicted proteins | sample 9_EM_MG_FD_203089 | JGI IMG/M metagenome (GOLD analysis project Ga0307508, IMG submission 203089) | Populus trichocarpa ectomycorrhiza microbial communities from riparian zone in the Pacific Northwest, United States - 9_EM | ecosystem: Host-associated > Plants > Roots > Unclassified | place... | reverse complement strand
GGTATTTGGCATCCTGCAGGGCCCCGAAGTGGGCGCGATGTGGGAAATGCTGTGCAGGAATGCAACCGGTTTTTCCCTCCAGTTTTCGGATATTCAATTGCTGGACGAAGAATATGCCACCTGTCGCTGGACGGCCACGTATACGTTTTCAAAAACCGGCCGCCGCGTTACCAATCATATCAAGGCGCACCTGCGCATACAGGACGGGTTGATTACCGAGCATACCGACCAGTTTAACTTTCATACGTGGAGCCGGCAGGCGCTGGGCCTTTCGGGGCTGCTGCTGGGCTGGTCGGGATACCTGAAAAACAAGGTGCGGGCCAATGCAAGAAAGAACCTGGAGAAATTTATGCAGCGGGAAGCCGGAGCTGAGGTTGACAGATGATAGTCTGATAGCCGCATCGATGCCTATCATCTATCAACCATCGACTTCAACATAAACTACCAACAACTATGTCAACGAGAAGACGTTTCTTAGAATCCTCCCTTTTCAGCTCTGCGGCCGTTTTATTCGGCGGCCGTGTTTTGGCAAAAGAAAAAACATATGCTACCGTCATAGGTCAGCCGGTAGTCATTTCTACCTGGGATACCGGGCTGGAAGCCAATAAAGGCGCATGGGAAGTACTGGCCAAGGGGGGCCGTGCGCTGGATGCCGTGGAAGCGGGCGTACGGGTAACGGAAGCTTCGCTCAACTGCTGCGTGGGCCTGGGCGCCAATCCCGATCGCGATGGGTTTGTAACGCTCGATGCCTGTATTATGGACGAGTATGCCAACTGCGGCAGCGTTGCTTTCCTGGAGCGCATCAAACATCCTGTTTCCGTGGCGCGGCGGGTAATGGAGAAAACACCGCACGTTATGCTGGTGGGCAGCGGCGCGCAGCAGTTTGCTATTGCCGAAGGCTTTCCGCTGGAGCCGCAGCAGCTATCCGACGATGCAAAAAAAGCATATGAGCAATGGCTGAAAAAATCGGAGTACAAACCCATCATCAATATAGAGAACAAAGGGCATGGACCTTTTGCGCCGGCACAGCTGGATAACGGCGACTGGAACCACGACACGATCGGCATGGTGGCGATGGATGCCCGGGGCAACCTGAGCGGTAGCTGCACCACCAGCGGTATGGGTTTTAAGATGCGCGGGAGGCTGGGCGACTCGCCGATTATCGGGGCGGGGCTGTTTGTGGACAACGAAGTAGGCGCTGCTACGGCTACCGGCCAGGGAGAAGACGTCATACGTATGGCCGGTTCGCATACCGTGGTAGAGCTGATGCGGCAGGGACTGACGCCGGGCGAAGCCTGCCGGAAAGCGGTAGAGCGTATCATTAAAATAAAAGGCGAGAAAGCGAAGGAGATACAGGTGGGCTTTATCGCCGTAAATAAAAAAGGGGTTGTAGGCGCTTACTGTATACAGCCTGGTTTTAATTACGCGGTGAAGAGCAATAAAGAAGAGAAGCTGTACACCTGCGCGAGCTGGTTTAAATGAGCTAATAGCTCGCAGCTAAACAACAACAAGATTAATATAATTATGAACTTCGAATTAGAGATCTGCTGCTACAATTTTGCCTCCTGTGTTATTGCAGCGCAGGCGGGCGCTACGCGCATCGAGCTGTGCGCCGATGCAGGGGAGGGGGGCACTACGCCGGGTTATGGAACGATAAAGATGGTGAAAGAGAAGACGCGTATACCGGTATATCCTATCGTCCGGCCGCGGGGGGGCGATTTTTTGTATGACGACGATGCGTTTGCCATCATGCAAAAAGATGTGCTGGTATGCCGCGAGCTGGGATGCGAGGGCGTAGTGATTGGTTTGCTGAATGCCGATGGATCGGTGGATGCAAAAAGAACGGCGCGGCTGGTGGAGCTGGCTTACCCGATGGGCGTGACGTTTCACCGGGCTTTTGACCGGGCGGCCAATCCCTTTGAAGCGCTGGCCACTATTATCGAAACGGGTTGCGAGCGCATTCTTACGTCGGGGCAGCGGCCGCATGCCGCAGACGCGATATCCTTGCTGGATGAGCTGGTGCGTACGGCGGGCGACCATATCATCATCATGCCCGGTTCGGGCGTTCGTGCTTCCAATATTGCGTTGCTGGCGGAAAAAACAGGCGCCACCGAATTTCATTCGTCGGCACGAATGGCGGCGGCCAGCAAGATGATTTTTACACCCGCGCATATGGAAGAAACGCTGACAACTGTGCTGGCTGATGGCAACGAGATACAACAGATGGCCGGAATACTCGCCCAACAGTTTCCTGCTATTTCGTAATCACCAGCGCGCGGCTGTACAGCACCGTGTGATTGATTCCTTCTATGCGGGCGATATATACACCCGGCCCTGCGGCCGATACATTCCAGTCAAAGCGGTTGCTGCCGCCGGTTAGTGCGATACTTTTCTGCATCACCGTTTTCCCGTTTACATCTATCAAAGACAATTTTGCGTTGCCGCCTGCAGCGGCATCCGCGATAAAAGTTACGGCGCTGCCGGCATGCACCGGGTTGGGAAATACCTGCAGGCCTGCCTGCCTGCTGCTGTGTACAGATACTGTTGTCGAGTAACCGCTGCGGCCGCCGGGAACGATTTGTTGCAGGCGATAGTATTGTGCGGCATTCGTTTGCTCCCGGTCGTAAAAAGTATAAATGCTTTTACCGGCTTCGCCGTAGACGCTGCCGATGGTATGAAAATGTATTCCGTCGGCCGATGCTTCCACATAAAACATGGCCGTTGCGGGCGAATGGTCTGCCGTAATCCATTGTAGTTTGTTCCGGCCGTTTTCGGCGGTGGCGCCGAAAGACAGCAATCCTTCGGCCAGGGCGATATAACAGGAACTGCAATTGGTGATAACGGTGGCCGAGCCCCAGTTGGCCCCGCCGCTGTAGCTGATGCCGCTGGCGGTGCATACGTCAACGAGTGATGAGCTGGCCACATTGCTATTGCGTTGGGCAGACGTGCTGACGCTTACACAGGCTGGCGTTCCGGTACCGTTGTAGGCAATGCCGCCGGTAAAATTGTTGGTGAGGGTGGCCGTGTTTATGACCGCGCCGCCTTCAAGGCAGATGGCGCCGGCAAGCGCCGAACCCTGTATGAATATATCATTGGCATTGACGATGCCCCTGTTGATAAGCTTCGAGCTGTTGCTGTTGAATTCGATCGTGCCCTGGACGGTGAAAAGGGCGGTCGTGGCATCGTTCCAGATACGGTTATTGGCATTTTGCATATGAATGCCATGGTTAATGGAAAAGAAGCCGCGATTGGTGATCGATGCATTGCCGTTCAGGTAAAGGTCGCCGCCCGTGTTTACCGTGAGGCTGCCGCCGCTTTCGATGATGATTCTTCCCGAATTGAAATTGAGGGCAGACAGGGTAAGATTGCCGCAAACGCGCAGCGTACCCCCGTTGAGGTTAATGCCCGAGCCAAAAGTACCGGGTCCTCCACTGTACCAATAGGTTTCGCCTGCGTTAATATTCAGCCCGTTGGAAGCGGCGCCATTGCCCCCTCCGCAGGCGTTGACAGCCGGGGGAGAAGGGGTACACTGCGAAAATGAGCAGTGGCATAGCAAAACAAGGTTTACTACAAGTAAAACCCGGCAAGCCTGGTTTTTCATGCTGGTATCAGATTTAGGTTCATAGAGAGAAAGACGCATTCCACCGGAATACACTTTCGGGTAAAGCAATACAATAAGGCTGGGTGGATAAAGGTTTAGGGTTTCATAGCGGTCAGGCGGGATACTATAAAACCGGGTCCTCACTTAACGGGTTAATATGTACTTTATTGTAAGTGTTTTCGCTTAATGAGATTTTGTTACCTATAGGGATGTGATTGGCAGGGTGGCATATATTAAAGGCGGCACCCAAGTGCCGCCTTTTGATGAGCAGTAAGGTGGCTCCTGTTATTGTTTTATCAATATAATCGTTTGAATACCAGCTTCGCTGCGCACTGTTACGGCATAGTTGCCGTTGGCAAGCTTCAGCATGTTCAGGTTTCTGTGGTAATTACCACTGAAATTGTCCAGTTTTTCGCTATAGCATGTGCGTCCATCGGAGCCGCTGGTGATGATGATCGACACGTTTTGTTTTTTCTCTATGTTAAAGTCAAGTATAAAGCCGCCCAGGGTAGGATTGGGGAAAATAAAGGGATGCAGCCGTGGCAGGAAGCCATTGCTGCCGGCCGGGATTTTGTTGGTTATCGACCAGTTGTCGAACAGGGCCTCGGACAATGTCGTATTGCTATGACTGCTCACGGCAAGGCCTGTATACAGTTTCTTACTCATGGAGGGCACTTTTTTCTGGCCGATAGCGGTCCATGCAATACTGTCTTTGGACAGCCATGCGGTAAACTCGTTACCGATTCTTACCAGCCTCAGGTAATATGGTGCTTTGATATTGGCCGCCCCGATATTATCTGCGTCCAGCAGCATGCCCGAGCGTGTTTGCGACTGGAAGTAGACACCATTGCCGCTGCTTAACGCGAGCAGTACATAATCCGAGCCGCTTACCAGCGATTCCCTGAGCATGATACCGGCCTTGTTAAGCGTGCTTATTGCATCCTGTTGCGTGACTTTTACAGTCACCGTACCATCGCCGTCGAGGGTTTTGTATACAAAGCGGAATTTATCGGTCAGCTTCGCCATATCGCCGGCGCCTTTTACCTTATACCTGCCGGGGGCGATAAAGCAGGCGCTTCCGGCTGCGATGCCGTTATTGAGCAGGAACCAGTCTTTACCCTGCACATCGGTGCTGAGCACGCCGGCAGGCAGCGGTCCGCAGGCAAGCGAAGGCGCCGACGCGCCGGGAAGGACCGTTACTACCACGGTATCCATGCCGGTGGCGTTATTATTATCCGTCACCACGAGCCGGAATACGTATACGCCGGTATCGAGATGACTGAGCGGTGCAAAAGCCGAATCCGTTTTGGGCAGGCTGTATTGGGCGGGCCCGCTGATTTTGGTCCAGGTATATTGTATGATATGACCGTCCGAATCGGAGGAAGCACTGCCATTGAGCACGATGCTATCGGCCGGGAAGGTGATCGTTGTATCGTTTCCTGCATGGGCAACGGGCGGTTTATTAACGGGCGCAGCGCCGGCGGGATAACCAAAGCTGATTTCGTCGATGGCGAAGTCGTTGCCGCTGGTAGCGGTTTCCTGGTTAATGAGGGCCAGGTCGGCCGAGGTGGCGCTGCCGGAATTCCAGGTAAAACGGAATTTGGTCCAGCTGAAATTGCCATTGTTTGGTACCTGTGCAGGGACACTATCCAGCAGCACGCCGTTTATTTTAGGGAGTATTTTAGCATTGTTGGTATTGGAGCGGTTGGCGAGGTAAAAGACGTACTCGTAATTGGTATTGGGCGTTACGGCAACCTGGCTGCTGGCATGCCAGACTTCATCGGCAGCGGCATAGGTACAGCTGCCGCCGGAGCCGGTATGGTGCTGCAGGAAGCGGCCACCCGCCCTGCCGGTGGCATCCCAGGTTATATTGTAGGTGGAAGAGGCGAACACGCCGTTTTTGCAATCGAACGTATAAGGTTTATAGGAAGCGGCAGCGAAGTAAAAGGGATTGTTTCCTTCAAAGCGTTCGGCAAAAAGGGTATCGGTGGTGCAGGTCTTTTCGGTGAGGACAACCGGTTTGGGCGACCAGGCTGACCATGCGCCGCCGGCCGTTCTGCGAAACCGTACGCGGTAGCTGCCTGCCTGCGCGGCCTGGTATTCATTGGTTGTAGCGCCGGCAATGGTGGTAAAGCCGCCGCCGGTATTGCGCTGCCATTCATAGGCGGCAAAGCCGGCGGTAATGGCCAGGCGCGCATTGACCGTTCCGGTGCAAAAATGGTCGTTGTGGTAGTATACCAGCGGTTGGGCTTTGTGTGCTGCTTTCCACCAGTCGGACAGGATATCGTGGTTACTGCTGTCAATAAGCTCCCACTGGTAATTCCAGGTGGTATGCTCTTCGTCGGCCAGGTAAGTTTGATAGCAGTTGCCGCCTGCGCCGATAAATGCGCTGACAAAGGTGTTTACCTGCGACGGGTCGGGGTTAACATCAACACCGCCGTTGGCTATCCAAAGAGGAATATGAATAAAATTGTTCAGGTCGTGGTTGAGCGTGGATACATAGGCCGGGGAGGCGGCAATGGCGCTGGCCACCCGCTGGGGATAGAGCTGCGCGTAGGAGATAACGCCATAACCGCCGGAAGATAATCCAACGGCAATCGTTTGATCGGGATCGCTGTTGTTGTAACGTTGCAGGGTATCCAGGATATCATTGATACGGGCGAAATAAGAATCATCCCAGCCGATATTTGCCTGTTGGGGAAACAGCAGGAAGCCATTCCACTCCCCGGCATCGATGCGCTGTTCAAACAGGCGGGCGCCCAGGTAAAGCTGGTTTTCGTTGTCTGTTACCGGCCCTATTTCGCCACCGCCGTGAAAAAACACGAGGACGGGATATTTGGTGGCGCCGGTAGTATCGTAGTTATTGGGAAAGCGCAGGCGGAAAGCCATATTGTTGTAGATATAGCATTTGAATTTGCTGACGTCCCAGTAATTTTTATTAAAGGAGCGGATCCATTTTGCCATGGTATTGGCCGGCGGAAGATTGGGATTGGTATTGCTACCCGCGGGGCCGGACGGGTCATAAGTATACATGGAATCGTTGGGATTAAAAACATTTTGCCCCTCGGTAAGGGCAGCGAAATATAATAGACCCGTTAACATGAGTAGACCTGCTTTCATAGCTGCTGTTTAAGGATGAATTGAAATAATGAATGCTGAACCGGCGGTCTAACGGGATGGGAGATGAAACGGTCTTGAAAAAGGTAGTGGGTGATGTGTGAAGGAAGAAAACGGTAATACCGTAACCAAATATATTACATAAAATCTATTAGGTAAAAAAATATTTCACCTGCCGCAACCGGAGCCACAGAAAAAATAATGCCACCGCATAGCTGTAAACGAGAAGCCGCCGGCTGCAGCCGGCGGCTTGTGACCCTGGGCCCTGCGGCCAGGGTTATTGTTTTATCAGCAGGACGGTTTTGGTGCCTGTTTCCGTGCGCAGGGTGACGGCATAGCTGCCTTTGGGCAGCCGGAGCGATCCGAGGTCCTTGCTGTAATGCCCGGAGAAATTACGCAGGGTCTCGGTATAGCAAATCCGTCCATCGGCGCCGCTGGTGACGGAGATCCATATATCCTGTTTTTTCTCCACGCTGAAATCGGCTGTGAAGCCGGCGGCAGCGGGGTTAGGGTATACTTTGAGGTCACTGCTTACCAGCGATGGGGTGGCGGTACTTACCGTTTGTATGTCGGTAGCAATACGCGCTGCGGTTACCTGCTGGCCACTGCTGTTAAGGATAGTCCAGTTGGTAAAGACGACTTCCGACAAAATGTTGTTATTATGGCTGCATACGGCCAGGCCCACGTAAATGGTGCCGGCGGTCATAGACACGGTTTTACTGCCGATGGTGGTCCAGCTGATGCTGTCGGCCGATACCGAGCCGGTAAAGCTCGTACCGTTTCTTACCAGTTTCAGGTAATAGGGCGCTTTCATCACACCGGCGCCGGTATTGGTAACAGACACGCTGCTGCCGAACGCGGTTTGCGATTGCAGATAGGCGCCGCTGCCGCTGCTCAGGCCGAGGAAGGCGTAGTTGGCGCCGGTGCTCAGCGATTCCCTGAACATGAGGCCGGCTTTGTTGAGGGTGCTGACCGCATCCTGCGCCGTTAGTTTTACTATCATGGTACCGTTGCCGCTGAAGCTGCGATAGACAAAGCGGAACTTCTCTGTTTTAGCCGTCAGGTCGCCCGCGCCTTTTACATTGTAGGCATTGGGCGCTGTAAAGCAGGCGCTGCCGGCGGTGATACCGCCCAGGCCCAGGAAGCCGGTACCGCCGATGTCTTTGGTGGAAACGCCTGATGGCAGGGGACCGCAAACAGGAGCTGCCGCATTCACGGTAATGGCGACTGTATCAGCTGCGGTAGCGCCGCTGTTGTCGGTCACCTGCAGGCGGAACCCGTATACACCCGCTGCAAGATTGCTTACCTGTGCAGATGAGGCGCCTGCATTGGCGATGCTATACTGGGCGGGGCCGCTGATTTTTGTCCAGGCCCAGGTGCTGATGGTACCGTCGGGGTCCGAAGAAGCGCTGCCATTGAGCGTGGCGCTGTTGGTGGGCAGGGTCATTGTTATATCGGTTCCTGCCCTGGCGATGGGCGACAGGTTGGCTACCGGTACCGGGATACGGAAGCTGATTTCGTCGATGGCAAAATCGTTGCCGCTGGTGGCGATGATTTGGTTTACCAGGGCCAGGTCGGCATAGGTAGCATTACCGGAGTTCCATATAAAACTGAATTTGGTCCAGCTGGGATTGCCGTTGCCCGGGGCCTGTACGCCGGTACCGGTGATGGGGATACCATTAATGGTGGGCAGTATTTTGGCATTGTTGCTGTTGGAGCGGTTGGCCAGGTAGAAGCTGTATTCGTAGCTTGTATTAGGCGTTACGGCCACAATGGAGGGAGCATGCCATACCTCGTCGGTAGCTGCATAGGTGCAGCCATTGGCGGTGGTATTATGCAGCAGGAACAGGCCGCCGGTTTTGCCGGTGGCGTCCTGGGTAATATTATAGGTGGAGGATGTCATTGCCCCGTTCTGGCAGCTGAAAGTATAGGGTTTATAAGCGGCGGCGGCATAATAGAAGGTGCTGCTGCCTTCGAAGCGTTCGGCATACAGCGTATCGGTGGTGCAGGTTTTTTCGGTCAGGATAACGGGGTTGGGTGTCCAGTCCGACCAGGCGGAACCGGCATCGCGCTGGAAGTGCACGCGGTATTTGCCGGGTTGGGTGGCCTGGTATTCATTGGCCGTGGCGCCGCCGATGGTAGCAAAGCCGCCGCCATTGTCGTATTGCCATTCGTAGGCGGCATAGCCGGGCGAAACACCCAGGCGCGCGTTTACGCCGCCGGTGCAAAAGCGGTCATTGGCATAGAACACGAGAGGCTGTGCCTTGTGGGCCCTGTTCCACCAGGGAGAAAGTATATTGCTGTTGCCGCTGCTGATGAGCTGCCACTGAAAGTTCCAGGTATTGTGGCCTTCATCGGCCAGGTAGGTCTGGTAGCAATTGCCACCCGTACCGCGAAAGGAACTGATGAAGGCATTGGTGCTGTATGGATCGGGACCATTGTCCTGTCCGCCGTTGGCTATCCACAAGGGAATATGAATGGAGTTGCCGATGCTTTGGGTGAGGGTGCCCACGGCCTGCGGCGAGGAGGATACGCAGCTGGCGATGCGCCGGGGGTATAATTGCATATGGGAGATGGCGCCGTAGCCGCCGGAAGAAAGTCCCATGGTAATAATGCGGTCGGGGTCGAGGTTATTGTATTGGCGGATGGTATCCATTATGCTGTTTACGCGGCTGAAATAGCTGTCGTCCCAGCCAACGGTGACCTGCTGCGGAAATAGCAGGAAGCCGTTCCACTCGCCTGCATTGATGCGCTGTTCATACAGCTGGGCGCCCCAGTACAGCTGATCTTCGTTGTCGGTTACGGCGGCTGCTTCACCACCGCCATGATAAAAAATAACAAGGGGGTATTTTGTTGCGCCTGTAGGATCGTAATTATTGGGAAAGCGCAGCCGGAAGGCCATGCCGTTGTAATAATAGCATTTGAATTTGCTGCAGTCCCAGAAGATCCGTTTCTGCGTGCGTACCCATTTGGCCATGGTATTCGCAGGCGGTGTATTGGGATTGGTAACACTGCCCGCGGGACTGCCGGAATTATACGTGTATACGGCATCGTTGGGGTTAAAAATGTTTTGGGCGCCGGCAACGGTTACAACCATCGCCAGCAACAGGGGTAAAACCGCTTTCATCGCTGTTCTTTAAGGGGTTAAAAAATAACAATAATGTCCCTGCAGGACAGGCAAAACGCCACCTGCCGGGTAATATACCGGTAATAAAAAAGGTTGAATTAGTGAGTTACAGGCAATGAGATTCAGAAAAGCACAGAGAAAATGGGATCAAACGGAACGGGAGGTTTTTGCATATAAATGGAGGGGGAGCGGACCTTGTATTGCAAATATATTATATAATAATTCATTTGCAAGTATGAAGTCTTCCTTTAGGGAATTAAATTTCGGATCCCGTTTCCGGCGTTGGGAAAGTATAATAGCTAAAAAGCCACAAGCTGCAAGCTACAAGTGTGTTAGCGATCACTTGCGGCTTGCAGCTTGTGGCTTGCTGCGGTATAAAAAAAATGGTTATTCCACTTTTGTAATCTTCAAAACATTGGTAGGCAGATGCAGGTGTACGGGGGTACTGCCTGTGTTGATGATAATATCGCCGGCGCGGACAAAGCCTCTTTCCTTGAGGATCTCTATCTGGTCTTCGATGATTTCGTCGAGGCTGTCTTCCTCGCCGTAATAAAAAGCGCGCACACCCCAGCTAAGGCTAAGCTGGTTGACCAGGCTTTTTTCCTTTGTAAAGATATATACCGTGGCTTTGGGGCGGTAGCTGCTAAGGGTAAAGGCGGTATAGCCGCTTTGTGTCATACCTACCAGTCCGTCGGCATTCACGTCGCGGGCTATCTTACAGGCATTGTAGCAAATAGCGTCGCTGAGAAAGGAAGGGGAGTGGGGTTGCGGTTTCAGATCTTCTTCGCGGTTGTAACGGTATTCCGTACCCTCCACTTCGAGAATGATTTTGCGCATGGTTTCCACTACCAGGGCAGGGTGCTGGCCGGTGGCGGTTTCGCCGCTGAGCATAACGGCGTCGGCGCCTTCCAGTACGGCATTGGCCACGTCGGTGATTTCGCTGCGGTTGGGTTTGATGCGGTCTATCATGCTTTCCATCATCTGGGTGGCAACGATAACCGGTTTCGCCCGGTGGATGCATTTGCGTACCAGCTGTTTCTGGATCAGGGGGATTTGCTCTACGGGCAGCTCAACACCCAGGTCGCCGCGGGCCACCATGATAGCGTCGCTTTCCACGATAATGTCGCGGATATTGGTCAGCGCTTCGGGCTTTTCTATTTTGGCGATGATCTTGGTCTTGCTTTTCTTTTCGTTGAGCTTGCTGCGTAGTATCACGATGTCTTTTACGCTGCGTACAAAGGAGAGGGCTACCCAGTCGAGTTTCTGCTCGATGATAAACTCGAGGTCTATCAAATCTTTTTCGGTCAGGGCGGGCAGGGATATCTTGGTATCGGGCAGGTTAAGGCCTTTCTTGGAAGAGAGAACGCCGCCCATGGTTACTTCTACCCTTACGTCGCCGTTCTTTTCTATATTGATCACCTTTACTTCAATCTTGCCGTCGTCGATCATGATCTTGTTGCCCACTTTCACGTCTTTGTGAAGATTGGGATAAGATACATAGATACGCTCCTTGTTGCCTACCAGCTTTTCGTTGGTAAACCGGAGGATATCGCCTGGAGCCAGGGGCAGGGCATTGTTTTCAATTTCGCCTACGCGGAGCTTGGGGCCCTGCAGGTCGCCCAGGATGGCGATATTATACGGTTCGGTGGAGTTGATATTGCGGATGTGCTCGATGATCTTCAGCTTGTCTTCGTGCGCGCCGTGGGAGAAGTTGAGGCGGAACACGTTTACGCCGGCTTTTACCAGTTCCAGCAGTTTGTCATACGTATCGCAGGCGGGGCCCACGGTAGCAACAATCTTTGTACGGTGAAACGCATGCTCAATACCTGCCTGCTTGTCCATACTGTGGTGCAGGTACTTCGAAAGATGTTTTGACATTGTATTTTAATATATGGGTTAATGACTTTTGGTTGTTTAAATAATGATAAGGTTTAGCTGGCCAGTATTTTTACAATCTTGAGCCATTCATCGGCAATGTGCTGTTTTGCCTTAACCGCCTTTTCCAACGGCGTATAGCACATTTTATTATTCAGAATACCCACCATCACGTTGTAGCGGCCCTGCATGAGCGATTCTACGGCATGATAGCCCATACGGCTGGCGATGAGCCTGTCGAGGCAGCTGGGCGAGCCGCCGCGCTGTATATGCCCCAGGATGCATACCCGGGTATCGGCATTGGGCAGTCGCTCTTTGATGATCTTGCTGACTTCTTCGGCGCCGCCAAAGCCATCGCCTTCGGCCACCACGATCATGTTTACCAGTTTTTTGCGTTTCTCTTTTTCCAGCAGGTTGGCCACAACGGCCTCGATATCGGTTTTGCGCTCGGGGATAAGGATGTGCTCGGCACCGGTAGCGATACCGCTGTGAAGGGCGATGTAGCCGGCATCGCGGCCCATGACCTCGATAATAAAGAGGCGGTCATGCGCGTCGGCCGTATCGCGGATTTTGTCGATGGCTTCCACGGCGGTGTTAACCGCGGTGTCGAAGCCTATGGTGAAATCGGTGCCGGCAATGTCTTTATCGATGGTGCCGGGCAGGCCGATACAGGGAATATCAAATTCCTTGCTGAATTTGAGGGCGCCTTTGAAGGAGCCATCGCCACCAATGACCACGAGGCCGTCGATGCCTCTTTTTTTGAGGTTGTTATATGCTTTTTTCCTGCCTTCGGGCTCATAAAACTCCTTGCAGCGCGCGGTTTTGAGGATGGTGCCGCCGCGCTGGATGATATTGGCTACGGAGCGGCTTTCCATTTTGATTATATCGTCGTCGAGCATCCCACTGTATCCCCTCATGATACCATACATCTCCATATTGTGATAAATCCCCGTTCTTATTACAGCTCTTACCGCTGCATTCATGCCCGGGGAGTCGCCGCCGGAAGTAAGTACGCCAATCTTTGAAACTTTTCTTTGTTCGCTCATTAATGTAAACAGCAGTTTTTGTTAATGGTTTTTCAATAAGCTGGTTGCAACATTAAAAAATATTTATGTACCGGCTACACTAAGCCCCAAAAGTAAGGATTTGATCGCATACCGCAACGGGGGTTGGAAATCATTTGTTTAGCTGTCGTTTGTTAGTCGCTTGCCACCTGCAGCTTATATTTGCCCCATGAAAATTCTGGTTACAGGCTCCAATGGCCTGCTGGGACAGCACCTGGTGAAATTGCTGGTACAGGAAGGCTACCGGGTGGTAGCCACGGGCAGGGGTGGCAACCGGCTGCCGGCGGCGCTGGCGGCGCAATGTGTGTATTACGACACCGATATTACCGACGAATGGGGGGTGCATGAGCTGTTTGTGAAAGAAGCGCCCGAAGTGGTGGTACATGCCGCCGCCATGACGCAAGTAGATGAATGCCAGCTCAATCCCGAGCGCTGCGAGGTGGTGAACGTAAAAGCCACGGCCCAGCTGGTGCTGGAAGCGGAAGCCGCCAGCCGGCATTTTATCTATCTCTCCACCGATTTTGTTTTCGACGGTGAAAAAGGTGATTACCGGGAGGACGACCACCTGAATCCTGTGAGCTGGTATGGCTTTACCAAGGTGCAGGCCGAAAGCGTGGTGGAGACCAGTGAAGTGCCCTGGGCGATTGTGCGCACCTGCCTGGTATACGGCGATATACCGGAAGGCGGGCGGTCCACTATCATCGGCTGGGTAAAGAAAAGCCTGGAGGAAAAGAAGCCTATAAAGGTGGTGAGCGACCAATGGCGCACACCTACCTATGTGGAAGACCTGGCCCTGGGCGTATTGCTCATTATCCGCCAAAAGGCGGAGGGTATTTACCATATTTCCGGCAAGGACCGGCTATCGCCCTATGAGATGGCCCTGGCAACGGCCGCGATGGCGGGGCTGGATGATTCTTTGATTGAGCGGGTGGATGCGGCTACGTTTACGCAGCCGGCCAAAAGACCGCCGGTGACGGGTTTTGATATCAGTAAAGCGCGGCTGGAGCTGGGATATGAGCCGCGATCGTTTGAGCAGGGTCTTATGCTTGCGCTAATGATATAAAATTGCCATTTTGGCTATAGGCTCGTCCTATGCTCGTTGTAAGCTCTTCCTATGCTCAGGGCTTAATTGTCTATTTGCCAGCTTGTCATGCTGCCGCCTGGCCTCGATATTAGCGTCAGTTCATCATCAATATATTCACGCTGCGCTGCAGTATATTAAAGGCTATTTCCGCCATCAGGTTTTCCTTGTCGAGGGTAGGATTTACTTCGGCTATTTCGAAGCAGCATATTTTCCGGTTTTGCATGAACTTGCTGATCAGGTCTTCCACTTCTCTTTCCTTCAGGCCATTGCTTACGGGGGTGCCGGTACCGCGGGAGATGGAGGAATCGAGGCTGTCCACATCGAAGGAGATATAGATATCGGTGCAGTCAGACAGGTAGCGTATCACGCTCCGGACGATGTTTTCGGGGCCTTTGCGGCGCACTTCGCCGGTGGTGACGACTTTCATGCCATATTTTTCTATGAGCTGCCGTTCTTCTTTTTCATAGTCGCGCAGGGAGATAAGCACCACGTCTTCGGGCAATACCTTGGGCGCTATTTTGCCAACATTCTTTAAATAATCCCAGTATTTGGCGGTGTCGGCATCTATCTCGTGCACGGCCCATTCTTCGTTGTCTTCGTTGATGGTAGCGGCCAGGGGCATGCCATGCACATTGCCGGAAGGGGTGGTATAGGGGGTATGGAGATCGGCGTGGGCATCGATCCATATAACGCCGAGGCGGCTTTTGGGTTTGGCTATTTTAATACCGGCGATGGTAGCGCCGGCAATGCTGTGGTCGCCGCTGATGACGACAGGAAAAAAATTATTCTTCATCGAGTCGCTCACGGCCTTGCTCACCCTTTCATACATGGTGGCGATGCCTTTGATACGTTTGGCATAAGGCGATTCGATGGGCTCGTAGAGCAGCTTGTTTTCGTGCTGTACTTTTTCGGAGGGGAAATGAATAAAGAAATTGCTCATAAAATCGAGCGCTGCAATCTTAATGGCTTCCAGCCCGAGGCTTGCGCCGCGGGTGCCGGCGCCTATTTCGGAAGGAACTTCTATCAGCTTGATATTTTTCATGAGTATACGAATATACGCGAATTGTAGCGAATGAAAGCTAATAGCGCGGCCATGATCGATACCGCATCATTAGCGTCCATTAGCTACAATTCGCGAAAATTAGCATTCCACAATTCGCGTGCATCAGCGTTTTACGACTCGTGCACCGCAATCAACGGTACATGGCTGTGATAGGCGAGTTTTTTTGTATAGCTGGTGCGAAACAGTCCTTCGAGGAAGGAATGATACTTGGGTACCGTGAGTATCAGGTCGATGTTGTGATCCTGTACGAACTGGTTGATGGCTTCGATAAAATCGTAGCTGCGCAGGAAATAATATTCCCGGGGATAATTTTTTAATATTACTTCCAGCTTGGCGCGCTCGGACTTGTATTCTTCTGTCAGCTCTACATAATGCTCGCTGTCTACGTTGACGATGTGCAGGAAGGGTTTGAAAATATCCAGCACGGCGTATAGTGCTTTGGCCGGTGTTGTTTTTTCCACCTCTTTAAAGTCGAGGGTAAATACAACGTTTTTAATACCGGTGAAGTTGGCTTCGGGAGGAACGATCATTACCGGGCATATGTTCCTGTTGACCATGCTAAGGGTATTGCTGCCGATGAATATCTGCGATAACCGGGTGGCGCCGGTGATACCCATAATGATGAGATCGGCCTTTTCATGGCGGGCCAGCCTTTCGAGGCCGGATATCAGCGAGCCTTCTTCTTCGGCAAAAACAGCTATGGTGATGCCGGGGCATACCGACAGCATGTCTATCTTAACGCTTTCCAGCGCCAGCTCCATGATCTTTTTGCGGCCTTCGTGATCGTTGTACAGCACGGAGCCATCGCTGCCGGCTTCGATTTTATCGAATACGTGGTATAATATGATTTGCGAATCGGGCACTTTTTCAGATACCTGTGCGGCAAACCGGGCTGCGTTCTTGGAAGTGTCGGAAAAATCGCAGGGAACAATAAATGTTTTCATCAGTTAATGTTTAATTTTTCAATGGCATGATGGAACCTCGCCTGTGGCCCGAATATAGGAATCCTTACCTGAAATTCAAATTTATAGACAACCGATTGTGTATAAAAATCATTGCCATGATGAAAAATGCTTACTTTTCATGTCCTATCATTTATGACAAATAACTGCTTACATCGTATGAATCAACTGCTGTTCCTGTTGGTGCTGTTGCTGGCCGGTGGTACCATATCCGGCCAGGCCGATACCGATATCGCGCTGATACCGCAGCCTGTATCGTTAAACCGTATGACAGGCGTTTACGTGTTGCCCCACAGCCCTGTTATCGAAGCCGAGGGCGCGGCCATACCCGTGGCCCGGCAGCTGGCAAAAAAACTGTCGGATGCGACGGGCTATACGGTGGTGGTAAAAGAAACGTTGTCGAAGCGCCCGGGTATTATACGAATGTCGCTGTCGGACCAGCCGGCATCGGGCAAAGAAGGCTACCAGCTGCTGGTGTCGCCGCAGGCCGGCATTACCATTCACGCCAGTGAAGCGGCGGGTTTGTTTTACGGCATGCAAACCCTGTGGCAGCTTTTTCCAAAAGAAATAGAAAGCCGGCAGCCGGTACAGAAAGACGAGTGGCGCGTACCGGCGGTGAGCATTGCCGATTTTCCGCGGTTTGGATGGCGGGGGCTGATGCTGGACGTAGTACGTCATTTTTTTACCAAACAGCAGGTAAAGGATTTTATCGACGATATGGTGCTGTATAAATACAACCTGCTGCACCTGCACCTGACAGACGACCAGGGCTGGCGCCTGGAGATAAAAAGCCTGCCCAAGCTGACCGAGGTAGGCGCCTGGCGTGCGCCGAGGATCGGTCCCTGGGGTGAAACAACCAAACCTTCGCCCGACGAGCCCAAAACCTATGGCGGGTTTTATACGCAGGAAGATATTAAAGAGCTGCTGCAATATGCGGCCGATCGGTTTGTAACCATCCTGCCGGAAATAGATGTGCCGGGACATAGCCTGGCGGCGGTGGCTTCTTATCCCGAGCTCACCTGTACGCCCGGCACCTACCAGGTGAATGCCGGCGAAAGGTTTATGATATGGCCCGGCGACGGTACTTTTTATGGTACGCTCGACAATACCCTGTGTCCTGCCAATGAAAAAGTATACGAGTTTCTCGATAAGGTATTTACCGAAGTAGCGCAGCTGTTCCCGTTTGAATACATCCATATGGGCGGCGATGAATGTTATAAGGGCTTTTGGGAAAAAAGCGTGGCCTGCCAGGAATTGCTGAAGAAGGAAAAGCTGAAAGACATGCACGAGCTGCAAAGCTATTTTGTAAAACGCGTAGCGAAGATGGTGCAATCGAAAGGTAAGCGGCTGATGGGCTGGGACGAAATACTGGAAGGAGGCCTGGCCGACAGCGCCAGCGTAATGAGCTGGCGCGGCATGAAGGGCGGTATCGAAAGCGCCCGTACCAACCACCACGTGGTAATGACGCCCAATGATTATACTTATGTGGACCTGTACCAGGGCGACCCGGTAGCGGAACCGCCTACTTACTCCATGGTGCGGCTGAGCCAGTCGTATAAATTCGACCCGTTGCCGCCGGGTGTGGATCCCAAATACATATTAGGCGGGCAGGCTAACCTGTGGAGCGAGCGGCTGAACACAGTGCGTCATATGCAATACATGCTCTGGCCGCGGGCTTTTGCCGTAGCCGAATCTGTATGGAGCCCGGTATCGGCCAAAAACTGGAATGGATTCGTGCGCCGCGTGGAAAAACATTTCGAACGTTTTGACGAAGCAGCCATCGATTATTCGCGCAGCATGTACGATCCCATCTTTACGGTGGCAAAGAATGAGGAAGGCCGGCTGGTGATTACGCTGGCAACGGAAGTACAGGGACTCACCCTTTATTATAGCTTCGACGATTTTTATCCCGATTCTTTTTACCCGTCGTATACAGCGCCTTTAACGGTGCCCAAAGATGCGGCCAACCTGAAGGTGATTAGTTATCGCAACGGGAAGCCCGTGGGTAAAATGATTACCATGCCTATGGCCGAATTGCAGAAACGCGCAGACAAGGCGGCGAAAAAGAAATAGCGGACGCCGGTAAGCGGACGCCGGTAAGAAGCCGGGCTATCTCAACAAAACAACTACTCCTTTTTGACGGTGCAGCGCGCCCAGGTAATCCTGCGCCTGTACGATCCATACATAGGCGCAGGGCGGTTGCGGCAGACCGTTCAGGGTACCGTTCCAGCCTTTGCCGGGTGTGGTAGTGCGGTATATGAGCTGGCCTGCGCGGTTGTACACGGCAAAATAATCCAGCTTTTTAATGCCGATCAGGATGGGCCTGAGCACATCGTTAGCGGCATCGCCATTAGGCGTAAACGCATTGGGTACATATACCGCGGGGCCTTTGTATACTTTAATGTGCAGGGTATCATACCCGGTACAGCCTTCGGCAGTGATACCGGTAAGATAGTACTCCATATCATGATCGAGCCGTGCGATGGGGGTGGCGGAAAAAGGATTGTCGAGCCCGGTGCCGGGCGACCATGTATAGGAGCTGCCCCCGGAGGCGCGTAGCTGCAAGGGATAATTGATGGCCGCGATTGTATCATTACCTGCGCTGATGGATGCGGACGCGATGGTTATTGTCTTTACGGTATCGGCGGTGCAATTGCCGGCGTATTTGACCGAATATTTTACCTGGTAGCTACCGCCCGGTGAGTAGGTATGCACGGGGTTGGACAGCACGGAGCTTGCGCCGTCGCCAAAATTCCAGGACCAGCCTGTAATCATACCGGCCATGGGGGATGTGTCGGTGAATGTTACCGGGGTATCCATGCAGGCGGGCGTATGGTTAAAATCGGCGAATGCTTTAAACCGGGCTATGAGTGGTGCGGGCAGGCCGAAGCGGTTGGTGCCTTGTTTCAAATCGATTTGGCCGGCGACATAATTACAGGCTGTTCCGGGCATATCGGGTGCGTTGATAACGCCTAGTTTACGACCACCGGCCAGGGCGCAGTAAATTTTGTTATCGGGACCCAGCTGCAGGCCGCCTATTGCATCGGTACCAACCGTTTTTACGGAAGATTGAATGTTAACTGCATTGTATACGGAAACATCATATTGGTAAATGTTGCCGTTGCTTACGGGACCGCCTGTGTATACGAATTTGGAATTGGGCGAAAACTCGATCCCGTACAGAATGGCGGCTGTGGTAGGGTAGGGAGGCAACCAGAAGGAGAG
>Ga0307508_10002564_pt1 | contig 19127 bp, 39 predicted proteins | sample 9_EM_MG_FD_203089 | JGI IMG/M metagenome (GOLD analysis project Ga0307508, IMG submission 203089) | Populus trichocarpa ectomycorrhiza microbial communities from riparian zone in the Pacific Northwest, United States - 9_EM | ecosystem: Host-associated > Plants > Roots > Unclassified | place... | reverse complement strand
ATCTGGGCGAGTCGGTGATGGGTAATGGGCTTTCTTCTGCATGTATATATAGAGAGCGGTCCTCGCTATGGTGAAATGATCAAGCAACGGAGTTCCTACACACCCTATCACTCGAATATTTTGACAGAATCACTAAAATGAATGCGAGATCCCCTAGCCGGTGAAGTCGACATAGACTATAATATCTCGACTTCAGCTATGATGTCAACGAGACCTAATGGGCCGAGGCCACGAACGCCACTCCTAAGCATATAAGCGAGAGGTTTTTACAAAAAATGTCACGAGACGACTCACTCGCTTGACGGATGACTACCTATGTACGACGCTTTGCTGGTATCCACGGTGCCCAGCGTGCAATTGAACAGGCTTGACACCACGTATGTTGTAAGCATGTTGAGGCCTGTTTTGAAATCGGTAATTTTGGTGTCGTGTTGCTAAATGACGGCGCTTTCTGGTGTTAGGTTATCAGTAAACGAGTACTGTCCAACACGAAGAGGTCACCCTCGGAGAAACCAGTCATTGGCCGGTAACGCCGCCTGTCTGCCTTCCCCTCATCGCTGCCGGACAGTTCTCAATTATCCAGCGCATCCCCACCACCCATTCCCTCCCGTCTCCGGATGGAGCTATTTCCAGAGACTGGGTTGAGTAATCTCCCAGCGCCACACTCACCAGCAGCAAGCTGCGAGACTTGCGCAAACGCGACAGAAAATAGTCAAACCCCGTGTGCATTAACCAGAATTCACCCTGCTCTACATTTTGTCTGGATCGTGTTTCCTACGTGGGGAAATACTGTTTGCAAGACATGATGCCGAGAGATGGCTGGCGAGGAAATTGCAAACCAACCGACGCCTGGCGATGACTGGGTGATATGTAACTCTAGCCGTGACCCGCTCATCGAATTGTTCTCTTCAACCCACTATTCGACCACGGTCTGGTGGTGGCCACGGTCTAACTGACGATGAGAAGTGGTGAGTTAATCACAACGGACAGCTGGAGATCATTGGAGTTGAGTTTCGTGATACATTGCAGCCAGTAGATAATAAACATTGACTGTGTATCCAGTTTTCCGCTGACCTGTCGACAGCGCATGTCCATATGTTGTAGTGGTAAGGCTCACGAAACCCCAGGTTGCTGAAATTTCTCTCGTCATCAGAATTCCTGAAGGCTGAAGAAGGGCCGGACAGCACTTGAGAGGGTATCCTATCCCGTGTCGGACATCACCTAGTATTGCACGGAAAAGTTCATCTAGCATATGATATAATAGTCGGCAACTAAAGAGAATTCTGTCTCCAAATAGTTTTCAAGGCACCTGTAGGGAGCGGTGAAACATCGTGATGTCACAGCGGCAGCTTTTAGGCTCAGTGGCGACTTCATCACCGCTGGGCAATAATGACCACGAGGTGAACGAGTGATTCTTTGTCCCTTATGCCCAGTTTTCCAGGGTTCTTTGTCTACTCACTGTTACTGAGTTCGTGCCCTACCAACCCCTCATCAACTTGAAGATGTGAGCTAGGGCACACAGACTGCTTTGAAGCCGTGCGGGTCTTGAACGCTCTCATCGTGAGTGAGCCAGGCGTTCCCACTTCCTTTATAATCAACCTGTTCGAGTGAAATCACAAATCCATCAAGCCCTCCTAGTCAACAAGACTTCTAGTTAACCACCAAGCTTCACCCTGTTACGCTGTCGGATATTCAACGCGATGAAGGAACTGCCACCTGTCCACTTGTGTGGCTTGACGGACCTTAAGGCGTGTGCGTTGACCCTTGCAATCGCCTTCGCAGACGACGATGTCGTATTCTACCCTTTGGAGACACCAGACCAGGGCGGCAAGACTCGCGGGGAACTGTGGCAACAGCATCTCGAAATGATGGAGCATATTGTACGAGCTCATATCGAGGAAGGGCTGGTATTCAGCATCGGTAATGACTACGAAGGTGTTGCCTTGTGGTAAGTTGCCGTCCGCGATCCATATACCTGCAATGGGAAGACGCCTGACGGGAACAGGGCGCCGCCGGGAAACCTCATTGACGACATGAATGACAACCTATCGCAGTCCATGCAGTGCCTCACACCGGAAGGGCGTGTCCGTTACTTCGAAGAGTTCTTGCCGCTGTTACACAATACCATGTTCGTGCCCGCTCTCCGGAGATTCCTTGGCTGTGCAATTTGCTGATAAACACCTGTCGACCCAGGAACAAAACACTCGGTAAAGACGTAAATGACGCTTGGTGGGTTGAATTCCTTCCCTGTGGTGTTCGTCACAGACGAGCGAGGAACGAGATGAACTAATAGGCAGCGCCTAGGTACTTGGTGTACATCGGTGTTCTCCCAAGTGCGCGCGGCCGTGGCTATGCCAGTAGGCTCATCACCTACGTGACCGACTCGGTAACTCTCAGTCACCTGTTCCATGTTTTACTTCACTAGCTAAATTCTCGCTAGTTGGACGCTGCCGGAGGCGTGCCGTGTTACCTGGAGAGCAGCAACGCCAAGAATGTCAGGAACTACCAACGGCTAGGTTTTGTCCACCGTGGCCGAGTAGAACTGGGACCGCTCACCGCCAAACCGGTGCCACTTGACATTATGGTCAGGCCGAACGCCACACCTCCAGTAGGTCAGGCACCGGCCGGTATCCAGCACGTACGATCCTTTGGTCGGTTTGCGCTGAAAACCAATCGCCATTCCGGTAACTATCTACTCTAAGTAGTGGTAAATATTGAATAATCCGACTACCTGTTTACTGCAAAATTTATGTGTGTTCCTATGTGAATGTTTGTAGTAGATAGTTGATTTTCTGGTGGCAATACGACACAACGCCCTGCAGTCGACCAAATTTTTGCAAGGTCAGGGCAGTTCTGCTGTGGGTGATGGGATTTGAGCTCTGGCACCTAGAACATCTTGTTCATAAACGGATAATGGCATACGACAATACCTACTCTCGCAGCGATCATTAGACAACCCCCCTAGCATTGAAGCCGTTGCAGCTGATTCACGCCGTCAAATAATCTGCGCTGTGAGAATTATCCTGCGCTGCCATAACAGCAGTTCATGCGATGGCCATCGGAGGTGCCGCAGGCACGGGTCTCAATAGTCCGGCCGACCCGCGGGTAGCCCGCAGGCTTATGGGACGGTTCTGTCCGGGCCGGGATTTCTGATGACTCAGTCTGAGTGGATGGGGCGAACGGCCGGACTGCCTTTACCCGGGTCAGCCCAGTGCACACCCCGGACGCAACCCAACGCCAGGAAATGCAAAACTTTCACCCGACCTACCAAATTTCGCGATCAATAAGACTTCACGGACTCCACGATGGTCGGCGAAGCAGCCCTAGCGAGCGAGGCAGCCCCGATGGTGGCTGCCAGCGCCGGCCTGAGTGAGGGCTACCTTCTGAGGGAGCTTGTGGGAGACACAGGGGGTTACAGGGAGGAGGAAATGGAGGAAGACAGTGGGAGCGAGCTCAGGAGCTCGAGAGCAGCAAGGTGGAAATGGAGCCGGAGGAAGAGTGGGAGGGGAAGGGGTGAGGGAGGCACAACTTCCAGCCCCCGCAAATCCCCGGCACCGAGAAGCAGCAGAGCACGCAGGAATTTTTCCGCTGTGGAAGAAGCAACACCCTCGGAGGCGTCGATGACATTTTCGACACGCCCGGAAAATCGGTTACGAGGGGAGCAATCACACACCCCCTCGCAGTGGCAGCCAGTCAGGTGGTAACGACGGAGACCCTGAACTTTGCCAAGAGTTTTGGGGAGGGTAGCAGGAAATTGGATGTGGGGGCTAATGATTGGGCGGAGGAAGTAGACAATGAGGTGGAGATGGGGGTCGCGGCGGGCTTGGAGAGGTCGAGAACCCCGTCGCCCACCTGGTGGGTGGCTGCCGGCGAGAACGAGAGGGAAGCGAGGATGGCAGCAAGGCTGCTGGCAGATGTGGAGGAAAGGGAGAAGAGGCTGGCAGTGAAACTGCTTGCCATGGAAGGCATTGAGACGGAGCTGACCCAGAAGGGGCAGTAGGAGCATAAGCAGCGGGATAACCTTGCACGGCTGCTGGAGGCAAGAAGAAGAGACATCGGGGAGGTCAAGTGGGCCATGGACAACATTGCAGGAAGTGTGGCATTGCCACTGGCACCAATCCTGGCCTCCGGTCCGACTGCACGCCAAGCGCGCCTCTCCCCGGCTGTGCCGAGTGCCAGACCACGGCCAGCGCCCCAGCTGATGAGGGGAGTCGAGTCGACGCCGGCTGCCCGGGTACTGGAGGACTAAGAGGAACGAGGGAGTGACATGGAGGGGGTGGAGTGGGAGGGCCTGTTCGTGTCACCGCATGTTCTGGTGCTGGGAGAGCCGGTGCCCCCTATACCGCCAGTGCTGGAAACGGGGGGGAGAAGAAGGCGAAAGGCAAGGCGAAAGCGGTGCAGATCATGACTCCGGCATGCCCGCCCCACCCTTGGGCTTCGGCGACACAACAGAAGAGGCAGGCGTCATTTGACGTGGTAAAGGTGGGAAGCCGGAGGAGCCAACAGCGCCCATCTGATCGATCCTGAAGCACGCTGAGACGATGGAGGCGGAGAAGAAGGCAGAGGAGAGGAGGAAGAAGGAGTCAGCGAGGAAGGTATGAGAGAAGGCGGCAGCCATGAACAGATGGGAGGAAGGCAAGCTGAGCCAGAGAGAGTGGGAGACCTACAATGCCGCAGCCAGACCGCTCCAGGACCTGGCAGGCGACTCCGAGGCAGTGCAGGAGGTGGCCGTAGGGCGCAGGATCACGTACATGGCAGGAATGCGGCCGCTGGGAAGCCAGTTGGAAGAAGAAAAGGCCTGCGCTCGTAGCACCACCACGGCAGCAACAGTAGAGCCAGCAGTAGCATCCGCCGCTGCAGGCGCCACAGCAACTGCAACAGCAGAGCAACTGGGTGCCGAGGGCGACCGCAGTGGCGGCACTCCCCCAGTCGGACTGCAAGCGGGTGGGTGGAAACGGAAAGCCAGAGCGGAACGCCACGGGGCTGGAATCTACGGTATCAAGGGGTCGATCCCGCACAAGGAGCAGTCTTTCAACGAGCAGCGGGCACGCCGCAGATCAACCTTGCGGTGGCATATCACGGGTCCACACCTCGGCCGTTTTAGCAGTTACCGGAGAAGCAGTGCTCAAGGCCTATACCAAGTGGTACGGGATCCACCAGGAGGCATCACTATGGATCCATGAACTGGGTAAGGAGATACAGGCCATGAAAGGCGACAAGGGAAAGGCATCTGCTTTGAAGAACCGCATCAAACAGCTCGAGAAGGAACACCGGGCAGCCAGGTCGGACCCAATAGATATCGCAGACCTAGAGCATCAACTACTCGAAACGCAAGCAGAAGTCATAGAGGTTAAGGAGCGTCTTCTGAAGGCGGAAAAGAAAGCAAATAAGTGCAGCTGCAGGTGACCGAGTGGAAGGAGCGGTGTGACAGAAAGATAGACAACGGGAGCACCCGCCTCAACAGTGGGACGGGAGCTGGTGGTGCCGGCGGGCAGCAGGCACTGGTGGTCCAGAAGGTTAGGCCACTCGAGCCCAAGAGGTTGGACGGACTTCAGCATCTGGAAATCGTCACCCGATTTCTCGACGAGGTAAAGCATTATGTCCGCCAGGGAGGAGCCGTTTGTCCGCGAGCCTCAAAAGACAACCAGCACATCGACACTGTTTAGTGCTTTCTAACGACACGAGCGTTCCATTAGTTCGAGAATGCCATGGCAAAGCTGGGAATAACTTCCATTCCCCCGTAGAATTACAACTACAGAATAACCTTGGAAGATGTCATAAGTGCGTTCAAGTAACAGAATGTCCCGGAATCGGCGGTCTCGGTGATTCGTAAGGAATGGTACTCCTTAAAGTTCACTTGAGTCCAGGTGTTGAAGTTCAACCGACAGGCTCTCGAATTGATCACTATCCTCGGGGGATCTCTCACGATCACGTGTGACTACCCACTGTGGGAGGAGTACCTTCAGAAGCTTCCAGAAGCTTCCGCCAATGACATATCCCAGCAGGCTGGCCTGATGAACATCCTCATGAACCAACAACTCACGCTTTCGGGCATGATGGACATTGCGGCGGAACGAGCGCTACCCCTTCCTCTTCCAAACCCCGACTATGGCGACCGCCCCCACCACAGCCACCACCGAATACCTTCCCAAACCAATGGACCTCAGTAATGTGGAGAAGGAGGAGCTGTATGTGGTGGATGAAAAGATCCAGTGCCATCGCTGCCAGGGTTTCGGACACATTGTCCGACAATGTGGAACTCCAAGTACCAGTATCAGGACGACTGTGTGGAGGCCTCAGGGTCTGGAAAATACCACACGATGACAGCAACCTCAGCGCCATGAGCATCCATGTGATGAGACTTCCACGCCGACCCGCAACCAACAGCCGACGCGCCATCAAACACAGCAGACCGGATCATGGCGCCTGTCCACTAAACACATCAATATGGTAGATGATGCGGAAGCGGGAGCAGGCTCATATTTCGAAGGAGGATGGGCTGAGGACTCTCATTTGGAAGAAAAAGTGAAAGACATGGGAGAAGTCGAGCTAGGTGGAGCCGATGGTGGGAAGTATGAAGTGGGAAAAGCAGATCAGTAAGGGTGATGGAGTGTCTCCTTACTAAAAAAGAGCGAGAGGCAGCAAAACTACACCTAACAGATCTGAATATTGTTTGTAAAGGCATTGATAATAAAAAAAGTTATTTGTTACGGTTCTATGCAAGAATTCAAACCTCGCATTCCAAAACCCACTCAGCCTACACACTAATGGACCCCGGTGCATCACATTGTTACATCGATACGTCCTATCCCAAACAGCTTGGCCTACCATTCCCACATGCCGGATGCATGTGAATAATCACCGCCGGAACCAAACACCTATCAGAGGACAGATACCAGGTCTAGATAAAAGGGCAGATACGGGGTACTACCGGAAACTATGCAGACGTCTTAGGATGGTTTGCGGTGTTTGATCTTAAAGGAGTATATGATATTATTATTGGTAAAAACTGGCACTCAAGGACACGCCAACTGGTTGATGCGAATAATGTGCTACACCAACTTGACGCTGATTGGTCGCTCTTGACCGACAGCCACCCCGCATTCTTACCCAGATTGGCCTTGGTGGGTTTGCGACCGCACCAAGGAAGATAGCGCGAGATGCACAACCACTGTACCACAGTGGCACGGGCATTGTCCATCAACTTGGTATCAGCGGACGAGGCATCATGGATCTTGAGGCACTCACAGAACTGTCCGGAGGAACAAATATTCGTCGTCGATATCCGCGAGAAGCCGAGTTCGATCCTGGTGGAGCGGTTCTCGCCGATCTTATAAAGTGGCGTATACAGATACGTCAGGATTTCAACGACTTATTTCAGCGGCCAAAAGGCGTTCCACCGCCCGGAAAAGATGAATTTCACATCCTCACAGACCCAACTACAAAACTACCGCATTATCAACCATACTGGATGACACCAGCAGAAATTGAAGAATTCAAAAAGCAGATCAAAAAGCTCTATCCAAACAGTTGGGTAACAGATTCCCATTCACAATATGCAGCACCTGTTATCTTTGTTAAGAAAAGAGACAGCACTGCACTAAGGATGTGTGTCGACACTATAGGGGTTTGAACAAAATCACTGCGAAAGGCCGGTACGCGCTACCATATATTGATTACATACTGGACCGACTCCATGTCAAGATCCTGACTTCTTACACTGTCTTGGCTCGACAGGCAATGTAGCTCCTCGGCGTGCCTACTTGGTAGGTCTTCCGTTCGTTCGGCTCTTGGGCTGTGTTCGTTCAGCTCACTGGCGCAGGCAAGTACTTCCCACTCTTTCAGGTGAAGTCTAAGGATGTCCCTCGGCGTAGTCTTTCTTGCTGGTGAGGTGTCGTGCTCCCAGTCTTCCGTGCGGCCGTGCTAGGTCTTACGCTGTTCTCGTCTACTGCCGCCGAGGGGACCTATCGTAGCACGTTTCGGGACCTCGTCGCGCAGCGCCGGTCACGCGAATATAGAAGTAGGAGTTGGTGGAGAGAGATAATATTCAATGTATTTCTATTGCGTTCGGGACTACAGCCCATCTACGCTCCACCACACCGTACCAACCCCGTGGGGCTCCTATCTCCCTACCGCCAGAAAAAGGCAAAACAGAAAATCGCAGAAAATAACAAATCGTCACCCAGAGACACATTGTGGAACCCCAGTACAAGAGCAGGAAAAGACAGAGTAACCCCCTTCCACCTCTCCCCTGACAGGTCCGGTGTGGTCGTGATGTTCTCATCAGAATTCGAAGACCCCAAAGTCAGGCTCAGGCGAACCAGAGTCATCGCTTCCATTGTCACTTGAGCCGGGGTTCTGGTCGAAGCAGAGGTTCTTGGTGTGTCCCAGGCCGGTTGCCCTCATGAACTGGCAGAGGGGGGTGAAGTTTTTCGGATTGGTGATAAAGTCGGAGGTCTGGATGTCCCCTACCGAGGAGGCAAGCAATTTGACTCGGTGTGTTGCTAGTAGAACAAGTCTCTCAGGAGGTGGTGTGAGGAGTTTGTGTCTGACCCGCAGGGGCAAGGATCATCAGCCTGGTTTGGGTGCGGGTCCGAGGGTGAGCGGTTTGAGAAGACACGCCATATTGCACGGGTCTCTTTCCACTCGACATCTCGGAGGTGGTCAGGAAACTTGAAGGACGGAGCTGAGAGGGGGACTCGTAGCATATATAGATGTACATTAGATATAGAAAATAGAACTGGACTGAGTCACTATGCCTGGAACCCGCTGCGTGTTTGTGAATGCGATGCGAGTATTTACTGCGATTTTCCGTGCCTTGACAGCCAGTGTAACCACGGTGCCATGACACGCGTCGTCCGGATGCCATTTGCCCTGACACGGCTGCGTCCAGAAGGAAAATGCCCTGACACGGCTGCGTCCAGAAGGGAAATGCCCTGACAGCGTGCGTCCAGAAGGAAAATGCCTTGCCACGCTCCGTCCGGTAAGCAGATGCCGTGGCGAGCTGCGTCCGGACGCATGGTGCCCTGGCAAGCTGCGTCCGAATTCACATTGCCTGTGCGTTTTCCGTTGGGAGCCGTATGTGCCCTGCCAGGGTGCGTCCAGAGCGTCCCGAGCGCCTGGTGCGTCAGGACGCACATTTTTTTTCCTGATGTGGCACTCCGCCGCACCCGGACGGCCTGCTACCACTGCAGCTAGTGAGTGTGAGTCAAGAGACATACACGTCATCACAGAAACCCTAAAGGAGCCTCCCCTAGCTCCAAACATGCGGTCTACAAATTTTTGTCTCTCTCCGATCTATGGTTGTTGAGTATCGTTGTTTTTTCTTATTTCTGGAAGTGTCCGACTAAGGGGTAGTGGCCGGTAAACCCGTACAGTACGTTACCGCCCTGAGAAGGGTGGGGTAGAAAACCAGCCAATAACGTCGGTTTTGGGAAAGAATCGCTTCGTAGAATGTCTAACACACTCCTTCATCTGCTCCTCGGCCAGGCTAATGTCGTTCCCAACAAGGAGAGGTCAGAAGCCTTCTGAGCAAGAATTACAGAGGACGCAGGAAAAGACGAAGAATACCAGTGGGTGTGGAAGCAGGCAGAAGAAGCGACGGAAGAACAAGGGGACATCAAGATCCAGGTCGGTTTACTACCGAGAAAAGGAAAACTATGGGTCCAAGGCTGACAATCCAGCACGTCATCGAATCAGAACACGACACAAAAGTGGCAGGACACAGGGGTCAGGACAAAACCCTCGAACTCATTCGACGGAACTTTTGGTGGCATAGGATGAACGAACGAATCATCGACTTTCTGAGAAGTTACCCAGGGTGCCAGCAGAACAAAACCGACTGCCACCAGCCCTATGGGCTGTCTTCCCGGCTAGAGTTGCGATACGCACCATGGCAATCAATAGCAATGGACGTCATCACGGAACTGCCAATTTCGGAAGGATGTGACCAGCTCTGGGTGATCATGGACCGATTCACCAAAATGGGCACATCATTCCACAGGAAAAGAAAACAGCTGCAGACCTAGCGGTCACGTTCGCGCAGGAAGTATGGAAATACCACGGCCTCCCCACCAACATTGTGTCAGACCGAGACTCGCGGTTCACTTCAGAAGTATGGAAGGAGTTCCTACAGCTATCTGGAATCGCCCCCACAATGTCAACAGCTTTCCACCCACAAACAGACGGTCAAACTGAGCGCCGCAACCAAACAATTGAGGCCTACCTCCGAGCTTTTGTTAGCTGAGAACAGGACGACTGGGTATCCCTGCTCCAATGGCGGAGTTCGCGTGCAATAACTCCAGCACGACCGGGAACGGTATGTCTCCGTTCTACGCCAACTACGGCTTCCACCCACCGGCCATGAACCCGGCATCGACGGACCCCTCAACCCGAACACCAAGGTATATGCGCACTGGTGCACACTGTGCACGCCGAATCCAGGAAATGATTGGAAGACGCCCAGGAGCGGATGCGCAGGTACACCGATCCGTCACAAAAGGAACCCCCCGCATACCAGGTGGGATATTTGGTCATGCACAGCAGGCGCAACGTCAAAACGCGTCGCCCCTAGAAAAAACTGGACCCCAAGAATTATGGCTCCTTCCATGTCAAGAATGTCGTGTCCCCACTGGCCATCCGCCACATGTTACCCCGAAAATGGAAAATACACAACATTTTCCACGTCTCGCTACTCGAACCATACCAAACCAGCGAGCACCGAGCACTGCCGGACACCTCAAGACTACTCCAGGAGGCGGACGACATCGAGCAGAGCGTGGAATACGATGTCGAAGAAGTCATGTTGTCGGTTGAGCGCGGCTCAGACAATAATAAACGAATTATCTACCTCGTCATATGGCTTGACTATCCGGAACGCAAAGACTGGACGGAAGAACCATTTGACAACTCCTCCGTAGGTGGCCTGGAGAAACTCCGAGAGTTTCATTGACGGAATCCAGACGCGCTGAGGGACTATCGGCTAATCGAGGGCTAAGATCAGTTTCCTGAAGAACTGACAGTAGTAGGCTGAAGGGGAGGAGGACTTCAGTCCCACGCATCAAATCGACCAAAAGACCCGCCCCTCGGGCAACCACGAGAAGCCGTCGACCGGACGCCCGGCGAAACCTACGAAACAACAGGATTAATTTGACGCGCTTCCGTACGGTCATCCTCCTTCCTTGTGACACTGGGACGTCCGGTCAACGTCGGAGTGACGGTAATATCGAACTAGTCAGGTTTCTCGATAGTCACGAAGGAGATGGGGCGCATGCGGTCTTCGCCGGCGTTCAATTATTATACAAGAATAACTTCCCCAATGACCCTCCTTCCAAGTTCGCCCACCGTTAGGGGATTCACAGCGAATAATCTAAGGGCTTCGGTTCGATACCTGCGGCGCCCTCTGGCTGCGGCTTGAGCACCGGATCGCACGCGGCTCCGCGGCAACAGCTTGCTAAACGGCTCGCTCGTGTATCGCTTCGGCGGAGGATTCGATTCGAGACGGGCCCGGTGCCTTGCCCGACGGCTCGCTCGCGGCGCTTCGGCGGATCGTGTACCGCTTCGGTGACTGCCAAACGGCTCGCGCAACAACTGCCTCACGGGTAAGATAAGGAAAGGAATACGCTCACACACCAGACCCTCCTCGGTGCGGGCCGGAGCCCGAAGCTACTCGTTCTGGTCGGTCTATCGATAGGATTCCGCCCAATGGTGTCACGGACCGCGCCATTCCCTCAGCTTATAGCTGGGTTCAAGTCACGACCCCACGCCAGCCCTTGGCTACGGCCTTGGGGATTATACCCTCAACGGGGGTCCTATCCATGCCGACTGACGTGTTGCCCATCAGACCCTTCCTATCTCCCGCCTAGACTCTCGAGCCCCTTACGTATCCTTCCGTCTCCTTCCCGATCAACTGTCGTCCCGCATGCGGCGCTGAGGCGTATCTGCGCTTCGGTGGATCATTCGGTTCGGCGGCTCGAGATGGATTGCTCGCCGACTGCCTCACGGGTAAGATAAGGAAAGGAATACGCTCACGCACCAGACCCTCCTGGGTGCGGGCCGGAGCCGGAAGCTACTCGTCCTGGTCAGTCTAACGATAAGAGGAGATGAGGGTTTCGTTTGCTTGCCGCATGAGGACCATGCGGACGAGCGGGGTGTGCAGGTCGAGAGCTGTGACGGGGCTACCTGTTCGATCGTGGTGGAGGAGGGCCCTCCGATCTTAGAGGCGTGGTGCCCTTAGCTCTACCTAGTCCCGCTCGTTTGCACAATCTTAACCTCTCATCTCCGGAGTTAAACCCTTACGACCGGTGTCTCGGCCAAGAGCTGAACTCCGTTCCTTTTATCTCCCGCCTAGACTCTCGAGGTCCTCACGTATCCTTCCGTCTTCTTCCCGAACGGCTGTTGTCCCGCTCGCATCGCTTATGCGTATCGTTGACTTGCGCGCGGCTGCTGGAGGCTTGCGAGTATCGCTGCGGCGATTCGTTGGACGGATCGCTCGCGGTTCCGTGGCGAGGACTCTCTCGACGGCCGCCCGGGGGGATGGTCGTTGACTAGATGTCTTGGTGACCGGTAGGTGGGTGATGATTGACCGTTTGTGGTTTATGGTTCGGCTGATTCTTCCGATGAAGACCGGTTGCCCACCGCTCGTTGGCAGGTCGTCGTATGTATCCGGCTCGGCAAAGTCTCGTGCAGCGGGGAAATTACCCGCACCGCGATGTGAAAACTCTTCGCCTTGGCACTAAACTTCATCAGCGTATCACAGATAATCTCTCGATTTGGATCGGAAAGTAGTGCTTCCACGTATCCTCCGGAGAGTGGCTGGAGCAGGTCCTCTGTTCTCTCGTCGTGATTGGGTGATGCGATATGGGTTGTGTACGGGGTTGATTACGCTACTCGACCTGAGCCGGAGCAACGAACCCTCAACCGTACCAGCTATCCTTTCTGCGGCCGCGACGGCGTCAAGGCGTAGCTCCGCCCCATATCTTCCCCAATAGACTCTCGAACTGTTCCTGTGGTGCGGTCCTGTAGCGGCGCTTGCACATTCCCGATCACGAGCCGGTACTTGGTCCGGGGGCTACCCAGCGCGACAGTATTGGCTTGAAGTCAAGCCTCCGCTTCAGTATTCGGCTCGACTCATTGTCCCTCACCTTGGTGCGGCGTATGCCCTGCATCATAACCATTGTAAGCCTCTCGGATAAGTGGGGATACGCTCACGCTTCCGTGCGCTGGCAAACCCCAGAGTTCATCGCCATAATCGGGTGTCAATGACAAGGATGCGAGTGGTAGCATCATCCCTGGTGTCTCCTGACACGGGGTGCAGCGGTATCGCCTGGGGCCTCCAGGCCGTCTGCGACGATACAGCGATTCCCAACTCGTGGTGTTGTTCCTCTGGGCCGTGCCTCTGGAAACAACCCCGCTCCTATTCCGCGACCTATGTAGACTCGCAACTCCTTGCGTTCCCGTTTTGCTTCCGATTGCTAGTCCGTCCTATGATGACCACCAAGGTTGTCTTTCTCTGCGGCAGCACTTGCGCTTTCCCGGCCTGCGCCGGTACTTGGCCCGGGGTCCTCCGGTGCTGCAGAGTCGGTCAACCCGAGCCCAGCCCCGACAGTGTCGGTTGCCCGGTCTCGGTGTGCCGTCCTAAGACCGTGTGACGAGTTTCCGATACCTTCCTGCCCGGTCCGTATCCGAATTCCGACCAGTAGTATTTAGGGTGTAACATTCCTCCCGAAAACGAACCGGCGGCAGGACAAGCATCACCTTGACGCCGCCACCGAAAGGCGCGGTCACTCCTTGACACATCTATTGGCTCGATCGGATGAATTGGGCTTAGATCACTGTCTGAACACTGGTTTCTAGCCTCGAAGGACACCATGCCTCCCCCGTTCCTCTGTTGCCCTGACAACCCCGGAACTCAAGTACGGAGGACGCTGTCGAGAGAATGCGCGACACGATCAAATTGATCGTGACAGTAAGTGTACGCACTGGCCTACTCTGAGGGCCCAGTCATTCCGACGGATACAAGATCTTCCGAGAAGAAAAATGTCCGCTGACAGGGAGGGATGCAGGGGAGGAGGTCTGCATTCAGCAACACCAACCGAACGAATCCCGCGATAAGCAAACGGAAAGAAACAGGCTACTTACATAGAAGATTTGCACTTGGGACGAGGCTAAGGGGTGGAGGAGCTAGTGTTACACGTGAACGGATCATCTGAGGAAAGATAGCTAGATAAGAGGAAAAGCACGAAGGACTAGGATATCTGGGAACGATTCAGAGAGTCTAGGCAGGGAGATGAGGAACGGAGTTAGCTTACGGCTGAGAAGCGGCTGTTAGAATTCTAAACTCCGGGAAATGGGGGGTTGAGTTGGCAAACGAACGGAACCGAAACAGAGTAGGGCCCCCCTCAGGATAAGTGGAAGCCACCTCACCCCTGACGGGTGTATGAGAAAAGAAGCTCGGGGTTGAGGACCCCGTTCAACCGCATGAAGATCATGCGGTGCCAACAAAACCCCATCACCTCTTATCGCACCCCGGCCAGGGCCAATGAATCTGCCCATGTTTCTTACCCGTGTCTGACGGACCTTGGAGGAATACAACTCCGAGTCACAACTTCTTATGCTAGCTACCCTTAGATAAAGAAGAGGATTTCCTGTCTCGTCGCAGGGAAATCAGCCCGAACACCCTCACCAACACTAGCACCGAACCCACAAACAAGATCTAAGATTATTCCATTGTGAATTATCGAAAGTAGCCTGATTACCTTAGATTCTAGCCGCACTCCGGTTACGATCCAACCCCAGTGTCACACTGCGCCCCTGCCACCACTCATGACAGCCATTAAAACAGAGTCTTACTTGATGACTCCTGCACATCACTGGATAAGGCCCACCACCAGCCGCGCCACCGCTGCCATCCGCCGCAGCCACAAGATAAAAACAGCCAGACGACAGTGTTGGACAGGCTAACATAGTAGCGCAGAAAGTGAACCAGACCTTGAAGTGAATCAGAGCACATTGATTCACCATTCTAGCTTCTTCAATCAGGTCGTCAACACCACCACCACCACCACCACCACCACGACCTCCTCGCAGGTCTCCATCTTCTCGGACGCGCAGACAGCCATCTGGCGTATGACATCGGACGAACCTGGCCCAGGGCCGCAGTACACGCTCCAGGCGCGAAAACACACCGACGCGCTCTGAAGCGCCAGGCCGGATATCCATCTAGATCAGTGCCATCGTATTTTGCAAGCTGCGGCGTGGTGTGCTAGCCACACTTTACACAAGCGCAAGCGCTTGTAAACGCTTGACATCGAGTGCATTTCATGAGAAATCACTCACAATGCCCAAAACCAGTATGCCCTGCTCTCACTTCATCGATACCTCGTTCAAGAACTGTGACAGATGGAGGATGCAACAGAAGATTATGTGGGCGGAGATACGGAAGAAGACAGGGAGAGGAAAGAACCGGTTTACGATTAGGGAAATGTTTGCGGACGAGCGGTGCACTGGAGCAGTCCTGGATTTCTTGAGAACGACGAGGGTGGGGGCGAGGACGGGGCCACCAGACCCGGGGGGGGAGAGGGAGAAGGAGGTGCACAGTCTCCTTAGTTACCTTTTTCTTTCTGTCACTCGTTCCTTCCTCTTTCTCTCTTCTTTCCTACTGTCTTTCTCTCTTACCTTCGTATCTTGGGACAGGCCAGGCGGGGGCAGGGGGAGTCGCCGCGAGCCGCTGGCGGACTGTTCGAGGGCGCAGCGGACGGCGAACGGGAAAGGACTGTATATAATATCGTCATGATCCAATAGGGTCGCACACGATCAATGAAGCATCATCATCATCATCATCGATACCTCGAAACCCGAAGATTATATTCCCACAATTATTCGCCATCATATCAATGCAGGCTATTAGAAATATGGTGCCTTTTGGCTACTCCTTTTTAACCTTGCGATGCTGCTAATACACGTTGTGGATATTTCACAAGAACCAACAACAGCAACATACTCCCATAGCTCCCGTAGCTCCCGTAAGCTCCCGTAAGCTCTGGTAAGTGCCAAGTTCTATTTTGCTCCCGTAAGGATTTGGAAAAAAATAATTGCTTTCCTTTAATCTGAAGCCTGGAGAAAAGTAATTTAAAATTTGTCTCTCAGATGTAAAAAAAAGCAATATACTTCAACTTTTCATTTTTTGCTGATGTGGATACCGGTGTTACCTGGGATACCCAGCGGCACCTACCCTCTTCGTCACCTCCCAGTCAGGAATTTTTTGGGGAAGTGAAAAGGGCCGTCGCTGCTATCAGTGAACTATCGTTTGTGGATGATATCGGGTGGTGGGTAGAGGGAGAGGATGACAAGGTGGTGGCGGCGAAGCTGTCTGAGGCAGCAGCGGCCTCTATCGAGTGGGCACCTGAAAATTGGGTGGCCTTCGACTATAGAAAGATGGAAGCGGTAATTTTCTGTAAAAAGGGAATGGTGCCCCAGGCGAACGTTACAGTGGGGGATAACAAAATCCCATTCAACAAGGAAGTAACGAGATGGCTGGGGGTGTGGCTGAACTCACTCCTCAAGCTGCAGAATCAACATGCAGTCCGGATGAAGGAAGGCAGGAAGGCTTTGACCCAGCTGCGGCGGCTGACGGGACAGATGGGCATATCAGCAGAAAACTGCAGGAAGGGGATGACCGCGTACATCCAATCAACAGCGATGTACAGTGAGCACTTTGGTGGAAGGGAGAGCACGGAGGAACAGCCGGTCTGGAAAATGAGCTGCAGGTACTGGTCAACTAACAGGCTCGGGCAACAACCGGCTGCTTCCGAATGACCAACCTCGGGGCGCTTGCCATGGAATCAGGACTCAGGGCAGAAGCAGCGCCACGGGAGAATGGCCAGCGACAGTTTGCCCTGAGACTTCTTCGCCTACCGCAGGGAAACAAGACCAAGGAGGTCTTTGGTACGAAAGCGGTGATGGGACAGTGGCACGCTACGGCCCTAGTGTACACCGGCAGGACGGAGAGCACAGTGCTGCTAGAGGAACCGGAAACCGTTGATGCAGGATTGCTACAGAAAGAAGAGGCTGAAGCCAAGGCGGAGGCTGAAAGACCGAGATCCACGCTCACCATGTTCACAGATGGGCCTCGGATGGACGATGGTAATACCGGGTATTCGGTGGATGGAAGAAGGGGCAATCCTGGGTGGGCATCCAAACCCACATGGGCTATAACCAGGATGCCTATGGCAGTGTACCGCACTTGCCCGGGCACTGGAATCCGCCTTGAGGAGGAACACAGTACCAGGTCACATCACCATCTTCACCCATGCACAGGTGGCAATTAGACGGATGGCGCTCGATGAGCCGCAACCGGGGCAGAAGTACGCGCTGGAGGCGAGAAGGCATATCGCAAGGCTACGAAGGGCTGTGCCTGGTATCACCATCGCGATCAGGTGGCGCCCGGCGTACAAGGAAGTAGAACGGAATGAGAAGGAGGATCAGAGCGTGAAGCTCGCGGCGGAGGTGCCTGATACTCGCGAGGTGGAATGGCTGCCTTACTGCGAGCTTGCGGAGGCGCGCTCGATGCCGGTTCCCAGATCTCTTGCCAACATCAAGCAGGATATCTCGGAGAAGAAGTGGGTGGAGGCACGACAATGGGCTGGTGGCCGGACGTCCAAGATGAAATACAAAATGCCACAAAGCCAGCGGCCCAACAATACAGTTGCTGCGAGTACCAAGAGGCTCGCCTCAAGGTTCTACAGCTGAAGACGGGGCACTGCCTCACTGGACAGTACCTACACTGGGCGAAAGCCCGCCCAACGTCGCAGTGCTGGTGGTGCCAGTGTTCCACACAGACGAGGGATCACCTCTTCAAGAGGTGTGCAAACTGGAAGGGACAGCAGAAGACTGTGGAAAGAGGTGTGGAAGGAGACGGGGAGGGGGAAGGGCCGGTGGAAAGAGCATGATCTCTTCGCCGGCTGGAGGTGCAACCAGACGGTGCTAGATTCCTCTCCTCAACGGATGGTGGGAAGATACTGCCAGCTGTGGAAGCAGAAGATGACACAGGCGGCGAGGCATGGGAATTTGAACTCGGCGAGCGCCAGGAGCGGGAGGAAGAAAGGAGGGCCGAGGTGCTTGGTGCCACTGAGGACCCGGGGGATGAGGAAGGGACCCCGGTATTCCTACCCACCTTGCACTTCATGGCATCGGCAGATGGAAGGTAGAGGGGGGGATGCGTCTTTCCATTGTTCTTACTTTGTAATATCGGTGCAATATTACAACTTTGTCGGACAGGTCTGAGCGGATGCCAAGGGAGGGCCTGCACTGTGCCGCCGCGCGCGGACTGCAGCCGGCGAACGGACTGTACATAGACCACGCCATGATCTTCCTAAGTCGCATGCGAGTACTGAATAAAACAAAAAAAAAAACTGCGATGCAGGCAAAATACGACGGCACGGGCCACAATTTCACACCATTTTTTTCTTCTGCGTTGATCAGACTCGCCACCAGCAGACTCGTCGCATCTTACTTGCTGTCATCCACACCGCAGGCATCCTCACCGAAATTTGTTGTGTTGTATTGTACAATTTCACGCAGTCACTATCACTGGAAGAGATCTGCTAATCATGACACGAAGCACTTTGATCTACACGCGGCGTCTTATTCACGATCGGTCTTACCAACGACATCCTCACCAACAATCGTACTCGTGGCGACTTACTTGATATCATCCACACCGCCAGCATCCTCATCGACATCGTACTCGTCTTGACTTACTCGATAACTATCATCTACGCCGCCGGCATTCTGATCGCCATCGAATGCTTCGCATCTTGATATCACCCACGCCGCCGGCATCCTCATCGACATGATACTCATCGCGTCTTTATATCCTCCACACCGCCGGCACCCTCGTCGACATGATACTCGTCGCATCTTAATATCATCCACGCCGCCGGCATCCTCGCCGACATGATACTCATCGCGTCTTTATATCCTCCACACCGCCGGCACCCTCGTCAGGGATATTTGACGCCGTCGAGCAAGCAGCACCAGGCAGCAGCGGGCTGTCTTTCGTCGATGACATCGGATGGTGGGCGGAGGGGAGGAATGACAAAGAAGTTGCGGCCAAGCTGTCACAGGCA
>Ga0307508_10002563_pt1 | contig 19129 bp, 29 predicted proteins | sample 9_EM_MG_FD_203089 | JGI IMG/M metagenome (GOLD analysis project Ga0307508, IMG submission 203089) | Populus trichocarpa ectomycorrhiza microbial communities from riparian zone in the Pacific Northwest, United States - 9_EM | ecosystem: Host-associated > Plants > Roots > Unclassified | place... | reverse complement strand
GGAGTGGGGGACGGGGGGGATGGGGGAGGGGAGGGAGCGGGAGGGTTGGTGCGGGTTTAGTAGTTTGGGTGGGTGGTGGTTACTTGGGGCAGTAGTGCGTGGAGGAGGTGGAGGAGGTGGAGTGGAGGAGTGGAGGAGTTGGGCAGGCAGAAGGAGGAGGAACTCAAGACAGAGCTCAAGCAACTCTCGCGCTTAGAGGGGCTGGGGGAGCATAGAGCGATGATGGTACCTCTCTCAGATGTAGGTCCTCCGTTCGGTCAGAGGGAGGGAGGGAAAGATCAGGTTGAAATCAGCGGCCGCCACGGCTCTTTAGGGGGAAGGGGAAAGACGGAAGGGTGTATGGTTGTGGGAGCAGACAGGGTAAATCGAGCACAAATAACGAGAATCCGCATTATTTTTGGCTATTTCTGATATTCTTCTTCTTTGGGTCTTACTCTTGCGGTTGTTCGTCTGGTTCAATTCGAGTGGATGTACTAAAGGCTTCGGGAAAATTTGAAAGCGCATGAGGACGGACGCCGGAGACGACGCCTCGCTGGACGCGCGTGGCCGCATGGCCCGTGAGGAGAGTGCCAATGCCGTTGTCGTGGTGCACGCACGTATCTAGAGTGTATCTCAGATGTACCTACCGACCGCAGCCGGAGTCCTGCTACCTGGAGCACGGCCGGCTATCGAGAGCCGCTCGCGGTGATCGCGAGAGGACAGGATGAGGATAGCCTCCGACGATAGCACTCGACAAGGCCTGAAGCCCGTCGTCACATATTGGCAACGGTAGCTACCGCCCTACCGCTGGTATGGGAGCAGCAAAGCAGTAGATGGAGTTGAGTTGCGCTGACGTTCACTACCACTACAACTGCGCGCTTCGCTGTCGTGACGGGGGCGAACCACCCACCCTGCCCTCGTCCATCCATCCCCCACCCACCTGGGAGCGAACAGGCACAACTTATATACCATACAGAAGGAGGTACTCTACATTGCTACACGCTGGTGCGGACAACAACAAACATTGCAGTCCGGAGCGGCGATGTTGGTGTGAATCAAAGGCGAAGAAGGAACGGTGGCATCGACACTTTGGACGAAGGAGAGGAGTGCTTTTCTTGGCCACGCGTTGTGGTGGTGATGGGAGCCATCGATCTGGGGTGGCTGTGGGCTAGGGTTGGGAGCATGCATAGGAGTAAGAATTTTTTTCACCGACCCACCCCGGTTGACCTGATCATGGGGAGGCCACAGGCGATCGAGAGAGAGAGAGAGAAAGAGGGAGAGAGAGGGAGAGAGAGGGAGACAGGAACAGCACGACAGCACAAATTCAGAAAAATACATAATGTCGCATCTTCGATTCGCGTAGATTGTCGTGCTGTCGATGTCGAGAAACGGCTGCTTCTCTACATATAAAGCCCTTCATCCACTCTGATGCGGACGTGGGATATAGATATTTGCAGGTGTGATGATGTCTGGAGTATGTATGTATACATACATAACAAGTCCGCATACATACATAGAAGGAGAAGAAAAAAGAAAGAAGAGAGCCCTCCTCATTATCCGTCCGCACGATGGCTGACTCAAAGCTATTGCCGCGAAAAGAAAGGAAAACGTTGTGCTACGTGTAAGTGAATATGTACGTCCTAGGTTGCTGTTGGGTCCGACTGCTGCGAATCAGGGAAATGCAAACAGTCCAGGCAAGTTGCGAGCAAGCACGAAACTAATAATTGATGACAAAAAAGGGGCAAGAGCTCTACAGCCCAGAACAAAGCCTTCGTGGAGGCGGTGGCTGTTGTGTGGAATCGTTGCGATTTTCGGAATCGAACGGGATTGCCGTTCTGAAGAGAGAGCACTGGGTTGAATCCGTCCGACGATAAAGTCCAGGTCGCCAAAACAAGCGCGTGGCTGGAAGAAGAGTGGAGAGCTCCCCCTTGAATGTGTTTATCTAGCCTGCCACAATCTCCCGCAGGCACTTCAGGGCTCTTTCGGGAGCCGGAAACAATCAGGCGCGAGGCGCAGCAATCAACGCCATCAGCAACAGATGGACGATCTTGGACCCAGGTTTATTTCGACGACCGTCGCCCCCGCGTTTCCCCACAAATCAACACTAGATACCGCTCAGATCCGGGAGATCCCATAGAATATAGTCTCCCAACGGTTGCGTCGTAACTGAAAGCTTTACGACCAGGTTGGGCAGGAGGGTGGATGAGTCTGAGCAATTCACGGTCACGAATAGAACGGATTCGCCAGCCGCCCTCCGAGCCCGTCTGGCACCATGCAGTATTCAATTCGGCCACAATGACAAGAACAACAACAATTCAATCCTCTCCCGGGGGCAACTCATCATCAATGATTCTGATGAGGGACACTCTCATCTCTGTAGAATCGTTACCCCGCAGCACATCGCTTGCGAAGTGGGTATCGACCTGCATCTGAACCTGTTCAAATTTACCAGCACAACGGTCAGCTAAATGTATCGAGATTGCTGAGTGGTCATGCAGCAGGCCATGGCATCGCCAGTGACGGCCGTGGCCAACTAAACATCGCATGAGAGTACTGACCATCTCCAAAGCTCCCCTCAATACACCGCAGAGGATGTTCGAATACCAAAGCTCGTTCTGTGCTTTTGAGTCATCCGGTAACTCGACAAAGTCTGCCAGAGGGTTCTCATCGAATATCAGAGAGAATTGTTTATTATCCGACGTCCAATTTGTCACGGTAGGCGTGATGTTCAGAAACACTTTAAATCCGATCTAGTGCCACCCGAACTGGTCAGCTATGTTTCAACCGAATTGGCAATCTGCAGTTCCACCGCTGAGTCCCAAATCTCTAGCGAAAAGCCAGCTGACAGCAACCATGGATATGAAGCTCAAGAGATACCTGTTGGGACTCCTAATGTAACCACTCACTCGACGTCACGTACCTTCGAGATGGTCTCGGCGGTCTCTCTGAAGTTCGCACACCTTCCAGTGTTTGTCTTCGCCAGAAAATCCTCGATCAGGCGCAACCCGATGTTGTAGCCCATCTTTTCCAACTGCTTGTTGACCTCCATGTAGTCGCTTTCGAAGTCCTTGCAAAGCTGCGCGACAATGGATCCGTAGGTGAGTGTGACCAGTTCGGCATTCTATGATTCGTAAGGCTTTAGCTGCTAGAAGCAATACGGTGGGGTGCAGCAGGTCGAACGAACCACTTTGTCGATTCTGGTCTTCCAAACCCTTCGAACTCGTTAGCTATGAAAAGTCGCTGCAGCCGACGGGAAAGGGATATCTCACTCTTCGCCAATACGGGCAGCCTTGGTGGACGACATCTCGAGCACTCTGAGTTCCGAGGGTGTGATGGAAGATGACCGGGGTGGTAGCACTTGGAGGGAGATGAAAGTTGGATGCGGTAGATAATACGTTGGGAATAGGCGACTGATGAGAGCATGACCAAATGCTAGTCCAATAAGGGTTTAGCGGAGTAAACACGGCACTCTTCACTACATACACGCCTGAAATTCGCGTTCGCGCCTCACCTCACATACAAGCTCTTGTCGACCCGTCGGAATTGCACCACCAGCAACGACCTCCCCTCCGTAACATCGTACCTCGAATCGCGCAGATACCGCATATCCCGCTGTCATGTCGGTCGATAAGCGCAAGGCGCCCGAACATTTTGGCACTTCTCAACTCGTCAAGCGCACCAGGCCTGATGCTGTCCCAAGCAGTTCATCCGTCGCGCCGATAGTGAACCGGACTGCGAACAATGGCGCGCTTATTCAGGCGGTATGCTACAACCACCGCGTGGATACGGACCGGTAGGAGCGAATCTGATTTGCGCGTTTCATAGGTTCCTCGGACATCCGGACTGCAGGCTCCCATAATGGAGCTCACGGGGCATGGGGTATGTCTTCCCCTATGATTATGGCTCGCTTGTCGTGCGCATCCGGAACTCAAGCTAATGAGCCGCAGAAAGAAGTCTTTGCCGTGCGCTTCGATCCCACCGGTCAAAACATCGCATCCGCCGGCTTTGACCGTGCAATTCGTATGCTTTTCCTTCCTCCTATTCGATGCGATATCGGTTGCTGATACACCAGCCTTTCAGTGCTTTGGAAAACTTATGGCGATTGTGCGAATTACCTGGAACTTAATGGCCACAAAGGAGCTATTCTCGATCTGCACTGGTCACGGGATTCCCGGATAGTCTTCTCGGCGTCGGCGGATACCCTGTTGGCAGCTTGGGACGTTGAAGGTGGCACCAGGGTCCGGAGATACGTGGGTCACGAAGATGTTATCAATGTGGTTGACGTCGCCCGACGAGGGCCTGAGGTGATGATCAGTGGGAGTGACGACGGAACCATTGGGGTATTTAATTCCCTGGCCACGTTGTCCAACGCCATTGCTAACTAAAGACGTAGATATGGGATCCTCGGCAGAAGGAGTCGGTGGACTACATCGAGACCGGCTTTCCCGTCACGGCATTAGCAATGAGCGAGGCAGGAAATGAAATATTTAGCGGCGGAATAGATAATGACATCAAAGTATCTCTGCCCCCTCCTCGAAGTCCCGCCGAAAAGCCGGGCTGATGGTCCGAACAGGTTTGGGATTTGCGCAAAAAGGCCATATCGTACACGTTACGGGGCCACCAAGACACAATCACGTCTCTTGGCGTGTCGCCAGACGGACAATCGCTTCTCTCCAATTCCATGGACAGCACTGTCAAGACCTGGGATATCCGTCCGTTTGCCTCCTCAACTCGCAGCATCAATACGTAAGGCTACCACTTACTACATCCTCAAACCTCTTTCTAACCGCGATACAGATACGAAGGAGCACCGGCCGGAATCGAGAAGAACTTAATCCGTGCCAGTTGGTCACCAAATGGTGAAAAGATTGGTGCTGGTGGTGCGGACGGCAGCGTCGCTGTGTGGGATGTTGAGTCCAGAAAGCTGCTGTACAAGCTTCCCGGCCACCGTGGCACAGTAAACGACATGAGATTCTCGCCAAATTTGTCGGAACCCATAAGTAAGTACATACATATCTATCTCTTCAACTTGATACTAATACATATCTTTTGTAGTCGTCTCGGCATCATCTGACAAGAGTTTGATTCTTGGAGAACTGGGCAAATAACGAATGGAGGAGAAGTTTGTTGTGGCGGGCATGGTCTGTGCGTGCCGGTGGTTAGATACATGGTTCGCGTATGGTTGATCGGGTGAAGCTTTGGAACACCGGATGTGATTTTGAAGCATTCTGTGTATTGACATCAGTTAGAAGGTCCCTTGGTGCATCTCTTGCGTTATGTACAAATGCCCCTAAAATGTGAAACAGTTGAACGTCGGTGCTACGGCTGGGCATTTTCCGTGGGTTTGAAGCGCAAAGGCTGCAGACAAAAGGGGTATGTTCTGCGGCAATGTGCACTTGGGTCTGTATTTACCAATCCAATGGCGTTCTCGTCGCCATCCGTGAAGACCTCCATGAGGAGAGAGAATGTCGGAATATCCTAGAAGATGCCATTAGCCTTCCAATCTACCGACAACTACAGGTGGACATTCCGATCCTCGGAGCCTAAGTTCTCCTCGCCCGGGCCGCAGAGTACATGACATGACGGTTTGCAGTTGCCCAGAGTCTAGCCCGCCACCTGCATAAGCCTTCGGAGTATCGAGTGTGAAACAGTCAGAGAAGAACTTGCCCCTGAAAATCCCTAACATGTTTCTGTACGTATGTATGCATACCGCATCCATGGACGTCCGTCATTCGTCGTCTACCACCACCTCTCCTCTATCGCCCCGTCCCTTCTCAGGCGCCATCCGTTCTCCCTTCTTTCGTTGACACACCAGGTGTCCGACCTTTCACTCTTTTCTGTGCTCGAAGCACACACACACAAAAAAACCCCTCCTTCAGTCGCGCAGATTACACCGTTTATCCAGATTACCTAGCCCAGGAACGATATACATACACACCCCGGCGCGGCGGACCTGGATGCTACATAGAACTGGCGCTTCTTACGGCCAATCACACGCTCATTCAACTATTCTGAGAGACGATCTCCACCGGACGGCACTCTTGCGAAGAACAACATTGTCGGCCACCGGGGACACTCGATTTCAGCACCTACAGCTTGCGGGAACAGTAGCCGAGTGTCTAGAACCGAGTAAAATTGCTTTTACTGATTAGTTGATACCTTCGTTTATCCGTTGTCGTCGTCCTCATAGCAGCCTTACATACAACTCGATCGCCCTCGAATCGTTGATACGCGTCGTCAGGATCTCTTCTTTGCATCGTCATTGGCTACACGTACGCAACGGGCTTGCAGCTATCTATCACATACATTTCGACCTGCAGTTAGGCCCTTGCAACCTTGGGGATCAGAGCTCGCAAGCGGGAGCGAAGAATCTCCGGATCGGAACAGAATATTCCTCCTCATTATCCATATATTTTCCGCACGAAACCCCCGGTTTTATAGTCTTGTCAACGCGCTCAATGGCTCTTCCCCAGGTTTCTCGAATTACCACCCAACAGCCCCCAGATACGACCCACGCTTCCAACACGCCAACAGAAATGGCCGACGGCCAGAGTCCGAGTGGGATGGGGCCCTGGCTTGGTGGTCGGATGCGGGGGGATTCGTTGAGTAGCTCAGGAAGTGGTCCCAAAACACCAGTTCTATCCCAGACCCAAGAGATGGGTCGCATCGAGGCAGTGTTGGTCGGAACACCATTAGCAAGATCGACGTCGAACCGTTCAAGCGGGTTGTTTGTGACCAACCCAAGTACTCCGGTGTCACCTGGGACGACGGGATACTCCAGAACTCATGGCACGCCTACGTTACAACAGGGACCGGAGCAACGGGGTTCACAGGCGATGGAGCAAATACGGCATTCGGTGCAAAGGCTACAGAATGGATATCTTGAGGAGACACGGATTCCAGATGCGGAAGTGCAGCGACCGGAGGTTGTGCCGCCGCGGAAAAAGTGGTGGTGGCAGAAGCCCCGGTGGAAGGGTGTCCAAAACAGATTGGTCACGGTAATGATTGCGTGCATGATGTGCGCGATAGTACTGGCGATATGTGAGTACATTCCTTTCTCAACCGACGGTGATTTGATTCTGATACTTGAAAAGATCTTGGGCTGGCTCTCTCGAAGCAACTGAACCTGAAGCAAGAGTGGCATGTACTTCTGGTATTAATCATTCTTGTGGCGGTGATGTTTTTCTGTCATTCTTTGGTCAGGCTGTGCTTGGATCTTACTGGCGGGGGCGACTCGGAGCGGGGGCCAGGGGCAACGGACTTCTCGCGGATACCGTCCATAGCTGGTCCCGGAGGCTATGCAATGCCTCGCGAGCCGATACGAGTTAACACCCAAGCCCCAGATATCGTCCCGGGGGTGAAGGAGCCACCGCCAGTTTATGGGCTGTGGCGATGTTCGTAAGTTGTCACGAAACATGAGATGAGCGCACGATACTAATTCGGACTACTTATGTAGTGTTCGGGTCAACCCCAACGAATTCTACTGGGTACGACGGCAAAGTTCCGATCAAGCATTGACCCCGACATCGCCGCACGCTGATAGTCGAAGATCAATGGCGATGTCACCAAGGCCGCCGTCGTATCTCTCCGACGACGGTGTCTCGTACACAATCAATGCGGTACCTGAAATACGGACCATGGGTCCGTCGCTACCAATACATCCCTCGGAAAGGGGCCGGATTCTCTGACCTCGAGGGATGTGTCTATCGATTGTTTTCTTTTCCTGGGCGTGCTTGGACCTTGTCTCTCGTTTTCTGGCGAAACATCTTTGTACCCGTACCCCTCGACCGGGAATGGGGAACGATCGTGTTGTATTTACTTGTGTTTTTCCCCTTGCACTCATCTGTTACACTCACTATATGGAGTTCTACATCCTTTCATTTTCCTTTTTGTCGTTCTACCTGGGGTTCTGGGGCACCGGTGTCATCTCTCCTTTCTGTCGACCGCCTTGGGGGCATTTCACACGGCAGGTTCTCTCGTTCGTTATTTACATGCTTCTCTTTCCTCTCACTATGGCCTGCTCGGCCTTGTATTTACTGCGTTCTGGACGGCGAATGGGTACGGTTGCTTTACTTCGTCCTCGTCTGGAACATGACCTCAACGCCCAACGTGAACCTCCTAGAAAAGCAGAGCTCCCGACCCTAACACCCAAACAGCACAGCCGCAGCTGCCCGCACGGCCCGCGCCGCTTTACCCTGCCAACGGAGTGCTTCATAGCTTGATATCGCCCAGGGTCACTGCCACCGAGTGACGACTCATATGTCACCAAAGCCCATGCACCACACCGATGATTCTACGGATAGATAAAACCGGCAAAAAAAAGACGTCTCCCAAAATTGCTGTCTTAAACTGAGTAGATTCGAATTATCAGATTGATAATTCTTACATTGTCGATTTTTGCCCCACTTCGGCGGGATTGTTCGAAAAAAAGATTCCCGGGCGTACAACTTCTACGTTCCCTTCAACCGCCGCCAAAGCAAAAGCAACGAAACAACCCATACGAAAACCACCGCAGATCCCCAACCTCCACCCGCCCACCATCTTTCCGTCCACCTTGACTTGCCCGCAGCGGCGGGTTTGCCATGTCCCTAGGCTCCCGGATAAGCAACCTGTTCTCCAGCGGCAGCAGCAGCAACGACAGCGGCGAAAACAATTCCCCCGTACCAGTGCGCCCCACCAACGCCAACTCCACCCCCACCGGTACCTCTGTACACCGATTGGGAATCATCGGTAGAGATTATGATATCCCGATGGACAATAGAGCGTCGGTTGCTGCAGCGGCGCCTAAGCATGTCGGGGATCGCGAGGGGAGACCGCCGTACTTGCATGTCTGTTCCATTGACCACAACCCCGCACACTGTTTTCCTCCTCCTTCGGCAAGCGGACCAACCGACTGACAATCCACACAGGCGATGATCGCAGGCGGCCTCGGTGGTAGTACAGGCGACATGTTGATGCACTCCCTCGACACAGTCAAGACGCGGCAACAGGGCGCCCCCACGGCCATCAAATACGCTACCACGCCGAAGGCCTATACGACTATTTTCATGGAAGAAGGCTTGTTTCGTGGGTTGTACTCTGGTGTCACGCCGGCATTCATGGGCTCGCTGCCAGGAACAGTCATCTTCTTCGGGACGTACGAGTACTCGAAACGGTACCTGATCGATTCCGGGTGTCCCGACAGTCTGGCATACCTCGCTGGTGGCTTCATCGGTGATCTCTTTGCGTCGTTCGTTTACGTGCCGTCTGAAGTCCTCAAGACACGACTGCAGCTGCAGGGAAGGTACAATAATCCTTACTTCAAGAGTGGGTACAATTACCGCGGCACGCTGGACGCCGGAAAGACCATTGTTCGGGTCGAAGGCCCCGCTGCACTTTTCTACGGTTACAAGGCGACCATCATGCGAGATCTTCCATTCTCCGCTCTGCAGTTTGCGTTCTACGAACAGTTCCGGAAGTGGGCCAAGCGATATTGCGGTCCTGGAAAGGATATCGGACTAGGGTTCGAGATCGGTACAGGTGCGATGGCGGGCGGGCTGGCTGGAGTCATCACTTGCCCTCTAGGTACGTTTATTTTGCTCCCCCCCCCCCCTTCTTTTTTTTCACCGCCAGAAATTGGACTGACTGAGTTACGTATGTCTAGACGTCGTCAAAACCCGATTACAAACGCAAGTGCGCACCACCGCCCCACCATCCACCCCCGCCGCCACCCTCCAGAGCCAATCCCGCGGCTTCCATACGTCAGCCGCCGTCTCAACCTCCATCGGTTCTCCATCAACAACACCTCCGCCGAAAGCCGGTGCCCCCAAACTCAACACGTCTAACGTCTTTATGGGCCTCAGGTTGATCTACCGGACGGAGGGGCTAGCAGGCTGGTTCCGCGGCGTGGGTCCACGTGCTGTATGGACCAGCGTGCAGAGCGGAATCATGCTGGTGCTGTATCAAAGCCTGCTCAAAGAGATGGAAAAATTCAGGCAAGCGGAGGGGGAGCCCGTGTAGTTATCCAGCCCGGAAAAAACAATGTCTTCTCCACTTCTTGGTTCTTTGCCGGTTTCATGTTTCTTTCTTTTCTTCCTTTGGTCTCTATTTGCTCTGCATATCCGGTGAGAGGTGTGAAAGACGGTGTTCGCCTTGCGGCGTTGTATATATACTCTTGTTAGACTTATGGGGTTCGATTTGGTCGGAGGGGATTGTTACATGCGGGTTCTGGGAGTTTTGCGGGGTGAGAGGGCTCACCTCGCATGTTGTAAGACTTAGATAGCGAGGGCAAAGGCGAAGATGGGATGATCATAGATTACGAAATACTTGTTCCGAATGGACTTCCATGGTTCCTCGCGGAGTGAGAGTGAGAGTGAGAGTGAGAGTGAGTGACGCGGCGCCCAGCATTCACATGGCTTCTCAGCGGGTTGCCTCTCCCAAGCTGCGGACGTTCCTGTTGCTTGTGACACCGCATGAACAGTACAAAATCGCATCATCGGCACATGACACTCCAGGACTACCTACCACGTGTCCATACTACCGGAGACCTGTCTGTATCCCGACCTGACCTCCCATACGATCAACAATTGCCTGTGCACGGTCTCGTGACGCAATATTTCTCTTTCCTTGGACGGAAATTACTCATGCGATATCACTCGTGACGCGACACTCGGGTGGCTACGGTTCTGCCACTTGCCGGGCACCATTCTCAGTGCTGCAGTCGGAAGGCAGGGCAGGGTGAGGGCCCGGCCGACGACTGAAGCTCGGATCCAGTCGGGAAAAGAGGACTGGGTATCTGGGAATGCGACCGCTACCGTGCGAAGTGAAGTGGGAGCGGTGCAGACCTTCCAGTGGTTCGCACCGGGTGGCGACCCGGCTGAAACCGGTTTGGATAAGTTGGTGAGTTGACACAGAATCGGCGGGGACTGGTAAGAACCGGTTTACCAGAATCGGTAATCTCACATGTGGACAGGTTTCAGCGGTCCTCGACCACAGGCGTGAACTGGCTTTAAAACTGGTAGCCAAACCGACACATTAGGACCTCGATCCCGACTACTCGGACAACCAGACCCGACAGTACATGCCAGTTCGATTGGTAAAACCCGGCTGATTAGCGTACGGTCGAACTGGCAAACTATCTCCTGGAATGCCTGCGGCAGAGCTCGACGGTCTTCGGCTTCGCTGTTACAACGGCCAGAAGGCGAGTAGAGAAAGTGTGTTGGAGTTCCTCAGACAAAGGTCACGGTTCACTCCGAGCCATCGGGGGGGGGGGGGGGGGTGGTGAGCAATTTTAAATCACGTCTTCATCGCCGAAAGGTGGTTCCTCGAGGCGGGATGCATGGATATCGGGAGTGGCGAACTACCAGCTCCCACACAGGATTTGTGTTCTGGGTGGACACAATATATGTAGTCTCGGCCAAAACCTCCTCGATGATTTACACCCCCCTCCCGCTCCTCCTTCTCCATGGGATGAGAAACAGTTCCCCATCCCGCGGACACAGAATTTTTTGCACAGGACCTAAACCAACTGCACGGCGTGCCGGAGCCACGAGGCGGAAGGTGAAGAAAGATCAGCTCGAAAGGATATAACCCGAAACCAACAAACAGTATGCACCTGATGCTTCCGAAATGAAGGCAGCGAAGACATGATGCAGAATCCGACGCTACAGACAGGTCTACCGTGCATTCAGCCACCGACCAATCCGTCTTCGATGGCGCTGACGGTCTAGAAGATATATTTTTACTCACGCCGTGTCACTCGCTGTTCGTTCGCTCTTCGGTGTTGAAAATGTGCAGTGTAAGCGGTATGGTATGTGTATTTTCTATCTGCTCCAATAAAGGCAATAGCCTCGTGCACAAATACAGCGGTTCCAACGCAATAAACAAAGACCCAAGCGCCAAAAAAAATAATCCCCCGCGAATCACACACACCCGGATATCCGAGTAGACGTCTACATTTCCTCGCCTTGCTTTCATCATTTCGCATTGCCTTTCACCAGGAAGGGGCTCAACGTGCTCTGGCCCGCATCTCTCCCCACACCATGCTCCATGTACTTCCCTTCCAGAAGTCTCCTCCCAGCCGCGATGCTGTCCAAAGCCCACTGCACCGTAACAAACTTCATTCTGGCGCCCTTCTTGGCCTCGATCTCCTTCTGCAACTTCTTCGCGGCGAGGCCTCCACCGGCGCCGGAGCCCACTGTGGCGGAAGGGCAAAGAAGCACGTGCGTGGTACTGCTCCGTCGGAGCATCACGTGCACGGTAGCGCCGTGGAATGTAAGGAGGTGTTTCAACTTGTGATCGCTGATGTGCGGCGCCGTACTGCCGGAGATGTGTATGTTGCAGGAGGAGAAAATAGGTTTTCCCTCCTCGGTAGCCGTGGCAGCCGCGGTCGGTGGGGGAATTTCGTCGCTACGGCTGTTCCCACCACTCGGTTTCGCGACCGAGAGCGGGAGCGAACCACTGCCGAACTGCGATTTCAATTTGCTCTGACGGTGTCTGTACCAAGCCGCTGGTTTGGTAACGGCGTTCGATGTTTGGTGGCCGGTCGAGGAGGTCGTGTAGAATTCCAACGGCTTCTGGCGAAGCTGCGCGGGCTTGGGACCGGGCTTGGGACCGGGCTTGGATGTGGATTTGGCCGCGGGCCGGGTTGGTGCCATAGTGCGCGGATGCGTTGCGGATGACGATGGTGGTGGTGGTGGTGGTGGTGGTGGTGGTGGTGGTGGTGGTGGTGGTAGTCGACGCGGCTGGGTTGAGTTTCCATGGAGAAAACGTGTTTGTTGTGACTCCACCCAAAAGCAGCCTAGCAACGGCAACAGGGTGGTTGCAAGGCAACGCGCAGGCGATGAGACAGTGCAGGCAAGGCTGCATAAACAACACCAACCAGCCGACGCTTCTCAGCAAACCAAACGTCCAAGACCTCTCCCGAGATACATAACAGCCAGCCCTCCCCCTACCGACATAGACACTCTACATACACCACCAACGCCACCACGCGACAGACGATGGCGTGCTGCTGCTGCTGGTTGTCCTGCTGGTATGTAACCTGGTTTCGAGACGGGCCGCTGGTGCAGCGCAGTGAGATCGGTCGCATGGGGGGGGGGGGAGAGCGCTGGAGGGAAACGAGCGAGCGGACATGATGCAGATGGCCGCGAGCCTATGACGCCTCCCAGCGCCGCGTGCGCAAGAGACGATCCAAAATAATCCGCCGTCCAATGCACCCCGAGCCCATGCTGTTTTAATGCACATATCTAGACATTGCATTCCCGCCGCTCGGTATTCGTGGCGGACGCCGACCCATCGCATCACATAGCATAGCATAGCATCGCATAGGCGACAGAGAGCTTTCGAATTCACCTACCTACATCCCCCATCCATCCCCCCCATCCGTCCGCCCATCTTGCCTTAGTCTGACGCGATGTACGATTGCTTCTTGGATGCATCACTTGTCGCGAGAACCCGGGCCCGTCTACACGCCGAGCGTGCGCATACACACACACACACACAGACACACACACACACACGCACGCACATACATACATACATATACATACATAGCAGGATTTCTTGCGTCCGAGATCATGCCTCTGCAAGTAAGCACTGCAAACAAACCCGATTGACGAAACAGAGAACTGCGCCGCCCTGCTGCGGCTGATTGGCCGACTGTCCATCCATCCGCCAGCCAGGGCGTGCGGGCCCACGGACGGACGGACGGACGTGTGGCAGGCGGGTGGTGTGGACACGCGGGACTGCTCGAATGGCCGTTTGGGGCAATGGCCCCACCAACAGGAGCGGCGCGGCGACGGACGGCAGGTCGCCCCATGTCGAGTAACCTCGGAAAGCCCACGAGAACGATCCGTTTACAATACACAGATAGACACTCGCACTGCCCGCCCAACGCCCCAACCGAACGGATTCCGGCCGGCCAACGAACGGAGGGACGAGCAAACAGCACCCCGTCTCCCTTTCGCTACCATTTCCTTTTTTTCCCTCTTGTATGCGGTGATGGACGTTCAGTCACGTCAGCTGCGCATCGGTCACATCCCCGACCCCCGCCGCCGCGAGTTTCATGGATGGTCTGGATTTCGCCGTTACACACCGATATCTCCTTTCGTTCGTTCGTTTACATCCCTTCTCGCCTTCGTCAGCTTCCGCTATGCGGGAATTTCGAGCAGCGCAGCGGGGGCCGGAGAAGCGAGTTGTGGTGGGCGGATGGTGGTGCAGAAAGTCGGCAGTTGCGCACCAATAATAACCATCTGGTTGTCGGTCCCACCCAGTTCCTTCCGCCCTATTCCTTCGGATAGAATGCTTTTGACTTTTATTTTCGTGCTTTAGGTTATCGACCGAGTTCGGTCTTTTCTCGCTCTTCTTTTCTTTTTCTTCGATGTGTCTGTGTCCATGCCAGCAATCGCCCCCCGACTTCTCGAGTAAGGATGCTGTAAGCACCGTATGCATGCATGCATGTACATAGATAGATACTCTGCATATGTAGCTCACACTTGTCTGCCTGCAGCAGCTCAACAACTTCCCGTGCATAAGTGTCGCGCAAGCTTACTCTGCACTACCGCCAAGCAGAGCAAAAGAAGCCACACACGCCACAAGTCACCTCCAACTTCCTAACCACGGTCAACTTTTCGCCACTGGATCTACATACGTACACCTCTACTCTGCGACAGCCGGGATCGCAAGATGAGACGGGCCAGGCAAACCCATTTCCCTCGTCAAAATAGCAATCCGCCGCAGAGAAACCCGCTATGTATTCTTTTCGGTGCGGCGGCATGTCAGTCTCCGAGGTGCCCGGCGTCCAGAAGTTGTCGGATGAAACAGGCCGTGTTCCAAAGTGTTGTTGGCGATACCTATTGTGGCCTTTGATCCAAGATTGAGGCCACGCTGTCGATTGCCTGCTGGTCAGTGCACGCGGTTGCGCCGATACCGAATGCACGGCTGCTCCAGGGATTCCAGGCGAAGGCGAACGGCGAGTGCAGGCTTCCCGTGTCGTCTTGGTCGCCGCTTGCGGAATCGAATTGCAAATGGGCTTGCAGCGGAGAGATTGCCATCTCCCGCTTGTCCGGCAGGCCTACGGATCTCGTTTGGTCGTTTCCTCCGCTGATAATGGAATCGCCAAATCCTGCCGGTTCAGCTTTCGCGTTTCGGCCAAGAATCCAGGAGCTAGGTATGCACATAGATATGCCGCAAAGCAGAAGAGGATGGGCGTTGCTCACTACCGTTGCATCTTGGCCACGAGCCCGGCTGGAATGCATCTCCTGCCTTCGGCTTTGAATTGATCTAGCGACGGTGTGTGGGGTGATTTTGCTCTGCTTCGGTGCTGTTTACGTGCGAGGCACCTAGATTGTATGTACTTACGCCGTGTACTGTACCTATGCAGAGAATCCGACTAGATCGTCCTCGGGGAAGAGAAGAGCTCCTCCCGAGCCGCATATCCTCCGTACATACCTCCGCGTGTTAAGCTGCCTGAGATATCCGCTTGGCGAGAAACACCCCCCGAAACGTTGTCACTATCTAACTAGCGCCAAAGCGCGTCTGTCCAGCGTCTATGCCATTTCCCACGCGCGAGCAAAGACCAGGCAATATTCCCAAGCGAAGCACGAGAGCATGCGGATGCTAAAGTATCCGCATGGTACTCCTAGAGATCTCGATATCGATAGGAGCCTGGGTTTTGCCTGTATGTACGCAGGTAGTTATTGCTTGTTTGTGCCCGGGCACTTCGGTCCGTGTGGACTCGCTTATCGGGCCATGTGATAGCCAAGGCACACGGATCCGCACTTTTTCGTCGTCACCAAAGTTTCAACTCGCCAGCTTCGGTTTCGCCGCCACTTCGCGATCACCAACCCAACCCGACTTGCCGCCTCCAGTCAAGGCTTTCACACACCTGCAGCTGTCGTCGGGAATACGCTTCCAACCGCAGTAATCATGGGCTGGTTCTGGGCAGACGCACCGAAGTCCTCTCCTGCCACATCCCCTCCGCCCAACCACCCCACCACGGGCACGCCACCAGTAACGATTCACCCACTCCACCTCGGACACGGCTCGCACTGACACTCGCAGGCGTCGTGTCCCATGCGCGGGCCCGGTTCCACCGCTGCGGCAGAGCCACCCTCGGCATGCCCGTACACGCCGGAGACCGCCGGCGCGAAAGCCGATGCGGCAGACCAGACGCTGAATCCGCTCAACTTCATGTTCAGCGATCTGCCGCAGACGCGGTCGCCGGGCCAGAAGATGGCACTGCCGACCGAGCGCGAGCCCTCGACGATCCCGAAGGGTGACGGCTCCCTCTGGGAGTACCCGAGTCCCCAGCAGATGTACAACGCGATGCGCCGCAAGGGATACGAAGACGCGCCCGAGGACGCCGTCGAGAGCATGGTCGCCGTCCACAACTGGCTCAACGAGGGCGCGTGGAACGAGATCTGCGCGTGGGAGAGCAAGTTCGGTGGCGGCGTGCTGGCGTATATCGGCTGGAGGGAGCGCGAGAAGGATTGGAGCCCGAGACTGGTTAGGTTTCAGGGCAGACGGAAGGACGTTACACCGAAAGCGCAGCTCTATGGGTTCCTCGGAAGGATCATGCCGGAGACCTTCGGGTAAGCCCCTTTTTCTCCTGCGCTCTGCGTGCGGTGCGACGGAGTGCTGAGTCGATGGCGGACAGTGGCGAGGCGCCGTTCGACCGCCACGACTGGTTTGTCCTTCGGAAGCTCCCCGGCGACGACGAGCCCAGGGAGGTCAGATATGTCATCGACTACTACTCCGGGCCACCCGAGCCTACGGGGGAGCCGGTGTTCTATCTCGATGTCAGGCCGGCGCTCGACAGGCCTGGGCTCATGATGGAGAGGATCGTCAACTGGACCGGCGACGTCTGGGAGAAGGCTTCCGGCATCGACGTCAGGAGGAGGGAACAGGCGGAGAACGCGAAGAGGAAGGCTGGGATGTGAGGGGACGTGCCTCTGTCCCTTGCAGAGAAACCGCGGTCTCGTGTAGGATAGAAGCGGCCGTAGGGGCAGTCTTGGCCATATGCGTTGGTATTCCGATCTTGTCTCGTAGTTCACGCTGCTCCGCGGAAGTATAATGCTACGATGCTCCCACGACCTCTGTGTAAACATGTTACATCACTCGTCGCTGGGGAAACCGCGTTTTCGCTCTTGCACCGCGACTGCACTCTCCCCGCGGCATGTCCAGCCTCACTTGCCGAAGCCCCGGCGATGTCGGCGGGCTGTCGCCCTCGCTAGCTTCGTGACAACGTAGTTTGAAGACATGTATGCGTTGTTCCCACGGGGACGAAATAAGTCTGATTTTTGATTTTTCTTTATGTACTAGGTAGTACATCCGCATTGTCTTTGGAGTATGTATCTAGGCATGGATGCTGGGCTGATTTGCCTCCCCGAGATCTTGCGTTTGCATGCGCAATTGGGGGCCCTCCCCCGTTGCGAGAGAGAGAGAGAGATGCCGGTACGCAAGCCACGGTACATACGTAGAGCAGACACAGCACACACACAGTGCTCCGCATTGCACACCGACAGGCAGGCCACCATGTACCGCACGTACGCACGTCGAGCACCTCCGCAGGCGTCTGCGGAGGGATGGACGCGATCCGGAGGCCGCGACATGTATCTCCAGAGGATATCTACGGACAGAGCGCGGGCTGCGGTATGGACTCATACATACATACATACGCGCTGTATTCTGCAGCACCAGCGCGGGAAAATCGGTCGGCGGAGCCACATTATGTATATACACATCTAGTGGATTTACCGACATGCGTTCGGCTGCTGCAGTCCGCACCGCCGATATATATATTATATATATACACACATATATACTTATATCTATCCATCTCCCCATCGACACATCTACACACCTAAACATCTGCACGCCATTGGATGGATGGGGTCGGAGGTATGCGAAGGTATGTAGAGTACTCTATCTACTTTAAAGCACGGAAGCTGGGACGAACGACGAATGGGCGAACGGCGAACAGATCCGATATGAAGCGCCCTCTTCTTTTTTTTCTCCCCCCCCCCCCCCCCCCCGCCCTCGGGTTCAGGCTGTGAGGAGGAAGGAGGAGAACTAGCGGGGTCGCGTCGCTGTTGGTGTTGTTGTCGCCGCTGTGGATGCGCGGCTGTCAGACTTCTCGGATGACTCGGGCGTTCCTACAGAGAGATATCTATGGATGTCTATGTACCTAGATACCTGCCGAGAAAACAGCCTCCAGCCCTGGTTATGCCTACCTAGGTAGGTGGGTTGTCGGTGGACCGCGAAGAGCGTCTGGAGCGGGCAAACGTGAAACAAAGTCTTCCCCAGATGGAACGACCCCGTGCTCTCTTGCTCGCGGATGGTATCTAGCTGGTCGGGTCTGGACCCGAAATGTGGCGTCTCAGAATCGCGGGCTTCGGGGGGGGGGGGGCAACGAAGGAGAGAAAAAAAAAAACAAAACACCAAGAAATGAGTTCCGGCCCACGGGTGTTTTTCTTTCTTTCTTTTCTTTCTTTCTTTCGGCAAACCTTTTAAAATGCCATCGTTTTTTTTTTTTGTTGTCTTACTTTAAAATGCCACAGCTGGCGCTTTTTCCTTCGGTTTTTCGGCAGCAACCACCAAAAAAAAAAAAAAAAAAAAAAAAAAGAGAGAGAGACGGCAGCTCAGCAGCACTCTAGACACATAGATCTGGAGTCAGGAATTCGATGCTCTGAAGTCATTCAGGCAAGCGGTCGTGGATTGGGCGAATGCAATGCACTTCAGCACCCGCACGGTCAAGAGTGATGAGTATGTAAGTTAGCATGTAAGTAATTACTTAGGTAATCGCATCCAATACCCAGCCAACCAGATTACTAACCGCGCCATCTTGAAGTGCGCAGTATGTATGTATCCATTCCACATCCGGGGCAGCTGGAACAAGAGGGAGGAGTATGTACATATGTATGTACGTCGTTGGCAGAGTCAGTCGAACAAAACCACATATGTATGTATGCGTGGGGAGTCGCCGTCAAGTGTTGTGGGGTGCTTCGGAAAGCACCTGTCTCCATCTACATACATACATAAGTATGTCACCAAGTCGACGTCAGGTATGATGTAGTTAGTTTAGATGCCTACAAGGAGACCTATGATATGTATGATAGATATGTATGTATACGGAGAACCTGGTGGCTGTCAATGTCGCCGACTTGACACC
>Ga0307508_10002561_pt1 | contig 19130 bp, 18 predicted proteins | sample 9_EM_MG_FD_203089 | JGI IMG/M metagenome (GOLD analysis project Ga0307508, IMG submission 203089) | Populus trichocarpa ectomycorrhiza microbial communities from riparian zone in the Pacific Northwest, United States - 9_EM | ecosystem: Host-associated > Plants > Roots > Unclassified | place... | reverse complement strand
GATTTATGCGGCAGCGAGATTGACCGCGGACATCTTGCCACGACGGTCCTGCTCGAGCTCATAGGACACGCGCTGCTCCTTATCGAGCGTGCGCATGCCAGCTGCTTCGACAGCGCTGATATGGACAAAGGCGTCGTTCCCGCCGCCCTCAGGCGCGATGAAACCATAACCCTTGTCGGCGTTGAAGAATTTTACGGTGCCGATCGGCATAACTATTTCCTTGGGTAGCCCGGTGCTGGCATCGCCTTACACCGGTTTGGGGCCGAGAAGAGAGAGCGGAGCACCGTCCGGCCCCGGCCGGCGCATCCGAACACGGGCGCGCTATTCCGTGAACACGGAAGCAGTGCGAAAGAGAATGGGGAGGAGAACCAAGAGCGTTCCAACGGCTTTGCAAGCGGGAGCGCGAAGGTCTCTCAGTCACGCGATGCTTGTAGGGGAATCGCGAGATAAAACGTGTTTAGCATGGTTTTGCGGATGAGTCGCGTCTTAAACGGAGATGGTTGATTGTGGGCCCGGATGCCACTCCGACAAGCGCGTTATGGTAGCACTGAAGCTGCCTTTTCAGGGCCGAAACAGATGAGCGGGGGACGGAAGCTTCAGCCCACCCTTGCAGGCTGCCAAATTCACACATTTGCGGGCGCCCTTCTTCCCCTCTCCTTTCAGGAGAGGGGCAAGCTGCGTAGCAGCGCGGGGTGAGGTTGAGCGCGGGACGCTTGTGCCAGTCACCCTCACCCTTCCCACCGCTTCGCGGCGGGCCCCTTCCCTCTCCCGCTGGGAGAGGGAGAAGTGGCGTCTTCCAGCGATGTGTGAATGTCGTAGCCTTTAGGGGAGGGGCTGTTTTCACCCCAACCGAGCTCTACGCCGCCTCCAGCAACCGTTCAGCCTGGGCCCGCGCCTCATCAGTGATCGTCGCGCCCGAGAGCATGCGGGCGATTTCCTCGCGGCGCTGGCGTTCGTCGAGCAGGGTCACGTCAGTGCGGGTGACCACACCGTCATGGCTCTTTGCGATCAGCAGATGATGCGCGCCGCGTGCCGCGACCTGCGGGCTGTGGGTGACGACGAGAAGCTGGGTGTTCGCCGCGAGCCGCGCGAGCCGCTCGCCGATTGCGCTGGCGACCGCGCCGCCGACGCCGCGATCGATCTCGTCGAAGATCATCGTCGCGGCGCTGCCCTGCTCGGCCAGCGCGACCTTGAGCGCGAGGATGAAGCGCGACAGCTCGCCGCCGCTGGCGATCTTTACCAGCGGGGCGAAGGGCGCGCCGGGATTGGTGGAGATTTCGAACTCGACCCGGTCCTTGCCTGAGGCGGCCCAGTGATCCGGCCCGAGATCAGCCACCATGGTGCGGAAGCGCGCTGCGTCGAGCTTGAGCGGGGCCAGCTCGTTTTTGACCGCGGCATCGAGCCGGGCTGCCGCTTCAGTGCGGGCTTCAGTCAGTGCCTTGGCGGCTGAGCCATAGGTGGCCGCAGCCTCGGCGACGGTGCGTTCGAGCGCTGCGATGCCGGCACCGCCACTCTCGATCCGTTCCAGCCTTGCGGCGAGTTCGGCGGCGAGTTCGGCGAGGTCGTCGGGCTGGACCCGGTGCTTGCGGGCGAGGGCGCGGAGTTCGAACAACCGGGTCTCGTCGGCCTCGAGCTGGGCGGGATCGAAGGCGAGCGCTTCGGCCGCCTCGTCGACCTTTTCCTGCGCTACCGTGCCTTCGATGAGCGCGCGGTCGATCGCTTCGAGCGATTCCGCCAGCGCCTGATGATCGCCGGCGACGCGTTCCAGGATTCGGGCTGCCTGGCGCAAGCGGGAAAGTCCGCCGTCCGAGCCTTCGAGCAGATCGGCAATCGCCTGCAGATCGCCGGTGATTTTCTCGCCGCGCTGCATGCCGGCGCGGCGGGTGGCGAGGATATCCTCCTCGCCCGGCTCTGGCCCGAATTTCGTGAGCTCGGCGACTGCGTGTTCGAGCCATTCGCGGTCGCGCGCGACGGTGTCGAGTTCGGCGCGGGCAACGGCGAGCGCATCCTCGGCCTCGCGCCAGGCGCGGTGGGCGCGGGCGGCGGGGCCGGCGTCGATCCGCCCGAACGCGTCGAGCAAGGCGCGGTGGCCGCGCGGGTTGAGCAGGCCGCGATCGTCATGCTGGCCGTGGATCTCGACGAGGTGAACCGCGAGTTCGCGGAGCAGGCCGGCCGACGCCGGCTGATCGTTGACGAAAGCGCGGCTGCCGCCGTCCGACTTGACGATGCGGCGGATGATGAGCGGCTCGCCCGGTTCGACGTCGAGGCCGTTCTGGGCGAGCAGCGAGGCGATCGGGCCATCGGCATGCGGCGTGTCGAAGCTGGCACTCACCACCGCCTGGCCTGCGCCCTGGCGCACCAGGCCGATCTCGCCGCGCGCGCCGAGCGCAAGGCCAAGCGCGTCGAGCAGGATCGATTTGCCGGCCCCGGTCTCGCCAGTGAGCACGCCGAGGCCATCGCCGAAATCGAGGTCGAGCGCCTCGATCAGCACCACATCCCGGATGGAGAGGGAGGTCAGCATTGCGGCATGAGCGCCGCGTCAGGCGCCCGTCTTGGGAGCGGTAGCCGCCGCCGGGACCGGATGCTCCTGCATCAGCTTATAGGCGTGGCTATACCAGTCAGTGCCGGGATAGTTGGCGCCGAGCACCGCTGCCGCCTTTTGCGCCTCGACGGGGACGCCGAGCGCGAGATAGCTCTCGGTCAGGCGCATCAGCGCCTCAGGCACATGGGTGGTCGTCTGGTAATCGTCGACGACCTTGCGGAAGCGGAGTGCCGCCGCCAGCCACTGGCCGCGCTTCTCGTAGAAGCGGCCGACTTCCATTTCCTTGCCGGCGAGGTGATCGCGGACGAGATCGATCTTCAGCCGCGCATCGGCGGCATATTTGGAATTGGGGAAGCGGCGGGTCAGTTCGCCGAGCGAATCGAGCGCCTGCTGGGTGATCTTCTGATCGCGGGTGACGTCGCTGATCTGCTCATAATAGCCGAGCGAGACGAGATAATAAGCGTAAGGCGCATCGCGGTTGCCGGGATGGACCGAGATGAAGCGGTTCGCCGAGTCAATCGAGTTGGTGTAGTCCTTGTCCAGATAATAGGAGAAGGCGCTCATCAGCTGCGCGCGGCGCGCCCAGATCGAATAGGGATGCTGGCGCTCGACCTCGTCGAAGATCAGCGCGGCCTCTTTATAGCGACCCTGGTCGAGGCGCTTCTTCGCCATCGAATAGAGCGTGCCGACGTCGCGCGCGACATAGGGCAGATCGGTCTTCTTGTTGCGGCTGCCGGCGCAGCTGCCAAGGGAGAAAGCCGAGGCGGCAATAAGCGCAAGCGCGATCGAGCGGGACATGGGGATACGCATCGCGGCCATCCTTAGCGCAAGCCTTCATGCCCGAACAATGTTTTTCGCGCGGGTATCGCGAGCGGGATCGGATGGCGGAATCGGTGCGTTGGCGCTACCGTCCGTCATCCCGGAGGAATCGCCTATGACTGCCACGTTGCTCGCCACCAAGCGCGTTGAAAAGCCATGGGGCCGGCATAGTCTGTGGCCGGGGTTTGCCGACCCTGCAAAGCAAGGTGACGCGGTCGGCGAGGTCTGGTTCCAGACGCCGCATGCCGGCGAGCCTGAGCTGCTGATCAAATATCTCTTCACCAGCGAGAAATTGTCGGTCCAGGTCCATCCCGATGACGCGGCTGCGCGGGCAGCCGGATACAAGCGCGGCAAGGATGAGGCGTGGGTGATCCTCGCCGCCGAGCCGCATGCGACGATCGCGCTCGGTACCAAGGCGCCGATGACGAAAGAAGCGCTGCGGGCCGCGTCGCTCGACGGGTCGATCGAGCATTTGCTTGACTGGAAGCCGGTCAAGGCGGGCGATTTCTATTATTCGGCCGCGGGCACCATCCATGCGATCGGGCCGGGGCTGACTTTGGTCGAGGTCCAGCAGAATGTCGATCTGACCTATCGGCTCTATGATTATGGCAGCGACCGCGAGCTGCATCTCGATGCCGGCGTGGCGGTATCGGATCCGGTGCCGTTCGTGCCTTTGCCCGAGCCGGGGCGGGTGTCGGATGACCGGATCATCCTTGCCGAAGGGCCGAAATTCGTGATCGAGCGCTGGCCGGGTGGGCACCGCGTGGTGACCTTGCCGGAAGGGATGACGGGCTGGTTCGTGCCGCTGGCCGGCGAGGGCGTGGCTGACGGCGTTGCCTGGCGCGCGGGTGAGTGTCTGACGCTGGAGGGCAGGGTGGAGATCGGTGCGTCTGAGGATAGCGATCTGTTGCTGGCCTATCCCGGCGACAAGCGGATCTGATTGCCGGAACCGCATCCACAACCACATCCGTCATGCCGGACTTGTTCCGGCGTTCGAGCTTTGGCTTTCCCCCGGAAAGCCAAGATTGTGTCCGGGGGACACAATCTCGCTCGAACGCATGGCTCCGCAGGCGCCGCCGTTGTTGTGTTTGCGGAACCATGGACCCCGGAACAAGTCCGGGGTGACGTGGTGACTTGGGGGATGTCGGTCAGGATTCGCAAAGGTTGAAGGAGAAAATAACCTTCCCGCGCTACACAGGCTTATGCTCCGCGTCCTGACACTCTCGACCCTGTTCCCCGATGTGACCCGCCCCAATTTCGGGGTGTTCGTCGAGCAGCAGACGCTCGGGCTGGCGGCGCACCCCGACGTTGAGCTGCGCGTCGTTGCGCCGATCGGGGTTCCGCCCTGGCTGTTGAGCCTGGTGTCTCACCATCGCGGGTTCAGGAGCGTGCCCGAACGGGAGACCTGGAAGGGGCTTGATGTCCGGCGCCCGCGCTTCGCCACCATCCCCGGCACGGGCGCGCGCTTTCACGCTGTGACGCTTGTCCGCCGGCTGATCCCCTTGTTGACCGGGATTCGCCGCGACTTTGCCTTTGATGTGATCGATGCCGAGTTCTTCTTTCCCGATGGGCCCGCCGCGGTCGCGCTGGGGGCGCATTTTGGGGTGCCGGTGTCGATCAAGGCGCGGGGCTCCGATGTGCATCTCTGGGGCCATGCCGCCGGGACGGCAGCTTTGGTGCGCAAGGCGGGCGAGAGAGCTGATGGGCTGCTTGCGGTTTCCGGGGCGATGAAGGCGGATATGGCCGCGATCGGGATGCCCGTGGAGCGAATCCGCGTGCACCATACCGGGGTGGATCTCGCCCGCTTCGCGCCGCGCGAGCGGGCGGCGGCGAAACTGCATTATGGCGTCACGGGGCCGCTGATCGTTTCGCTTGGCGCGCTGATCCCGCGCAAGGGGCATGATGTCGTTATCGATGCGGTGGCGGCGATCCCCGGCGCAACCCTGCTGATCGCCGGCGAAGGGCCTGAGCGGGCGGCACTCGAGGCGCGGATCGCGGCCCGCGGGCTCGGCGACCGGGTCTGGTTGCTGGGGAGCATCGCGCATGATGCGCTGCCCGGCCTGCTGGCCGCCGCTGATGTGATGGCGCTTGCCTCGGCCTCGGAAGGGCTCGCCAATGCCTGGGTCGAGGCGCTTGCCTGCGGTACGCCGATCGTCATCACCGCTGCGGGCGGTGCGGCCGAGGTCGTGACTGAGCCCCTGTTCGGCCGCATCGTGGCGCGCGAGCCGCAGGCCTTTACGGCCGCGATCCGCGCGCTGCTCGATATGCCGCCGGCGCAGGCTGATGTCCGCCGCGGCGCCGAACGCTTCACCTGGGAAGCAAACAGCGCCGCTTTATTCGAGCATCTGACCAGTCTGGTGGCTCACTTCCTGTAGGGCACGCCGCGCCATGCCGCCGCCTGATGATCGGCAAGATCGACCAGGTCGCCCATCGCGATCGGCATGTCGAGCAGATGCAGGCCCCAGTCCTTCAGCGTCGCGCCGCCGACCACCACATCGCCGACGATGGTGTCGGTGCGCGGATCCTTCGGATCGGCATTCACGGTGGCGGCGAGATAGCTGAAGCCGTCTTTCGAGACGCACTCGGCCGAGATCAGCCCGGGCACCTTGACGAAATCGGTGGTGACGGGCGCGTTGTCGGTCGTCCAGGGCCCCATTGGCGTACTGCCAGCGCCGGCACCTTTCGCGCCGAAGATCGCGTCAGTGACCGCCTTGCCGCCGGCGAGCGCTGCCGGGTTGGTGCAGGCGGCGAGCATGCCCGTATTTGGGCCGGCATCCGCCACCTTGCCGAACCGGCTGTTCGCTGGCGGCGGTGAGTCCGCGCGGAAGGTGACATAGGAGATGACGCAGCCATATTGCGAATCGCTGTGGCACAAGGGCAGCCGCTTGAAGTCGCCGCCGACATCCTTGCCCGCGGGGACCGCGACATTGGCGCCGAGCAGCATCACCGAGACGATGTGGTGGCGGACCTCCGGATCGGCCTCGATCGCGTTTGCGACCAGCGTCTTCAGCACCAGCGAGCCCTGGCTGTGCCCGATCAGCACGACGCCGCGGCCCTTGTTGTCGCGCTCGAGATAGTCGTTCCACGCTGCCGTCACGTCAGCGAGCGGCGTGTCGCGGTCCATCGTCACCGGCTGGCCGGTGATGAAGGCCTTGAGCGCGGTGAGCGTCACCTGGCGATAGAGCGGCGCGAACACCCGGCATTTCGAGGCGAAGCGCGCTGCCTGGAAGGCGGCGACCTGAGTCTCTTCGGCGCCGGCATTCATGTCGCTGTTCGGCGTCGGGTCGTTCGATACGGTTGGATAGACGTAGAAACAGTCGAACTGCGGGGCCGGGGCGGGTTTGAACTTCTCGATCTTCCGCTTGCCGTTGGCCTGGATGATGGTGACGTCCTGGTTTGCCGAACAGGCATCGGCGCGGCCGGGGCGGCAGAGCCATGCCGAATCCTGCTTGTAATCAGGCGCCGGGGCGGCGGCGGGTGCTGGGGCGGGCGGCGCTGTCTGGGCGGCGACTGCGGGAATCGATAGCGGCGCTCCAATCGCCGCGAGCAATGCTATGACGATCTTCATATGGTCTCCCCCCATGTGCCTTCTGACGCGTCAGGCTAGCGGAACCGGGCTCTCAATCAAGCGGGCAATCAAGCGGGTAGAGCGCGCCCGCGATCCAGCGGCCCTCGCCGCGCAGCACTGCCCAGGCACGCGCGGCGGCGCGGCTGTCCATCGCCTCGATGCCGAGCCCGCGCGCCTCGATAGCCCGGACGAAGGCGAGGGGCGGGCGGACGAGAAGCGGGCCAGTGCCGAGCAGCAGGAATTCGGGGAAGGGATCGAGCGCGAGCAGTGGCGCGACATCCTCCGCTGTCAGCGCGCCGATCGGTGGCGGCGACCAGCCATCGGCGCGGTGTGGCGTGATCAGCAGCGCGCGATAGACGCCGTCATCGACCTTGAACCCGCCGCCCGAAAAGCCCGAAATGATCGGGCCGTCGGTCTGCTGGCCTTGCTCCATCCTCATCGCGCGCCTGCCCGCATCACGGCATAGCCCTTAGGGCATGTCCTTGTACGCGACCCGCTCGGCCTTCTTGGCGGTCGTGGTCGTCGCATCCGCCTGGGGCTCGGCGCGCAGGCCGAGCGAGATCAGCAGCGACGACGACACATAGATCGACGAATAGGTGCCGACGAAGATGCCGAGGATCATCGCCGCGGTGAAGCCGCGCAGCACATGGCCGCCGAAGATCAGCAGCGAGAACAGGGCGAGCAGGATGGTCAGCGAGGTCATCACCGTGCGCGGCAGCGTCTCGTTGACGGAGAGATCGACGATCTCGGGCATCTCCATCTTGCGGTAGCGGCGCATATTTTCGCGGATGCGATCGTCGATCACGATCTTGTCGTTGATCGAATAGCCGATGATGGTCAGCACGGCGGCGACGATGTTGAGATCGAACTCGAACCGGGTCAGCGCGAAGAAGCCGAGCGTCATCAGCACGTCGTGCACGATCGCGACCACGGTCGATACGCCGAACTGCCATTCGAACCGGAAGATCGCGAACAGACCGATGCCGAGCACCGCGAGCACGACGGCGAGAACGCCCCGCCAGATCAGCTCGTTGGAAACTTTGCCGCTGACCGAATCCTGCTTTGAGAATTTGGCATCCGGGAAATCCCGCGTGATCGCGGCCTGCACCTGCTGCACGACGGCATTGGCGGCGCCGGGATCATTGCTCTTGGGTGGCGGCAGCTTGATCGAAAAGGTTTTGCCGTCCTCGCCAACGGCCTGCAGCCGGACCTCGCCGAAATTGAGCCGGTCGACCGTTTGCCGCAGTTTTTCCTCCGACGGGGGGGTGTCGAATTTTTCCTCGATCATCAGGCCGCCGACGAAATCGACGCCCAGATTGAGGCCGCGGGCGAACACCATCGCTACAGCCGCGATCGTCAACAACATGGTCAGCGCGAAGGCCCATTTGCGCAGCGAGACGAACGGAAGATTGGTGTTATCCGGAACAAGTTTGAGGAGACGCATGTGCTGTCCGCCGATCAGATGTTGAGGTGGGTGGGGCGCGTGCGCCGGACCCAATGCACGACAAGCATGCGGGTAAAGGTGACAGCGGTGAACACCGAGGTCGCGATGCCGATCAGCAGCACCACGGCGAAACCCTTTACCGGGCCCGATCCGAGCAGCAGCATGATGACGCCCGAAATGGCGTGAGTCGCATTCGCCTCGAAGATTGTCCGGCTCGCTTCCTTGTAGCCGAGTTCGATCGACTGGATGACGGACCGGCCGCGGCGCTGCTCTTCACGGATGCGTTCGTTGATCAGCACGTTGGCGTCGACCGCGGTACCGATGGTCAGCACGAAGCCGGCGATGCCGGGCAGGGTCAGCGTGCCGTTCAGCACCGCAAGCACCCCCATGATGACGACCACGTTGATGACGACGGCGTAGTTCGCATAAAGGCCGAAGCGGCCATAGGTCACCAGCATGAAAATGATCACCAGGATCACCGCGATCACCGATGCCTTGATACCCTTCTCGATCGAATCCTTGCCGAGATCGGGGCCGACGGCGCGCTGTTCAACGACCTTCACGGTAATCGGCAGGGCGCCTGAGCTGAGCGAGATCGCGAGGCTGGTCGCGGATGCCACCGTGAAGTTGCCTTCGATATAGCCCTGCCCGCCGAGGATCGGGGTGTTGATCGTCGGTGCGGAAATGACCTTGCCGTCGAGAATGACTGCAAAGCGCTTGCCGGTATTTTCCTGCGTGACGCGCGCGAATTTCTTGCCGCCCTCGCTGTTGAACCTGAAATTGACGATCGGTCGATTGTCTTCCGGCTTGTTCCCCTGGCTCGCGGAGACGAGATCGCTGCCGGTCAGAATGATCGACCGTTTCACCAGAATCGTCCCGCCACCCTCTGTATAGGGCAGGATCTGCGTGCCGAGCGGAACGACCCCCTTGCTCGCCTGTTCATTGTTAGCCGGGCTGTCGTCGACCATCTTGAATTCAAGCTTCGCGGTCTTGCCCAGCTGGTCGAGCAGTGCCTTCGGGTCTTTCAGGCCCGGCACTTCGACCAGGATTCGGCTGGCGCCCTGGCGAACGATCGTCGGCTCCTTGGTGCCGAGCTTGTCGATGCGGACACGGAGCACCTCGGTTGCGATGTCCATTGCCTGGCTGATGGCCTGATCGGTCCCCGCCTGAGTCGGAGTCACGACGAAACGGGTCCCATCGACCACGCTGATGTCCCACGCCCGCTGGCCGGTTAACCCTACGCCACTGCCGGTAATCGACAGCAGCCGCTCGCGCGCCGCATCCACCTTGGTCCCGTCGCGCACGAAAAAGCTGAGCTTGCCGCCCTCGGTCGAGATGTCGCCGATATCGATCCTGGGGTTGCCGCGCTTCATCTGATCGATGATCTGGCCGCGCTTCTCCTCGATGCGCGTATTGATGTAATCAGCCGTGTCGGCGTCGAGCAGCAATTTGCTGCCGCCGGCCAGGTCGAGGCCGAGGTTGATCTTCGAGTGCGGGATCGGGCCCCAGGTGTTGGTCTGCTCGTCGGGGATGAAACTGGGAATCGCCAGCGCCATCAGCGCGGCGAGAAACACCAGGATCGAGACGACCTTCCAGCGCGGGAATTCATTCATGGGATTAGTCGTTCGCCGGCTTGGCGGTGCCCGGGCCGGTTACCTCGGACAGGGTCGACTTGACGACGCGGACCTTGACGGTCGGCGCGATCTCGAGCTCGACGAAATGATCCTCGACCTTGGTCACCTTGCCGGCGATGCCGCCCGCCGTGATGACCGAATCGCCCTTCTTGACCGCGGCGATCGTCGCCTGATGCGCCTTCGCCCTGAGCTGCTGCGGCCGCAGCATCAGGAAGTAGAAGGCGGGGATGAGCAGGAGATAGGGCAGCAGCATGAAAAGCGAACCGCCACCGGAAGCGGTGCCGGCGGTGGCTGCAGCAAAGGCAATGGTTGCGAACATGGCATCCTGAATGGCTTGGCCAAAAATGGCTGGGGTATCGGACCGGTGTGGCCCACTCTCATAAGCGCCGCGCGCTATCACTAGTCCGGAGAGCGCGCAACAATCGGTTGGGTTCCATGGGCGTGATCTGACGCGGGGAGGGAGGGGCGATGTGGATCGTCATGGGGTTATATAGTGCCGTTGTGGGCGAAGTTGAATTGGATGGGGTTGTTGGGAATGTCATGCGGGCGCTGACATTTTTTCGAACTGGGGCGCCTGGGAGAGGTGTGAATATAGCCTTTACTAAACAATGACTTATGACGCTGAATGGCGGAACTGCTCCGTGCGCTGTTTGCCCTGAGCTTATCGAGTGGCGGTTCACCCTTCGCGGGTATAGCGGAGGGCGGGGTTCAAGCCGCAGAGCTTAAGTCAGGACTCAAACGGCAGAAGCGCGACGTCCACCCAACCCAACTTCGCACCCCTCGCGCCACAGCGCTTGCATCCCGGGCGCCACGCGCATATGTGCCCCACCCTCGGTCGGGGCGTAGCGCAGCCTGGTAGCGCATCACACTGGGGGTGTGGGGGTCGCAGGTTCGAATCCTGTCGCCCCGACCAAGATTTCCAAGCATTTCAATGGGGTGCGGCGGGTCCGCTGGCAGCGTCGGCGGCACCCTTTTGCGACGCCAAACGATTGTCTAACGCCGCCACCGGCGGGCTATGCAAATCGCGAATCTTCTTCACGGTAACGCCCTGCGCCCGAGGGCGCGAGGCGCTGCACAAAGTCCGAAAATGGCGAAGGGTGCGTTTGCGTTGGTGTTTTGGATTCCGGTGGCGCTGCATTTATCTGGGCCCCGGCTACACCGGTTCATCCGCCCGCAATCCCGCCCGTGCGACCTCCCCGGCAGGATGACAGGATAGAGGAGAGCGGCGATGCGGATGGCCTTTACCCGGAGCAAGGCTGGCGGCCCCGCCGCTGATGATGGCGCTCGCCATGGGCCTGGCCTGCCCGGCAGGCAGGGGCAGGATACGCATTGCACCTAGGCCTCGGGTTCGCCAGAAAGCCCCGGCTGCGTATCGCAAGCCAAATCCTTCTCCAACGAGACATTCCCCGCCTCATGAAACGATCAAACTATTTTGCCGCGCTTGGCGTGCTGTGTGCGAGCGTCCTGTGCGCCACGACCAACGTCGCGGCGCAGCAATACAGCCCCTTTCCCCCCGCGGGCGTTTACGTCGCCAGTGACAGCGCTTTCGAGCGCGAGTTGACGATCCGCAGGGACGGCAGCTTCACGCTGGAGGTGATGCAGAAAGGCAAGCCCGGTAGCCTGCGCAGCGGCACCGGCGAAGGCGTGTTGACGGATGCGCCTGGCGGCTGGCGCTACAGTGAAGGTCGCTGCAGCATGACATTGCGGCGCGCGGTCGGCGGCATGCAGTTGCATGTGGACGCGTGCGCCAGCGACTGGGGCGATGTGCCTTTCGATGGCAAATATGTGCTTCGAGGCGCGGGAGGCGTGGCGTCGGGCGGCGCTGTCGCCGCCTCACCGGCGCCCGGCAAGCCGAGGGCGGTGCCGGCGACGCCTGTGGATGCCGGGCTGCCGTCGCGCAGACAGTTGAACGATAGCTGGTCCAGCATCGACGTCGGCGGCGTGGCGGGGAAGGCAGTGATCGTCATGGTCAAGCCCGTCCAAACCGGAACGACCGGCGGCATTCTCGAGCATTTCTCGAAAGCTGCCTTTGTCATCGACAGGACGAGCGATTACCGGGCGCTGTCTCCTGCGGACCTGGCCCGGCCGCCGATCGGGCTCGTCGAGATTCCACTTCCTCCGACCACTGGCAAGCAGGGGCTCGAGTTCGAGGTCGAATGCAGCGACGGGAAGATCGAGGACGTCGTCGTGATCAATATCGCCAGTCAGGAAGGCGCGAAGCCAATGACGCGGAGGCGCGCAAGTGCCTGGAGGTTGAACGATCATCTGCAGGCGGTGGAGATCAAGCCGGCGGGGCGAGTCAAATGTCCGGTGGCGCAAGCGGGCTATTGATCGGGAGCTCTTGAGGCTCGCTGGCGACGGTTTTAGCGGCTGAAATCCCGCGCGGGCGGAGCGACCATATTAAGTCTCTCTTTCTGTGCACCGCGAAGGTCGGTCATTCACCCGCATCTCCAGGCTGGGGTGTTTGCTCCCCGAACCAATGAGCGGCCACGGCCTCGATATCCCCCACGCCGGTTTTGACGGCGAACTTCCACTCGTAACCGTGCGGATCGACACAGGTGAAGGTACGCTCGCCCCATGGTTGATCCTGAATCGGGCTCGTGATCTCACAGCCGCTTCGAACACAATGTTGCTGGATCGGCTCCAGATCCGGCACCTCAATCCCGATCACGCAGCCGAGACCGCGTGGACCATGTTTGATCATTCTCTCTCGTTCCGTGTCCGGAAAGGGCAGACCCACCAGCGCGTCGAGTATCAGGTGAAATCGATCAAGGACCATCACCGCCAGAACCGGTGAGCCAGCGGGTCCGGGAACGATACCGGCCAGGTCGAACCCCAAACCCTGGTAGAAGACCATTGCCTGAGCGACGTCAGCGACCCTGATGCCGATCTTCACTTCGCGCATTTGGGCCTCCGATCTCATGAGGCAATTCGTCTACATCGCCCTGAGCCGAGCCGCTACCGCTGGAAATGCCATTCTCGAGGGAGCGCCAGGCGACACCGGTTCATCCCCCCGCAATCCCGCTCGTGCGACCTTCTCGATGGGATCACAGGAGAGGAGAGCGGCGATGCGGATGGCCTTTACCCGGAGCGCAAGGCTGGCTGCCCAGCCGCTGATGCTGGCGCTCGCCCTGGGCCTGGCGGGCCCGGCTTTCGCCGAGGGGCCCGCCAATCCGCAACCCGCCACCCTCCAGCCCGTCAATCCGCTTATCGACTATCGTGGCTTTGCCGCTCTGACGGCTGAGATCGCGCCCTATCGCGCGCAACGGCTGTTATCGCTCGGCGACTTTACGAAGCGCCGGCAGGACCGCCATGTGCTGCTGCTTGATGCGCGCTCTGCTGCGGCATACAAGGCTGGGCACATCAGGGGCGCGGTGAACCTGCCCTTCACGGATTTCACCGCGGCGAGCCTTGCCGAGGTGATCGGCAAGGACGCGAACCGGCCGATCCTGATCTATTGCAACAATAATTTCCGCAATAATGTGAAGCCGGTGGTGACCAAGGCGCTGCCGCTCGCGCTCAATATCCCGACCTTCATCAACCTGGTCGGCTATGGCTATGCCAATGTCTGGGAGCTGGGCGAGGCGGTCGACATGAACGACCCCGTGATCGAGTGGCAGCGGGGCTGAGCGCTGCGGTGTAACGGGCACTAATCATTGTCGTGGCAATGAGTATAGTGTCCCTTTTTTAGTAGTGTCCCCTCAGGCGTCAGTCAGGGATGTCCGATTCTGAAAAGGCTCAAGACTTGCTCGCCCTTGCCGGTCAGGTCGATCATCGTGTTGGCCGTTGTACCGGGATCGCCAGCATCGTTTTCGAGCGCGTCACGAAGCAGCTGTGGCCACTCCGCTGCGGCAATAGATTGGTAAGGTTCGCCACCTGCCGATAGTTCAACGAGCTCCCGGTCGGCCAGGAACAACAAGCCCTGAACAAAGGCAGCCCGGTCGTAACGACAGACCATATAGCTCAGTTCGAGTAGCGAATGCGTCCCCTCACTCAACTTATCGAGCACATGGACGACCGGGTTCCAGTCCAGGAGCGGGTTCCATTCAAAAGGCATTCCTCGTGAGTAGCCGAGCGACCGCTGGTCCACAACGATGCCATGGCGTGCTGTCAACCCGCCGCAATGTGCTCCTCGCGGGCGGCGCTCCACACTTCGCGCGCCGCGTCTGCGTTCATCAGCGCGATGCCCAGGCCTGCGATCAGGTCCGGCCACGCGGTGTGCCAGGCGAAGGCTGTGACCAGCGCGGCGGCGATGATGGCCAAATTGGCGAACGCGTCGTTGCGTGCCGACAGGAATGCTGCCCTGGTTAGGCTGCCTTTGTACCGTCGGTGGCGGGACAGCATGAAGGCGCAGCTCAGGTTGACAGCGAGCGCGCCAAGGGCCGCGAGCGACAGCGGGACGGGGTCAGGTGCGATAGGCGCGTTGAACTTCTCGCAGGCTGTCCACAAGGTTGCGAGACCGGGGACGAGCAGGATCACTGCCAACGCCATGCCGACACGTGCGCGGCTTTTCGCGCTCCATGCCAGTGCGGCGAGGATCAGCAGGTTCACCGAGGCGTCCTCGAGGAAATCCACCGAGTCAGCGAACAGGGAGACCGAACCGATCCGCAGGGCGACGACGAACTCGATGCCGAAATAGGCGAAGTTGAGCAGCGCGACGAGCGCCACGACACGGCGAAGGGCGGGATCGGGGGGATTGCCGAGGTCCTGGTCCATATGTCCGGCTACGCGATATCCGCCGGTCGCGACACCGCCCAATGCCCGAAGGCGCTGGCAGCGTCAGACATCATTCAACCAGTGCGGCCAGCCAGCCATTTTCAGTCAAATCGGGTTGGTCGTCTGCGAAGGTCTTATCGAAGCCAGCTTCCCAAGGGAAAACACCGGCCCGGTCGGGCCAGATGAGGTGCAGGCAAGGGAAGTCGTCACCAGCGTAAAACCACCGATTCCAGCCAAGATATTCTGCATAGTATCTCTTGGCGACCGGGAACGCATATGCGGGAAGGTTGGCAAAGATCTGACCGGTCTTCGCTCCCTGGGGTAAAGCTCGACCGGCCTTGGCATCTCGAAACAGGTCCCAAAACACGTCATGCACGGTCTCGCGTTTCATGCCGAACATGATCAGTTCCGGGCTCTTCGCGTTCACCCACAGCCCGCTGGTGTATGAAAACCCCGGCCCTTCATCGTCGGCGGTCACGGTGGTGTTGAACCAACCGTGTTCCTTGATTTTGGCAACGAACGACCGTTCGTCTTCGTCGAGGGCTTCGCGAGGGGCGTCAAGGGCAGTGCGCATGACGCCTTGATGCCACTGAACATGCCGACCTGCTATTGGGTTGTGGCAGTTCTCAGCCTTCGTTTCAGTGCAACCCGCCAGTCTCCCACCTTCCGTCATGCATCTCCGTTGAGGGGTGTGGCCGCGGCTGCTATCTGGTCGGCGTCAGCGGGGCGGAACAGGCAGACGCGCCGTGACAACGGCCCTCATATGAGGTGTGGGTTCGATCCCCGCCGCTGGCGAAGCACGGAGCCGGGCATGACGCTTGAATATCTGCATCTGTCAGCTGGAAGCGCGCTCCCGCCGCTTCGCGATGCGCCCTTTCGAGCCGTCGTCGTGGTCGAGCAGGAGGTCACGCACGAATGGCGCGAACAGGTCAGCAAATGGCTTGTCGCCGGGGGCTGCCTCTACATGATGGCGTGGGGCCAGGATTGCAGCCTGTGGGACGACAGTGTCGACTACGCCAATCTTGACGAATTTGCCTATGGCGACATTCCTGAAGATCGTTTCGTGATGACCACGTGGCATGAGAAGCAGAGCCTCTCCGACGTATTTTGGTTCGCGGAGCATTGTGCGTCCCATTCCACGATCGAACTTGAGGCGATCGTGATTCTCGACATTGTACCGGTGTCGCGCGAAGCTGAAATGCTCGCCCATTACGAAAGGGCAATCGGCGAGTGCGCCTTATGACCAGCGGGGTTGCGCCGTGCAGGTGCGGACAGCTGCGCCTGACATGCGAAAGCGAGCCTGTTCGCGTTTCGGCAACGGGTCAGCGGCGGCCGTGCTTCGGAAGGTGGAATGACGGGCGGCGCCTTGTCGGCACCGCCCGCCCGCCAGGTCATTTGTGCCACACCGCCACGCTGCGGGTGCCGCAGACATAGTTGGAGACGCGCTTGAAGCCCTTGGCGACATATTTGGCGTTCATCGATGCGGCGAGCTCAGCGGTCATGCCGAAGGCCGAGGCCCATTGGCCGGACGCCGGAACCCAGTGGGTGTCATAACTCGCGCCATTGTCCTTGCAGGTGGCGAGATGCAGCATCTCGCCCGAGTTCGCCATATGGTCGAAATGGCGGCGATAATCCTCGTCCTTGATGTCGTTGAACTTCCAGGTGCCGATCTTGTGCGGCGGCCATAACAGGATCGGCGCACGCGGCAGTTGCTGGCCGGCGATTGGCGTCCAGGGGCCGTTGAGCATTCCCTTGCCGTCGACATAGGGCGTCGTCAGCCCGCGATCGAACAGCGGCTTCACCGGCTTGCCGTCGCGTTCCATATGGATGTGGAGATGCGGCCCGCTCGACGCTCCGGAGTTGCCGACCCGGCCGATCATCTGCCCGGCGGTGATGTGCGCGCCGTTCGCCACAAGGGCCTCTTTGCGGATGTCGGGATTGCCCTGAACGATCGCATTGTCGCCCAGTAGCACGGCATTGTGCGGGCAGATCGCGGCCGGGATCGATCCGGGGATGGTATGGGCGTACAGCGCTACAACGCCGTCATCCTGCTTCACCCAGAGATGGTTGCCACCGCCTGCGATAAGGCCCTTGTCACGAGCCGGATGCTTGCCGCCCGCGGGGTTTTCCGGGGCATTGCGCCAGCAGCCGATCACCGTTCCGCTGGCCATGGCGTAGATTGGCTTGCCGTAGACGACATAGTTCGCGTTGACCTTGTCGTCGGTCTTGCCCTCGATCATCGTCGACCATTGGGTGTCGCTGATCCGACGGCGGGCGACAATGTCCTGTCCTTCGGCCTGGATGCCGCCAGTGTGGATGTTGGTGCTGAACCGCTCGCCCGGCGCCAGATCATTGCCGCTGAGGGGCAGGTTGTGCGAATCGGCGGCGGTGATGGGCAAAATCAGGGTGGCCGCAAGGGCCATGGATATCGCAACCTTCAAGGTGTCTCTCCTGTAACTGGCGGCTTTGCTCGCCGGGGCGGTGCCTATCGGCCGTGCCGGGGGCGTCGCGAAGGTGTAACGGCATGCGCCCCGGTTGCGCGGCGAGATGCAACGGTTGCACGCTTCGCCTGTCGCCCGCCGGGGGCGACTTCACCTGATGTGAGGCGGGGCGGGGCGGATCATGCCAGGTGGGAACCGCGTTTGCCTGCCAGTTACTGCGCGGCGCCCTGAATCGGCTGGCCCGGGCTTTCCGCCACCGCATGTCTCCGTCTATGAAGGCCGGTCACCTGGCGCATCCTTTGCCTGTGCGGTGAATTTGGGGGTTAAGTAACTGTCACCGAAGGCGGATCTTGCTGAACCCGGATTCCGTTCCCTGGCTGCGGCCGCGCAAGCGGCGGCGCCCATGCCTGTTTATATGCTGCATCTTTCGGAGCTTGCCGCTCCCTGTAGTGAATGGGTGGATATCGTGGCGGGAGGGCCTGCGCGGGTGCTGAACGCACTGCCGCCGCGGCGGCGGTCCGCCTTGTTCGGTCGAGAATTGCCGTTTCGGGTGATCGTCGTTGACGAGGAATGCTGCCCGGTCCTCGTCATCCAGCCTGATATGATCGCCGTCTATGCTGCATGCCATGGCCGGTTGAACGCTGACGGGTGACGGGTCAGATCAGGGATTGGTCGGATCGCGCCGTTCGGGCATCGCCGCGTTCTGCCAGCCGCCGCCGAGCGCCTTGAACAAGCTGACCTGCGCGTCCGCCACCGCCGCATCCGACGCGGCGAGCGCGGCGCGGGCGTCGGCGCGGTCGCGTTCGGCTTCGATCAGCAGCAGGAAGCTGTCGGCGCCGTAATCGAAGCGCAGTTTCGAAAGCCTGGCCGCCTCGGTGCTCGCTGTTTCGGCGCGGCGGAGGGCCGCGTTGCGATCGAGCGCGCCGGCATAGCGGGCGAGCGCCTGTTCGACTTCCTTCAATGCGGTCAGCACCGTCCCATCGAAGCGCGCGAGTGAGGCGTCAGCGCCGGCGCGGGCCTGACGGACCCGGGCGCGGGCGACGGTCTGGTTGGGGAAGTTCCAGCTGATCAGCGGGCCGAGCGACCAGGAGAGGCTTGGGCTCTTGAACACGTCGCCCGGTTTGCTGGCGCCGAAGCCGATCGAACCAAGCAGCTTGATCGACGGATAGAGATCGGCGGTGGCGACACCGACGCGGGCCGTGTCGGCGGCGAGCGTGCGTTCCGCCGCGCGGACATCGGGGCGGCGGGCGAGCAGGGCGGCGCCGTCGCCGACCGGGACCGTCACGCTCACGCGCGGCGGGGTGGCGCAGGTGTTTGCATCAGTGTCGATCTGCTCGGGCGGGCGGCCGGTGAGGGTTGCGAGTGCATAGAGCGAGGCGCGGCGCTCGGCCTCGAAGCCGGGGATCTGCGCCTGGGTATTGGCGAGCAGCACATCGGCGCGCTGCACGTCGCGGCGGGTGCCGCGGCCGGCGGTGAACAGGGTGTCGGTGAGGTTGAGCGTCTGCTGCTGCAGAGTCACCGTCTCCAGCGCGACCGCCCGTTGCGCAGCGTTGGAGCAGGCACTGGCATAAGCGCGGGCGGTCTCGGCCGCGACGGATACGCGGGCTGCGTCGAGTTCGGCGGCGGCGGCTTCAGTGTCGCCGCGTGCCGCCTGGATGGCGCGGGTTACGCCGCCGAACAGATCGACTTCGTAGGAGGCGTCGAAACCGACCGAGAAGAAATCCGATTCAAAGGCCTGGCCGGTTGGGCTTTGCCCGGCCGAGGTGCGGCTGCGGGTGTAGGATGCGCTGAGGTCGGTGCTTGGCAAGCGGGCGCCGCGCTGCTCGGACAGCACTGCTCTTGCGCGGGCGAGGTTGGCGGCGGCGGTGCGGATATCGGTGTTGTGAGCGAGCGCGTCGGTGACGAGGCGGTCGAGGACCGGGTCGTTATAGAGCTGCCACCAGTGATCGGGGAGCGGGGTGGGGGC
>Ga0307508_10002560_pt1 | contig 19145 bp, 21 predicted proteins | sample 9_EM_MG_FD_203089 | JGI IMG/M metagenome (GOLD analysis project Ga0307508, IMG submission 203089) | Populus trichocarpa ectomycorrhiza microbial communities from riparian zone in the Pacific Northwest, United States - 9_EM | ecosystem: Host-associated > Plants > Roots > Unclassified | place... | reverse complement strand
GGAGGCTATGCTATGCTGTGCTAAGCTGTGCTAACCCTGTGCCATAGTCCATCGGCCGCCGAGGCTATCGGCAGCCAGTATGCATAAGCGGCTGTACGTAAGAACGATGATAACGAAGACATCACAAGGAAACGTGACGCCGGTCCGAAGGGGAGACTACTACGAAGAGAAGGGGATACGTACGATAGGCGGTGCGGCCCTAAGTCCGAGTCTAGAGAGATGACGAGGGCGAAGGCTAAGCAGGGCTAGAGGCGGTCCGAACTCGCGGTCCCGTTACAGCTCTCAGTCTATGGGAGAATCGCCTGCCTCACCCAGGCCGCCATCCGTTGCGATGGCCTCCCCCTCGCCCGCCTCTACAGCCTTCGCGCCTACCGTGGCCATGGCTTCCCCCTCTCCCTCCGGCTCTGTCACCCCCGCCTCCCCGATGGATGTTGGCGCTGCGGTGGCCGCCGCCCCCCGCCGGCAAACTGCTTGTCGCGGTGCACCCTACCAGGGCAGGGGTACTTAACGGTCCCAAGTGTTCGTCGAGGCGCCGAACCTAGTGGGGGAGGTAGGTGTAAGGGGACCACGAGTTTGGTCCAACCCTCGGCACACTTAGCTCCGCCCTAGTCACCCTTACCCTAGACTAGGGCTACGCCGTGCGCCCTCATCCTTCGTCATCCCTTCCCCCCATGTAGCTGTATGCATCTCACGGACTGTCAGTGCCCATGTCGCTGTTTATATTTCATCTATCGGACACTTGTATGTACTGGCTGCCAAGTAGCTCGGCGGCTGATGGACTATTCTTAGCTTAGCCCTGTGCCCTAGCCCTTAGCCCTAGCACAGCCTCCGCATGTAGTATATAAGTGTGGATGCCCTATCAAAGATAGGCATCCTTGTTATTAACTTGGTTCCCGGGCTCTCCATTTCCCTAACAAGATCATTGGTATACTCAAAGAAGAATACACGAAGTGCAAGGATAGACAAGGCACTACTCAGCAGACGTACTACTCGGAGCCACACGGCAACAACAAGCAGCAACAATTTCTCACGGGCCACATTCAGGGATCTGCCAACAGCTCCTCTGGGATGCTGTGCCACAACTGTCAACACACAAACCACATTACAGACAACTGCAAATGGTTAGGAAAGCCAAAATGTGGGAAATGTGGCTGGTTTGGACACATTGCTGCAGAATGTCGCCGAGGACAAAAGAGGAAAGCCAATGATGGTGGTGGAGGAAAATGGAAACAACCACGAAAGGAACAAGCACACCACGCTGCCGAAAACGGCAGCAACAATGATGGTGGGGACCTTAGTGACAACAATGACAACGATATGGCTTTCTTGGCCCAAGAAGGGGCTGAAACCTGTAATTTTGATAACTACTCTCTCAACGTAGAGGAGAATGGCAAAACTTTGTCCCATTATGATTGGTTAGCCGATTGCGCAACCACCTCTCACATAACAAATATGCGTGATGCCTTCACAACTTTCCAGCCCCTCACAAAGTCCGTAAGCGGTGTTGGTAATGCCCAGGCATGCACACAAGGGCGGGGCACTGTGAAAGTGAAAACGAAGGTCAACGACAAAGAATTTCAACTTACCCTGAAAGATGTCTTATACATCCCAAACAACCCACAAAACTTGCTATCCCTTGGCCGATGGGATAAAGCCGGTGATAACCACCACGGTGGCCAGGGACTATTAACAATGAACACAAAGGACGGTGAACCTGTCATTAAAGGCACACAAATTAGTAACCATCTTTATAAACTAAACAACTTCACTATACAACAACGCGGGGAACTGATCCCAACTCCCACAACTGTCGTCCCTCAGACGTTCAACACAACAGATTCCTCCAAAGGTTGGGAGGTATGGCACTGCCGATTCTGGCATCTAGGCAAAAGCAGCATTTACAACCTATACAAGAAACAACTTGTTACCAGCCTTGATATTGACTTGCAAAGTCCCAAATATGACTGCAAAACCTGTACAGTAGCGAACCAAACTGTCAAACCTTTTCTGACAGTCTCAGAGAAGACACCTATCAAACCGGGCGAGGTAACACATGTGGACCTCTGGAGCAAATATTCCAGTCCATCCATCCATGGCAACTACTACTTCCACACCTTCTTGGATGACAGCACAAGACGCCCCACCGTTCGCTTCCTGAAACACAAACATGAGGCAGCTCAGGCCATCAAGGATCACGTTGCTCACCTTAGAGCATGCAGAATGCATCCAAACGCCTTCCGTTGTGACGAGGGATGGGAATTCGTCAACGAGAACCTGATTCAGTGGCTCCGGGAACAGGGCATTGAGTTGCAGATAACTGCCCCTTACTCTTCATTCCAGAATGGTGCTGCTGAGCATCTAAATCGCACTCTGGTGGAATTAGCAGGCGCGATGCTATTGGGACAACAGGTACCTACCTTTTTATGGGAGTATGCCATTCAACATGCTGCCTATTTGCGCGAATGTGCGCTGGCTGCCGCTACTCCTGGTATGACCCCTTATGAGGCATGGCATGGGATGAAACCCGATGTGTCGCATCTACGTGAATTTGGAAGCCCAGTATATGTCCTTTTGCAAGGCCGGAATGTCAAACCCAAGCTGCTACCTAGATCAAAACAACAGATCTTTGTCGGTTTCGACAGCGGATCAAAATCAATCAAATATTATAATCCTGAAACACGAAGGGTACTCACCTCCAGAAACTACCAATTCCTCTCGAATCTTCCCAAAGAAACAGGGATGCCTGAACCCATACTAGTCGAACTTCCCCCCACTATGCTGCGTGAGGGGGAGCATGATGATGGAAATAATGACACGCTGCAACTGGGAAGTCAGCACAACAAAAGGAAAAGGCAATATGAGGAGCCTAACCAAGGTGAGGATACCAAACCTACAAATACCGAACCTCCACAGAGAAAACTTCGAACAAAAACACCTGTCAATTATCGGCATCTCAACGACCCCTTCTCAGATGAAGAAGATGAGGATGAAACGTACCGCGCATATTCAGCGACAATCTATCAGGCTGTTCTAGGGACAGATGATCCCAAGACCCTTCACGAGGCTAGGACCTTCGACGACTGGCCCAAATGGGAAAAGGCGATCCACGTCGAGCTTGATCAACTAGAATGCTTCAGGACATGGAAACTTGTCGACTGCCCAAGCGATGCTATCCTGATACCTAACAAATGGGTGTTTCTGAAAAAATACAACAAACAGGGAGAGCTTACCAAGCATAAAGCGCGCCTCGTAGTCAAGGGATGCGCCCAACGACCAGGCTTCGACTATGCAGACACCTTCTCTTCCGTGGTTCGACTTGAAACAATCCGGGTGATCCTCTCTATTGTTCCAGCCAAGAAACTAAAGATCCATCAAATGGACGTGAAGGGAGCCTACCTAAACGGCATCCTGAAAGAAAAAGTATATATGTGACAGCCAGAAGGCTTCAGCGACGGTACAAATCAAGTATGCTGCTTACAGAAAATACTCTATGGCTTAAAACAATCTGGACGCGAATGGAATAAAGAATTAGATCGATGGCTCAAAGAAAAGGGATTCAACCACTTGCGATTGGACGCTTGTGCATACATCAGGTGACGCGATGGCGACAGCCTCGAAATTGTGACTGTCTGGGTAGACGATTTGCTATTAATCGCATCATCAGATGGGGTTATGATCGTGCAAAGGGATGACTTGCGCTCGATTTTTGATGTGACTGACCTTGGGGAACCTTCCAAGATTGTTGGTATAGAAATCAGCCAAACCAGTACCTCACTCACCATATCCCAACCATTATATGTTGATTCCATCCTCAAAAGATTCAAGATGATCGACGCCAACCCTGTATCAACGCTGTTAGATCCCAACATCAAGTTAAAACCGAATGACGATGGGCGCGAACCTAACCATAGCAACGACTACGCATCGCTCCTAGGCTCCCTCCAATACCTAGCCATCACCACGCGCCCAGACATTGCCTATGCCGTAAACTGGCTAGCTGCTTATACCGCAAACCTGAGTTTCGAACATTATGGTGCTGCAAAACGGTTACTCAGATATGTTAAAGGCACCTGAAATTTCGGAATCACTTACCACACCAACGGCACACAACATGTTTGGCCAAGAATCCTCACACACCAAACATGTAGAGCTTCGCTGGCACTGGGTTCGCGATCTCACAAATGATGGCTTGATCAACATAGTCGACTGTCGTGACCCTCAACAAACCGCGGACATCCTAACGAAACAAATCCCACGGCCTAAATTTAGCCGTCATGTCAACGAACTCGGATCATCAGATGTATCGGTTTGAGGGGGAGTGTTGTCGTGTAAGTCACGAGTCACATCAGGTGACATGGTAAACGCAGATAATATTTAAATGCCATTGAGTACATAAAATATAAGACATTGCTCTCTGTGTGTGAAACACTCCTTCTACCTCTGAGACACCCGCTGTTTCTCAACAAGTTGATTATCTCATAATGCATACCGTTCATCCCCACCCTCAGCTGATGCATAATGAGATTTATGCAACACAAGCAATGTCATGTGATTTTCTGTGACCACAGGTAGCATGATGCCACAACTAAATTAGGGACCTGGCAGTCTCTGGAAGTGGAGCATGGGATCTTTTTACTGCCAAAATACAAGCAATTGGATGAAAATGGTGTATTATTGCTTACCAAGTGTTTTACCACAGGTACTAGTGTTTCACCACCACACTAATAAGACCCTCTACGCCATAAAACATCTTCAGACATCTTTAAATTAATGATCTGAGAGGTTATAAGAATTAAGAACATTGCTCCGCTTTTTTCCTGATTTTATCTTGAGGTTAAGTGTTGGTAAAAGTTAATTATAAGTGGTGAATTTCATATTTCTGACATTGAGGTATGAGGAGTGAACAGATCTTTCCCTTTTTTTTCTCACAGCAGTAATGTCAATTTTACATAGACGAATGGCCCAGACAAACCCGGAAAACGCACTTGATGCTGATGTGGCATCATAGAATTCTGGCATCAAACACATTATATTTGTGTGACGTGGTGGTGAAAGACAAGGTACCTTTTTTATGAAGGTTCATTAGTGCTTCATCCTCATCTTTCCTTGTTTTCAGTGAAGTGTATCTTTTGAATTGTGCCTGCTATCAGAATATTTTTGGTAGTCAATGTAATGTAATTCAGTGATCAGTAAATCATGGTAAAACACTCGGTAAGCCATAGTACTTTGGGGGAGAACTCAGCGGCTGAAGAAATTTTCTCTTGATTTTTCCATTTTCATAATGCATATTGCAACTTTTAGGCTATGCAATATGCATTATGAAAGTTTCCCTGCATACCATTGTTGTTCCCAACTAAAACCCATGCATTATGAGATAATCAACTGTACAGTCAATTGTCTTAAAATGCATATCCATTTTTCTGATTCTGGGATTGCTTTCATGTGTATTTACAAGATCCAATGCTCCAGAATGTGCATGTTCATACTAATCTACTCTAGATTATCCTTGTATATGCTTTGATCAGCCTTCAGTTGTCTGGTCCTGGAAGCTACCAACATTCCATGTGACAGTGGTGGTGTTCTGTCTGTGTAACATCTACAGTGAGGGACAAAACTGTTCCAATGATTTTTTGTATATCAAAGAATGTTTAATAAATCAAGGAAAACTTGACCAATTGACCTGAAATTTTGTAAGGAGTGGTTTCCATACCCTACAACACAGAGGGTACTTGTAGTTGTTTGGCATCACCCTTTGCTGATGCTAGCAGATATAATGTTTTTTAGTTTATTTTTAGACAGAGAACTCATTTGTACCTACATGTAAGCTCCATATATCTTTAGTCTGCTTTATCTTGGTGCTTGTGAGATTCTCCCTGTAAGGTGGAAGCCTTACATTTTTTCAAACCCTCTAGCTATACCAAGCTATACACAAGTTAGAACTGCATTCTTTTATCTTTCATTTTAGTAAGTTTCTATTGCCCTAGATAACTAACTACAATTGTCTAGGCTATTTGACTGGGCCGCCCAGTCAATCCTCTATACCCATCCTTCATCTCAACCAATCTGTCACCCCCTGTGATGACAACAACATGTGACACTGACAAGTGCATGACGGTTGGGTTTCAGCCCCAACCACCTATCTCCCTTTGGTTTCCCCATATCCTACTGCATGTGGACCCTCTAGGCAACCCACCATGGCCCCAGTGTGGCCAAATATGGTCATAAATATGAAGAAACATGCCAAAAACAAAGATAAGCACTGAAACACTGTTTCAAGCAAAACCTGTACAAATGATGGTAAGGGGCTCAGATATCACCTTCCTGACCACCCACCATCTCCAATTTGCCCTCTGCTGCTTCCTGCATTGATTGCCACAATCCGTGATGGGCAGGGGTTTCAGTCAGGGGTATGAGGGGTAAGGGTAAGGGTATGGATATTGAGACCCAACCCCTACCCCTCACCAGGGGTACAGAGCTTTTGATATTGATTGACGGTATGCAGTTCAACATAATTGTACAGTATTGGTAGACTAATTGACCTTTACTAGCATCTCAGCAGTTCCATCGTATGCAGGTCTTCGGCATTTTAGTGAGGGTAGAAACTTTGAGCAATGGACAGGAGATGATTTGAAGGCGTTAATGAAGGTAGCACTAAGGACTGTTTATGCTGAATATAAAGCTAATGTGTGCTATAAACAGGTTTACATTGCTGCCATTTCTGGCCATGTACCTTCGGAAATGATTCAGTGCATGTCAGCATTTATGGAGCTCTGCTATATATTCCGACGAAATGTAATTACCACCACTGCGCTGAAGACCGCCGAAGAACTTCTCAAGAAATTCCATGAACTGCGTCACATCTTTATCACTGAAGGTGTCAGTTCGTCCATTTCCTTACCATGCCAACATGCTCTCGTTCATTATCTCATGTCCATTCCCTTGTTTGGATCTCTGAATGGTCTATGTTTATCAATCACAGAGTCGAAGCATATCAAAGCTGTGAAAGAGCCCTGGCGCCGTTCCAGTTGATTCAAAGCACTCATCCAAATGCTCCGTACAATTGTCTGACTGGAAAAGTTTGCTGCTTTGCAATGCAGATTCCTGTGGGAAGGCATGCTCTTTGGTAGCACATCAGCACATTGCTTGCGAGGTCTGTATGGCCAAAGTGAGAGTGATGATGAGATGTTATCTAGTGGCAATGGCAATGGCAATGGTGATGGCAATGGCAGTGGAGGTGATGCAGGTCAAAGGAAGTATGGTATTGAGGAGCGTTTGGGTGATGCTGGACCAGAGAGTGGACCACAGTCCCTTTCTTTGGTTACACTTGCAGCTACACAAGGTATGTCTATGTCTACTTCTAAGATTTACTGCATCCTTATTGTCCACTAGAACGACAGTATCCAAAGGACCTCTTAAAGTTAGCACATTACATCCATGAGCCCAACTTCCCATCCGCATTCAAATCCTTCCTCTATTCTAGGCGACACCCCACTCGTCCTATCCCAGATGATGTTGATACACATGTCAACTTCAGCGGCAAGATCCACGTGTTTCACTCAGCTATAACCCGGTTTTACGCCTCTAGTGACCTCTGTGGTCCTTGTGGAATGTACCGCCAGTGCATCCGAAGCAATCCCTCATGGTATGGGCATCCCCGGCATGACACCGTCTTTGTTGTACAGGATGAGGACCAGCCTGGAATGGCAGGAATGCTCATCGCATGAGTTCATCTCCTGTTCTCGTTCACAGATCACGAGACCACTGAACAAGGAGAAAATGTGCAGTGTGCCCTCGTGAGTTGGTTTTTACCTGCCTCCAATCAACAAGATCCCGATACCGGTATGTGGACTGTCAAGCCCGAGGGAACACAACAGCACCAACCTGTCCAGGTCATTCCCTTGAAGAGTATCACAAGATGGGCTCATCTACTGCCCAAATATGGCATTGGTTTATTGCCAGACAATATTACGTACCTTAATGCTCTCGACAACTTCAAGGAATACTTTGTGAACCCATACATTGACCATCACTGCCATGAATTTCTATCAGACTAGCCAGTTATTGCAATTTTTGAATATGTAGCTAACTTTTTTACTTTTTTACTTTTCAACCTATCACAATACACAAGAAGTTGCAAAAGCGCCAAAAAGTGCACAAGTAAAGTGTGAGCTTGCTGACGTGACCTTTTCGACCCACCTGTAACGGCTACTGTGGTCGGGTGGGACGCGGTACTAGCAGGGGATCCAAAGGTCTTTAGATTATTATGTAATACTAATCTAAATAAGAACATACCTAGCAGGGGATCCAAAGAGGAAAGGATAAGGATCCTCCTGCGGGTATGGGCTAATATACAGGGAAACAGATATAATAAATAAGACCGAAATTGATAAATACGTGTCAGTACATGTAAGGTACTGACTTACGTGGCACGCCAGCGCGGCACTAGTGGGAGGCGGGTCGGAAGCAATGGCGGGTCGGGAGTGGTAGGCGTAACATCAAGGGGCGAGCCAGGAGTGGAAGCGGTTCCCCTTACAATCACCCCCCCTCTAGACGAGCATCAACTCAATGCAGGGGAGAGTGAAATCAGGCGGAAAGGGATTGAGCCAAAGGCCAGAGCGCAGATGCGGCGTGGGGCTCCCAGGTTTTTGGTGTGGAACTCCATTACCTTCTCTGGGGCGTGGTCGAGATTCTCCGAGTATTCCCAGGTATTCCCCTCTATTCCGTAGCCTTCCCATTTGACCAGGTACTGGAGTTTTCGTCAGAACATCCTACTGTTCAGGATTTTTTCCACAATGTACTCCTCTTTCCCATCTACGGGTTTTGGCGGCAGTTGCAGGTTCCGATGTCTTCCGACGATCGGGTCGTCGGGAGCGGGGGAACAACTTCACGACGTTAAAGACTGGGTGAAGACGTCTCATCGGGGGAGGGAGGACCAGACGGTAGGCGTACTTTCCGATGTGTCTTTCGACCGGGTAGGGGCCTAGGCGGCGGTGCAAGAGCTTTTTTGACGGGCGGGTGGTCTGGATGTCTTCAGAGTCAAGGTAGACCATGTTGCCGGGAGAGAAGGATGGTGCAGGGGAGCGGCGGTGGTTGTAATACCGTGCCATATCGTCCTTTGCCTTGGCCAGTGCCAACTTGGCTTCCTCGAGGGTGTCCTTCATCCAATCCATGAATTCATTAACCGCTTTGAAGCGGGATGGAGGTTGATGCGGTTCGAAGCCCATTCGAGGGTGTCAGCCAGTATCGAGGAGGAAGGGTGTTTGCTGTGTGGACGAGTGGATGTGGTTATTGTAGGAGAACTCCGCCAGGGGGAGGAGTGTGTACCAGTCGTCCTGCCTTTCTCCGACGAAGATCCGCAGGTACTGTTCCAGTTCCTGGTTGACCCATTCCGTCTGTCCGTCGGTTTGCAGGTGGTAGGCGGTAGACGTCGCGGCTTCGATTTCTAGCAGTCAGTACAGCTCCTTCATGAAGGCGGCAACAAACTGCGGTCCGCGGTCAGACACGACTTTCCGCGGGAGGCCATGGAGTTTTCAGACGTTCCGAAGGTAAAGGTTTGCTGCTCCGGCAGCGGTGATGGTACTGACCGTCTTGACAAAATGGGAGCACTTGCCTACGGAGTCGACGGCCACCATGACGGAGTCATACCCGCCCGATTCCAGGAGTTCCGAGATGAAGTCTATGCTGATGACATCCCAGCATTCTTCTGGGATCGGGAGCGGTTGGAGTTCCCTGGTTGGTAGGCGGCGCTGTATCTTAGTGCGGAGGCACAAGTTGCAGTGGGAAACATACATGCCTACGTACCGCGACATATTCAGCCACCAGTAGTTTCGGGAGACGAGCTCCAAGGTTTTGAAGCGACCTGGATGCCCAGCCACTTTGGTGTCATGGCAGAGTGAAACTATCCTGCGGTGGAGGTCGGAAGTGTCTGGAACGTAGATGCAACCGCAGTAGTAGAGGAGGCTGTCGTGTTCCGACCATTCCGTGGATTGGAGGGAGCAGGTGGACGACTTCCGTAGTTCCTGTGCGGCTCAGGCGATGGGTTCCTCCTTCGGCTGCTTAGTTCCCTGCCGGATGTCTCGCAGGATGTCCTGTTCCGGTCCGGTGAACTGCAGACCCTCCAGCGCATGTACCGCGAAGAGTTTCGGAGTGAGGAGCACGACGTCGGAGTTGTCGTTGGCGCCGGTACCATGGTCGGAGCTGCAGGAGAGTGCATCCGGCTTACCCATCGACCTTCCGGGTTTGTGATGGAGTGTGAAATCGAAGCGGGAGAGGTAAAGGGACCATCGGGCTTGCCTCCGGTTCAGTTGCTTGGCCATCATGAAGTACTCCAGGTTCTTGTGGTCTGTCCAGATCTCGCACTGATGTTCCGTGCCCTCGATAAAGTGCCGCCACTCTTGGAGGGCTCGGATGATCGCCAGCATCTCCTTGTCGTGGATCTCATAGTTCCGCTCGACGGGGGACAGGGACTTGGAGAGGAAGGCGACCGGGTGCCACTTTTCGTCTTCCGAAGATACCTGGGAGAGGACCGCACCCGTCGCAAAGTCGGAACTGTCGGCTTTGATGCAGAAGGGTTTGGTCGGGTTGGGAGAGATGAGGACCGGAGCGGAAGTGACACTTCCCTTTAACCTAGCAAATGCGGTGCACTCGGCCTCTCCCCAGCGCCAGCCGGAATCATTTCGGGTCAAGTTGAAGAGCAGGCGGGCGTGCTCCGAGAAGTCTCGGATGAACCGTCGGTAGAAGTTGGTGAATCCGAGGAAGGATTGCACTTCCTTTTTATTCGTCAGAGTGGGCCACTCGGTGACGCCAGCGATCTTGACCGGGTCCATCACGACGGAGTTGTGAGAGATAATCACTCCGAGATACTCGATCGTGGTTTTCTCGAACTCGCACTTGTCGGAACGGAGGTAGAGCTTATGCTTCTCCAGCAGCTCCAGAATGTGGCGGGTGATCTTCTGGTGCTCTTCAAGGGTCTCTGTGAAGATGAGGATGTCATCCAGATAGACCACGACCACGCCTTCTGAGATGAGGTCCTCGAAGATGTCGTCCATCATCGTCTGGAAGGTGGCAGGACTGTTCGTGAGGCCAAAGAACATGACAAGGAGCTCATACAAGCTGCGGTTGGTCTTGAAGGCGGCCTTCCACTTGTCTCCTTCCTTTATCTGGACGTTGTTAAAGCCCCACCAGACGTCCAACTTCGTGAAGTACTTGGCTCCACAGAGCTTTGCAATCAGCTCCAGAATTAAGGGGAGCGGGTACTTATTTTTCACGGTCATGGCATTCAGCGCGCGGTAGTCCTGGACCAGATGGAGTTTCCCGTCCTTCTTTTTTACAAAGAAGACTGGAGCGGCCATCGGGGATTTGGAGGGTCGGATCCATCCAGATTCAAGGTTCTCCTTCAGAAAGGCGTCTAGTTCTTTCTGTTCGGAGGCAGAAAGCGGGTAGACCTTGCAACTTTTCGGAGTGGCATCAGAAGTGAGCTCGACAGCATGATTCCATGGTTTGGTCCCCTCATCGAAGGAGTCCTTGGAAAACACCGAGTGGAAGCCGCGGAGGTGCGGCGGAATATGTTTTTCATGGTCCGCGGGTTGGGAGTTCTGTCGGAAACCTTCTGCAAGCTGCTGGGAAACCGTAGCAGTTGCATGGATGTGTTCCGCCTGGGGGAAGAGTCTGGTTGCCCAGATTCGGTTGCCTTCTTCGAGCGGTTCATCCAGGAAGTTGGCTTCCGGGTTGGGAGTCGGCTCGGGAGTCAGCTCGGCTTCGTCTTCCTCATCAGCATCTTCTATGAAGGCTGGGAAGGGGCCAGTTCGACAGGCGTTTATTCGTTCGGCGTCCTCCCTCTTTGCATTCCATTCCACTTTTCGGTCGGCTTGACAGCTGACACAGTAGCGCGGGAGGCATCGGGTCATTTTGATGGATCAGGCGCGGAAGTCGATCTCCAGGTTGTGCTTGTCCAACCAGGTGAAGCCAAGTATGATGCTCTGCTTGCCGAGGCGGGTGACTGCAAGCAGAATACACTCAGAATGTCGGTTGTAGGTCATGATCATGTCGACAACTTCGCGGATGCTTCTGGCCTCATTAAGTGTTCCGTCCACGTTGTAAACTGGGATCGGCTGGGACAGCTTGCAGATCGGAAGTTTCGCTCCGGTGACGAAGTCCTGGTCGATGAAATCTCTGGTGGCACCAGTATTGACCATGGCTTCCGTGGACGTTTCTTCCATAGTGTCTGTCGTCTTTAGATGGATTGGGAGCATAATGCATTTCGCATCCAGGTCGAGCGAACGGATGACAAGCTTGCACTTTATCCATTTTTCCCATTTAGGCCAGCGCGGCTTGCGGGGCTTGGTTGGCGGGAGTGTGGGTGTGTCAGGTTCTTGTGCTTCTTCATCAACTTTTGGTTCGGTAATTTCAAGAACAGAAAATCGATTATTACTTAGCAACAGGGGCGCACGGCTCACCTGCTGCAGGATACAAAATCCTCTACACTAACTGGAGGTTCCGCTTCATCTGGTGTCTCCACGGATGCTACGTCCTTGGTGGCAAACTTATTCTCCAATTCCCTTTCTATCTCGTCCGTGTCCATGTATCGGACATCGAAACGGAGGTCATTCCTTTGCCCAATGTCCAGTCTTTACGTGGTGCCAGCAAGTGTCAGGAGTGGCCTTGGTCTTCCGTGCCGCGTCTATGTCTATCAGGACAGGGTTACCCAGGGACGGGTTGAAGTGGGCGAAGCGCGCGGCAGGCGCAGCCGGAACAGGTCAGGATATTGCCAGAGGGCGGTTCGCAGTGGGAGTCGGGACATAGGGTTGTTGGTGAGAGATGTGGAACGCCTCGTCTGCCGCGCGGTTTTGATCCATCCAGACTGCAAGACAGAACCAGGCATCTGGGTCCGTATCCGAAGGCCTTCCGTATGTCATTCCCGTGAGGGCCGTCGAGGCCTCAGCGGAACTTGACCACGACAGTTTTCAGGTTGGTGTATCCGGAATCATAAATCAGGTCCTGGAACTGGTTGACCATCCGCTTGCCTTGAAAATAGGTGGTCGTTTCCAGGACATCAATGGCAGTGGCTTCTGAATCCAGTGGCATAAAGTCTTTTCAGAACTCATCCTCAAAGTCCAGCCAGTTGAGGAAGTGGAGGCAGTTGGTCTTCACTTCCTGTTCAAATTCGCAGGTCACCCAGCAGCTGGCACGTCCAGTCTTCATATATGACATGGCCCAGACGATTTTGGTAAGGTCATCTTCAAACGCTTCAGGACAAAGGCAGACTCGGATGTAGGTTCAGCAGGAAGTTAAAAAAGCCTTTCCAGCAGCTCGGTCTCCACTGAATTCAGGAGGGAAAGAAGGTTTAAGGGCGAGCTTCTTCCGACCAGCGGAAGAGGCGGGTATAGATGGTGTAGGGGACCCGTGGGCAGGACGTGTCGGAAGGGGATCTTGCACGTTTTGGGCCTGTGTGGGGCCAAGTCTGGCAAGGATGTCCTGCAGGAGTTGGTGGGTGGCTTCGTGCTGACTTTTCATCTCATCCATGGTGGCCTCGATGGCACGGACACGGTCCATGTGGACCGGTTGGTCTTCAATCATATCAGAGGGTGACATGGGGGGGGATTGGTAGTCAGACGTGGAGCAGGAGAGGGGACTTTCGGACAAAGCATTTTCAGAGGGAGAGGAGTCCAATAGGAACCCAAAGCGACCTATGGTGTACGCTGTGTTTTTCGAAAGTCAGCTCTTTTTAGGGGATCCTTTCCTACTGTAAGGGCTACTGCGGTTGGGTGGGACATGGAGCGGAATGCAGAGCGGGACGCAGTACTAGCAGGGGATCCAAAGATGTTTAGATTATTATATAATACTAATCTAAACATGAACATACCTAGCAGGGGATCTGAAGAGGAAAGGTATGGGCTAATATACAGAGTGACGGATATAATAAATAAAACCGAGATCGATAAATAGGTGTAAGTACGTGTAAGATACCAAGTTACGTGGCACAACAGCGTGGCACTAGCGGGAGGTGGGTCGGAAGCAATGGCGGGTCAGGAGCGGTAGGTATAACATCAAGGGGTGAACTGGGAGCGGGAGGCGGAAGCGGATGCGGAAGTGCAGAAGCAGGAGGGGTTCCCCTTAGAAAGCCAAGGAAAGACTGAATGTCTTAAACCTTCTGAGGCTCGGGCCAATCCTGGATGACCTTTGCTTGGTCCATGGAAAGTCCCTCAGGAGAGGATGTATCCAAGGTATTCAACTCATTCTGCATGAAATTCACACTTGTTAGCATGGGCAAATAGACTGTGCTTCTGGAGCTGTCAGAGTACCTCCTTGACATGTTTTCAATGCTCAGCAAGGTTGTTGGAGTGGATGAGAATGTTGTCCAAATAGATGACCAAAACATCAATTAGGTCCGAAAAAACTTTGTTCATGAAGTGCTGGAAGGCGGACAGAGCATTGGTGGTTCCTTGGGAATCACCAACCACTTGAACAAGTTGTAGCAAGTTCAGAATGTGGTTTTTGCCTTGGCTATTCGAACCAGATGGTAAGCATGTTGGAGATCAATTTTCATGTAGATGTGAGCCTTGCCAGGTGTGTCAAGGAGGTTGGAGATGAGTGGGAGAGGATAGCAATCCTTCTTTATTATATACAGTGTGGCCTGCCTTAGAGGGGTGGATGAATCTAATGTGGAGGTTCTCTGAGAATCTCCACATCCAGTCTGTGATAAGGAATACATTCGGCCGAGGAGTGGCTCAGTGCCTTCCTCCAAATCAACTTTGAGGTCATAGAGACAATGTTCAGAAAGTGTGTCTGTCCCATCCTTCCTGAATACCTTGGTATACTCATGGTATTCCTTTGGGACACCAGACATATCAGGCTCAGCAGGAGCAGGCAGATCATCTGCAGAGGGATGGGTTGGAAAGTGAAAGCTGGAAAGAGACTGAGCCTTCTGTGTGAGCAGCATGGACATAGGCTGTGGCATTAATGGGGTTTGGGCTGCTCAACTTCTGGAACTTCTGGTGTAACAGGACTGGACAGGAGTGACTCAGGCCACAGCTCAGAGAGTGGCGGACCAGTTAGGTTTGACTGAGGCTGTAAAGGCACAGTGAAGTGCTTGCTGTGTAAGTGACTGTGAAACCAACAAAACTAACCCAAAGGTAACCTTGGGTAAGCTAGCCAGCTCCATAGGCAGACAATATGCTTGCACCTCAACAATATGTATATCAGACCCTCTTTGTGAAGAGTGTCGTTGGGGTGATTTGTCCAAATCCAAACACTTTTACATAATCAATGGATGCATAACTGACTTTTGAGTAAGCTAGCTCGCAAATCTAACTGTTAGATTGACTCCAAATTACTGAATTCAAGTCACTGAGAGTGGTATACACCTTTCTGCAGCTGGTAGGCTCAAAGCACTGCACCAAACGACATAGAAGTGCAACAAAACCCAGTACTACAGCAAGCTAGACTCTTTCTTATGGTCAAAATATGTATAGATCACCACTCTGAGCAAGCTAGCTCCTAGGGACAGTAAGGCTTGGGTGATGGGTGGGCCTGCCGAAACAGGAACATCAGGGTGTGGGTGGCTGGGACTGCAACAACAGGGACAGTGAGGCTCAGATTTGCGAAAACAAGCATCCGGGTGCTCGTTTTTGCAAATCTGAGAGTTGGGGAATGGGTGGGTCTGCCAAAATGGGAATGTCGGGATGCGGGTGGCTGGTAGTAAGACTGTAAGGCTCGCAAACCCGAGAGTTGGGCAATGGCTGGGCCTGCCAAAATGGGAATGTTGGGGTACTGGTAGCTGGGAATGCAAAAACAAGAACAGTAAGACTGTAAGGCTTGCAAACCTGAGAGTTGGGCAATGGCCAGGCCTGCCAAAATGGGAACGTCAGGGTGCAGGTGGCTGTAAATGCAAAAACAAGGGCTGTAAGACTGTAAGGCTCACAAACCTGAGAGTTGGGCAATGGCTGGGCCTGCCAAAACAATGATGAGTCCCTCACCAAGCTAGCCGTGTATTTTTGCAATTGGCATATGTTTCGCGAGTATATGAATAATATAGCTTGCTAGCATACTAGAACCGTATGGTACTAGCTACGTTTCAGTAGTCCGACGAAGCTAGGCCCAGAGTTGCCTAAGGAAACCATGATAGAGCTCGTGCAGACTTGGTTCATTACAGCTAGCTAATAAAGTAGCCATGATAAATCATTTATATCGCAAAAGACTCTAAAGAACACAGCCCTATACCTAATAATATATGGTAGAGGTCTTAGAATTCAAATAAACACCAAGGACGAAGCATTATTGCAAGTTCTAGAGCGAGCTAGCACAGCTAGCACAGCGTTAAAGCCGAATTTCCTTAAACGATGCATATCTAATCTAGGTTGCGCGTTTAATGATGCAAGACTAAGCTAGGAAGCACACGTGATCTATTGTGTGTATCTTGGACTAATAGAGCTGAGCTAGATCAGAATGATTGACACAATGTGTCAGGCACATCAGCACAACTTCCAAAAGGGGATGTAGCATGATGTATGGTGCGGATCACCTAGTCACCAATAACTTTGTGCACCCAAAATAACATGACCAAAATTTGCCTGATTTCTTATCCCTCTGGTAAAAATGCATAGTTTAGGTATCTGGACAAAATGTCCAAACCAATTTTGCATTGGATCAAAACTGAGGGACTTATAAATTTTTGGGCCACAAAATTGGCCAGATGACATAATATATACCTAATATAGTAATCCATCAGCTTAAGTAATCGGTACCCATGTCCATCTGATTTCCTCACTGGCACTCGGAACGTCTCTCAAAATCAATTTCCAATGCCATTTATTTGAAAAACTCATGGATTACAGGTTTAGAATCACATTTTTTCTCCAAATTTATTGCAACTGAAAGAGTTCCGTCCCACTTTCTGTACCACTTCGGTGTTCGAATTTCAAAAATTTCCGCCACCGATTTGCCCACTGCACAATCTTATTGGTGACTAGGTGATCGGCACCATACGTTCAATTCAACATTTCTCTCTCAGAGCTAAACACCCCCACTTACGCTAGACAATTTTGTTAGTGGTTACCTTTTTGACATCGTCTGGGACCCTTCCTATCCTCCCTCACCTCCGAGCCTTCCTCATGGAAAGTCATTTTATCACAACATGCGAACCTCGTGCCTTCTCGGAATTGTGCCGAACCTGGATCGGTAGTTCCTCCACCTCGCCTTGCTTGCAACTTCTTACTCATTAAGCTACACTTCAGTACTAGTATGAGACAGATCCAAACATGGACACCTCTTGCAAGTACCTTCGCAGTACATTGGTAGTTGGTTGCGATATCGAGGGAGTTTCGGCAGGAAGGAGTGGTAGGATCCCCACAATTACTGTATTTGCACCTCCCAGAAAGCGAGGCCCCAAGACGCTCACAAATACTGCGGACAGGAATTCTCTCAACAATGCGGAATATATTCTTTGCTATGGAATATCCATGCCCTCCCCTACCTCTTCCTGATGTGTCCCCTTCTCCTCCCCTTCCACTCAAAACCCGGCACTGCCCAATGCAAAAGTCGCCCATAGCTTTTGCCCATGTGGGGTGTCCCAAAGGCCAGGTGTATTGAGGGCGACATACCGCCACTTGCGCGAAACATGAGTGAAGTTGAACATTACCGTACCAACGAGCTCAGCACCGCCGGTGTCTGGGAACTGTTCGGCAATGACAAAAGTGAAGATTTTCCCCAATAAATCTGGTGGTAAAGTAGAGATCGGCGTAAGCCCGTTGCGACTCGAATTGAGCTCCCGAAGCATTTCGTAGGCCTTGCCCCTTTCGTAGTCTATTGATAAACGACTCTCTTCAACAGCAATGCCCGAATAATCGGATGCTAGGTAATCCATTAAATTTTGCCAAATGTTTTACCAGGGTAGAGTTGCAGTGAGCCATACCTTCAAGTGAAATCGGGGGATAGATTGCCATGGTGCTCGACTGAGACATTTAAACATCGCGCAACATTGAATTTCCCTTTTTATAACAAAATGCCGAGAGGCAGCAGCAAAAACACCAGGAACGTTAGGGGCTCAAGCGCGAGGTCAAGCCTGTTGACAGGTCTGTCTGAGACTTGATCTATCCGTTGTTCGAAACTGCCGATATTACTTTTCGAGTCGAGGGATCGACTTGTACATGTAACATGCGATCCACTGTAATGGCGAAGAGCGAGAAAATAATAGATTTATGATTTGTCAAGTTACTGGTATCATTCAGATTAAAAAATGCCAAGGTCACTGAGATGCGACTCCTGTTGAGATGGATAAGTAAAAACCAAAGAGGTAAATCTACAATCTTCTTAAGATCATGATCTTTCCTCACAGGATTTACCCAGTGCGCTTTTTTAAGATTGTAGGAAGGCTCGTCTCGGTCGACGTGTTTGACGGGCTGTAGTACTGGAGGTTGTGTAAGGGCTGTGACGCCAAAATCCCCAACAGCTTCCATTTTGTTATAAACCAAACTAGTTGATACCCTATTGGTAAGCAGCACAGACCAGATCGATCCGTAAAGTCATCGGGATCGCGTTCTTCAATGTCTACGAACAGGGAACCCAACGCCGGGGGGAAGACTGCGGCAAAGGGAAAGCTTCGCAGAATTGTGCAGGCAGTCATGGAGGAACTGAACAAGGTGTGGGAACCGCGACCGAAAGCGAAATGGCCAGGATGGCAGCAATGTTGTCCCGAGTCTGACGAGGTCAGACCGACCCGTATTTGGGCACTCGAGAAGTTGTACAAGGCATTATAAAATAATGAAATTGGAGGCGGTTGACAAGATAACTGGCACTACCCAAGGTTATGGATCTCTTCAGCATTCTCCCCATGCTAAGCTCAATAGTTCGTATGCTTCCATCTCCTTGTCCAAGTTCTGAACCCCCTCTCTATTCATTCCATTCAAGTCTGAAGGCTGAGCTGTATTGGTTGGATACTTGAAGAGGGTTAGGTTATAAGATGGCCAAGCAGAACAGAAGGAAGCAAAAGAGTCGTTGCGATTTGACGCTGGAGGTGTCAAAACGGTATCCTCGTTCTGATGAACCCGTAAGTCGAGAGCTCTGGACCTTTTGGTGAGCTCCGCAGAGACCAAAGCTCTGATATTTTCCTATAGCCGAGGAGAGCGCCTCTCGGCATTTCAGGTAGATGA
>Ga0307508_10002559_pt1 | contig 19149 bp, 9 predicted proteins | sample 9_EM_MG_FD_203089 | JGI IMG/M metagenome (GOLD analysis project Ga0307508, IMG submission 203089) | Populus trichocarpa ectomycorrhiza microbial communities from riparian zone in the Pacific Northwest, United States - 9_EM | ecosystem: Host-associated > Plants > Roots > Unclassified | place... | reverse complement strand
GGAAAGACCTTTCGAATTTATGGAGCAAAGTGGATCACTTACGCCGCTACCCACGAGCCTCCCGCTCCGCTCCCGGCGCGAGGGGCTGAACGGTTACGGTTCACGGTGCCGGAGCGGCGCACCCGGCCGAAGCCACTGGTGCTCGACGTTCCACCCATAGTGAAGCTCTTGGAGAAGGCGGAGCGGTGGCAGTGCTCGCTCGACCGAGGCGAAGCACCGTGCCCGGCGATGCTTGCGCGGAGGGAAGGGACGAGCACGAATCGCGTGTGTCAGGTGCCGTGGCCGCGCCGGCTGGGCTTCGAGAGGGCGGTTGGAACACCTAGTCTCTCGCCGCGCCCGGCGTGATCACTTGTTCCGAGCCAGGAGCCAGCGTAAGAACCCGGGGTCTGGGGATGACAAGGTGACGGACAATTGCTCGCCGCAGTCGATTGAAGACGAGCTCTCGATTGCCCACCGCGCGCTTGAGGAAGGAGACTTGGGGCACGCCGCCTTTCACATCGCGGCGGCGCTGGTGCTCGACCCTTGCCATCCAGAAGTTCTTGCGGTTTTCGACTCCTGGCTCGCGGCCTGCGACGACCCGCTGAAGCTGGTGAGCGCGCGCGACGACCAGGATTGGGAGGGCTGGGTGGCCATGCGCGCGCGAGCGCACGGCAGGCTCGGCCACGCCGCAGAGATGCTGCCGCTGCTCGCAGAGCTGACGGCGTTCGCGCAGCACAAGGATTACCTCGCGTGGGCGCACCTGCTCAAAGACGTGGGGCAGGTTCCCGTCGAAGTTGCGCAGAGCACCTCCGAAGCCCTGATGCGGCTGGCCGCGTCGCTGCTCGAGCCGCTTGCGTTGAATGACCCAGCGCGGCGCAGTGTCGACTCGGCGTTGGCATTGCTCGCCGAGTGGCGAGAGACGAAGCGCCGCCTGCCAGAGCCGCTCCACGCCTTCGCCATTCTGCTGCGAAAGTGCGGCAAAACGGCGGAGGTCTTGAGGGCTGCGCGCACGCTGTTCGAGCTTCGCCCCGATTGGCGCTCGGCAGGCACGCTTTCTTAGCCCAGCTCGTCGATGAGGGTAGCGGCGCGGGTTGGGGGCCGGCTAGACCGGTCCGCGCGAGAGAACACGCTCGACGCGGGCGCCGGGGTCATGGGGTCACCAAGCGCCACGCTCCCCCGCCGAGGTTCGACGAGTACAGAAGCCTGCGGATCCGATCGTAGGAGAGGTACTCGCCTCCTTGCGAAGAAGCCGGGGGGGCCGTGGCTGGAGGCACGACCGGCGTCCACACGGAGTCGTCGTTCTGGGACGCGCTCGAATAGCCGAGGGTCGAGCCGTTCGAGGCGTACAGAGCGCCGCCGCCCAGGACAAAACCTAGCGTGCTCGCGGGCGAGCTGGGGATGAGGGACCACGTCCGGCCGTCAAGGCTCCTCGCGATTCCTTCTCGCGACGCCATGTAGTAGGTCCCTGCGGCGCTCGCGAACATTGGCTGATTGAGTAGCGCGCCGCCGGTGGTGCCGGTCGTCCCCGTGGCAGTGACGTTGCTCCAGTTGACGCCGTCATCCGTCGTGAGCCACAGCCCGTCGTCGGTCGTCCCGAACAAGAACGTCGAGGCTCCCAGAATAAAAACCCCCGCGCCGGGCTCGGGCTGGGTCCAGTGGGTGCCGGGAGCGGCCACCGTAAAGACCCGCCACGTCGCGCCGGCGTCCTTGCTTTCCGCCAGGCAGACCGCCCCGTATGGCGACACGCAAGCGGCGTGCATCGAGACGATGAGGTGCGTATGGTCGAGCGGATCCATCGCAATACTGTTGAGCGCAGCCCCCGGGACCGCGGTCGCGACGTTGCTCCCGGGCGGGAACAGCTGGACCCAGTCGATGCCCCCGTTGCTCGACTTCCACAGCCCCTCCGACCCTCCGGAAGCCGTCGCGTAGATCACTCCCGCCTGCCCAGGGTCGACCGCCATGCTCTGGATCGCTCCCATCTGCATGCTGGCGCCGTTCTGACCGGTGTTCACCTGCGCCCAGTGGGCACCGCAATCTGCGGACTTGAACAGCCCTGTCCCCCGCGTGCCCAGCCACACGGTCGACGAAACGATTGGATCCACGACCAGAGCGTCGGTCTCCGTGACGCCGCCGGGCGGCGTGACGAGCGTCCATGTCCCCGGCGCCGGGAGCGCCGAACACGGGCCGACCGGAACGCAGCCGCCCCCGGAGAGCGTCTGTCCGCAAGGGCACGTCGGCGGCGAGGCTGCGTTGCTCTCCGTGAACGTGATCTGGGGCGATCCGCCGCCGATGGTGCAACAGTTGTTCTGCAGGTCGAGGTTGTTGGTCTCCCGCGTCACGCCCCCACTCGACGGACCAATGCAAACAGGGGCGTTCGTGGTTCCGTCCCGCACGCTCGTGCTGACGACGATCGTCGACCCGGTGTTGAAGCTGGCCATCGAGCTGCAGAAGTTGCCGAACACATTGAACTCGGCCGTATTCCACCATGTGGCCAGCTGAACGGCGCTGTCTTCGGCAACGGCCAGCAGGGGTTGCCCGTTGCCCGTGGACAAGACGACCGTGTCGTTGCCGCCCGTGGCGGGCGCGGCGATCGCGGTCATCGTGAAAGTGGCCAGGTCGGCGATCGGCGCCATGGCACTGGAGGCCGAGGGGCTGCTCAAGAAGCAATTCTGCCCGGAGGCGGACCAGCCTGTGGGGCACGAGGATGGGTGAAATAGCCAGCTTTGGATGAAGAGCGATCCCACACCATCGACGACGCCGAAGACGAACTGTTGCGCCGAGCCGCTCGTCGTATTGTTGAACGAGCTCGCGTTCAGCTGAAGCGAGTATGTATTGGGGACGGTGCCCTGGTTTGCGCAACCAGAGCCGAACTGCGGCCCCGTCTCGTTGGTCACGCCGTCGACCAGCCAGAACGATCCGAGCGCCGAGGTCATGAGGCCCGGCACCTGGGCGGAGAAGTCATGCGTACCGCCGACGTTGGACGGATTCTGCGGCGCCGCCCCGCAAGCGATCGGCTGCCAAGCCGTGCTCGGAAACGCGGCCCTGAAGCATCCGGCTTGCGGCAACGGTGCCGCCGACATCGCGGATCGCCATGCGTCCCACGACGTGAAGACGGGAGGCTTTCCGCCGCCCGGCGGAAAGCTCGCGTCGTGGTGGTGCCTGGAGCAGGCGACCGTAGACATCGTCAACGCAAGGGCAAAAAGAAGGGACGGCGCTTCCCTCAGGTCCATGTGCGGGTCCTTGATCGGGCCCCTTTCCCGTTGCCGAGCCCGAGTCAGTCTGCGGCCAGGTGCGCGTGCAGTCCATAGTCCTTTTTTCCTAGAGGCCGTGGTCGACGAGCATGGCGGATCCATCCGTGATGGACGAAACGCTGGTCAGTTCGCAGCCACCTTGAGCTCAGGTGGTGGTAATCCTGCGGCCGTCGCCGCTGGGCATCCGTGACTGACGCCGGTCGGTCCCTGGTCGCGCACGAAGAGCACCTTGAACTGCACGCCTCCGTCCGGCCCGAGACTGGCAAGCTCGGGTGATCGCCCCGTGATTCGCGGCGCCAGCACACTGGCGCAGAGCTTCGCGACGTGCGCGCTTGAGGGCGAACGGGTCGACCGTCACCGAGAACCCCGAGCGCGACGGCTCGCGTGCGGTGGCTCGCGAGGGCGTCTCGAATGCAAATGACTACCTAATTCGACCTTTCGTCTCATTGCGAAAGGGAGACTCGCTACCCATGATGTCGCTCCACGACAACACGAGAGGTGCGGGTCCATGGCTATGTTTCGTTTGGGAGAAACCGCCCATTTTTCAGTTCAATACGAACAGACGTCGCTGCCCGCCCTGGCGATCGCGCAAGCCATCTTGGCGATCGCCGAGACGAATTTCAACAGCCTCAACGTGCTGCTGCCCATCCCTGCGAATGAGAAAACACCCGGTGGCCTGCCCCCGTTCACCGGCCTCGCTCCCATCATCGTCGAGGTCCTTGCCACTCCCAGCGGCTCGTTGGGAGTCAACTTTGGATACGACAGGGTGGGTCGCAGCCGAATCCAAGTCTCCAAGGCGCTGACGCCAGAGGCAGGGCAACAAGCCTTCGCGGCCGAGCTCGCCGAGATCTTTATGGGCTTCTACCGCTGGAACAGTGGAGACAGCCAGGGCGAAGCGCTCTCGATAGTCTGCCGCGACGAGTTGTACAGCGCTCCTGACGACATTCGCGTCAACGCCTGGCTGGATGGGGGTCGTCCGAATAGAATCGACGAAGCCGCTCCAACGGACGTCGACGCGATCTCGTTCGGTTGTGGCATCTTGTTCATCAACTACCTCTGCTATCAGCTTGGCCATCCGATGAGCACGATCTGTCAGGCGCCGGGCACGACGCTCGCGGACCGCCATCGCGCGCTAGAGAAAACCGCCGATGGCGGCTTCAGCAAGTTCTCGGCTCTGCTCGAGAAGCACCTGCCGAGCGCCAACGGGCCCGCGGCGCTGAAGACGGACAATCCTTTTCCACTGTTCGACGAGGCGAGCCGACGCTCGATCATCCCTTCCTTTCAGAGGCACACGCGACTGAGGGTTCCCCTGCATCTGCGCCACCACTCCAAGGTGCACGTCAGCCCGTTCTTCACGTGTCCGCTGAAGGACTACGCCGTGCAGCTCGTCGCCTACGCGGACACGGTCGAGGTCGAGGTGCAGGTCGTCGGCTTCGCCAAGCCCGTGTTCGAATGGCGCGTAGGCGGTTTGCCGCTCCCACTGCCCAGCGGTCGGAGCACGGCAACCGTCGAGCTCGAAACTCCGATTCCAACACGGCCGGCCGAGCCGCAGCACTCGCGTGCGCCTCTCACTTTCGATTATTCAGCGTCTGACCAGTTCCTCACACGTTCGATGTCGAGCATCCTCACGCTCAGCAACGTGGATTTCGGCGGCACGTACACCCTTGACATCGAGCTCAGCGTCACTGAAGCCGAGGCAGACTTCGGAGCGACCACTCTGCCGTTGCAAGTGCGATTCAAGACGTTGGAGGCGGTGTATGAGGCAGCGTTCTACGCCGACGGGCATCGTTGCGAACGGGAGTTCGAGCGTTCGGCGCTGCCGCCAGAGCTGGGGGCAGCGCTTCGGAGGTTGAAGAGCCTACCGGATCCGCCGCCGCCAGATGCACGAGGCATCGTCGTCGAGGCCGTGCTTGCCGCGCAAGCGAGTCTCCTGCAGGCCCGCAGCCGACACGCGGCAGAGCCATTGGTCACGTACGCCGCTGCGCTGCTCCAGGTGAATCCTCGCGTCTTCGCGTCCACGCTAGAGTTGCTGGAACGCCAGGAGAGCTACGAAGGTCGGGCCGCCACCTAGGGACTTCTTCTTCGGACGGACCGGGCCACATCGCCGCAAGAATCTCTTTCGTCGGAGGGATCCTTGGGCGGGCGGCCAACCTCGATCGCCCCGGCGAGGCCCTGCCTGCGCGCCCAGCTGGGCGCGGCGCGCGCGGGCAAAACGCCCGCGCCAGCAGCCTCGGCCTATTAAAGCCCATGCGCGCGGCGTACCGCATTTTCTGGCACGGGCACGGCTACGGGGGACCGAGAATTCAGGGACGCGCCCGAGCGTCGTGCGCGAGTCTGCGCGGTCCTTGAATCAGCCGAACGGCATCACGCTCTCGAAGAACCAAGACTTGTTGTACATCGGCGGCAACCAGCTCAAAAAGTACCCGGTCATGGCCGATGGCTCTCGCGGCGCGGGCGCCACGTTCGTGCCGGGCGCCACCACCGACCGTATGGTCATCGACTGCGCCGACAACCTTTACGCCGCCGCATCCGGCACCGTGAACGTCTACTCGTCCGCCGGCGTGCTGCTGGGTCACATCGACGTGCCGAGCCTGAGCCAGATTACCAACGTGGCCTTCGGTGGCGCCGATCACGAGACGCTCTACGTCTCCGGGCAGGGCGCGGGCGCCACGCAAAAGGGCCTGTTCAAAGTGCCAATGAAATTTGCCGGGTTTCCCCTTTTAGGTTCGTTCTGCTCCGCGCAGCTGACCGCCTGGTCGTCTTGACTGCGCTTTCGCTCGGCCTCATGGTTGGCGCATGCGTGTGGGTCAGCTCGTTGGGGTAGCCTTGGCACTAGCTGCTTGCGGCAAGGGCCAGTCGTCAAAGCCTGACGACGTGGCCTCCTCGGGGAAGGGCGGAATCAGCGGAGCCATGTCGGTTCCCACCACGCAGCCCAGCGCGAGCGGCGGCGCCAGTTCGACGGACGACCCGCCTTTGGCAGATGGCGGTGTCGGTTCCGATCAGGGCGGGGCTCCATCGAATGTTGGCGGTTCGCCCGAAGCCGGTACTGGCGCAGCTGGTGTGGGCGCCGGGGCGGGCGGCACCGACTCGATGTGGAGCGACGTTGTCCCGGTGCGCACGCGCGTGGGGCCGCAAACGGCGCCGCACGAGCTGTTCGCTTCGGAGCTGCAGCTCGGTGCGTTTTGGGAAATGCCGAACGGGAACGTGCTCACCAGTTTTCGCACCAGCATCACGCACCCCGAGCCGGGCATCGCGATCGACGACTATCACTACAAGCTACAAACGATCGTTGGCAATGCGATTGAGCCTACCCCAGATGTGGAATGGCCGACCTGCCGGTACAATGATTTTCCGTACGGCGCGTGCAGCGTCGGTCCAGATCCCGATGGGCCGACGCTGCATTCACTGGTGACCGACGCAGGCGCGATCCTGGTGACAGAAGAGAAACCGCCGCTGGGTTTGGCCACGCACACGTTCCTCGAACGATTCGAGCCCGCGACGGGGAAACTGTCGACATTCGCCGATCTTTCGGACGTAGAACACCACCACGGCGCGTACAATGCCCGCCTGACCTTGCGCCAGCTCGCCGACGGCACGATCGCGCTTTCTACGGCGATGGAGCCCGATCCGGCGCGGACGCTGGTGTTCGATGCGGCGGGCAAACGCCTCGCAGAGAGAGCTGGCTTCGCCTTCGGTGAGCGTTGGCAGCGCTTCGCGCTGTTCCTCGGTGAAACTGCCGGCTCCTACAATCAACGCTTCGACTGGTGGGATCCGCGCACCGGCGCCAGCGCGGTGAGCGCCTTCGGTTTTCCGCCCGCGAACCCCGCGCCGTATTTCTACACGTTCGTGACACCGGTCGGTGACGTGATTTTTCCCGGCGTTATCTATACCGATCGCCTGATGCACATCGACGCGAGTGGCAGCGTAGTCGAAGATCGCGACATGGCCAGGTTCAGCTTTCTCGGCTCTTTGCCCGATGGTCGCTATCTGAGCTACGAGCCGGACCAGGCTCGCGGTTACGTGCTGAACCTCTACGATCGAAGCGGCGCCAGCACCGCTGTCTACGACGAGCCGACGCTGATGAAAGACGCGGGTTGGCCGGCATTTGGCAGTGGCCCCGTCGCCTACTACCCGGTGATGGACCACACGCATTTCGCGGCCGTCGTGGACGACGCGGGCAACTCGTACGTCGGATTCGTGCTCGAAACGGACGGACCCACGACTGAAACGTACCTGGTCGCGTTCGCTGCTGACGGCCACAAACTCTGGGGCTACAAGCTCAAGACGACGTTCAACGGAGTTTGCCAGCCCGCGGCCGCACTTTTGAAGCACCGCCTGGTCGTGCGCTGTGGCGGAGTTTACGTGCGAAGGTTCCTGATTCTGGGCGAATAAGCGCTGTCCAGCGTGGCGTAGTCGCGTCGTTCCGCCACCGCGTCCGGCGGGCGAGGACGACCACGACTGCGCGAGCAGAGACGCGAAGCAGGACAAGCCGCCCACGCACCACTTCGGGTATCGCCCGTGGAAGGAGCTGTTGAAACGCAGCTTCAGAATCGACGTCGAGCGCTGCGACCACTGCGGCAGGCGGATGAAGCTCCGTGCCCTCGTCACCAGCAGCGCCGGCATCGAGCGCTACCTCCACGTGGCTTGGCGAGCCGACTGCGCCGGAAGCGCTGGCGCCTGCCCGGGGTCCGCCCTTCTTCAAGAGCGTCATCATCCGCCGCAGGCTCGGAGAGCCAGCCGCGAGCCGATGCCGTTCCTACCGTGGGACTACCCGCGGAGTTCGGCAGGGTGCTGTAGGCGACGCGACGGGGGCGCTTATCCGACCTATGCGCACGCGATCGGAAATGGCATGCGCCTCGAAAAGGTTTCGGTAACCGGCGGGCATCTGGCCACCCACATTCGCTATCGGGTCTTGCCGCCTAGAGTCTGATAGCCTTCGTGTATGCGGATTCGGGCGCGGCAGGTTGGGCTCGTGGCGGGAGCGTTGGCAGTTCTGGGCTATGCGGCGGCGTGCGGTTCGTCGACGCACGGGGGCGCAGCGGCGGGTGCTGGCGGCGTTGGAGGTAGCGCCAGTAGTGGAGGCGGCAAGAATGGCGGCGGGGGTGGCATGGCCGGCAACGCGACGCAGGCCGGCCGCGCTGCCGGCGGTGAAGGAGGCGTGTCCGGCGTCGCCGGTGCGCCGGCTGAGGGCGGCAGCAGCGGTGAAGGCGGCGCGAAAGACGCGGGTCCGCTCACCTGCGCGCTCGCGGCCGAGCGCTTCAACTACTTGGGTTGCGAGTTTTGGCCGACGTTCGTCGCCAACCCGGTCTGGGTGAAGTTCGAGCCCGGTATCGGCGTCGCGAACGAAGGCACAGAGCCCGCCGAGGTCGAGGTAGACGGTCCCGCAGGCTTTCATCAGACGCTGTCGCTCGCACCTGGAGACAGCAAGACGCTGGCACTGCCATGGGTTTCGGACCTGAAGGGACCGCAGTGGTCGGAGGTCAACACCAGCGGTGGTCGCATCACTCAATCGTCGCGCGCCAATGCGGGCGCCTATCACGTCACAGCGACTTTTCCGGTCGCCGTCTGGCAATTCAATCCGCTGAACTACAAGCAGACGGACGTGGACTGTCCTCTAAACCTGGCCACTTGTCTGGCCGCATCCAGCGATGCCACCGCGCTTTTCCCCGTGTCGACGCTGAGTGGCAGCTACCGCGTGTTCGCGTACTCGTCGCGCAACGAAGGGTCAGACTGGGGCACGGTGCCGGGCGGCTTCGCCGTCACGGCCACGGCGGACGACACGCAGGTCACGATTCAAACCAGCACCCAGTGCGGCGCCGAGCAATATGCCAGCTCCGATCTGGGGCCGTGTCTGGCAGCGGGAACGGGCCTACCCGCGCGCCAAGCGGGCGAAGTCTTTCAGTTGGCCCTCAACGCCGGCGATGTGCTGCAGCTGATTGGCGCGTGGGCCAAAGATCCGGTGCTAAAGAACGCAGACGTGAGCGGCTCGATCGTCAGCGCTTCGAAGCAGGTGCAGGTCATCAGCTTCAACGCCATCGCTGACGTGCCCGACTACAGCGTCGCTAACACCGACCACATGGAAGAAGCCATCCCGCCCGCCGAGAGCATGGGCAAGCAATACCTGGTCGTGCCTCCCAGTGCGCCTGGCGGCGTGTCCCAGGGCCACGTCGTGCGCATCTACGGGAACGTCGACGGCACTCGGCTCACGTACTCGGAAGGCAAGCCTAGCGGCGCTCCCGACGTCATCAACGCCGGTGAGGTGGCGCAAATCCCGCCCGCTCCGACCGGCTTGCCTGCACCCTCGTGCATCTCGGCTGCCGACCATTGCCTGACCAACGTGCCCTTCGTTGTCGAAGGTGATCAGCCGTTCGGCGTTGCGTCGTTCCTGCCCGGTGGCGTGCTGCAGTCGCCTGGTCAAGATTCGACCAGCTCCAAGGGTGACCCCGCCGCCAGCGTTCTGGTGACACCCGTGCAGTTCGGTCAGAGCTACTCGTTCCTCGTTCCGGAGGGCTATCCGGAGCAATATGCCGACATCGTGCTGCACAGCGGTGCGCAAGTAACGCTCGACGGCGCCCCTGTGCAGGCTACGCCCACTGCAATCGGCAAAAGCGGCTGGTCGTTCATGCGCGTGCCCATCGCGGCCAGCGGCATGCACGTGGTTGCGACAGACGACGAGCACGGCGTCGGCGGTCAGATCGTCGGGCTGGGTTTAGCGACCGGCTTCTACTACGCTGCCGGCTCAAAGCAGCTTCGGATCAGCAAACCGCCGGTGATCGTGAAATGAGATTCGCCGCGCGCGGCGAATGGGCGTACATCCGTCCACTGGAGGCGATCGTTAGCTACCCGGTGATTTTCTGGTTCATCTTGATGTTGACGCCTTCTTCAAGAGCGTCATCATCCTCCGCAGGCTCGGAGAGCCAGCGCAAGCGGAGCTGTTCGACGTGCTGAGATCTCGGCACCAGGTGCTGAGCCCTCGGGTGCAGTTCGGCCTACCGATTCCGGACGCGGTAGCAGCCGACGAAGTCGCCGAGCAGAAACTCGCTGCAAACGCCGAAGCGGATCCGTTTGCTCGACCGCTGCTGCAGAGCACCGAAGACACACCTTCGGCGTCCTCCGTCGACCCCGCCGATGTCGAATCAATTCCGCCCATTGCGTTGGCGCGCCCCACGGGATTCGAACCCGTGAGCTATAGCGCGAGCGCTGGAGCGACGGCCGGCTGCTCTCGCCGCTTTCTGCCGTGGCGCGAGAAGCGATCCAGCGCCAAGTACACGATTGGCGTGGTGAACAGTGTGAGCAGCTGCGAGACCAGCAAGCCACCGACGATGGTGATGCCGAGCGGCCGGCGCAGCTCCGAGCCCATGCCGCCGCCCAGTGCGAGCGGCAGTGCGCCGAGCAGCGCCGCGCATGTCGTCATCAGAATCGGACGAAAGCGCAGCAAGCACGCCGTGCGGATGGCTTGCGCCGGGGTTTGACCGCGCTCGCGCTCTTCTTCGATCGCAAAATCGATCATCATGATGGCGTTCTTCTTCACGATGCCGATCAGCAAGATGATGCCAATCAGGGCGATGATGCTGAGCTCGACCTTGAACAGCAAGAGCGCGAGCAGCGCGCCGACGCCCGCCGAAGGCAGCGTCGAGAGGATGGTGATGGGGTGGACGTAGCTCTCGTACAGCATGCCGAGCACGATGTAGACCGTGAGCAGCGCCGCCAAGATCAGCCTCGGCTGGCTGGCGAGCGAGTCTTTGAAGGCTTGAGCGGTGCCCATGAATTGCGCGTGCACGCTGGCCGGTAGCCCAATTTGGCGTTCAGCGGCGTGAATGGCGTCGACCGCCGGCCCGAGCGCGACGTTCGGGGCCAAGTTGAACGATAGAGTGACCGACGGAAACTGGCCTTGATGGTTGATGGCCAGCGCAGACGTCGTGATGCTGGGCGTCACCACCGCGCGTAGCGGCACTTGCCCGCCCGGCGCGCCCACGTACAGGTTGTCGATGCCGCTCGGCCCGTTTTGGAGCTCGGGTTTCACCTCCAGCACCACGCGGTACTGGTTGCGCTGGGTGAAGGTCGTCGCGACCTGCCGTTGGCCGAAGGCATCATACAGCGTATCGTCGATGGCTTGCGGCGTGATGCCGAGCCGCGCAGCGGCGTCGCGATCGAGCCCGAGGCTCAGGGTGAGGCCGGTCGTTTGCTGATCGGTGGCGACGTCCTTCAGCTGCGGCACCTTCTTGAGCCGCTCGAAAACGCGCGGCGCCCATTCGCGCAGCTCCTGCAGATCGGCGTCTTGCAAGGTGTATTGGTACTGCGTGCGCGCTTGGCGTCCGCCCACCCGCACGTCTTGAAACGACTGCAAAAACAGGTTGATGCCGGGCACGCGCGCGAGCTTTGGCCTGAGCCGCGCGATGATTTCGTCGGGCGAGGTTGTGCGCGGGGGCTTCGGCTTCAAGTCGATGAACACTGTGCCGTTGTTGCCGGTCGAGCCGTTGGCCGCACCGATGAACGACACGACGTGCGCGATGTCCGGATCCTGCTGCACGACGGCATTGATCGCCTGCTGGCGCTCTTTCATGGCGCGAAACGAAATGTCTTGCGGCGCCTCCGAGAAGCCGGCCAGCGCCCCGGCGTCTTGCTGCGGAAAGAGTCCCTTGGGCACTACCCCGTACAGGTAAATGCTGAGACCGAGAGTGCCAGCGATGACCAAAAGCATGAATTTGCGGTGGCCGAGCACCCAGTCGAGCGCGTGCTCGTAGCCTTTCAGGACCGCTTCAAAGCCGCGTTCTGACCAGCGATACAGCTTGCCGTGGCGCTTTTTGTCGCGTAGCAGCCTCGAGCACATCATCGGCGTCAGCGTGAGCGACACGATCGCGGAAATCACGATCGCGATCGAGAGCACCATCGCGAACTCGCGAAACAGTCGGCCGACGATGCCGCCCATTAGCAAGATCGGTAAGAACACCGCGACGAGCGAAGCGGTGATCGACACGATGGTGAAACCGATCTGTTTGGCGCCCAAAAGCGCCGCTTCCAGCGGCTTTTTGCCCTGCTCGATGTAGCGGGTGACATTTTCCGTGACCACGATGGCGTCGTCGACCACGAAACCCGTGGAAATAGTGAGCGCCATCAAGGACAGGTTGTCGACGCTGCAGCCGAGCAGGTACATCACGCCGAAGGTGCCGAGCAGCGAGAGCGGCACGGCGACGCTCGGAATGGTGGTGGCGCGCAGCGAGCGCAAAAAGACGAACACCACCACGACCACGAGCAGCACGCTGATCACGAGCGTCAGCTCCACGTCGTGCACGGAGCCGCGAATCGTCTGCGTGCGGTCGAGCGCGATCGACTCGTGAATCGAGGGCGGAATCGAGGCCATCAGCGACGGCAACAGGCCGCGCACACGCTCGATCGTCTCGAGGATATTGGCGCCCGGCTGGCGCCGAACGATGACCAGCACGGAGCGCGTGCCGTTGACCCAGGCGGCCAGGCGGTTATTTTCGACGTCGTCGATGACGTTGGCGACTTCTTTGAGCCGAACAGCCGCGCCGTTCGCGTAGCCGATGATCGTCTCCTTGTACTTGTCGGCGCCGAAGATCTGGTCGTTGGCTTCGATCACCGCCGTGCGGTTAGGCCCGACCAGCGAACCTTGCGGCTGGTCGACGGAGGTTGCGGCCAGCGCGTTGCGCACGTCGGTCGAGCTGACGTTGTGACCGGCTAGCTCGCGCGGATCGACCTGTACCCGAACCGCGGGCTGCTGGCCGCCGCCAACGAATACCTGGCCCACGCCCGGCACTTGCGCAATCTTCTGCGCCAGCACGGTGTTGGCGTTTTCGAACACCTCGGACAAGGGCAGCGTGTCGGAGCTGAGCGCCAGGATCAAAAGCGGCGCGTCGGCGGGGTTGACCTTGCGGTAGGTCGGCTTGAGCGGCAGGTTCGGCGGCAGCTCGCCCCCGGCCGCTGCCATGGCAGCCTGCACGTCGCGCGCGGCGCCGTCGACATCGCGATCCAGATCGAACTGCAGCGTGAGCGACGTCGCACCAAGCACGCTGGCCGACGTGATCTCCGTGATACCCGCGATGCGGCCGAAACGGCGCTCGAGCGGAGTCGCCACCGACGACGCCATGGTTTCGGGGCTCGCGCCGGGCAGCGCGGCGCTGACTTGAATCGTGGGAAAGTCGACGTTGGGTAGGGGAGAGACCGGCAGGTGCAGGTAGGCGGCGATGCCGGACAGCACGATGGCCGCAGCCAGCAGCGTCGTGGCGATCGGTCGCCGGATGAACGGCCCGGAGATGTTCACGACTCGGCGGCCCTCGGCTGGCGGACTTCGGCGCTGAGGCGACGCACGAGGGCGCCGAGTCGCGTCATGTACAGGTAGATGACGGGCGTCGTGTACAGCGTCAAAATCTGGGAAATCAGCAGGCCGCCGACGATCGAGATGCCGAGCGGACGGCGCAGCTCGGAGCCCGTGCCCGTGCCGAGCGCGAGCGGTAAGGCGCCCAGCAAGGCCGCCAGTGTCGTCATCATGATCGGCCGGAAGCGGAGCAGACAGGCCTGATGAATCGCTTCTCGAGGTGAAAGCTGCTGCTCGCGCTCCGCCTCGAGCGCAAAATCGATCATCATGATCGCGTTCTTTTTCACGATCCCGATCAGCAAGATGACGCCAATCAGCGCGATGATGCTGAACTCGTTGTGCGTCACGATCAGCGCCAAGAGCGCGCCCACGCCCGCCGAGGGCAAGGTCGACAGGATGGTGATCGGGTGGATGTAGCTCTCGTACAGCACGCCGAGCACGATGTAGACGGTGATCAGCGCCGCCAAGATCAGCACCGGCTCGCTCGCCAGCGACTCGCCGAACGCCTTGGCCGTGCCGACGAAGTCCGCGTGCACGCTGGCCGGCAGCCCGACGTCGCGCTCTACGGCGTGAATCGCGTCGACGCCGGCGCCGAGCGAGCCGCCTTTGCCGACGTTGAACGAGATGGTGACGGACGGGAATTGCTGCTGGTGATTGATCACCAGCGGCGCCGGCTTGTGCGCGAAATGCGCGAAAGCGCCGAGCGGCACGGCCGAGCCGGAGCTCGACTTGACGAACAGCTGCGACAGCGCGCCCTCGTTTTCGCGCTGTTCGGGCTTTACCTCGAGCACGACGCGATACAGGTTGAGCTGCGTGAAGATCGTCGAAACTTGACGTTGCCCGAAGGCATCGTACAGCGTGTCGTCGATGGCCTGCGTGGAGACGCCGAGCCGAGAGGCCGTGTCACGGTCGATGTCGAGCGACATGCCGAGGCCGGCGGTTTGCTGGTCGCTCGCGACGTCGGCAAGCTCGGGCAGCGCGGCGAGCTTTTTCGTCATCGTCGTGCCCCACTCCGCAAGCTGGAGGGGGTCTGCGGCTTCGAGCGTGTATTGGAACTGGGTGCGGCCTGCGCGGCTGTCGATCTGCAGGTCTTGAACCGACTGCAGGTGCACGTCGATGCCGGCGATATCAGACAGGCCGGGCTTCAGGCGCTCCATGATGCCGTCGGCGTTGGCCGAGCGCCGGCTGCGCTCTTTCAGGGTGATGCTGAGCCGCCCGCTGTTCACGGTCGGATTCGTCCCGTCGGCGCCGATCGACGAAGCGACGCTGGCCACGTCAGGATCCTTCAAAATCACGTCGGCGACCGCCTCTTGCAGTGCCATCATGCGCGGAAAGGAGACGTCGGCCGCCGCCTCGGTCACGCCGACCAGCATGCCGGTGTCTTCTTGGGGGAAGAAGCCCTTGGGTACGGCGACCGCCAGCACGCCAGTGAAGGCCAGCGTGGCGAGCGTGATGAAAAGCGTCGTGCGCTGGTGACCGAGCACCCACTTGAGGCCGTGGTCGTAGTAACGCACGGCGGCCTCGAAGGCGCGCTCGGAGGTGCGGTGAAACCAGCTGCGCTGCTCGACGGGCGGCTCCGGTTTCAGCATGAAGGCCGACATCATCGGCGTCAGCGTCAGCGACAGAATCGCCGACACGAAGATGGCGACGCTGAGCGTGACCGCGAATTCCCGAAATAACCGGCCGATCACGCCGCCCATGAACAAGAGCGGAATCAGCACCGCTACCAGCGATATGGTCAGCGAGACGATGGTGAAGCCGATTTGCTTGCTGCCGAGCAGCGCCGCCTCGAACGGCGACTTGCCCTGTTCGATGTAACGCGAAATGTTCTCGATCATGACGATGGCGTCGTCGACGACGAAGCCCGTCGAAATCGTCAGCGCCATCAAGGACAGGTTGTCCAGGCTGTAGCCGAGCAGGTACATCACGCCGAAGGTGCCGATGAGCGACAGCGGAACTGCAATGCTGGGGATGGCGGTGGCGCGCAGGTTGCGCAGAAAGACGTAAATCACGGCGACCACCAGGCCGATGGTGAGCAGCAGCGTCATCTCGACGTCGTCGACCGAGGCGCGCACCGTTTCGGTGCGATCGCTCAGCACGTCGACCCGGATGCCTTGCGGCAGCGAAGCTTGCAGTTGCGGCAACAGCTCCTTCACCCGATCGGCGGTTTGAATGACGTTCGCGCCCGGCTGCCGCTGCACGTTGAGCACGATCGCGCGGTCTTTATTGGCCCAGCCGGCGAGCTGCTCGTTCTCGACGCCGTCGATGACTTGGCCGATGTCGCGCAGCCGCACGGGCGCGCCGGCTTTGTAGGCAATGACCAGCGACGCGAAGCCGGCGGCGTCGTAAAGCTGGTCGTTGGCCGCGATGGTGTAGTTCTGCCGCGGGCCGTCGATGGTGCCCTTGGCTTGGTTCACGTTGGCGGCTACCAGCGCCAGCCGCACGTCCTCGAGGGTCAGCGACGTGCCGGCTAAAGCTCCCGGATCCACCTGGACGCGCACGGACGGCTTCTGCCCGCCGCTGAGCGTCACCAGGCCGACTCCCGAGACTTGAGCAATTTTTTGGCCGAGAATCGAGTCTGCGTAGTCGCTCACTTTGCTCAGCGGCAGCGTATCCGAGCGGACGCTGAGCGTGAGGATCGGCGTGTCGGCGGGATTCGATTTGCTGTAGCTGGGCGGCGTCGGCAGGGTGCGCGGCAACAGGCTCGACGAAGCGTTGATCGCGGCCTGCACGTCCTGCTCGGCCGCGTCGATGTTGCGGTCGAGCGTGAACTGCAGCGTGACCTGAGAGCTACCGAAGCTCGACACCGACGTCATCTGCGACAGGGACGGAATCTGCCCGAACTGCCGCTCGAGTGGCGTCGTGACGGCTGAGGCCATCGTGTCGGCGCTCGCGCCCGGCAGGTACGTCGAAACGACGATGGTCGGATAGTCGACTTGCGGCAGCGCCGCGATCGGCAGCAGCCTGAAACCGACCAAGCCGGCCAGCAACACCCCGACCATCAGCAGCGTCGTCGCGACCGGCCGCCGGATGAACGGCTCGGAGATGCTCACGGCTTGGCTCCGGCTCCGTTTGGTCCGGCAGCGGCCGACCCTGCCGGGGGCCGCGGGGCTACGCTTGCGCCGGCGCGCAGTGCGTTTTGCCCTTCGACCACGACCTTGTCGCCCGCTGCCAGGCCGCTCTTCAAAATCACGAGCTCGTCTTGGGTCGTGTCGATCACCACCGGGCGCACGCTGGCCTTGTTGGCGGCGTCGACCAAATACACGAACGTACCCTGCGGCCCGCGCTGAATCGCCGTGGCCGGCACCACCAGCGCGGCCTTGCGCGTCGTGAGCAACAGCCGCGCTTTGACGAACGCGTTGGGCCACAGCGTGCGCTCGACGTTGGGAAAGCTGGCTTTCAGCTTGATGGTGGCCGTCTGCTGATTGACCTGATTGTCGATCAACAAAAGCTGCCCGTTGCCGAGCAGCGTCGTAGCGTCGCGACTGTAGGCGTCGACGCCGAGCGCACCGGCTGCCAGTGCCTTAGAAACGCGAGGAAAGTCGTCTTCAGGTAGCGTGAACACCACCGCCATCGGGTCGAGCTGGGTCACCACCACGATGCCTGTCGGGTCCGCCGCGTGCACGATGTTGCCCTGGTCGACCAGGCGCACGCCGGTCACGCCGTCGATCGGACTCTTGATCTGCGCGTAGTCGAGCTGTAGCCGCGCCGTGGCGGCCTGCGCACGGTCGGAGTCGACGGCAGCGCTGGCCGAGTCGGCGAGCGCCTTTTGGTCATCGGCTTGCTGTTTGGCGATCAGCTTCTGGTCGACCAAGCTCTGGTAGCGCTGTTGGTTCACGCGCGCGTTGGCGGCGCTGGCGCTATCTTTCGCGATCGCCGCTTGCGCCTGCTGCAGGGCGATTTGAAACGGACGCGGATCGACCTGCGCCAAGAGCTCGCCCTTCTTCACGTTCTGGCCCTCGGTGAAGAAGATTTTGTCGAGCCGGCCGTCGACTTGCGTCTTCACCGTGACGGTTGCGAGTGGCGTCGCGTTGCCGATGCCCTCCAGGTAGATCGGTACGTCCTTCCGCAGAACCGCGGCGATCACCACCGGCGTGGGACGTGCAGCGGCGGCCGCGGAGCCCGAAGCGGCCGCGGCCGCCCCGGCGTTTTCGGCGCGCTTGCGGCCGAAGAAGAAGACGCCGCCCAGCGTAAGCGCGATACCCAGGCCGACGTAGAGCGCGGCCCGGCGCGGCTTTTGGGCCTCGCGCGCGGCGGCAGGCGGGGCGCTCGCGGCTCCGGGGCCCGGCTCTGGTGCGGTGTGGTCCATCTGCTTACTTTCCCAGCGCCGACAGTAGACCTGCGCGAGCGGAGGCCAGGTTGTATTCCGCTTGCACGAGCTGTGCCCCTGCCGCCAGCGCCGCGACTTCGGCGTCGTCGAGCTCGATGATGCTGCCTACGCCCTGCTCGTAGCGCCCCTCGGCGAGTCGCAGGCGTTCCTTGGCATTTTCGCGCGCGTCCTGCGCGGCGTCGATAGCGGCTTTCGCTGAGCGCAGACTGAGGCGCGCTTGCTCCACCTGAAAGCGCACGCCAAGCTCGGCCTGCGAAAGCTGAGCCTGCGCTACCGTCACGTTGGCCCGCGCTTCGCGCACCTCGCCTCGCGTCAGCCCCCCCTGAAAGATGGGCCAAGTCAGGTTCAAACCGATGTTCCAATTCAGGCCCAGTGCGTCCAGCGCCGGCCCTGCCTCCGACACCCCGCCCAGGCCGGAAAGCGTGGGTCCGTAGGCGCCTTGAATCGAGCTCAGCGTGAGCTCGGCGGCTTTGGTCTGCTTTTGCAACGCAACCAGCTCGGGACGCGCCGCCAGCGCTTGGCGGAGCAGCGCGTCGCCCGAGCCGTCCTCGCCTGGTATCGGGCCAATGCCTTCGTCGGCGACGTCGTAATCGGTGCCCTGCGCGATGCCCATGGCTTGGTTGAGCTGCGCCTTGGCCGTCAAATAGCCGTTCTGCGCGTTGATCAACGTGACGCGAGCGTTGGCGAGATCGGTCTTGGCTTGCGCCAGATCTATCTCGGGACGAATGCCTTGTTGCACGAAGCCCTGAATTTGCGCCAGGTGGCGCTGCATGTTCTGGACGCTGTCTTCGCCCACTTGCACGAGCGCGCGCTGAGCGTGCGCCTGAAAGAACGCCTGACGGATGTTGAGCGCGGCCTCGAAGCGCGCCGTATGCTCGTTCGACTCCTGAGCGTCCCGCGCGGCCGACGCTGCTCGCGTGCGGTCGACGGTTTGCCCAAAATCCCAAATCAGCTGTGAAGCGCTGACCCCGACTGAAAAGACGTTGTACGTCTGCCCGCCGGCGCCGACCGTGGTCGGAGGCGCGTTCTGCGTCGTGCGCACCGAAGAACTGCCGTGAACCCGCTCCGCCAACGCGTTGCCCGTCACTTGCGGCAGGTACCCCGAGCGCGCCTGCTCGACCCGCCCCGACGCAGCCTCCGTTTGTGCCTTGGCCGTGAGTACGCTCGGCTGGTGCTCCAGGCCGGTCGTGACGGCCTCGTCGAGGTGCAGGACGCGCGGCGCCCGCTCCGGCGCAGGCGCCGCGTCGGTTTGC
>Ga0307508_10002558_pt1 | contig 19155 bp, 14 predicted proteins | sample 9_EM_MG_FD_203089 | JGI IMG/M metagenome (GOLD analysis project Ga0307508, IMG submission 203089) | Populus trichocarpa ectomycorrhiza microbial communities from riparian zone in the Pacific Northwest, United States - 9_EM | ecosystem: Host-associated > Plants > Roots > Unclassified | place... | reverse complement strand
CGGGCGGCAACGCCGGCAGCGGTGGCGCGAGCGGCGGCACGGCTGGCAAAGGCGGCACGAGCGGCACTGCAGGCGCAAGCGGCAGTGCAGGCGCTGGCGGCAGCGGCAGCACAACCTGCCCGGTCAACCTCTCCGGGCCGCCCATGATCGACATCCCCAAACCCGGCGGCGGCATCTACTGCATGGACCGCACCGAGGTCACCAACTCCGATTACAAGATCTTCCTCGACGCCGGCGTCGCCACCTCAGGCCAAGGCTCCGAGTGCAGCTTCAACACCAGCTACCAGCCCGACACTTCTACAGCCTGCACGGTTCAGCCCTACGATCCCAACGCGCGCCCCAAAGTCCCCATCTCGTGTATCGACTGGTGCGACGCCAAACGCTACTGCAGCTGGGCCGGCAAAAGACTTTGCGGAGCTATTGGTGGTGGCTCAAACGTACCAAGCAGCTACATCGATCCCAATGTTGACCAATGGTACCGCGCCTGCTCCAAAGCCGGCGCCCTGAAATTCCCCTACGGTAGTGCCTACCAGTCGATGTATTGCATCGGCGTCGACAGCCCGTATGTGCACCCTACGTCAGTGGCGAACACTCCCTCGTGCCAGGGCGGCTACGATGGGCTTTTCGATATGAGCGGGAACGTCGCGGAGTGGGAAGACTCCTGCTCGGCGGCCAGCGGCGCGAACGACAATTGCTTGATACGAGGCGGCTCGGTACTGGATGCCGAGTCGACGGCGCCTTCATTGCTTTGCAACGATTCGGCAATTGCCGACGCGACGCCAATGCCGGCGACGAAGATGCGGAGTGCGAAGAGCGAGATTGTAGGAGTGAGGTGTTGTTACGATCCGTGAGGCGTCCCAGCCAGCGGTCATACAGGCAAGTGTAGCGACGAGTTCGAGCGAGGCCACGATCAGTCGGGCGGCGCGACTCGATTGCTCAGTGCGTGACGGGGGATCACAGAGCACTACGCCGCAGCGACGCATGCCTCGTCGCTCTCTGTGCCGCGCTGCAGGCACCATGGGATCATTGGCAACACGCGGAGAAACTTTTTGTCATGAGCCGGGAACGACTCCCGGGGCTTGGCGCGCCGTTTCAGCTAAGCGAGGGCCTCATTCGCTGCCTGAGTCGACACGGCGTCAGAAGTCGACATAACCGCCAAGCTCGGCGCTCTTGTGGTCACGCGCGGAGCCGGAGATCACGGAGCGCAGGTGAACGTCCCCGGAATGTCCGACTTGACCCAGATCGGTGGCGTCAGCGGCGTGGCCGCTTGCCGCGCGGACCTCGACAATTCGGGAACACACCCGTCGCAAGTTGCGAGCGCCGTCGCGTGCTTTGGCGGCTATGCGAGCTTGTACGACCTGAGTGGCAACGTCGCGGAGTGGGAAGATTCGTGCTCGGCGGCGAGCGGCGCGAACGACAACTGCCTCACGCGCGCGGATCGATTCAAAGTGTCGAGACCGTCGCGCCGTCGCTGCTTTGCAACGACTCGACCCTCAGCGACGCGACTCCGATGCCGGCGACGGCGACGCGGAGTAGACGGCGAAGCGGAGTAGTAGAGACGAGATGGTGGGCATGAGGTGTTGTTACGATCCGTGAGGCGCATCACAAGCACCCCACCCGCGTCGTAGCCAAGACGATGTCGTCGTAGAAGAAGTCGAAGTCGAAGCCGCCGGGGTGCCAGTCGTAGACGCCAAAACCGAAGTCGGTCATGCCGCCGACCAGTCCGGTGCTCGTGTTGTTGAAGATGGGATCGCCCGGGACGTGGCCTGCGGGGTAGTCGACGTGCTGCGCGTCGAACGTGCCGATGCTGGCGCCGTCGACCCAGACGTTGATTTGATCCGGCTGGTCGTTGAGCTCCCACTCGAGGCACGACCACTTCAGCGCGGGCAGCTTGCTGGGGGCGTAGGCTTGGCGCTCGCCGCTCGGGGTGCCGCTGAGCTTGATGAAGCCTAGTTGCCAGCCGCCGCTGTGCTCGGCGATGGACAAGTAGGTAGGTTTCGGAAAGCCGCTCGTGCCGCCGAAGACCAAGCCAATGTTGTTACTGTGCGGCGCGGGAGCCGTGTAGAAATAGGCGCGACCGAAGTTGTGCGTCGAAAGCGCGGCGGGTGCATTTTTGGTGATGGCGTAGGCGTAGGCGTTGCTCGAGCCCGCGGACGGCGTTCCGAGTGCGTGGACTTGGAGCGCGTATTTGCCGTGCGCGGCTTGCGCTCCCTGCACCGTGGCCGTGGCGCCGCCGCGCATTTGGACGGTCCACTTATCAGCGTCGAGCTGCCCTCGCTCGAAGTCTTCGCACACGAGGCCCGCGCAAGCGACGCCTCCGGACCCGCCGCTTGCTCCACCAGCGCTCGCGCCAGCGCCCGAAGTGCCAGCGGTGGCCACATCGCCAGCACCGGAAGTGCCGCTCGCTGCGGCACCGGCGCCCGAAGTCCCGCCGCCCTGGGCGGCGAGCGACCCGCCGCTGTTCGCCGGAGCGCCTGACATGCCGCCGCTCGCGGTTGCGCCTGCAGCAGAATGGCTCGCGCCGCTCTGCGTCCCACTGGCCCCTGCAGCACCTGCGAGCGAGCCTCCGCCAGAGCCCCCTGCCTCGATAGCGGCGGGCGAGCTAGCCGGGGTCGAGCAAGCCGCTAGCCACAGAACCGGCGCGAAGGCGTAGCAATACAGGCGCATCGAGAGCGGGGTCACGCTTGCTTATGCCGGGTAGACCTCACGAGAAGGCATGCCCGGGCAGCCTGGGCTCCGTGTGAGAGCGCGAATAAAAATCGCACGGGCTCGGGGAGATCGCGCACGCAAAGTGTCGGGGGCGGGCATGAGCTTGACGAGGTTCTCTAACGTGCTTCTTCGCCCCGCCGTGACGTCCGCGCTGGCATGCAGCGCTCTGCTCGCGTGCGCCTCCTACGAGCAGTCGGCGCCGCGAGGCGACGATCAGTCGTCCCTCGGCGACGGTGGTGCGCGGGGAGGCGATGCTGGCGCGGGCAACGCGGGAAGGTCGACTCAAGGCGGGGAAAGCGCTGGCAGCGCCGGCTCGCCGAACAGCGCCGGAACATCTGGTAAAGGCGGCGGCGGTGTGGGTGGGGTGTCCGGTGCAGGTGGTAAGTCGGGTGGCAACGCCGGCAGTAGCGGCAGCCTAGGCAACGGTGGCAGCGCCGGCAGCGCGGGGCATGGCGGCAGCGCGGGCAATGGCGGCAACGGTGGATCTGGCGGAAGTGCGGGCAGTGGCGGCAGCGCCGGATCTGGCGGAAGTGTGGGCAACGGCGGCAGCGCGGGGGCGGCTGGAAGTGCGGGCAACGGCGGGAGCGCAGGAGCAGCAGGCGGCCCCGCGGTCGAGCTGGCTCAAGGCAAAGCGACCAGCGCGTCGACAGAAGAAAGCGGCAACCCTAGCTCTTCCGCTAACGACGGTGTGCTGACGACGCGTTGGGCCGCCGCCAGCGGAGCCCTACCGCAATGGTGGCGAGTGGACCTCGGCAGCAAGCTCACGCTCCAAAGCTACACGCTGACGTTCGAGCACGTCGATCGCCAATACTCCTACACCATCGAGACATCGATTGACGGCACCAGCTTCGCAAACCCACAAGCCAAGAGCGGCACAGGACCTCAAACCGGTACATTTCCCGCCACGCAGGCGCGCTACGTGCGCGTCACGGTCACGGCCACGAATCCGGCCAGCTTTGCCAGCCTCTCCGAAGTATCAATCAAGGGTTATTGAGCTTCTGGCGCCCGCCCCGACTTAGCTTGCGCGGTCAGCAGGTAGAGAGCCGAAAGGGTCTTTTTTCGATGCTCCGCACGGAACCGACCCTGGGGGGGAATGTGCACGTGAGTCTGTTGATCAAAGGTAGAAACAACATGCGGGCGACTGCGCTAGTTCTAACGTTGACCGCAATCGGCTGTACCGGAGAGATCGGTGGCGGGGCGCCTGGGTCGGCGTCCTCCCCGGGGCCGGGTGGCGGAATCGCGAGCCCGGGCCCCGGCGGCGGCATCGCGGGCCAGCCTGCGGCAGCCGGCGCTGGCGGATCGCCGACCGCTATTGGCGCTGAGCAGCCGAGTCCTCGGCTATTGCGGCAGCTCACGGTCACTGAGTATCGCAGCACGGCCTCTGATCTGCTCTATCTCTCGAGCCCGAATACCACCGACATTCCGCCCGGCAACCCCGTGCGCGGCTACACTACCAACGCTGCCAGCGCCTTCATCGACATGAGCAATGTCGACAAGTACCAGTCCGTGGGCAACGCGCTGGCCGACCGCGCCGTGAAGGAGTCGTACGCCAAACTGGTGACATGCCAGACCCAAGATACGGCCTGCGCGACCACATTCGTCCAGCAGTTCGGCCAGCGCGCCTTCCGTCGCCCGGTCGCGGCGGACGAGCAGACGCGCTATCTCGGCCTGTTCGATCCCGCCGTCTCGGGCGGCGATTTCAAGACCGGTGTCAGCCTGGTCATTCAAACGATGCTGATCTCGCCGCACTTCCTGATGCGCAGCGAGCTCGGCTCCGACGTCGGCAACGGGAAGTTCGTGCTGACCCCGTTCGAGATCGCGTCGGGACTGTCGTATGCGTACTGGGGCACGATGCCGGACGACGCGCTGTTCGCATCGGCCCAAAGCGGAGCCCTCTCCAACAAGACTGAGATCGAGGCTCAGGCGCGGCGACTTTTGGCCGACCCTCGCGGGCGCGCCGGCATTGCGACGTTCGCCGGCGAATGGCTCGAAGCCTCGCGCGCTTACGTGGCGACGAAGGATCCTGCCACGTTCCCAGCGCTGAAGGATGCCGACACCGCCGCGGGCATCGTCGCCGCCATGAGAGGAGAGGAGGACGCCTTCTTCACTGGCGTTGCCTTCGATTCGACCAAGAAATGGAACGAGCTGTTCTCGGCCGATTACACCTACGTCAATGACACGCTGGCGAGTTACTATGGCCTACCGCTGCCCGGATCGGGCGAAAGCTTCACCAAGGTGCCGCTCGGCGCGGGTTCGCCACGCGGCGGCCTGCTGACCCTGGGCTCGTTCCTGTTCGGCCACGCGCGCGCCGACCAATCGTCGCCCACGCAACGCGGCCACATGATTCGCGCGAACATGTTCTGTGCTGACGTGCCACCGCCGCCGCCGGGCGTGGACGTTACGATCAAGCCCGGCACGGCCGGCAGTACCGGCCGTGAGCAGATCCAAGCGCTAACCGGCAGCGGCACGTGCGCTGGCTGCCACAATCTGATGAACCCGATCGGCTTTGGTCTGGAAGGTTTCGACGGCGCTGCCCAGTGGCGCACGATGGACCATGGCGAAATGATCGACGCTTCCGGGGCAATCAACGACCTTACCCCGACGCCGATCACGTTCAACGGCTCTAAAGAGCTGTCGAACGTCATCGCCAGCAGCAAGGACGCGCAGGCTTGCCTGGCGGCCAACTTCTACCGCTACGTGCGTGGCTTCGACCCAGTGCAAACCGGCAGCCCCGACGAGGCGAACGCGGTGCAAAAGCTGGAACAAGCGTTCGTGACGAACAATCTGGACCTGCCCGAGCTGTTCGTGCAGGTCGCTCTTCAAGACTCGTTCACCGCTCGCCGGTCCGTGGAGACTTTGAACCGATGAAAAAGCTGCAACGACGCGGAATCCTCAGGGGACTGGCGGCGACGGCTTTGGCGGCGCCGCTCATGCAAGCCTTCCGCATGCACCTTGGCCGCGCGGCGGCCCCGGTAGCCGTGCCAAAGGTGGTGTTCTTTTACACCCCGTGCGGCGTCGAGCCGCCCATGTGGCACCCCACCCAGACGGGCAAGACGTTTACGTTGCCGCGCCTGTCGGCGCCACTGCAGCCCTTCGCATCAGATTGTATCTTCATGGACGGGATCTCGATGGTGCCGCTGAACGACCATCAGGGCGGCTCGCAGCAGATGCTGGCCGGCGACGAAAAAGACGTCACGACCCTGGACGTGGCATTGGGCGATTTCCTGAAGTCCGCGCCGCCGCCATTCAAGTCGCTGGAGCTAGGCGTGCAGTCGCTGATCAGCAAGGGCGGCTCCGTAGCGGCGCCCCACCCGCATTTCACGCGCATCTCGCTGTCGCACGAGATCTTCGCCGAGGACAACCCGCTGGCCGCCTTCAGCTCCGTCTTCGGCAACGGGACGCCGGCGGTCACCGGCAACAGCGCAGACGCCATCAAGGCACAAATGCTGCTGAGCGCCCAGCGCAAGAGCGTGTTGGACATCGCCACCGCCGACCTGAACGCCCTGAGCAGCCGCCTACCAAACTCGGAGAAGAACAAGATAGCGTCGTACACCGACGCCGTTCGCCAGCTCGAGCTGCGCCTCGCCGATCCGGCATCCACGTCAAACTCGGCGATGTGCACGGACTTATCGGCGTTCAACCCAACGCACTTCACGGTGCCGCAAGTCGGCGATTTCAGGCAGTCGACGTACGAGCAAACGGCGGGCCAAGCGACGGTGGCCGATCTGCAAATGGACATAGCGCGGCTGGCGCTGGCGTGCGGCCGTACTCGGGTCGTCACGCTGCTCTATGGCCACACCAACGCGCATAACCCAATTGAGGGTCTCGGGACCTTCGGCGCGCATGACTCCTCGCATTTCTTTGCTCCACCCAACATGAACGCAGGCCAGGCGACGCCCGCGCAGATGGACGCCAAGCTCACCGCTTGGCGCAACTACCGTGAGTGGTACGCGCAGCGCGTGGCACAATTCATTACGGCCATGAAAAGCACTCCCGATCCCGACGTACCGGGAACCACGCTGTTCGACAACACGATCATCCTACACACCTCCGAGCTGGGCGACGGCGCTCCGCACAAGACCGACCGCATCCCCTACGTGTTCATCGGCGGCGCTAACTTGGGCTTCAAGCTCGGCCAGGCGATCAACTTCACTAACGCGGTGCCGGCGTACAGCGGCGGCGCGCACAGCGGGCTAAGGTACATGTCGCACTCACCGCTGCTGACGATCGTCGCGCAGAAGATGGGCATGTTCAACCCCGGCGATCCAATCGTTCGCACCACGCCCTCTGGACCTGTCTCGGGCCCGTTTTGGGGCTTCAATGGTCCGCAGGCGCTGGACCCCATGAGTCTCGGGATAGTCTAAATCCAGAGCCGAATGGAGCCTGCTCGAGCGGCCCCCGAAACGCTCGAGCAACGCCTCGGGGCGCGCGGATCTCTAACGGCAGATCGTCTTCACGCGCTCGGAAAACGGTGAGCTCGCGTTCTTCGCAAGAAAGCTCGTCGCTTCTTGCCGCGCTCGCTCGGTCTGCCCGGCCTGACAGAGTGCTGTCATGTGGGTGACCTGCCGAACTGATGCGAGCTTGCCGGTTGGGAAGCGCGCGGCGTGTTCGTTCAAAAATTGCAGCGCGCGTTTGGTGTCGCCAGCCTGGAGTGCTTCCTGAGCACTCTTCACGAGCGTGACTTCTTCGTCGATGGTTGGCTCGCCCGCACTGGCGAGCGGCCGTCCGGGTTTCACCGGCGCTGGGGTTTGCAGCGAGCCTTCGACTTCTTCACCCTTCGCGGCCGATTGCGGCTCGGGCGCAGGCTTCCTCGCGGACCGTGGAGCCGCAGCGGCGTGCGCTTGAACCGCGACCGGCGCCAGTTCCTCGAGCTGCGCTCGCCGAGAGTCATGTTTCAGCTGGTGGGTAATGCCGACGCCGACACCGAGCGCGAGCAGCACCAAACAAGCTTTGCCGGCGCTCGATCCCCACGCATGCTGCGCCAAACCACCGTTAGCAATGGCCGGGGACGTCGCCTGAACATCGAAGCGCGGCAGATCTCCGCGCATGGCACGTTGACGAATCACGTCACCGAGGCGCATTCTCTGGTCTGCTCTTGGGGCCTCGGCCGCCTTGTAGTGCTCGAGGATCAAGCGCGCTTGGCTGCTTGGTTGGTTCATGTCGCTCCCGGCCCAGCCTAGGTCCGCACACGGTGTTAGCGTGATTCGCACGGGCGCCAGTGCTCCTCTTGTCGTGCAACGGCTCCGATCTGCCTCGTTAACTGGATACCGGTAGATACCCGCCCGGTGGTTCTTCTGTGCGGGACCGCGGGATTTTTGTCGGCTCGATGTCAAAAGCGCAGCGGCACCGTCTTCGCGCTTCGCGACGCCGGCCCCGGTACGCATCTCCGTCCCCGGGCTGAAACACTGGTATCGGCCAGGCGACCACCTAAGCTAGTGGCGTGAACATCAAGACAACAGTCGGTTGGGGCATCGCCGTTGTCGGGACGATCGCGTGTGGAGGAACCTTCAGGGGAAATCGGCCAACGGCGGGAGAGAGCGGCAGCTCGGGGGTGGGTGGAACCGCGGGCGCTACAGCAGGGGGCGCGGGCACTGGAAACGGGGGCAACGGTGGCGCCGGGTCGAGTGCCGGCGGACAACTCCCCGTCCCCTGCCCAGATCAAGTACCGGCCGCCGCCGCCTCGTGTAGCCCAAACGACCTGACGTGCGAGTACGGTGATGACGTGCGCGGCGAGGCCTGCCGGACTCACGCGGTCTGCACGGCGAGCGCGTGGCAGGTCGTCACGCCGAACGCGAGCGCGTGTCCGCCGTTGCGAAACGTCGGAGCTTGTCCAACGTCCGCGACCGACGCGTGCGAGCAGGACACCACCTGCGCGAAGCCCGACGGAGCGGTCTGCCGCTGCACGAATTGTCCTCCAAGCGCGCCACTCTGCGGAGTGAGCGCGGTTTGGTACTGCCCGACGCCGAACCGCTCGGCCGGATGCCCCTCGACGCCGCCGAACCTCGGAACAGCATGTGAGATGGATGGCGTCGAGTGCGGCTACCTGCAGGAGTGTGGTCAGCCCACCAAAGTCTGCTCGGGCGGCGTTTGGTCAGCCGGGCAGGTCCTGGGCTGTCCATCGTGACTATTTCAGCGGCAAATAGCCTTCACGCGGTCGGCGAACGGTGAGCTTGGGTTCTTGGTGAGGAAGCTGGCTGCTTCCTGCTGCGCCTGCTCGCGTTGACCGGCCTGACACAGCGCTGTCATGTGCGCGACCTGCCGCACCGACGTCAGCTTGCCGCCGGGGAAGCGCGCCGCGTCTTCGTCCAACAGCCGGAGCGCACGCTTCGCGTCACCACCTTGGAGTGCGGCTTGAGCAGCCTTCACGAGCTTGACTTCTTCGTCGATGGTCGGCTCGCTCGGGCTCGGGAGCGGAGCCGCCTGTGGCCGTTCGGGTTTGGCACGCGGCGGCGACGGCCGAGGCTGATTCGAGGTTGCTACGCCAGGCTCAGTGCGCGGCACCAGCGCGGGCGCGGTCGAAAACGTCGGCGCCACTTCGCGCTCTCCCGGCGTGGGCGGTGCCGGCTCAATCAGCCCAGGCGCTGCAGCGTCTCTTCGCAGCTGATAGGTGATGCCCGCTCCCGCTCCGAGCACCACGAGCGCGAGCGCCGCCTTGCCGACCAGCGAGCTCCACACTTGGTGCGCCCAGCCGGTCCGAGGCACCGCCGGCGAGGTCGGTTGAATGTCGAAGCGCGTCACATCGCCGCGCAGCGCGCGCTCCCGAATCACTTCGCCGAGGCGCGCTTTCTGGTCTACCCTCAAGGACTCGGCTGTCTTGTAACGTTCGAGGATCAAGCGGGCTTGGCTGCTCGGTGGCTTCATGTCGCTTTTGGCCCGTCCGCTGCGCGCTCGGCGAGCAGCAATTCGAAACGCTTGCGTGCCTGACGCAAACGCCCATAAACGGTGTTGAGGTTCACATCCAGCGCCGCGGCTATCTCGGGCGCGGTCAAGCCCTCGATGTCCGCCAAGCAGAAGACCAGTCGCTGCGCCTCGTCCAAACCATCCAAAAACGAGCCCACCAGTTGCTCGGCCTCGCGCCGTGCGACGAGCTCTTCCGGATCGGTGGGTGAGCCCAGGAGCAGCCCCCGATGCCGCGACTCGCTGCGCTTCACCCCGCGGTGATAGTGGCTGGAAACCTGTCGGCTGATCGAAAACAGCCAGGCGCGTACCAAGCCGCGCTCCTCGTACTGCGCGATGCGTCGATGCACCACGAGAAAGACCTCCTGCAGCGCGTCGTCGACGTCGGCCGCTGCCACGCCGAGGCGACGCAGCGAGCGCCACACGAAATCGGCGTGCTCCGCAAAGACCTGCGTCACCTTTACGGCTGCCTGGCTCTCGTCTTGCCGCACAGCCGCTTCGCTCATGCCTCTTTGACTAACTATATACCCGCTCGGCCGACGATCCGTGCGGAAGTGCACGCGCCTCTGTTAGGATCGCCGGCAATTTCGTGGACTTCCGCTCGCCGCTTCAGTGGGTAAGGGCCCAGGTGGCGTTCTCGGGGGGCACGCCCCAGGCAATGTTCAGCGCGTCGTAATAGGGGGCACTGTCGAAGCCGTCGTGCCCCGCGTCGGCGTAAAAGCGGTGCGTGCCGCCGTAAGGGGCCTTGCCGGTCGTGACGTTCACCGGCTGCCCGACGAACTTCATGTGCTCCATCGTGAACTGGATGTCGCCGTACTCCACGTCGCTCTTGCCGACGAAGCCGAAGAAGCGATCGATGGGCGTTTTGGGCGAATCGTCCAGCCACGCGCTAATCTTTGCGGGCGGGCAGTTCGGATCATAAGGGGGGTGCGCGGGGTCGAAGTCGGCGGTTGCGGCGCCGGTTCCGCAAAGGTTGTCGCGCGGTCCCGAGCGAGCGACGGCGCGGTAGGCACGGACCGCGACGGCGAAGCGCGTGGCGCTCTGCGCGCGGTGCGAGTGACCGGTAAAGCCGACGTCGGACCAACGGACAGTACTGTCGGCGTTGAGGTAGTAGCCCCAATCTTCCTCGGGATACGTCGCTTGAAGCTGCTTCAGCATGGCGGTGACTTGGCCGGTCACGCTCTCCGCCGGTGTCACGGCGAAATCGGGGCAGCGATCCACGCCATCGAACGCTTCCAGCCGGCAGTCGCCGTTGAACTGGCGGGTCGTGTAACCAGTATTGAAGATCGGCAGATTGACACCGAGCACGTGAAAGCCGCGCTTCAGGCCGAAAGTGTAGACGTTGTTGTCGAGCTGCACGATGAGCTTGGCCATCAGGTGCGGCACGCCGCCGTACACGCCGGCGTTTCCGTGTATGTGCTGGCCGTCGGCGGCGGTGAAATTGAGCGGCCGGGGCGCCGGCGTATCGCCGCTGTCGTTGTTGGCCCCGGCGCTGCCGCCCGAGCCTGCAGTACCGCTGCCTCCGCTGGCGCCGCCCGCGCCACTGCCGCCACTGCCGCTACCCGCATCGCTGCCGCCGTTCATGACCGATGCGCCCGCCGAACCCGCCACCGTCGCCGCGCTACCGCTCGCACCGCTGGCCGTCGACGTTCCGCCTTGTCCTGCAGTGCCGCCGCCCGACGAGGCCGTGCCAGCAGCCGCCCCAGCGCTGCCGGCCTGCGCTGAGCTGCCTGCCTGGGGTGCTGCAGGAAGTGGGCCTGTCCCGCCGCCTCCATTGCCGCAGGCCAGTGCCACCAGGGCCAGGGCGAACGAACACGAGAACGCGGGTCTTACCAACGAAGAAAACATGCTGCGGGTACCTGCCCAGCTAATGCCCGCCGCTCGGCGTTTCCGTGCCAGCTGCGGTCGCCGCCTTTCCGGGAGCTGTAAAGAGACAGGTTTCTGCCAGACGATGTATGGAACGCCACGTCGGCGGGCATCCGCCATTGATATGATTCGACTAACGGCCTCGGTTCGTGGCGCCGTGCTCGCGCCACTTCTGCTCGTTGGCGCGCTCGGATGCTCGGCGCAGCCCAGCAAACCCGGCCAGCAGGCCGCGCCAACCGGCTCGAGCGGCGCGACCGGCGCTAGCGGTGCCAGCGGCGGGGCCGGGGCGCCGGGCAGCATGCCGGAACCAACGACGACGCCACTCGGCGACGTGGGCAGCATCCCCATTCACCAGCTGAGCGCGCGAGAGTACGACAATACGGTTCGCGACCTGCTCGGCACGGCGTCGAAGCCGGGCGAAGCGTTCCAGTCGTTCGAGGCGGCGGGCTTCGACACGCTGGCGGCGGCAGGCGTCATGAACTCGCGCAAAGTAGCCGATTATTTCAGCGCGGCCGGCACGCTCGCCGCCGAGCTGTTCGGCGACGCCACGCGCCGCGCCAGCCTCGTCACTTGCCAGCCCGCAACGCCGACCGACATCACGTGCGCCGAAGGCATCATCAAAACCTTCGGCTTGAAGGCGTTCCGGCGCCCGCTGCTACCGGCCGAGCTCGCCGATTTCGTGGTGCGTTACCAGGCCGGTCTGGCCCAGCAACTGGACCACGCCGCGGCGCTGCAGGAAGTCGTGCGCATCATCCTCGCTTCGCCGCAGTTCATCTATCGCGTGGAGCTCGACCCGGATGCGACGACCGTGCACCCGCTGAGCAGCTACGAGCTGGCGTCACGCCTCTCGTACCTGTTGTGGAGCTCGATGCCGGATTCGACCCTGTTTACGGCGGCTGACGGCGGAGCCCTCAACGCTCCGGACAAGCTCATGGCACAGGTCGATCGCATGCTGGCCGACTCGCATTCGCGCGAGCTGGTCGACAACTTCGCCGCGCAGTGGCTGGGCGCGCGACGCCTGAACGATCACGTCGTGGACACGACCTTGTACCCGATGTGGACGCCCGCCCTCGGCCTGACCATGCAGCAAGAAATGGGCGCCTATTTCGACGACTTTTTGCACGGCGACCAGACCTACGACCACTTTCTCACCTCGCCCGTCAACTTCGTCGACTCGAAGCTAGCCGCGGTTTATGGCCTGCCGGACCCTGGCGGCACGACGCTCACGCGCGTCCAAAACACGACCGGGCAGCGCACCGGGTTTTTGGGACTAGCCGGCTTTTTGACGCACACCTCGCGCCAGGACCGCACGGCGCCTTCGATCCGCGGCAAGTGGATCGTCAATTCCCTCAAGTGCCTGGATCTCGAGCTGCCGCCGAATTTGAACCCGGCGCCGCTCGGTGATCCGGCGCCCGGTCAGACGGTGCGCCAGGTGCTCGAAGCGCACCGCTCCAATCCGACGTGCGCGGCGTGCCACAACATCTTGGATCCGGCCGGCTTCGGGCTCGAGCATTTCGACGCTATCGGGCGCTATCGGGACAATTACAGCAACGGCCAGCCCGTGGATTCGCTCGGCATGCTGAGCGACGGCTCGACTTTCAACGGCCTGCTCGAATTGGCGGCGGGCATGTCGAAAGACCCAGGTTTCGTGGCCTGCGTCGCGCGCAAATTGTTTGTCTACGGGCTCGGTCGCACCGCGGACGGCAGCGAAGGCTACGTCGACCAAATCGTTACGACCTGGCAAGGGCAAGGTTTGTCGCTACGCAATCTGCTGAAGGCGATCGTCGTGAACGACACCTTCCGGTCTCGGCACGGGAACTAGGAGCATCATGCTGACTCGTAGAAATGTCCTTCGCGGTCTGGGCGTCACGCTCGGGCTACCGTTCTTGGAATCGCTCGCGCCCGGGCGCGCCATAGGCCAGACCGTGGCCCCGCCCAAGCGCTTCGTGCCCATCTACTTCCCGAATGGTGCCGGCGTCGAATGGTGGGACAAGCCGGGCAACGGCGCGACCTGGGATCTGGGGCCTCTCTTGCGGCCACTTGCGCCCGTGAAGTCGAAGACCCTGTTCATCAAGAATCTCGGCAACTACACCTGGCGTCGCGACCTGCTCACGATGGGGACGCCCTGGTACTCGCTGATTCCGCGCCAAGACATCGGCACGATGATGCCGGCGGGCGCTTTCAACACGCCGTCGCATTCGCGCGATCCTGGCGCCATGCTCACCTGCGTCGATGGTGACGGCGTGCGGCAAGATCGCAAGGTCGACGTGACGACCTCGCCCATCAACGCCACCACCGCCGATCAGATCATCGCCCAGGGCCTAATGGGCAAGACGCCCATCAACAGCATGCAGCTCGGCCTGCTCAACGGCTCCGGCGAGTTCGACGGCAGGAACAGCGTGTTTTCGCAAAACATGTCGTGGTCCGATCCCCAGACGGCGATGGGCAAGGAGCTGAACCCGCAGAAGGTGTTCGACGCGCTGGTCCAAGCCGGCGCGGCTGCGCCCGGCCAGACCGCCAACCCGGCCGATGCAGCAGCGGCCGCGCGCCGGCGCGCGCTCGATCAAAGCGCGCTCGATTCGCTCAAGGCCAGCACGGTGGCGCTGCAAAATCAGCTATCGATGTCGGACAAGGCCGAGCTCGACAAGTACCTGACCGGCGTGCGCGAGCTCGAGCAGAAAGTGGCAGCCACCACCAGCATGCCGACGACCGCGCAGTGTAAGCCCGTGGCTCGCCCGATGGCGACCACCGACGCCAATCAAGATCCGGTCGGGCGCATGGGCGTGATGAACGACCTGATCGTGATGGCGCTGCAATGCGACATGACCCGCGTCGTCACGTACATGCTCGACAACAGCCGCTCCGAGCTGGTTTACAGCCACGTGGCGAAGTACGACTTCACGAACGACAAGCCGGCCACCGGCACCGCCGGCAACTATCACGCCTCGCAGCACGCGGGCCTGCGCAACAACGACTTTGCGTCGATCACCAACTGGCAAGTCAGAGTCGCGGCCGACCTCGCGCAAAAGCTCGACGCCGTTCAAGAAGGCGAGCGCACGCTGCTCGACAACAGCCTGCTGATGTTGTTCAGCGACATGCACCACGGTGACCACGCCGGCTTCGACTTGCCGATGATGCTGCTGGGAGGAGCGGGCACGTTCAAGCAAGGCCAATACGTGACGCTGACGGAAGACCCGCAATCATGCAGGCAATATCGTGATCTCTATTTTACGATCATGAATCACTATTTTGGCCTTGGCATCAAAAGCTTCGGCGACGACATGCGCAAAATTCCGAACGCGGAAATCCCCGAAATTTTGGCTTGAACGGGCGGCCGCAAACAGGCGGTGTGCTAACCTCACACGCGTAGCATGCGCCGCTTCGCCGTTGTCGCCTTGGCGTGCACGAGCGCGTGCACCGTCCGGAGCGAGCACGCGGAGGTGGGCGTTTACGAAGCGCCAACTCAAGCCGACAATGGCGGCGCGCCGAGCGAGCTCGGGCCCTACCCTGCGTCCTATTTTCTGACGCTGCGGCTGCGCGACTTCAAGCGTTACGACAAAGCCGATCCGACTACCAACCCCGGCTTCGACAATCTCAACTCCGAAAAGAGCGTGGTAGCGTCGCTGCTGGGGACGGACCGCAAGCCCGTCTATCAAGCGCCAAAAAACGCCCTGCCGACGTTCGGGCAAGCTTACTTCGATCAATGGTACCGGGACGTGCCGGGCACCAACTACCCGGTCGTGTACCCGCTGCCGATCGCGCTCGGCCCGGGTGGGCTCTATCAGTACGACAGTCAAACCTCCGGCAAGCCCGACGTGTACCAGGGCGTCGCGCGGCGCGTCTTCTTTCCGCTCGACGATGGCGACCCCTACGCGACGCCGTTCGGCAACCAGGGCGCGGTTCACAACCAGGCGTTCACGGGCGAGCTGCATGCCACCTTCGTGGCCGGCACCGACAACGTTCTGCACGTGCGCGCCGATGACGACCTCTACGTGTTCATCGATGGTCAGCTGGTCATCGACCTGGGCGGCACGCACGCCGGGACCGGCGCCGATTTTGCGCTCAATAGCCTCGGTCTCACCACCGGCGAGTCATACCCGTTCGATCTCTTCTATGCCGAGCGCCTGGGCGCAACGGGCGAGCTCACGCTAGAAACCGATCTGGTGCTGGTTTCGGTCCTGAGCGACTAGCGCAGAGACGGTGTTAGCCTCGGGGTCTCGCATGGCCATCCCTCCCATCGACATCCAATGGGAAGCGCCGGGCGAATGCCCCGACGCACAAGGCGTGCGAGCTGCCATCGAACGGCTCCTCGGCAGACCGCTCGAGACCCTGGCGGCGCCGCCGAACGTGCGCGCCAGCGGCAAGGTCCGCAAGAACGACGCCGGCAACTGGGAGGTCAAGGTCGAGCTCGCCGTCGGCGAGCGCGTCGAAAGCGACGACTTGGTCGCCAAGCGCTGCAGCGCGTTGGCCGACGCGATGGCGCTCAAGGTGGCGCTCGCCATCGACCCACTGGCGGTGGCAAATTCCATGTCGCAGCCACCACCAAGCCCTGCGCCCGCCCCGGCTCCACGCACGGCGCCTGCCCCCAGGCGCGACACGACGAGCGAGCGGCCGAAGCACGTACCGGCCCTCGCGCTGCGCTTCGTCGGCGGCTTTGCGCTGGGTCCCCTGCCCGCCGCCACGCCAGGCGTCGGGCTCTACGCTTCAATCACGCGCCGCTCGCTGCGCGCGGAGCTCGGTGGCGAGGCTTTTTGGGGCGGCGTCGCGCACTACGCAGAGCTGCCCAATGTGGGCGCCAAGCTGCAGCTGTTTGTCGGCAGCGTGCGCGGTTGTGCGACCCCGGCCAGCGGCGCGTGGACCTTCCCGGTGTGCGCCGGCCTCGAGCTGGGCCTCATGCGCGCAAACGGCTACGGCGTTCAAGACACCAAACAGACGAGCGGCCTCTGGGGTGGCCTGGTCATAGGTCCCGCGGTGCAGCTGCATCTCACCGGGCGGCTTTCGGTGTGGCTCGAGACCGCCGCCAGCGTGACCCTGCTTGCCCCAGAGTTTCACATGCGGAACCTCGACACGCTCTACACGCCGCCCACCGCCGGCGCGCGCGCCTCGGTGGGATTCGAAACGACGCTTTAGGCTTCCCGAGCTGGCGTGCGCTAGTTGCAACCGACTTGCGTGGAGTTGATCGCCACGTCGTCGATCCAAACGTCGCCCGGCATACCGCCCGAGAAGCGCTCGAAGCCGAGCACCAGCGAGACGAACGCCGGCTCGACCCAAGGTTCGCCGACGTCGGTCAGCTCTTTGCCGTCGAGAAAGATGTGCAGCTCGTTCGGCGTCTCGTGCCATTCGTAACAGAACCAAGTGCCCATCGGAATCGAGGTGCTCGACGTTTTCGAGTTGTCGTTGGAGCGACGATTGGTCGAGACCTTGCCGCCTCCCAAGTTGTTGAGCAGCCGCACTTGCTCGCCTTGCGCTTCGTTCGCGTTGGTATCGAGCCCGGCGAAAACTTCGTGACCCCCGCTCGGCGCTTGAAAGCGCATGAAAGCCCTGCCCCAAAAATCCATCGCCGGAAACGTCTTGGTCTCTTCGATGTAAGCGTAGCCGCTGCCGGCCGTGGCCATGGCGTGCACCGAATGCGTGCCGCTATGCGCCTGCGTCGTCACCGTCTCGAGCGCGTACCCGCCATTTTTGATGATCTTCCAAGCGCTCGCCGCGTCGCCCGGCGGCGCCCCCTCGAAATCGTCGCACAGCTGCATTGCCGCGCAGCCGACAGCACCGCCGCCCGCGCTGCCGCCCGCGCCCGAGGCGCCACCAGCACCCGACGAGCCCGAAGCCCCGCCCACGCTCGACGAGCCAGCCGCACCGGAAGTCCCCACAGTCCCGCCCACGCCCCCCGTCCCACTCAGACCACCCGCGGGGATGACACCAGCCCCACCGATGCCACTGCCCCCCACGCCGCTGCCGGCGCTGGTACCGCTCACGCCGCCGCCGCTCGACCCACCAAAAGTGGTCGCGCCGCCGCCAGTACCCGCGGCACCCGCGCCGCCTGCCGCCGGACTCCCCGCGTCACTACAAGCAACCAGCATCAACCCGCACGCGAAAGTTGAAGTAACGAGGACGCACCTAGCCATGTGGGATCCGTGGCGGTCCCCGCTCGCGCGGATCAATCAATCAGACCGAAGGGTGAGCAGCACGCCACGCCGCCAAACACGCCCTGCGCGACCAACTTGTATCAAAGAAGCATGAATTTGGAATTTTAGCGCACTCGCGGCCCCCAACGCTGACGGGAGCGTCCTCGCTCACTAGAAAGGAAACAGCGCGTGGAACTCGAACATCAAGATTGCCGGAAACGGCGTGTAGCCGAGACTCAAACTGGTCTGCGCGCAGCGGCCACCCAACACCAGGGCGTTGAGACAAAACGGGCTCACCGGAAACACGGCACCCACGCGCATGCCGAGCGCACTACGGTCGACCCGACCGTCGCCCAGATAAGAAAGGTCACCGCGCGGCTGATTATACGGGCGAAACAAAACGTGCGCGAACACCTGCGTATAGCGAATGCGCATCGTAGAAGGCCTGGGGATGTACGCCTCCGAGTAGTACACGTAGCGCAGACCGGCGAACGGCATCACCAGCTGCCGCGCCACGCTAGCGTATTGCGGGTTCAGATCCTCGGTTCCGCCGCACGTCGTCGTGCAGCGCTTCAGCCCGATGTAGCCGGTGAGCGCGCCACCTTCGACGAACAAGCCGTGCGAAGACGGCAAGAGCACCGGCACCACGTTCGCCGCAAAAACACTGCCGCGCGGCCGCAAGGCCCGCGGCAGCGCCTCTCCATAGCCGCCAATCGAATGACTCAGCTGCAGATCCACATCCGCTTCCGACAACGCGCCCAAGACGCGCACACCCAGCACAGCCTCGCCGTATTGAGCAAATGTGAGGTCCGTCTCGCGCCCATTCCACTTGAACCCGAGCCCCAGCGCATACTCCAACCCAACGCGCAACCACGGCCTCGGATACAAATCCAGCCGGCCCTCGACATTGAGCGGCAAGTAAATAAAGTTCCCCCCAAAGCCGACGGCGCCCTGCAGGACCCGCGGCTCCGCCCGCGTCTTTAAGCCCGGAAACCGCTCGCGTAGCTGCTCACCACTCAACGCCTCGTCCTCGTCCCGCGCGTCGTCCCTCGCAGCGCTCGCGCCGTCGTCGGCTCCGAACTCAGAGGGCCCCGCATCGGCCACGGCCGGCACCACCAGCGTCAATCCGAGAAGCCCCACGCCCAATGTCTTCATGTTCCCGCGGACGTTTCATAGGTCACCGCAATGCGGCTCGCAAGAGCGCCGATATAGGTCGCCGCTTCCCATCCGTCCTTGCCGCAGGGTAAGCGTCCGGCGATGGCTAACGATTCATCACATCCTCGCTTGGGCTGCCAACCCGCGGCCTGAATTGCAGAAACTTCCGTTGCGTCTCCAGGCAAACCCCGACGATGCCACGCCGCGACGAGCTTCCGGCTATCGCTTCTGAAGCGCCGTTTCGCTTTCCTGATTTCACGGGGGGCTCGCAATCCCTGATAGCGCGGCAAGGGCCCCGGCAGACCCCTGCTGTTCATCGTGGCCTGCGACCCCTGACTGTTCATCGTGGCCTGCGACCCCTGCGGGAAGGAGAGAGCCCGATGCCTGGCCGCCGTAGGCGCAG
>Ga0307508_10002557_pt1 | contig 19160 bp, 15 predicted proteins | sample 9_EM_MG_FD_203089 | JGI IMG/M metagenome (GOLD analysis project Ga0307508, IMG submission 203089) | Populus trichocarpa ectomycorrhiza microbial communities from riparian zone in the Pacific Northwest, United States - 9_EM | ecosystem: Host-associated > Plants > Roots > Unclassified | place... | reverse complement strand
GGCCCGCCGCAGATCTGGCTCGCCAGCAGCGACCCTTGCCGAGCGACGATCTCCGAGCCCGGAGGAAAGACGAACGGCGCCGAAATCCCGATCGCCGCGCTCCGGCTCGGATCGCCAGTCAGCCGAGGGAAGACCTCCTTCACCACCGGTGGAGGCGGTACGTCCAACGCCTCTGAGATGATGCGCCGCAAACAGGCTGGGCTTCCCTATGCGCCGGCGATGTTCGACAGTTCCTCGTCAGCGCTGCCGGTCGTCTACGCAGCCCAACCTTCCGAAACCAATGGCGCGTATCCCTATCAAAGACTGCCGTTGAAGCCTGTGTCGGACGTCTATGACTCCTGGGCACTTATTTTTGTCCAACCGGTTTCCGACACCCGTGGGCAAATCGTTTCGCTGAGCCTCGACATGAAGAATACGCCCGCCGCCACGCCAAAGCTGCGCGTGGTCAGCGGGATATCTGCTTCAGGAGCATGCCAGCGGCAAACGCTGGATGTGTACGCGCCGGCGATGACAGCCAGGCAAGTGCGCGGCCTGTTCTCGCCCTCCGGCTGTAACTGGTACCGGCTTTCCGCCTGTCAGCGGTCGCAATGGCCCCGTGGCCGTGTGCTGTTTGTCCTGCGGAACGATATAGCGACGCGCAGCCTGTATCGGTGGGTCGATTACGACCTGCTGGCCAAGGCGCGTTTCGGCAAAAGCGCGAACGGATAGCGGCACGTCAACCTCGCCCCCGGCTTACGCGGCTGAGCTTCAGCCGGTCAGGACGGCGCGCAGGACAGGCTCGAAACCCGGCACTGCGCCGTTATCGGTATTGGTGAGCATCACCACGTCGAGCTTGCGGTCGGGAAAGTGCATCAGGATCGAGTTGAATCCCGAATATCCGCCGCTGTGCCAGATCACCGGATGGCCAAACATGCGGCTGATCTCCAGGCCGTAGCCGTAATCGGCTTGCTCGACGAAAGCTGGCGGCTTGCCGGGATTCTGGCCTGGTGGAACAAAGCGCGCCGATCCCGAGGGGATACCGCCCGCAACGGTCACCGCTGTCGTCATCTTTTTCAGGCTGTCAGCCGTCAGGACGCGCCCGCCGAACAGCGCGGCGTTCCAGCGCAACAGATCGCCCGTCGTCGAGCGCAGCCCGCCTTCGGCAACCGGAAGCCCCGCATACCAGGCGTTGTGAAATGCACCCGGCTTGTTCCCGAGCAGGCCGTATCCCGAGGCGCGGTGGCGAACCAGATCCTGGTGATGGTCGAGCGCGGTCGATGTCATCCCGAGCGGGCGGAACAGCGTGGCCTCGACAAAATCGCCATAGGAGCGGCCCGTCAGCTTCTCGATCAACGCGCCGAGCAGCACATAGTTGGAATTGGAATAGTTCCACCGGGTGCCGGGGGCGAAATCATAGAGCGGGGTCATGCGCGCGATGACCTGCGCGCGGGCGGGATCGTAGCGCCATGCGTCGCCGGCATCGGCGGGCAGGCCGCCCATTACATAATCGTGGATTCCCGAGATATGGCTGAGCAATTGATGGACCGTGGGGCGCGCGCCGCCGGGATGCGCGGGAAATCCGGGAAAGATGGTGTCGATCGGAGCATCGAGCGCGAGCTTTCCCTGTTCGGCGAGCAGCAGCACCGTCGCGGCGGTGAACTGCTTGGTGCATGAGGCGATGCGGAAGACGGTTGCCGGCGTGACCGGGCTGCCGGTCTCCAGATTGGCGCTGCCCCTGGCGATCAGGAGCGGTGCGCGGCCCTCCCCGCCCACACCCAGGCCGACTCCGGCGGATCCGGCATCGGTCACCAGCTTGGCGGCGATGGCGGTGAGCGCCGCGTCGAGGGACCGTGCGGGCGGCGAGGCGGAAGCGTGCCCCGTCAGCAGCATCGCGGCTGCACCCGAGCCCGCGATGGCCTGGCGTCGCGTCAGGTCTGGCATGGTCTGAATCCTCTCGCTCATTTTCTGGAGCGATAAAAACGGGGCGTGGGCCTGCGAGTCAAGCGGTGGCGCCAGGGTTGGAGCGCGAGGACCGGGCGCTGATCGGCGCCCCGCCCGCAACACTCCGCCGCATCTCACCACGCAGCGCATCTACACCCCATGACGGCTCGCAAATTTCCCGCTACCTCGCGAACGATGCACGCCCCCGCCCCCACGCCGATGATGGCGCAATATCTCGCGCTCAAGGCCGATGCCGAGGATTGCCTGCTCTTCTACCGGATGGGCGATTTCTTCGAGATGTTCTTCGAGGACGCGAAGATCGCCGCCGCCTGCCTCGATATCGCGCTCACCGCGCGCGGCGAGCATGAGGGCACGCCGATCCCGATGTGCGGCGTGCCCGTCCATGCCGCCGAGGGCTATCTCGCGCGGCTGATCAAGGCCGGCCACCGCGTCGCCATCGCCGAGCAGACCGAGAGCCCCGCCGCTGCCCGGGCGCGGATGGGCTCAAAGGCGCTTGTCTCGCGGGCGATCATCCGCGTCGTCACTGCCGGGACGCTCACCGAAGAGGCGCTGCTCGATGCCCGCACCGCCAATTGGTGCGTGGCGATTGGGGAAGTGGCGGGCGGCGTGGCGATCGCCGCTGCCGATGTCTCGACGGGGCGTTTCGAGCTGATCGAGACCGATGCCGCCGGGCTCCTCACCCAGCTTGCCCGCCTCGCGCCGGCGGAAACGATCGCCTCCGAAGCGTCCGCCTTCGAACAGGCCGCGACCACGCTCCGCCCGAAATCGGAGTTCGACAGCGCCGGCGGCGAGGCGCGGCTGAAGCGGCTGTTTGGGGTCGCGACGCTGGACGGCTTCGGCCAGTTCAGCCGCGCGGGGCTCGCCGCGGCCGGCGGGCTGGTCGCTTATCTCGATCACACCGCCAAGGGTTCGCTCCCCTTTCTGCGCCCGCCGCGCCTGCTCCAGGCGGCGCAGCAGATGGCGATCGATGCCGCCACACGCGACAGCCTGGAACTGACCGTCGCCACCAATGGCCAGCGCAAGGGCAGCCTGCTCGATGCGGTTGATCGCACCGTCACCGGTGCCGGGGCGCGGATGCTCGCCGCCGATATCGGCGCGCCTCTGGTCGATCGGGCGCGGGTCGAGGCTCGGCTCGACCTGGTGCAATTGCTCGCTGAGGATAGCGGGTTGCGGGAGGCCTTGCGCGGTACGCTGCGCAGCCTGCCCGATATCGGCCGCGCGCTTGGCCGGCTTGCCGCCGGGCGCGGTAGCCCACGCGATCTCGGCCAGCTTCGCGATGGGCTCGACGGGGCGTGGAAGCTTGGCGAGCGACTCGACAAGGTCGATCAGCCGCCCGCCCTGCTCGCCGAGCTTGCGCCGCAGCTGCGCGGCCATGGCGGGCTGATCGACCTGCTCGCCCGTGCGCTCGTCCCGATGCCGCCGATCGACGCATCGGACGGCGGCTACATCGCTGAAGGCTATGACGCCGCCCTCGACGATCTGCGCGATGCCGGCGCCGGCGGCAGGCGGGCGATCGCTGCGCTCGAGGCCGAGTTTCGCGCGCAGACCGGCGTATCGGTCCTCAAGATCCGCCATAACGGCGTGCTCGGCTATCATATCGAGGTGCCCGCGCGCTTCGCCGACGGGCTGATGAAGGCGGAAAGCGGCTTCACCCACCGTCAGACGCTCGCCGGCGTCGTTCGCTTCAACGCGCCTGCGCTGCACGAGGTGGCGGTGAAGGTGACCCAGGCCGGCGCCCATGCGATCGCCGCGGAGGCAGCGCATCTCGAAGACCTGACCGCAGCCGCGCTCGACCGGCGCGAGGCCGTGGCGGCGACCGCCGACGCGCTCGCTCGGCTGGATGTGGCCGCAGGGCTTGCGGAGCGCGCGGCTGAGGGAGGATGGACGCGGCCGGCGCTGGTCGAACATGCCTGTTTCGAGATCGAGGGCGGGCGGCATCCGGTGGTCGAGAATGCGCTGGCTGCGCGGGGCGAGCGGTTCGTTGCCAATGACTGCAGGCTGTCCGAGGATTCGCGGCTCTGGCTGGTGACGGGGCCGAACATGGGCGGCAAATCCACCTTTCTGCGCCAGAATGCGCTGATCGCGGTGCTGGCGCAGGCCGGCTCCTATGTGCCGGCAACGGCCGCGACGCTCGGGCTGGTCGACCGGTTGTTCAGCCGGGTCGGCGCCTCGGATAATCTCGCGCGCGGGCGATCGACCTTCATGGTCGAGATGGTTGAGACCGCCGCGATCCTCGCGCAGGCGACACCGCGCAGCTTCGTCATCCTCGACGAGGTCGGGCGTGGGACGAGCACTTACGACGGCCTCGCCATTGCCTGGGCGGTGGTCGAGGCGATCCATGAGGATAATCGCTGCCGCTGCCTGTTCGCGACCCATTATCACGAGCTGACCCGGTTGGCGGAGCGCTGCGAGGCACTGACGCTCCACCATGTGCGGGCGCGCGAATGGAAGGGCGAGTTGGTGCTGCTTCACGAGGTCAGCGAGGGGCCGGCCGACCGGAGCTACGGCCTGGCGGTGGCGCGATTGGCAGGCCTGCCGCCGATCACCATCGCCCGCGCCAAGGCAGTGCTCGCCAAGCTCGAGGCCGGAAGGGCCAAGACCGGCGGGCTAGCGGCCGGGCTGGACGACCTCCCCCTCTTCGCAGCCATGGCCGCCGAGGTGGAGGAAGAGGTCGATGCGCTCCGGGCTGAGGTGGAGAAGATAGACGTCGACGCCCTGACGCCCCGCGACGCGCTCGAGATACTGTACCGGCTCAAGGCGCTGGCGCGGGAAGGATGAAGAGCGTGCCCCTTCGAAGTGCTAAGGTGACGTAACCCCCGGGAAGCCCTATCTGCCGATCATGCCAAGCCGTTTCGACACCCTGCCCCATCGCCGCGCGATCATCGATCGCCGTGGGCTCGCTGATGCGCTCGCCGCGATCGTGGGTGACGACAAGACGGTGCTGCGCCGCGAGGCGACCGCGATCCTCAAGGTCGCGCTCGATGCCGGCCGCGCCGAGATCGCCCAGCGGCTGATCGAGCATCCCTCGCGCGGGCTCGAAGCGGCGGCGGCGCAGGCCTTTCTCACCGATCAGCTGCTGCGGCTGCTTTATGACTTCACCACCAAGCGCCTCTATCGCAGCAGCAACCCGACCGCGGGCGAGCGCCTCACCCTGATCGCGGTCGGCGGCTATGGCCGCGGCGAGATGGCCGCCTATTCGGATATCGATATCGGCTTCCTCACCCCCTGGAAGCAGACCGGCTGGGCCGAGCAGGTCATCGAGACGATGCTCTATGCGCTCTGGGATCTCGGCCTGAAGGTCGGCCATTCAAGCCGCTCGCTCGACGAGATGGTCCGCCAGGCGAAGAGCGACGTGACGATCCGCACCGCCCTGCTCGAGGCACGCTATGTGTGGGGCGACCAGACGCTCTATGACGAGGCGGCCGCGCGCTTCCGCGCCGAGGTCCAGGCCGGCACTGCGCGCCAGTTCATCGCCGACAAGCTGATCGAGCGAGACCAGCGCCACAAGAAGATGGGCGACACCCGCTATGTCGTCGAGCCCAATGTGAAGGAAGCCAAGGGGGGGCTGCGCGATCTCCACACGCTCTTCTGGATCGGGAAATACGCGTACAATGTGACTGAGCCGGCCGAGCTGGTCGAGGTGGGGCTGCTGAGCCGGGAAGAGTATCGCCAGTTCCACCGCGCCGAGAATTTCCTTTGGGCGGTGCGCTGCCATCTCCACAGCCGCGCCGGCCGCGCCGAGGACCGGCTGACCTTCGACCTGCAGCGTGAGATCGCCGAGCTGATGCGCTTTGCCGACCGGCCCGGCAAATCGAGCGTTGAGCGCTTCATGCAATATTACTTCCTGCAGGCGAAGACAGTCGGGGATTTGACCGGCGTCTTCCTCGCCCATCTCGACGAGAAGTTCGCGGCGCGCGGGAGCCGCTTCGGCTTCCCGACGCTGCGGCGCTCGCCGGGCAAGCTCAATGGCTTCACCCTGGTGCGCGGGCGGATTGCCCTGCCGTCCGACGATTTCCTGCAAAAGGATCCGGTGCGGCTGATCGAGATGTTCGCGCTCGCCGACAAGCATCGGCTCGAGATCCACCCGCTGGCGATGCGGGCGGCGGCGCGCGACGCCAAGCTCGCTGACGATATCCGCCGCGACCCCAAGGCCAATGCGCTGTTCCTCGACGTGCTGGCCAGCCCGCGTGATCCGGAGACGGTGCTGCGCTGGATGAACGAGGCGGGCGTGTTCGGCCGTTTCGTGCCCGATTTCGGCCGCGTCGTCGCGCAGATGCAGTTCGACATGTACCACCACTACACGGTCGACGAGCACACCATCCGGGCGATCGGCCTGCTGTCGAAGATCGAGCGCGGCGAGCTCAATGAGGATCATCCGCTCTCGGCCGCGATCATGAAGCAGATCGTCTCGCGCCGGGTGCTCTATGTCGCGGTGCTGCTCCACGACATCGCCAAGGGGCGCGGCGGCGACCATTCGCTGCTCGGCGCCGAGGTCGCGAACCGGCTGGGCCCGCGCTTCGGGCTGTCACCAGCGGAAACTGAGACAGTCGCGTGGCTGGTACGCTGGCATCTGCTGATGTCGGCGACCGCGTTCAAGCGCGACCTGTCGGACTTCAAGACGATCCTCGATTTCTGCGAGATCGTGCAAAGCCCGGAACGACTCCGGCTGTTGCTGGCGCTGACCGTGGTCGATATTCGCGCGGTCGGGCCGGGAGTTTGGAACGGCTGGAAGCGCCAGCTCCTGTCCGACCTGTATGAGTCGGCGGAGGAAGTGCTGCGCCTCGGCCACAAGCAGAAGGGCCGCAGCGAGCGTATCGCCGCCAAGCAGGCAGCGCTCAAGGCAGCTTTGGGCTGGGATGAGACGCGCTTTGCCGCCTTGGTGAAGCGGCTGCCCGAACCCTATTGGGTCGCCGAGCCGGAGGACATCCTTGTCCGCAACGCGCGCGTGATCGAGGAAGCGGGCGATGCGCAACTGCTGATCGCGGCGCAGGTCTATCCCGAGCGCGGGGCGACGCTCGTCACGGTCTATGCCGCCGATCATCCGGGCCTGTTCTACCGGATCGCGGGCGCGATCAGCGTCGCCGGCGGCAACATCATCGACGCGCGGATCCACACCACGCGGGACGGCATGGCGCTCGACAATTTCCTCGTCCAGGATCCGGTCGGCCGGCCGTTCGACGACACCGTCCAGCTCAACCGGCTGAAAGGGGCGATCGAGGACGCGCTCGCCAACCGCTCGCGGCTCGCTGACCGGCTGATGGCGAAGCCGCTGCCGCGGACTCGCGCGGAGGCGTTCGACATCGCGCCCAATGTGTTGATCGACAACCGCGCCTCGAACCGCTTCACCGTGATCGAGGTGAATGCGCGCGACCGGCCGGCGCTGCTCCACCAGCTTGCGCACGGGCTGTTCCAGTCCAAGGTGACGATCCACTCGGCGCATGTCGCCACTTACGGCGAACGCGCGGTCGATACCTTCTATCTAACCGACCTGATCGGTGACAAGATTGCCGGCGCGGCGCGGCTGAAGGCGATCGAGCGGCGCCTGCTTGAAGCGGCGGCGGGTACGCCGATCAAGGAAGCTGCCTGAACTGAAGGCCCGAACTGAAGGAGAGTGCGATGCCGGTATTGGGAATTGGCGGCCTGTTCTTTCGCGCGAAGGATCCCGACGCGCTGAACGCCTGGTATCGCGAGCATCTGAATGTGGGCTCGGGCTGCGTCGCGACGGCCGGCGGCACGCCTGACGAATGGTCCTGGCAGACCGAGGGCGGACCAGTGGTCTTCGGGCCGTTCAAGGAGACCACCGACTATTTCGCCGCCGACAAGCAATGGATGATCAACCTGCGCGTCAGCGATCTCGATTCGCTGCTTGAGCAGCTCAATGCCGCCGGCGTCGACATCATCACCAAGCCGGAGTGGAACGATCCGCAGATCGGCCAGTTCGCGCGGATCCACGACCCCGAGGGCAATGCGATCGAGCTATGGGAGCCGCCGGCCGCCGCTGGCTGACCGGCGTGAGTACTTACTTGGGCGCGAGCACCATCAGCATCTGACGGCCTTCCATGCGCGGATAGGCTTCGACCTTGGCGGTCTCGACGACATCGGCCTGGACGCGCTGGAGCAGCGCCATGCCGAGCTGGCCATGGCTGAGCTCGCGGCCGCGGAAGCGCAGGGTGATCTTCACCTTGTCACCCTCGTCGATGAACTCGAGCACCTTCTTCATCTTGGTGTCATAGTCGTGGTCGTCGATGTTCGGACGCATCTTGATCTCCTTGATCTCCTGCGTCTTCTGCGACTTGCGCGCGAGGTTCGCCTTTTTCTGCGCCTCGTACTTGAATTTGCCGACATCGAGGAACTTGGCGACGGGCGGATCGGCGTTGGGCGACACTTCGACAAGGTCGAGCCCTACGCTCTGTGCCTGCTCCATCGCTTCGCGGGTGTACATCACACCGAGGTTCTCGCCGTCCTGATCGATCACGCGGACCTTGGGCGAGACAATGAATTCGTTGAAGCGCGGGCCGTTCATCGGCACGGGCGCCCCTTGCGGACGCCGAATCATGGGAGGACGGATAGGTATTGCTCCTTGGAGGTTAGGCAGGGCGATATAGTGATTTTTCGCGCATTGTGAAAGATGCTGCTTTCTACCTTGCGCGATCTGTCAACCGGCAGGTCGCAAATCGGGCGGGATCGCATCTTTCCGCAGCATCGCAATCGCCTCATCGAGGCTCAGTATCTGCTGCCGCTCGCTGCCGAGTTGCCGCAGCGCGACTGTGCCTTCCTCGGCTTCGCGCTTGCCGACGACGAGCAAATTGGGGACCTTGGCCAGCGAATGCTCGCGCACCTTGTAGTTGATCTTTTCGTTACGCAGATCCGAGTCGGCGCGCAGGCCCGCCGCGGCAAGCTTCGCCGTGACCTCTTTGGCATAGTCGTCCGCATCGGAGACTATCGTCGCGACCACTGCCTGCACCGGCGCGAGCCAGAGCGGGAAGCGGCCGGCATGATGCTCGATCAATATGCCGATGAAGCGCTCGAACGTGCCGAGGATCGCGCGGTGCAGCATCACCGGGCGGTGGCGATTGCCGTCCTCGCCGACATAGCTTGCATCGAGTCGCTCTGGCAGCACGGTGTCGGCCTGCATCGTGCCGACCTGCCAGGTCCGGCCGATCGCGTCGGTCAGATGGAATTCGAGCTTGGGCGCGTAGAAGGCGCCTTCGCCGGGCAGCTCCTCCCAGCCATAGTCTGCGGTGGCACGGCCAGTCGCTTCGACGGCGTCACGGAGCGTCTGCTCGGCGCGGTCCCACATCTCTTCGCTGCCGAAGCGCTTCTCAGGGCGCAGCGCGAGCTTGATCGCGTAATTCTCGAAACCGAGATCGCGGTATACACTGTCGAGCAGATCGCAGAACGCCTTGATCTCCTCGATCTGCTGATCCTCGCGCACGAAGATGTGCGCGTCGTCCTGGGTGAACTGGCGCACGCGCATGATGCCGTGCAGCGCGCCGTGCGGCTCGTTGCGGTGGCAGCAGCCGAACTCGGCCATGCGGATCGGCAGATCGCGATAGGACTTGATGCCCTGGCGGAAGATCAGGACATGTGCGGGGCAGTTCATCGGCTTCAAGGCCATCAGCTCCGCCTTGCCGGAAAGGATCGGGCCCTCTTCCTCGGCATTGGGGATCTCGTCGGGGACGACGAACATGTTCTCGCGGTATTTGCCCCAATGGCCGGACTGCTCCCATTGGCGCGCGTCCATCAGCTGCGGCGTCTTGACCTCGACATAGCCGGCCGCATCGAGCCGGCGGCGCATATAGGCCTCGAGCTGGCGCCACAGGATGAAGCCCTTGGGATGCCAGAATACCGAGCCTTGCGCTTCGGACTGGAGGTGGAACAGGTCCATCTCCTGGCCGATCTTGCGATGATCGCGCTTGGCCGCCTCTTCCAACCGGAAGAGGTGCGCGTCGAGCTGCTTCTTGTTGAGCCAGCCGGTGCCGTAGATGCGGCTGAGCATCGCGTTCGCCTGGTCGCCGCGCCAATAGGCGCCGGAGACGCGCGTGAGCTTGAACGCCTGGGGATCGAGCTTGCCGGTCGAGGCGAGATGCGGGCCACGGCACATGTCGAGCCAGGAGTCGGGTCCAGGGGGACCCGACCAATAGACCGTCAGCTCCTCATGCTCGGGCAGCTCGGCGGCCCATTCGGCCTTGAAGCTCTCGCCCTGCTCGCGCCAGCGCGTGATGAGCTGCTCACGGCTCCAGACCTCGCGGCGGATCGGCTTGTCGGCGGCGATGATCTTGCGCATCTCGGCCTCGATCGCCGGCAGATCCTCCTCGGTGAAGGGCCGGTCTTTCGGTGCGAAGTCGTAATAAAAGCCATCGTCCGTCGACGGGCCGAAGGTGATCTGCGTGGCCGGAAACAGGGTCTGCACCGCTTCCGCCAGCACATGCGCAAAGTCGTGGCGCGCCAGTTCGAGCGCGTCCTTCTCGTCCCGCGCCGTCACCAGCGCGAGGTTCGCGTCGCCGTCGAACGGACGCATGGCGTCGCGCAGATCGCCATCGACGCGCGCCGCGATCGTCGCCTTGGCGAGGCCCGGACCGATCGCCGCGGCAATGTCCGCCGGGGTAGTCCCCGGGGCTACCTCACGGACGGAACCGTCGGGCAGCGTTATGCGGAACATCTCAGACATGACGAAATCGGTACTTTCTATCCTGGTGAAGGTCGGCGGGCTTATGCACGCGGGGCCTATATAGGCAAGTCAGAGGGCGATTCTTAGCGTCGGTTCGGGGAGGGGGGAGATTTCATTTCGCGGCACGCCATATCTTCTCGACCCGGATATGTGCCAAGCTGAGGGATACTCCTGAAGGTATCGATCATGACTCCCGTCAAGAAGGGCTGCGCGATTGCAGCAAGTGTCGTGATCGGCCTGGCCGCCTTGCTTTACTGGCCTTATCGACTGGAGACCATCGTAGGAATTGTCTCGCGGAACGAGGCAAAATGCGTGGTTGAAGCAATCAACCATAGCGGCTGGGCGGAGCATTCCATCGCCCCTGGGATCAGCGCCGAGTCGGTGAAATATCCGCTGCAGCTCTTTGTGTTCATAACCGATTGCCCGGGTGTACCGGACGGGCGACCATTCGCCGCTGAGCTGATCGATCCGTCAGGCAAGGTCGTCGCGCGGGGCCTGGCCTGTTCGGACGCACCGACAAAAGACTATCCGTGCCGGCTCGAGGCGCCGCCGATCGCGTCGCTGCGGGGGGCCGATCGATACATTGTCCGCGTGGTGCCTGCCCGGGGAGCCGCCCCGAAAGACGCCGTACTTCGTATCGAGTCCTCTGCTGAGTGGCGCAGCGCCACCTTCGATGCCCTGATGTCAGTCTAGTGTTCCGAATCTGAAGTTCGTTCCATTATCTACGTCACCCCGGACTTGTTCCGGGGTCCACCGTGCCGCACACCAAAAGGCCGACGGGTGTGCGGCCCGGTGGATGCCGGAACCAGTCCGGCATGACGGAAACAGGATTCGGGTCGAACGAACTTCCGGCTCGGGACACTTGAATCTCACACCGTGCCGAACGGCACGACCTTGTTCTCCACGTCATGGCCGATATCGGCGGGCCCGAGGAAGGGCACACCCATCTCTCGGCACCAGCGTTCGATGATCTGCTGGACGGTTTCGGCAAAGGGCGGATCATTGGGGATCACGTCGTTGACGCGGCCGAGCCTCACGCCGGCAATGCCTTTCAGCTGCGTGGCGTGGGCCATCTGGAAGAGCATCCGGTCTATCCGGTAGAGCGGCTCCGAGACTTCCTCGATCATCAGGACGTGGCCGGTGAGATCGGGCAGCCAGGGCGTGCCGATCAGCGTGTTCAGGATGGCGAGGTTGAAGGCGATGGTCGGCCGATCGCCGACGCTCGGCTCGAGCGCGGAGGGGTCGCGGCGCACAAGCCAATCGAGCGTGCGGCCGATCGCCGCGTCGCCGCCGGCGCGGTTGATCTCGCCGACCAAAGGCGCGTGGATGCTATGGCCGATCTTCCGCGCATAGAGGGCGCCGAGCAGGAAGCCGGTGTCCGAATAGCCGCAATAGCTCTTGGCCGAGGCGGCGGGGGCGAGATTGCCCATCACGCTGTGGATGATTCGGTTCGCGCCATAGCCGCCGCGCGCGAACCACAGGGCGTCGAAGCCGGGATCATTGGCGAATTCGAGAAAGGCAGCCGCGCGGACATCGTCGGCGCCGGCGAAATGGCCGCCGTCGCTGAGGAAGCATTGCGGATGGAAGACGAGATCGACGGTGGGAAAGGCGATCGCGGCGTACGCTTCGGCGCGCGCGACGACCACCTGGTCGATCGGCCTTGCCGGGGCGACGATACCGATCCTCATATCCGTCTTCTCCAGCTTGCCCCGTGCCTGAAATCCCGCGATAGCGCCCAGCCATGCACGACGGCAAATCCTACTTCTTCGTTGGCATCGGCGGCAGCGGCATGATGCCCCTCGCGATGATCCTCGCCGGCAAGGGCGCGACCGTTGCCGGATCCGACCGGACGCTCGACCAGGCGCGGCTTCCCGCCAAGTTCGACGACCTGCGCGCCAAGGGCGTGAGGCTGTTCCCGCAGGATGGCAGCGGGATCGTCTTGGCCGACCAGATCGTGGTCGCCTCCGCCGCGGTCGAGTCGACCGTTGCCGATATTGTTGCCGCCGACGCGGTTGGCGCGGCGCGGATGAGCCGGGCCGAACTGCTCGCCAGCCTGTTCAACGCAAGCGGCCTTGCGATCGGCATCGCGGGCACCAGCGGCAAATCGACCGTGACCGGCATGATCGGCTGGATCCTGCACGCGACCGGCCGCGACCCGACGGTGATGAACGGCGCCGTCATGAAGAACTTCGTGGCCGAGGATGCGCCTTTCGCCAGCGCTTTGGTCGGCATGGGCGCGGCGTTCGTCAGCGAAGTCGACGAGAGCGACGGCTCGATCGCCCTCTATTGGCCCAAGATCGCGGTGCTCAACAATGTCAGCCTCGACCACAAATCGCTCGACGAGTTGCGGACCCTGTTCGGCAACTTCATCGCGCGCGCTTCGACCGCGGTGATCAACATGGACAATGGCGACGGCGCGGCGCTGGCGATGACGCTGCCGCCCGAGCGCCGCCTGACCTTCGGGATCAGCGACAGGGGCGGGCAGCCGGCCGATCTCACCGCGACCAGGCTGGTCGAGCGGCCGTTCGGGGTGGATTTCATGCTGTCCGAGCGCGGCGGACCACCCATTGCGGTGTCGCTCATGGTGCCCGGGCGCCACAATGTCTCGAACGCGCTGGCCGCGATCGGCGCGGCACGGGCGGCGGACGTTCCACTCCAGGATGCGGTGCGGGCGATCACCGGCTTTACCGGGCTCAGGCGCCGGATGGAGCTGGTCGGTGAAGCGGGCGGCGTCGCGGTGATCGACGATTTCGGGCACAACCCGGACAAGATCGCGGCCACGCTCGACACGCTCCACGCCTTTCCCGGGCGGCTGCTGATCCTGTTCCAGCCGCATGGCTATGGCCCGCTCAAGGTGATGCGCAGCGAGCTGGTGGCGACGCTGGCGACGAAGCTCGGCGCTGACGATCTGCTCGTATTGCCCGACCCGGTCTATATGGGCGGCACCGTCAACCGCGAAGTGACGAGCGCCGACATCGTCGCCGATGTCGCCGCGACCGGCCGGCGCGCGCTCCATATCCCGGCGCGCGAGGCGGCCGCCGCGCATCTCGCCGCGGAGGCGCGGCCGGGCGACCGCATCGTGGTGATGGGGGCGCGCGACGATACGCTCAGCCAGCTTGCGGCGGATATGCTGGCAAAAATCGCGAACAAGGCTGGCAACGACGCGCAGGCGTGATATTCGGGGGCCTTCGCACATCAATGAGGTTTCGCCCATGTTCCGCCGCCTGTTTCTCGATCACCCCCAATCGGTCGGTGAAAGCTTTGGCGAGCATTTCGGCGTCGCCTCGCGCTTCGGCTTCAAGATGATGTGGGGCGGCGCGCGCTGTGCGCTCCACGCCTTCCTGCCCTTCCTGTTCAAGACTGCCGGCAGCGACACCGTCTCGGCGCTCCATGCCGAGCTGGTGACCAAGCGCAACGCCGCACGCGCCGCGCAGACGCAGATGGCGACTGTTGAATATGTGATCTGAGGCGTCGCCGGGGTGAGCGAAGTCGCGATTCTCCCTGTTCCGAGCGCGGAACAGGGAGGAAAAAGTTTTTCTTCCCTGTTATTGGCCGTTTTTCCCGAAAAACGCGCATTTTTGCGTTTGAAATCAATGGGATATTTTGGCCCTCCCTGTTAATTCCATAACAGGGAGGATGTTGGAAATAACAGGGAGCGGTGTTGGAATTAACAGGGAGAGCTCCTTTCGGAACAGGGAGGCCGTGCGCGTTCGAAACATCTTCCAGATCCTGAGAAAGAGCGTGACGAGCACGCATAGCGCCCCGTCCTCCAGCATATGCGGCATCTTCCGTTCGGGTTGAATCAGGGGAGACGCCGGGCGCGGGTGGCGGCGCGTCTGTTGGAGAAGTCATGCGGGCGCTGACATTTCCAACGAATGCCATATGACATATTATCTTTATTATTCAGCTCGTTAATCCTATTGCGCGCAAGCCGCCACCCCGGACTTGCTCCGGCGTTCGAGCTTTGGCTTTCCCCCGGAAAGCCAAGATTGTGTTCGGGGAACACAATCTCGCTCGAACGCACCGTGCAGCAAGCCAAAGTGCCGGCGGGTGTGCGGCACGGTGGATGCCGGAACAAGTCCGGCATGACGGTTAAAGCTGATCGAGAACGACTCAGTGTGATGTTGTTTCGGCCATCCGCGCCATTCGCCTGACACTTTGAAGTGACTCCGACATTCTCGCAGCGGCGGCGAGAGGCGAGGGAGGCTGTATTTCCGGGAAGGTCCGCCTCAACCTCTGCGGTCAAACGGTCGCGCGCGCTTTCACACAATGGCGGCAAGGGACCGTTGCAGCCGCTTGCGGGTGAAGAATGGTGCCGGGGGCGGGAGTCGAACCCGCACTGTCCACGTTTTGAGCATGTCGCCTCCTGCCTGTTGGGCTACCCCGGCAATTGGTGGGAAGGTGTGGACTCGAACCACTCCCCGAAGGACCGGAGTTACAATCCAGCTGGCGTATCCAAAACGCCTTTCCCTTCCCGTGGTGGACCCCCTCGGATTCGAACCGAGACTGTGATGCTTCTAAGGCACCCGCCTCCTACCAGTTGGGCTAGAGGTCCGGTAACTGGCGGAGTGCGCTGGGATCGAACCAAATGCCTCGCGGCACCTCTCGCTTAGCAGGCGGAGCCAGCGACCTTCGCTGGATCACACTCCCGATATTGGCGGAGGGTGGAGGAATCGAACCCCTAACCTTGCGGATAGCCCGGTTTTCGAAACCGGTTGCACTCCATAGCGCGCCACCCTCCGTAGACGGGTGACGCAGATCGTCGTTCCGTCAGTATCGTAAACTGATACTGGATGACGAGATCAGGGCGAGCAGTGCGTTCATGGGGTGGTCTTCTAGCGATGATCTGGGTGTAGTCAATCCCTATTCTGTCGATCAGCTTGCTGAGGAGCGGCAATGTCCCGGAGATCAACGCCTGCAACATTGCGAACCCGGCCGACCACGTCGGCAGTGCAGCGCTCACGCGCATCATTCGGAAGGCTCGCTAGACACATGCACTGCAAAGCGCCTGAAACAGATACAGCGGTTCGACAGATTGGCGCTCAGATTGAAGTCACTCCCGCAATGATTGAGGCGGGTGTCGACGCCCTCTGACCCACCATGGGCGCTCAGTTCCGGGCAATATCGTGGAAGGCGTCGAGGCGATCTATTTGGCCATGTTTCGGGCGGCGATGGTCAAAGCGAACCCATCTATCGCCATCCCAAGCGTCCGATAATCTGCTGCGAGCTGGAGGATGGATTTCTCGCTCGCGATTGGAAGCTGAGTTTTCTTACCTTTGCTCCCAGGTTCATAGGTATGAACGGTGAACTTGTCCTTTTTGAAGGCCCAATGGCCGTGAATGAGCGCGTTGCGCCGCTTGGAAAGGCTTACGTACGAAAGTAATTCATCAGAAATCTGCTTTTCTTCAAATCCGACAAGATTTGCGTGCGGCAATACTGCGATAAGGAGATCTACTCTCGCCTTATTGTTAGAAGAAGAATAAAATATTGCTTCAGAAAATTGCTCACTTTGATTGACGAGAGCCGACAGCAATTTGACAAGGCTCTTTTCAATTAAATTAACGCGAATCACCAGGACCCCCAACGCCCGCAAAAGGTGGGCGGGATACTCCTGATCGAAGAAAACAACCGACTCATCTATTCCAGAAGCCTCGCCGGGGATGTCGCGCCCAAGTAAGTGCGCCGCGAAATCCGGGATCGGGGATGCGGCTAGCGCCTCTCCCAACGCATCATAGAACATACGGGCCAACTGCGGCCCGAACGTCGTGATGAGCAACTGGTTTTGGGGGGTAAGGAAGTTTAGTTGGATCATGCCATCGGTGCCGTTCCCGTGAAAGGTCGCAGCACCTGCGGTTCTGGTTTCGAAATTAACGACTTGCGGCGAGGAAGCCATGAGCGATTCCAATACGAGCGACACCTACTTCAAAGCGGAGGCATCCGCCCGCTGCGTTGCTGTGCACGGCGCGTGCTGAACACGCCCCCTAAGCCGCACGCCAAGCCGAAAGAGTCAACTGAGCCCGGCGGCGGGATGGCCAATTGGGGGAACGGAACCAGCAAGCGCAAAACGCACTAGAAATGTTGGATTTCGTTTGCTGTAAAACTTGACGCCTGAGTCGTGCTCTGATTCAAGGCGAAAGGGCCGCCGGGGTTTCCCCCGACGACCCTCGCAACGTCAAAGATAGGCCTAGTTCACAGGCCCGTTCTTATCGGTCTTGTAGGTCTCGACCACCGTCGTGTTAGGATGGCGGTTCGCGACCTGCATGCGCACAATGCGACCAGTGATCGCAGAGCGTGCACGTTCGTGCGTCTTAGAAGTTGCCATGACTGGCTCCTGTCCAAAACGAACGGATGGGCCGTTCGCCCGGAGGTGCCGCGCGCACCTCCTGTCGTCAAAGGAGCGCTCGGGGCCGAACTAGTAAACCCGCCGTTACGATTCCTGACTTTCAGGCGAGAGTCGAATCTTTTTTGTTCAACTTAGGGCCGGGGTATGTTCTCCGATGTTCTACGGCTGATTTTTTCGCTTGCCGTACTTCTTTTCCTTGAACCTGCGCTTCCCGCCAAGCGAATGACGCTCAGGCGGCGACTGGGCCAGCCCGCCGATAGGTGAGGCGCTTACTCGTCGCACCGATCAGCGCGACGCGAAGTTCAGACCGACCAGCTTTTGGAAAATGGTCTAACTTCCATCATTAGCACCTCCCCGCTGGACCCCAGCCTTCGCTGGGGAAGGGAATGGGGTGCTTGCCTTTCTGACAAACACGCACGTCCATTTGACAACCTCGCTTGACAGACAAGCGACCTTGACTGTAAAGCTTCCTTCACTGATTCGAAAGGAGCCTTTACTCGTGACCAGGAACCAAGCCGTCAAGCGCTACAACCGGCGCGTCCTCGCCCTGAGCCTGATCTACGCCCTGCTGCTGTGTGGTGCCGTGTATCTGTTCGTGCATCATCTGCTGAGCGGGCCGGTCGCTTATGTCGCGGCGGTGCTGCCGGCGCTGCCGATCATCGGCATCTTCGTGGCGATCGGCCGCTATCTCGTCGAGGAGACGGACGAGTATCTGCGCGACCAGTTCGTCCGCCAGGCGCTGATCGCGAGCGGCTTTGCGCTCAGCGTGGCGACCGCCTGGGGGTTCCTCGAGAATTTCGATCTCGTGCCCCATGTTTATGCCTATTATGCCGCGATCCTGTGGTTCGCCGGCCTTGGCCTCGGCGCCTGTTTCAACAAATTCCAGGCAGTGCGAGGTGCGGCATGAAGAACCGCCTCAAGGTGCTCCGCGCCGAGCGCGACTGGAGCCAGGGCGACCTTGCCGATCGGCTCGAGGTCTCACGCCAGAGCGTGAACGCGATCGAGACCGGGCGCTACGACCCCTCGCTCCCCCTCGCCTTCAAGATCGCCGAGCTTTTCGAGCTGTCGATCGAACAGATTTTCACCAGCCCTTCCAAGGAGAATGACCAATGACACCCGCCAATAAAGGCCGCCTGATCGCCGCTTTCGCCCTGCCCCTGCTGGCCCTGAATATCAGCCAGGCACATGCCGCGCCGGCAGCGGTCGTCGCACCATCCTCCCCCACCATCGCCATGGTCATGGACCATATCTCGATCGAGGTGACGGGCACTGGATCTCCGGTCTTCCTGATCCCCGGTCTCGCCTCGCCACGTGAGGTCTGGGAGGGAGTGGTGCCCGAACTCGCGAAGAACCACACTGTCTATCTCGTCCAGGTCAACGGCTTCGGCGTGGGAGACAGGCCGGGCGCGAACCTGCAGCCGGGTATCCTCGACGGTGTGGTCGCCGATCTCGACAGCTATATTACGCGCAGAAACATCAAGGGCCCGGCGATTGTCGGCCATTCGATGGGCGGGTTGATCGGGCTGATGTTCGCCAGGGCGCATCCCGACCATGTCTCGCGGCTGATGATCGTCGATTCGCTGCCGTTTTTTGGGATGTTGTACGGCCCGACTGCGACGGTCGCGACGGTCGAGCCGAAAGGCAAGGCGATGCGCGACCAGATGGCGGCGTCTTATGGCAAGCCGGCCGATCTGGCGTCTGCCGAGGCGATCGCAAACCGGCTCGCGCTGAAGCCGGAGTCTCGCGCCAAGGTGAAGGCATGGGTGATGGCCGCCGATCCGCGGGTTTCGGGCGAGGCGATGTATGAGGATTTGACCACTGACCTCCGGGAGGATCTGGCGAGCATCAAGACGCCGATCACGCTGGTTTATCCGTGGGCGGAGACTGGGCCGACCAAGGCGATGGCAGACCCGCTCTATCGCGGCGCCTATGCGGCTGCGCCGAAGGTTAGCTTTGTCGATGTTGGCGACTCAGCGCATTTTGTGATGCTTGATCAGCCGGCGGTGTTTGCTGCTGCGCTGAAGGTTTTTGCTGAGGCGAAGTGATCTCAACCTCTGGCTAAGCTGGGCGATCCACCGTTGTATGGCGCCTTTCTCCCTCTCCCCCTGTGGGCTACGGGATGCACGGAAGTGGGTATTCAAGTTTGTCGGGAGCTGATTCACTGATCCTGTAGAGGGATTGGAGAACGGCATGGAGCGGCTTGGA
>Ga0307508_10002556_pt1 | contig 19163 bp, 18 predicted proteins | sample 9_EM_MG_FD_203089 | JGI IMG/M metagenome (GOLD analysis project Ga0307508, IMG submission 203089) | Populus trichocarpa ectomycorrhiza microbial communities from riparian zone in the Pacific Northwest, United States - 9_EM | ecosystem: Host-associated > Plants > Roots > Unclassified | place... | reverse complement strand
ATTTCTATACTTGTTGTTTTGTTTTGTTTTGTTCGGCGGATTGGAAAGATGGGAGCCCCACGGGGGTGGTATGGTGAGGAGGAGCGCAAGTAGCCTGTAGTGCTTAGCGTAATTGATCTAAGTTGCAGTTGCATATTATCTCTCTCCACAGATCTACCTCTCTCTACCTGTGAAACCAGTGCTGCGACCACCAACCCCCAGACGAACAACGAGCCCACGCAAGGCGTGTGAGAGGACCACGACGAGACCACGCCGGGCGTGATGGATACCGCGAGAACAAGGAGCCCACGCAAGGCGTGTGAGAGGACCGCGACGAAACCACGCCGGGCGTAACGGATACCGCGAGAACAATGAGCCCACGCAAGGCGTATGAGAGGACCGCGACGAGACCACGCTGGGCGTGACGGATACCGCGAGAACAACGAGCACACGCAAGGCGTGTGAGAGGACCGCGACGAGACCACGCCGGGCATGACGGATACCGCGAGAATGATGAGCGGCGCATGAGTACACTGGAAGTGTGAGTACGAGCGGCGCGTGAGTACGCCAGAAGTGTGACTACGAGCGGCGCGTGAGTACGCTGAAAGTGTGAAGATACAGGGAAGTGTGAATACGCCGGAAGTGCGAGCAGGAGCGCCCGCTCCGAAGGAAGTCTACGTTGCCTGTCGAGCCCCCACGGAGTAGTCAAGGTAGGATCTTGACACTAGAATTGCGTCTCCCCCATCGACACCCGATGTAGCAATACACAGTAGATTCCCAGGACGAAAATACCGGGGACCCCCTCAACCTTAGCGAATTTGGGGATGTCCCTGACGACCAGTGGGTACCAAGCCCAGTAACCCCAGAACCACGATCCCGAGCACAGACACCCGAGTCACCCGAACAACTCAGAAGAATGACGGAAGGACCCCACCTACTAAGAACAGAAATGTTGCAAACACTCCTGGCAGCACGCAACAGACCGCCGCCCACCAGCTACCCAAAGCTCCGGGACCCCGAACCATTCGAAGGAGAAAAAGCGAGGTTCAAAACGTTTTTAGCCCCGTGCGAGCTGAAGTTTAGAACCGAGGGAAACAGATTCGACGACGATGAAAAAAAAACGGGATACGCATCCTCCCTTCTCTGAGGAGTAGTGTGGAACTGGGTGGAAACCTTCCTGAATCAGGAAGGAGGAATCAACCTAACATGGGAAGAACTGAAGACTAGCATGAAGCACGCCTTCGGCCAGGTGGATGCTGAAGAAATAGCCTTCGAAAAGTTCCAGAAAATCCAGCAAGGAAGTCGGACGGCAGCAACCTATTGGGCAGAATTCCAGCGAATCAAAGCAGACCTCCCGTACGCGGACAACATATGCATCGTACAGTTTCGAGATGGATTACACCCAGAAGTAAAACGACACTTGGTCATGAGCGAAGTACCAGCCACCGTTCTGATTGACTATGCCGCTGCGGCCATCAAAACAGATAGCCGCCTATGCAACCTCGGAGTCATTAGTCAATGACTGGTAACGAGTCCAGAAGCATGCTTTCATGTCCACACGAAAGAACCCCCGTCAGCACCCCCGGGGGACCCAATGGATTTAGACGCCACCCGACGATTTAATTTTGCACCAAGAGCAAACCAGTTCCCACGACGACCACCAACGGACGAGTGCTACAATTGCGGAAAAAAGGGGCACTTCGTGAGGGAATGCCCCCAGCCGAAAAAACCATGGACCACATGGAGAAGGCCATACTGGGCAGCGGAAGCCACGTACGAAGAAAACACCATAGGTACTGAAATAAGGGAAGAACCCAAACCGGCGGGAAATGACAGTCCTCGGGAACAGGCCTAAGCAACAGCCACCCAAGGGAGAAACCAGTTGCAGAACCAGACCCACCCTATAGGATACGAACGACCAGGTACGACCGAGAAGAAAAAATCATGATCAAAGTCCGAATCATAGGAGCCGACGGGAATGAACACAACACCACCATCCTAGTCGACAGCGGAGCCTCCGAGAACTTCATCGACAAAGCCTACGCAGAAGCAAGCGGAATTCCCATGCAGCAAAAAGCAACACCAAGACGGGTGCTGACCGTAGACGGGAGCAAAGTTACCGGTGGGCTGGTAACCCACGACGCACAGGTCGACCTCACAATCAATCATCACGAAGAAGACATCCGGCTACACTGCATCACGATCGGAAACGCACCAATCATCCTAGGACTCCCATGGCTCAAGCTCCATGACCCGGTGATAGGATGGAAGAATCATACTGTGAAATTCCACTTGGACCACTGCGCCGAGAAGTGCTTGCCTAGCTCCCCAATAGCCATCACGGTTCCGGAAGAAAAAGCCACCGAACAATATTACAGGAAAACACCGGAAGAAGAAGAATATTGTGAGATCGGCGAAACGGACCCATGGGAAGTATGTCAGACCGTAATCAACAAAATCAAGGAAACCTCCAAAACGAGCAAAAATCCAGTTCCACCGGAATATCACGAATTCCTTGAAGTGTTCACTGAAAAAGAGGCTATGGCACCTCCGCCCCACTGCACTCAAGACCACCATATCCCACTAGAGGAAGGGAAGACGCCCCCGTATGAGCCCCTACGACCCCTGAATGAGGAAAAAATGAAGGCTCTCAAAGAATACCTTGATGTCAATGAGAAGTGGGGATGGATTCGCTCATCCACCTCCCCGGCCGGAGCACCGATACACTTCGTAAAGAAAAAGGATGGAGGACTACGCCTATGTGTAGACTACCGACAACTGAACGAAATCACAATCAAGGATCGAACACTATGACCGCTGATCGGAGAGTCCCTCGACCAACTATCCAGCGCCACCATTTACACCAAATTTGACATCCGGGACGCCTATTACAACCTCAGGATTAGGGCCGGGGACGAGTGGAAAACAGCGTTCCGCACCCGATACGGCCTTTACGAGTACTGTGTCATGCCGTTCGTGCTTACCAATGCACCAGCCTCGTTCCAACGATGGATGAACGAAATCCTGAGCAAATACCTTGATATCTTCTGTGTGGCATATTTGGACAATATCCACATATTTTCGCCGAACCTGGAAGACCACCGGAAACACGTCCGAACGATACTAAAGCGAGTCAAGGAAACGGGACTGACACTGAAGGCCTCCAAGTGTAAATTCCACACCAAGGAGATCTAATATTTAGGATACGTGATATCTCCACAAGGCTTGCACATGGACGAAGAGAAAATCCAGACGATCAAGGAATGGAAAGAACCGACGAATATCAAGGGAATCCAGAGCTTCTTAGGATTTGCCAACTTCTACCGAAGGTTTATACAGGATTACAGCCGGATCACAACACCCCTCACCAGCCTGACAAGGAAAGAAGTAGACTGGGAATGGGGTGACGAACAACAGACGGCCTTCGAAACGCTCAAAACAGCAATGGTGACAGAACCGATACTACAACACTTTGACCCGGAGCAACCCGTCACAATCGAGACGGATGCCTCAGACTATGCCATCGGAGCCATTTGCTCGCAACCCGATGACAACGGAACTCTGCACCCAGTAGCCTACTACTCGCAAAAACTCAAGGATCCGGAGCACAACTATGATATACACGACAAGGAACTACTGGCGATCGTAGACGTACTACGAAAATGGGACACATATTGCAAGACAACGGGGCCGAAAATCACGATTCTTACCGATCACAAAAACCTCGAATACTGGAAGACAAAGAAAGACCTCAACCTGCGGCAAGCCCGGTGAGGTGAGCGATTAGCCAACTACGATTTTATGATCAAATATCGACCCGGGAAACTGGCCGGTTAACCTGATATCCTCTCTAGAGAGTCAGGAGACTCTCCCTGGGAAGGGGATATGAAGCATCGGCAGAACCAAGGCCGAATACTGCTATCCGAAGAAGCCTTCGAGGCGCCCCAGGACGATAACGAAATGCCCGGCGCCACGCTCTACGCCCCCGGAGTACTCCAGGCCAATACAACGGAAACCATCAGCCTTCAGCTAGACAAAGACCTCCTGAACGAAATCCGGACACTAAGCGCCGCAGATAAAGAGATCCAAGAAATCCGGAGGAAAAAGGCGAGTGGGACCACCCGCGAAGGGAAGATTGCGCTAGGACTATGTGAGGAAAACAGCGGGTTGCTAATGTACGACGGTCTCATATGGATCCCTGACAACAATACCCTGCGACTTCGCATATTACGAGACTACCACGACGCGCAAGCCACGGGACACCCGCGCCGGGCAAGAACCCTGGAACTCGTTAGCCGAAATTTCTACTGACCGGGTCAACGAAAGTACGTCCACAGATACGTCGACCATTGCGACACCTGCCATCGCATCAAACCAATCCGACACGCCCCATTCGGACTGCTAGAGCCACTGGAACTCCCACACCGACCATCGGACACAATATCAACGGACTTCATCACCGCGCTACCGACAAGCAACGGGAAAAACGCGTTATGGGTAATAATCGATCGCCTCACAAAGATGGGACATTTCGTCGCTTGCCAAGACACCATGAACCCCGAAGACCTAGCAGACCACTTCCTCTGGCAAGTTATAAGACCTCACGGACTGCCAAGCAGTATTGTATCAGACAGAGGATCCTTATTTACCTCAGACTTCTGGAAACGAGTAACGGAAGCACTCGGGATATCACGCAACCTCAGCACAGCCTTCCACCCACAAACGGATGGACAAACGGAAAGAGCCAATGCCACTCTCGAGCAGTATCTCCGGGCATACTGCAACTACCAGCAGGACGACTGGGAGAGGTTGCTGCCAATTGCCGAATTTTCCTACAACAACACACAAACCGGAACCACAAGAATAACCACCTTCGTTGCCAACTATAGATATCACCCGCGTTTCGTACCAGACCTCGGCACCCGGAACGATGAAACCCCAGAAGTGTCGGAATATGTTGAGGCATTAAGAAGGTTGCATGAAGAAATTCGAGCAGAGATTAAGGAAGCCCAAATGTCTCAAGCAGAACAAGCCAACAAAGCACGACACCCGGACCCAGTACTAAATCCAGGCGACAAAGTCTGGCTACGATGAAAACACATCCGGACAACCCGACCATCGAACAAACTGGACCACAAGCAGATAGGCCCGTACACCATCCTGGAGAAAGTAGGCTCACGCACCTATAAGTTGGACCTACCGGCCACTGTCAAAATCCACCCAGTCTTCCACATCAGCCTCCTCGAGCCCACAGCCAGCATCGAACCTATCCCAGGACATCACCAACCGCCACCACCTCCCATAGTCATCCAAGAACAGCAAGAGTCGGAAGTAGAAAAGATCCTCGACTTCCGACGCCATAGAAACCAGATCCAGTATCGAGTCAAGTGGACTGGTTTCCACGACACCGATCGCACCTGGTACCCCGCCCACAATTTCGAAAACTCTCCCGATCTCGTCCAGCAGTTCTACAGGGACTACCCAGAGAAGCCCGCCCCCCAAAACTAAGAAAAATGTCCACCACCGCCACGGTCGACACCAACGAAGGCTGGACCTTCGCTGGCTACAGCCGTACCTCCGAGTTTCCCACCACCACCCCTGCCTATAATGAACAAGCCAAACCAACCAACGGTTGGGACCTCACCGCCCAAGCCATGACCACGGACAGCTGGAACGTCCCCCTGGCTCCCTCACCACCACTGTCCACTGTGGGACAGCCCCGCACCAACGACCATGTCTCCCTACACTAGACTGCCTGCTACGACAATTACTGTGGCGCTCACCGCCAGATGAAAGATGACAACTACTACCCGCAACCTGGAAATGACCGCCGCCGGCGCAACCACTGGCTCTGCAGCTGTCACCACGCCCATCCATTCGAATTAGCGGAGGTAATCCGCAACCGACACCTCAACCCACGCAAAGCCTGTACGGACTGGCAGAAGGGAAAGCGGGTCTGCCCCGACTGCCGGTTCCTAGTGAACATGGAAAACCACCACCTCTGCTACAGCGCGTCAGCCCTGCGGAACCCCCTGGCGGACATCACGACCCCTCAAGAGGATCAAGAGAATATCGCACCCCTGGAAGAGGTTGCTGCAAATGACGATGCCCGCGCAGCTACCCCAGCTGCCCTCCGAGATGAACAGATACCATTGCTACACGACATCGTAACCATGCTCCACCACACTACTACCAGAGATGCACGCCGCAACCACGTCGTACACCGGACACTCGCCCAGCGGAAGAAGGAATTCCACGACGCGGACCAACAGCAACTCCAGCAGATGGCCAACACCCTGGGGGTCATCATCACTGAACAGCAGCGAATGAACGAACAACTCCAAGCCCGGCAGCAGGGGAGCCCAGCTGTACGCATCTACCGCACCCCCATCCGCCGCCGTGCTGCGTCTACCCGACATGACCTTGCCGGAGCTTCGGTCTGGACAGGGGACATACTGTCACGAATCTTGCGTGGCAGGCTCGTAATCGCCGCGGCTGGGGCCGCCGTCACCCTTGTCGCCCTGTGGCTGGCCCTCATCACCGCTGCCGCAGCCACGGTCATCCTCCGTGCTTAGGCGCCTCGACCGATCTCCACCATATCATGCCGGTAGCGATATTCCCCGACCGCTGGCCAGTCTAAACCTCTCTCCTTTGTTTCCTCTATGTTGCCTATGCGTCGTTCGCGTCTGTTCCGTTTCCTGTTGATAGTGCTTGCACGTCCTTCTCCTGTCTTCTTACGTATGTTGTTTCCCTTTGATTATGCTTACGCGACCTTCTTCTCTTTCTGTACTGTTCTTGCTTGCGTGTCCTTTCTCCTGTTGCCGCGAGTAGAGTGGTTGCCGCGCAGCGGCCGAGTGTGATCATGTGTTTCCTTGGGCGCAACGATTGAGTCATGATGGTGGAACTGTGTCAGTCTTGCGGGCAAGCTGTGATTCCACAGAGGGAAGGAAAAGTATAAAGGAAGGGCGCGGTAGCTAGTCTGGAGATTCTTCTCCATGCAATCTATTATCTCTCTCCACAGACCTACCTCTCTCTAACCATGAAACCGGCACTACGACCACCAACCCCCAGAGGAACAACGAGCCCACGCAAGGCGTGTGAGAGGACCGCAACGAGACCATGCCGGGCGTGACGGATACTGCAAGAACAACGAGCCCACGCAAGGCGAGTGAGAGGACTGCGACGAGACCACGCCGGGTGTGACGGATACCGCGAGAACGATCCCACGCAAGGTGTGCGAGAGGACCACGACGAGACCACGCCGGGCGTGACGGATACCGCGAGAACAACGAGCCCACGTAAGGCATGTGAGAGGACCGCGACGAGACCACGCCGGGCGTGACGGATAGCGCGTGAACGACGAGCGGCGCGTGAGTACGCCGGAAGTGTGAGTGCGAGCGGCGCGTCAGTACGCCGGAAGTGTGACTACGAGCGGCGCGTAAGTACGCTGAAAGTGTGAAGACACAGGGAAGTGTGAATACGCCGGAAGTGCGAGCAGGAGCGCCCGCTCCCAAGGAAGTCTACATTGCCTGTCGAGCCCCCACGGAGTAGTCAAGGCAGGATCTTGACATCTATATATGCTACTACCACACTTCGCGTTCCCAGCAGAAGTACCCAACATCACGCCCATCGCCGCGATCAAGTAGTAATGCTGTTTTGATGTGCATACCATTGCTCTGCATGTTGGAAACAAAGGAAAGTTGGCAAATACGACACAACACGATGAGCACGACACGATGAGCACGACGCGATGAGCACGACGCGATGAGCATGACACGATGAGGAGGATTGCGATGAGGACGCCGGCAGCTAGGATGATAGTGAGTAGGATGCGGAGGGTATGATGGCGAGTAAGATGCGATGTGTATGATGGCAATTATGATGACGAGTAAGACGTGGCGGGAATGATGGTGAGTATAATGGTGAGCTTTGTGACATGGTTAGCGCAGCTCTCAGAGTGACAGAGACACCCAGAAGTTGTACAATACAAAGTGACGGATACGATGTCAATGAGGGTCCCAGCGGCGAGGACGACAGCTGTCAAGATCCTGCCTCGACTTCTCCATTCTGGCTCAACAGGCAACGTAGGCTTGGGTCTTCGGAGCGAGTGCTCCTACTCACACTTCCGGTGTACTCACACTTCCGGTGTATTCACACCTCTGGCGTGGGCTCATTGTTCTCGTGGTATCCGTCACGCCCGGCGTGGTCTCTTCGCAGCTCTTCTCACACGCCTTGCGTGGGCTCGTTGTTCTCGCGGTATCCATCACGCCCGGCGTGGTCTCTGCGCGGCTCTTCTCACACGACTTGCGTGGGCTCATTGTTCTTGCAGTATCCGTCACACCCGGCATGGTCTCCTCGCAGCTCTTCTCACAATCCTTACGTGGGCTCATTATTCTCGCGGTATCCATCACGCACGGCGTGGTCTCTTCGCGGCTCTTCTCACACCCCTTGCGTGGGCTCATTGTTCTCACGGTATCTGTCACCCCCGGCGTGGTCTCTTCGCGGCTTTTCTCACACGCCTTGCGTGCGCTCGTTGTTCTGGGGAGGGATGGTCGCAGCGCCGGTCACGGGGATAGAGAGGTAGGTCTGTGGAGAGAGATAATAGATTGTGTGGAAAAGAATCTCCAGACTAGCTACCACGCCCTTCCTTTATACTTTTCCTTCCCACTGTGGAATCACAGCTTGCCCGCAAGACTGACACAGTTCCTCCAAAGCTCATCATGACTCAATCGTCACGCCCAAGAAAAACACATGATCGCACTTGGCCGTCGCGCGGCCAACACTCTACTCGCGGCAACAGGAGAAAGGACGTGCAAGCAGTAACAGTAAGGGAACAAGGAAGAATGATGTACGACTTAATCAAGGGGAAAAAAGACTCGGAATGATAAAGGAGAAGGACGCGCAAGCCCAATCAACGGGAGAAAACAGACGTAGCGAACAGGAGGAATGACGCGCAAGCATAATCAACAGGAAACAACATACGTAGAAGAAGGACATGCAAGCCCAATAACAGAGACAAAGGAGAAGGGACCTAGACTGGCCGGAGGTCTGTAGGTTGGGGAGATATCACTACAGGCGCGATATGGCAGAGATCGGTCGAGGCGCCTAAGCGCGGAGGATGACCGCGGCTGTGGCAGCGGTAACGAGGATGACCCATAGGCCAACAAGGGTGAGAACGGCACCGGCGCCGGCGCCAAGGAGCCTGTCATGCCAGGTTCGTGACAGTATGTCCCCTGTCCAGACGGAAGCTCCGGCGAGGTCATGTCGGGTAGTCAGGGTTCGGCGGCGGACGGGCGTACGGTGGATGATGGGCGTGTGGTGGATACGGACGGGCCGGCTAGCCTGCTGCTGGGCTTGGAGTTGTTCGTTCATTCGCTGTTGTTCGATGATGAAGGCCCCCAGGGTGTTGGTCATATGCTGGAGTTGCTGCTGGTCCGCGTTGTGGAATTCATTCATCCGCTGGGCAAGCATCCGGTGTACGACGTGGTTGCGGCGCATGTCCTGGGTGGTTGTTTGATGTATCATGGTGACGATTTACCCCAGGAGGGCGAGTTGCTCATCCTGTAGTGCCGCAGTCGCGGCCGGGCGGTTTATGTTTTCCTGATCTTCCTGTGGTGGCGTGATGTCCGCCAAGGTTTCCCGCGGGCCTGCAGCACTGCAGCGGAGGTGGTGGTTTTCCATGTTCACGAGGAACTGGCACTTGGGGCAGACCCGCTTTCCTCGGTGCCAGTCCGCCCATGCTTTGATGGGGTTGAGGCATCATTGGCGGCTTACTTCGAGTAGTTCGTTAGGGTGTGGGAGCGGGCAGTCGCAGTTTGTCGCTCGGCGGTGGTGGCTTCAGCGCGGGTAGTAGTTGTTGTCCTTGCTCTGGCGGTGGGTGTTGCAGTAGTCATCGTAGCAGGGCGTCCAGTGCAGGGATGCATGATCGTCGGTACAGGGCTGTCCTATGGCGGACAGCGGTGGTGAGGGTGTGGCTGGAGGGGCGTTCCATCCATTGGTCGTGGTGGCGGCAATGCCCCAGTCGTTGGGGTGTTCGGTAGATTCGTTGTCGGGCTCATTCGTGGTGGGAAACTCAGAGGTGTGGCTGCGGCCAGCGAAGGTCCAGCCTTCGTTGGTGTCGACTGTGGCGGCTGTGGACATTTTCTTAGTTTTGGGGGGCGGGCTTCTCGGGGTAGTCCCTGTGGAACTGCTGGACGAGATCGGTAGAGTTTTCGAAATTGCGGGCGGGGTACCAGGTGCGATCGGGGTCGTGGAAACCAGTCCACTTGACTCGATACTGGATCTGGTTTCTATGGCATCAGGAGTCGAGGATCTTCTCTACTTCCCACTCTTGCTGTTCTTGGATGACTACGGGAGGTGGTGGCGGTTGGTGATGTCCTGGGATAGGTTCGGTGCTGGCTGTGGGTTCGAGGAGGCTGATGTGGAAGACTGGGTGGATCTTGACAGTGGCCGGCAGGTCTAGTTTATATGCTCGTGAGTCCAACTTCTTTAGGACGGTGTACGACCTGATCTGTTTGTGATCTAGTTTGTTCGAAGGGCGGGTCGTTCGGATGTTCCTTCGTCAGAGCCAGACCTTGTCGCCCAGGTTGATAACTGGGTCCGGGTGTCATGTGGTATTGGCTTGCTCAGCTTGAGCCATTTGTGCGTCTTTGATTTCTGCTCAGAGCTCTTCGTGGAGTTTCCTGAATGCCGCGATATATTCTGATAGTTCTGGTGTTTCATCATTCCGTGGCCCGAGATCTAGCAGGAATCGAGGGTGATACCCGTAGTTGGCGAAGAAGGGGGTTATTCTTGTGGTTCCGGTTTGGGTGTTGTTGTAGCAGAACTCTGCGATTGGCAGGAGTTTTTCCCAGTTGTCCTGTTGGTAGTTGCAATATGCTCTTAGGTATTGCTCCAGGGTGGCATTGGCTCTTTCCGTTTGTCCGTCCGTTTGTGGGTGGAAGGCTGTACTAAGGTTACGCGATATCCCGAGTGCTTCCATTATCTGCTTCCAAAAGTCTGAGGTAAACAGGGACCCTCTGTCTGATATGATACTGCTCGGCAGTCCGTGGGGCCTGATTACTTGCTGGAGAAACTGGTCGGCTAGGTTCTTGGGGTTCATGGTGCCTTGATAGGCCACGAAGTGGCCCATTTTGGTCATTCGGTCGATGATTACCCATAACGCGTCTTTTTCGTTGCTTCTCAGGAGTGTTGTGATGAAGTCCATTGATATTGCATCCCATGGTCAGTGTGGTAGTTCCAGTGGTTTTAGCAGTCCGAATGGGGCGTGTCGGATTGGTTTGATGCGGTGGCAGGTGTCACAATGGTTGACGTATCTGTGGACGTACTTTTGTTGACCTAGCCAGTAGAAATTTCGGCTAACGAGTTCCAGGGTCCTTGCCCGGCCCGGGTGTCCCACGGCTTGTGCATCATGGTAGTCTCTTAATATGCGAAGCCATATGGTATCGTTGTCAGGGATCCATATGAGGCCGTCGTACATTAGCAACCCGCTGTTTTCCTCGCATAGTCCTAGCGTGATCTTTCCGTCACAGGTGGTCCCGCTCGCCTTTTTCCTCCGGATTTCTTGGATCTCTATATCTGCAGTACTTAGCTTCCGGATTTCGCTCAGGAGTTATTTGTCTATCTGGAGGCTGATGGTTTCCGTTGTATTAGCCTGGAGTGCTCCGAGGCTGTTGTCGTCTTCGGGCGCCTCCAGTGTTTCTTGCACACAGCACGTGGCGCCAGGTGTTGCCGGAGAGTTATCGTTCAGTGGTGCTTTGAATGTTTCTTCCGGTAGCAGGATTCGGCCTTGGTTCTGCCAATGCTTCATATCCCCTTCCAAGGGAGAGTCTCCTGACTCTCTAGAGAGGATGTCTGGCTTACTGGCCAGCTTCCCGGGTCGATATTTGATCGTAAAATTGTAGTTGGCTAATCGTTCACCCCATCGGGCTTGCCGCATGTTGAGGTCTTTTTTTGTCTTCCAGTATTCGAGGTTTTTATGGTCCGTAAGAATCATGATTTTTGGCCCCATTGTTTTGCAATAAGTGTCCCATTTTCGTAGTAAGTCTACGATCGCTAGTAGTTCCTTGTCATGTATGTCGTAGTTGCGCTCTGGATCTTTTAGTTTCCGCGAGTAGTAGGCCACTGGGTGCAGGATTCCGTTCTGGTCGGATTGTGAGCAGATGGCTCCGATGGCATAATCTGAGGCATCTGTTTCGACTATAACAGGTCGTTCCAGATCAAAGTGCTGGAGTATTGGTTCTGTCATCATTGCTGTTTTGAACGCCTCGAAGGCCGCTTGTTGTTCATCACCCCATTCCCACTCTACTTCTTTCCTTGTCAGGCGGGTGAGGGGTGTTGTGATCTGGCTATAGTCCTGTATAAATCTTCGGTAGAAGTTGGCAAATCCCAGGAAACTCTGGATTCCTTTGATGTTTGTTGGTTCTTTCCATTCCTTGATCGTCCGGATTTTTTCTTCATCCATCCGCAAGCCCTGTGGAGATATCAGGTATCCTAAGTATTCGTTTTCCCCGGTGTGGAATTCGCACTTGGAGGCTTTCAGTGTTAGTCCTGTTTCTTTGACTCGTTCCAGTATCGTTCGAACGTGTTTCCGGTGGTCTTCTTCGTTCTGCGAGAATATGAGGATATCGTCCAAGTATGCCACACAGAAAATATCGAGGTATTCACTCAGGATTTTATTCATCCATCGTTGGAATGAGGCTGGCACATTGGTTAGCCCGAATGGCATAATACAGTACTCGAAGAGGCCGTATTGGGTGCGAAACGCTGTCTTCCACTCGTCTCCAGCCCAAATCCTGAGATTGTAATACGCGTCCCGGATATCGCGCTTGGTGTAGACGGTTGCATTGGATAGTTGGTCGAGGGACTCTCTGATCAATGGTAATGGCGTCCGATCCTTGATTGTGATTTCGTTCAATTGTCGGTAGTCCACGCATAGGCATAGTCCTCCATCCTTCTTTTTTACGAAATATATTAGTGCTCCAGCTGGGGAGGTGGATGCGCGGATCCATCCTCGTTTCTCGTTGACGTCGAGGTATTCCTTGAGGGCCTCCATTTTTTCGTCGTTCAGGGGTCGCTGGGGCTCGTACAGGGGCGTCTTCGCTTTTTCCAGTGGAATGTGATGGTGGTGAGTGCGGTGGGGCTGCGGTGACATGGGTTCTTTCTCTGTGAACACTTCAAGGAATTCGTGATATTCCGGTGGGATTGGGTTTTTACTGTTTTTTGGGTTTTCCTTGATTTTGTCGATTACCGTTGGGCATACTTCCCATGGGTCCGTTTCGCCGATCTCCCAATCTTCCTCTTTTCCCGGTGTTTTCTTGTAGTATTGCTCTGTGGCTTTTTCCTTCGGGACGGTGTTGGCCCTTGGTGAGCTGGACAAGCATCTGTCGGCGCAGTGGTCCGAGTGGAACTTCACAGTATGGTTTTTCCATCCTATCACTGGGTCGTGGAGCTTGAGCCACGGAAGTCCTAAGATGATCGGGGCGTTCCCGATTGTGATATAGTGTAGCCGGATATCTTCTTCGTGGTGGTTGATCGTGAGGTGGACCTGAGCGTCATGGGTTACCGGCCCGCCGGTGACCTCACTTCCGTCGACTGTGAGTACTCGTCTTGGTGTCATTTTCTGTTGTATGGGTATTCCGCTGGCCTCAACATAGGCTTTATCGATGAAGTTTTCTGATGCACCACTGTCTACCAAGGCTGTAGTGGCGTATTCTTTTCCGTTCGTTCCCTGAATTCGGATTTTGATCATAATCTTCTCCTCCTGGTAGTATCGGGTGGTTCGTACTGGGTACGGAGGGTCTTCTTCCGTGTTAACAACAGGTGTTTCCCTCGGGTGGTGGTCGTCAGCACCCATAAGGAAAAAAAAAATTTGTGTCCTGAGCGTTCAGATGCTCGAGATGCACTAGACGTTTCGGACGCAACCTGCTTAACTCGGACGACGCTTGCCATGGCACCATATGTCGCGACGCACCACGCCACAGCACCGTGCGTCCGGACGCAGCGGCCACGGTATATGCGTCTAGACGAGAAATGTCAGGGCATTTCCCTTCTAGACGTAGCGCGTGTCTTATCGACGTAGGTAGTCAAGGCAAATGTTGTCCGAACGACAAGTGCCACGGCATCTGCCTTCTGGATGAGCAGTGTCACCGCATTTGCCTTCTGAACGCAGAGCGTTTCTTACAGATGCAGAATGTCAATGCAAATGTCTTCCGGACGATGCATGCCACGGCATCCGCCTTCCAGACGAGCAGTGACAGGGCATTTGCCTTCTGGATGTAGCACGTGTCTTACAGACGCAGAATGTCAAGGCAAATTTCTTCCGGATGCAGAGTGTCAACGCAAATGTTGTACGGACGACGCGTGCCACGGCATCTGCCATCTGGACGAGGAGTGTCAGCGCATTTGCCTTCTGAACGCAGCACGTGTCTTACAGACACAGAATGTCTAGGCAAATGTCTTCCGGACAATGCATGCCACGGCATCTGCCTTCCAGTCGAGCAGTGTCAGGACAGTTGCCTTCTGAACGCAGCGCGTGTCTTACAGACGCAGAATGTCAAGGCAAATTTCTTCTGGACGCAGAGTGTCAAGGCAAATGTCGTACGGACGACGCGTGCCACGGCATCTGCCTTCTGGACGAGGAGTGTCTTTGTAATCCGAACGCAGCACGTCTTACAGACGCAGAGTGTCAAGGCAAATGAGATCCAGACGAGGCTTACGATGGCGCACCACACATAGGTAACAGAGTGGTCACGGTGGCAGCATCGAAACGCGAGTGTCAGGGCACGGTACATTGCAGCAAAGACTATTAAACTCGCATATGGTTCCAGGCATTGTGACTCAAGCCAGTTCTATTCATTACATCAAATTTACATCATTATACTACGTCACCGTAGAGAGCATACTCTATGTCCGGATGAGACACGACGCGACGAGGATGATATCAATGAAGATGGCGGTGAGGCTGCTGGCGGCAAAGACAACAGGAAATATTACGCGGCGAGAAGATTAACAAGCTTCGTGAATTGTTAGCGCAGCACTCACAGGGAGAGTGGGTAGTTGTACAATACGGCGCGACGCAACGAGTACGATGTCAATGAACATGGCTGTGAGGCTGCCGGCGGCAAGGACAATAGCAAATATGACGCAGCGAGAAGATCAACGAGCTTCGTGAATTGTTAGCACAGCACTCAGAGGGACAGTGGGAAGTTGTACAATACGACACGATGTGACGGGTATGATGTCAATAAGGATAGCGGTGAGGCTGGCGGCAGCAAGGACGATAGCAAATATGACGCAGCGAGAAGATCCATGATCTTCGTGAATTGTTAGCGCAGCACTCACAGGGACAGTTGGAAGTTGTACAATACGACGTGACGTGAGGAGTACGATGTCAATGAGGATGGCGGTGAGGCTGCCGGTGGCAAGGACGATTGAAAATATGACGCGGCGAGAAGATCAATGAGCTTCGTGAATTGTTAGCGCAGCACTCACAGGGACCGTGGGAAGTTGTACTATACGACGCGACACGATGTATACGATGTCGATGAAAAGAGGATGCCGGCAGCGTGGATGACATCAAGACGTGATGAGTACGATGTCAATGAGGATGACGGTGAGGCTGGCGGCGGCAAGGACGATTGCAAACATGATGCGGCGAGACGATCAATGAGCTTCGTGAATTGTTAGCCCAGCACTCACAGGGACAGTGGGAAGTTGTACAATACGACGCGACGTGACGAGTACGATATCAATGAAAAGAGGATGCCACCAGCGTGGATGACATCAAGACGCAACGAGTACGATGTCAATGAAAAGAGGATGCCGCCGGCGTAGATGACATCAAGATGCGACGAGTACGATATCGATGAAAAGAGGATGCCGGCAGCATGGATGACATCAAGATGCGACAAGTACGATGTCGATGAGTATGGCAGTGAGTGTGACACCTGGGTACGCAAGTACAGAGGTGGAGGTAAAGATGTTTGTCAAGTCAGGTTTGATTTCTTTATTCACAGCGGAATACTCTTAGGTTCGTTGTGTCAGGGTGTTTTCGTGAGTGTGGTATCCAAGGGTGGAGAATAGAAGGTAGTCGGTGGAGTCTTTCGTGTGGTATATATATGCAAACTTCTTCTCTCGTCACGTGGTTCCCTTCTTCCTATCGACACGGTGGGGGTCTCATTCTCAGGACACAGCCTCAGAGAGCTCCGCACACGGGTGTGGTTGGTCCTGACTGGTTCCAGCGATAAGGGTGGAGGCTAACAGTCGGCGACCTCGTATTTCCCCCCGGCGCTAGTCTTTCGGACTATGCGGGCTTCGTATCGAGGTCCTAGTCAGGATCGGTCATAACTCTTTCGGAGTCTGCCGTCCTTCGTAGTTTGCCGCTGGCCCCGCTCCGGAGTTATTTCTTTTGTCCATTCGTCTCAGCCGTAAGGTCCTAACTCCGGGTCTTATCTCCCGTCTAGACTCTCCCAGACCTGTCTTTGCGACATGAGCCCCACTTATGGCGTGCGACTTGCAGGAAGCTAGTTCTGCCCTTATCTCGTTCTCATTATGCAGTGGCTACAAGAGTCCACAGTGCGTTGGGTCTACCTGGCAGGCTGGCCTAAGATCCATCACCCACTGAGGTTACCCTTGCTCCACTTGCTCTTGCCGAACTGCTTCCCGAGACCCCGAGATTTTTATCAGGGATCTCTAGTCACGTGACTTACCGTTTGCTACCCTTCTCCTTGTACCTTTATTCCCTTTGTTACCCTCGGGTGTAACACTACTCCCCCTCTTTCTTAGCTTCGGCCCGAAGCTGATTGTATCCTGACTCCTCCTCTTTCTTCGTGTGAATGGTGGGATGCAGTCCTCCAGCCCCTGTATCCCTCCGGCCGCCTGGTCCGAAGAAAACCCTCCTGCGGGAAAAACTTCGGAACCAGTTCGGTTGGCGGTCGGCCCTCAGATCTGGGTGGTCTCCCGACCGGTCCAGGATCCTACTGTCAGAGTGGTGCAAAGGAAACCAGGGAACAGCGGCGTTCCCCCGAAGAGGTGATCAGAAGACGGGTTGACCTGGCACGCCGTTGTAGCAGGGGATCAGGCTGGCCGTACGGTAGTCTCGCCGCCAGAGCCGGTCAAAACCAGTGGCTCTTAACCGGCCAACCACACCTCGCCACAGTTAAAGGACGGCCGCTGTTTCTTCCGGGGATTACAATACCTTTGCTCTTCTGCTTGTTGGAAAAAATCTTGGTTGGATGAAGTCCTTCTCCCCTTCATCCTACTACTCCCCGATCATGCTTCAACCCCTTCGGCTTCGACATGCGCCCGGGGCAGATCGGAGTCTAGCTCTTGGTGAGCCAGTAGTCCCTCGGCGCGTCTGGATTTCGTCGGTGAAACTCTCGGAGTTTCTCCAGGTCGCCTACCGAAAAGTTATCGTATGGTTCTTCTGTCCAGTCCTTCCGGTCCAGTTAGTCGAGCCATTTGACGAGGTACAGGACGTGGCGTCCTTTCATGGTGCTCGCAAGGACCTTGTCAACATTGTACTCCTTGCTCTGTTCGATATCGTCGGCCTCTCGGAGGATTTTCGAGGGGTTTGGCGGCGCCCGGTGTTCACTGGTACGATAGGGTTCGAGTAGCGACACATGAAAGACATTGTGGATCTTCCATTTCCGGGGCAGCATGAGTCGAACTGTGAGGGGTGAGACGATTTGCTCCACCTGGAAGGGACCGTGATTCTTGTGGTCCAGCTTCCGGGAGTGTCGGCGCGTCTTGATGTTGCGTCCGTTGAGCATCACCAAGTCCCCGATCTGGTACTTCGGGGTTTCGGTACACTGGGGGTCCATGTAGCGGCGCATTCGTTTGTGTGCCGCTTCCAGCCGTTCGACAGACTCCTTGTGTACCGCGTGCATCCAGTGGGCGTAGAGCTTGCGGGCAGGGTTCAAGGGTCCCGAGGCAGCTGGGTCAGAGAACACGGGATGGAATCCATAGTTGGCGTAGAACGGAGACATCCCATTGCCCATGGTGATCGAATTGTTGTAGGCAAACTCTGCCATCGGGAGTAAGCCTACCCAGTTGTCCTGTTTGTGGCCGATGAACGCTCAGAGGTATGCTTTGATTGTCTGGTTGAGGCGTTCCATTTGTCCGTCGGTTTGAGGGTGGAAGGCCGTTGACATTCTTGGGCAGATGCCGGATAGCCGCAGGAATTCTTGCCATGTTTCGGAGGTGAATCGTGGGTGCCGGTCCGAGACGACGTCCGAGGGTAGCCCGTGGTGCTTCCAGACTTCCCGGGCAAAGATGACCGCCAGGTCGGCCGCAGTCTTCTTTTCCTTTTTGAGGGGGAGAAAATGCGCCATCTTTGTGAATCGGTCTATAACCACCCACAATTGGTCGCATCCTTCCGAGAGCGGCAGTTCCGTAATGAAGTCCATTGCGATGGACTGCCAGGGGGCGTATGGTAGTTCCAAGGGGGAGGAAAGTCCATACGGTTGGTGCCGGGCCGCTTTGTTCTTCTGACATTCGGGGCAGCTTCGGACGAAGTCGATAATTCTCTCATTCATTTTCGGCCGCCAGAAGTTGCGCCGGATCAGCTCGATCGTCTTGTCCTGGCCCATGTGGCCGGCGACCTTCGTGTCGTGTTCTGATTCGAGCATCAGAGCTCTGAGGTTGCCATCATCCGGGATCCAGAGCATACCCTTTAGGTAGAGTAGCCCCTCCTTGATCTCGAGGACCTCTTCCATCCTGACCTTTCGGTCCCTCTGCCGCGCCTCACAAGGGTGGGCAGCTTCCTCCTCGACCTTTCGGTCATTCAGTACCGCGTTCCCCAGCACTGCTTCCAGTTCCTCTATTGCGCTTTGGTATTCGTTGTCCTTCTTTCCTGCTTTTTTGACTGCTTCCGCGAATTCTTCCGACCATTGCCGTGGTTGGAGTGATGCCAACCTTGCCAAAGAGCAGATAAACGTTCTTTCTCATCTGTTGGGTTCTGCAAAGTCTGGTTCCATGAAGTTGCTTTTTCGCAAAACTCTCATGATTGGCTGGTTTTCACTCCCCCCCTTTTCGCGGCCAGAAAAGCCGACAGGAGGATCATCAATGTCATTGCCAATGAGACGTGGGCGGAGTTGAAGATATTGGTGCCATACGACCGGTACCGCCACCCTAGCGGGCTGGCAGATCTCAGGGAGCAGATCGAGGCGGAAAACCCGGGAGTT